>Ga0116180_1001092_pt1 | contig 23527 bp, 26 predicted proteins | sample AD_UKC073_MetaG_FD_89804 | JGI IMG/M metagenome (GOLD analysis project Ga0116180, IMG submission 89804) | Active sludge microbial communities of municipal wastewater-treating anaerobic digesters from USA - AD_UKC073_MetaG | ecosystem: Engineered > Bioreactor > Anaerobic > Digestate | place: USA...
CGCAGACTTCAAGCGCCTCGTGCGAGCCCGCATGGCAGCGACGGGGGAGCAGTATGCCGTGGCCCGGCAAGCACTCGTCGATGCTCGCCCAAGGCCCGCACTTTCCTGCTCCGATGGACACTGCCCTGCAGAGCCAGCCCGCGGCCGACGGCGACCCGCTGTTGTTGACCGCCGGAGAGTTCCTCGACGAGGTGATTGCCGGACTCACCGAGCCGGACCGCCTCTAGGGCGAGCTCGGCACGGGTGAAGGCATCCTCGGCGGTCACCCCGAGCACCAGCATGGGCACGACGATGTTCTCCCGCCCGGTCAGCGGCGCGACCAGGGTGTTGCCCTGCGGCACCATGACGACCCCCTCGCGCGACGCGAGATCACGATCAGCCAAGCCGGGAGCGGCCACCGGCCGACCGGCATACCGGACCGTGCCCGACGTCGGGGCGAGCGCCCCCGCGAGGACCCACAGCAGCGTGGTCTTGCCCGCGCCGGAGGGCCCGGTGAGCGCAGTGAAGCTGCCTGGGGCCAGCAGCAATGAGACGTCGTCGAGGATGCGGCGCCCGCCGAGCTCGACGGTGATCCCGGAGGCGTCCAGCGGGAGGGGAGCACGCGGCATACCGGCGACGCTATCGCGCCCCTGCGACAGGTGAGTATGCCGTCCCCCTCGCAGCGTATGCCGTCCGCCCACCACGATCGGCATGCCATCTATCGCCACCGCATCGGCCGTCGGTGCTGCGGTGTAGCGTGCGGAAGCGGCGGCCGGTGATGCGCCGCACCGTGGCCCTGGCGCGCTGGGAGGATCGAATGCGGGCAGCACTGCGCTACCGCCGGGCGCAGGCCCTGGCCGTGGCGGTGCTGGCTGCCCTGGTGACAATGTGCCTGGTATTGGCGCCGCTCTACACGCGGGCGCTGGAGCAGGCGATGGTCGGCATGACGCTGCGGGAGGCCGCCGCGGAGCGGGCCGGGGTGCGGCTGGCGTCGACGAGCGCGACCGACCGCAGCCTGGCGGTCGACCCCGCTGTCCTCACCGCCTTGCTGCCGGCGTCGATCCGGGATGACTTCGGCCCGCCGATTGCCGCGACGGCGGTCGACGTGCGCAAGATGCCGCTGCTCGGCCAACCCGGCGGGCAGCTGCTCGCGCGCGCAGGTCAGTGCGATCACGTGCGCTTTACGGCGGGGGCGTGCCCCACGGAGGCCTTCGACGTAGCGATCTCCACCGACCAGGCGACGGCCTATGGGCTTGCGGTCGGCCAGTCGATCGAGGTCGGCGAGTTCGACGAGTTGGTCAGCCTGCCGGAGTCGGCGCCGCGCACAACGCTGCGGGTCGTCGGGGTCTATGACCAGGTCGACGGCCCCTATTGGTTCGGCGACCGGCTCACCGGGCAAGCTGCCAAGAATCTCGGCTACGACACCATGCTCACCGCGCCGGCCTCCTTCACGGCCAGCCTCGCGCTGCCCGGCGGCGGATCCGGGGGGTGGTTCCAACCCCGGTATGCCGTCGACCTCCCGCTCCTGCCCGAACGGGTGAGCTCCGATGACCTGGACGGCCTGGGGTCGACGGTGGCCCGGCTCACCGAGTTCCCCATGGGCGTCGAGAACGCCGGCAGCCACGTCGCGGCGACCGTGACGGTGCGCTCGGGACTGCCCGCGATCGCCGACGAGATGGCCGTGGGTCGATCCCAGGCCGCGATCACCGTGCCGTTGCTCATGGCCCAGTTGGGCCTGCTGCTCGTCGCGGTGTTGTGGCTCATCCTCGTCGCGGCCTCTGACCAGCGCCGCGCCGAGGTCGCCGTCGCGCGGCTGCGTGGCCGTGGATCTCGAGGGGCTCGGCGGCTGCTGGTGGCCGAGACCCTGCCGCCGGTCGTGCTCGGAGTGCCCGTGGGTGCGGTGCTGGCGGTCGGCGCGGTCTCGGCCACACGGCATACCGTGCTGGCTTTCGGCGATTGGGTGCCGCCCTTCGAGCTGCCGGTGTGGGCTTACGCGGCCGCGCTCGCGGCTCTGGCGGGAATGGTCGGGTTGGTCCTGCTGTCGGTGCAACGGGTATGCCGTGAACCGGTCGCCTCGCTGATCCGCAGCGTGCCGCCGCGCCCAACCGGCATCCGCCTGGGCGTGCTGGAGGGGATGCTCGTCGCGAGCGCCGCTGCGGCCTTCCTTGCCCTGGCCACCGGGCCGGTGCGCGGGCCGGTCGGGCTGGTCGCGCCGACCCTGCTCGCGCTCGCGGTGGGCGTCATCGCCTCCCGGGTGCTGCCGAGCCTGCTGGCCTTCGGCGGGCGGCGGCTGCTGCGCAGCGGACGGCCCGCCTCTGGTGCCGCACTGCTCTCGGCCAGTCGGCGTGGCACGACCCGCTGGCTCGTGCCGGTGGTGACCGTGGCCCTGTGCATCACCGTGGTGACCACCGATGCGCTCGCGGTGGGCGCTCGCAACCGCGATGGGCGGGCCGCCGCCGAAGTCGGGGCCGCCTCGGTCTTCGAGCTCGACTCCGTCGACCTCGCCGAGGTTGTCACGGCGGTGCGGGCGGTCGATCCTGGCGGCGCCCATCTCACGCCGGTGGTCGCAGTGACTCCCAGCGAGGCGGGCCGACCGACGACCCTGGGAGTGGTTCCGGGGGAGTTCCGCCGGATCGCGCTCTGGCCCGGGGTGGATATCGACGCGTTGCCCTGGGATCGGCTGACCGCCTCGCCGGTGCCGCCGTTGGTCGTGCAGGGCACGGCGGTGAGCTATCACGTGCAGGCCACCGGGTTCCGGCCGGTGGGGTCACTGCGCCAGGCCGCCCCCACTGCGCTGGCGATCGGTCTGCGGGTGGTGCGGGGTGACGGGCGGGTCGAGTCGATGTCGCTGGGGCTGATCCCCGAGGGAGGCGTCGACGCCGACCAGACCGTGCCGCTGGATTGTGCCGACGGCTGTCGCATCGCGGGACTGGGCATCATCGCGCCGCCCTCGACGGCCCCGGTCGCGGGAACGCTCACGCTCAGCAAGCTGGCGGTCGGCGGAGCCGCGGTGGACCTCGGCGGGTCGGGGGCCTGGCGCGACGTCTCCACGAGTGACTCGGCAGCCTCGGCGGTGTTCCGCGGTGACGGCGTGACGATCAGTTACTCCAATGGGCCCTCCAGCACGATCTTCGTCAATCACGGCTCGGTCCCCGGGGTGGTGCCCGCGCTCACGACCGCGGCGGCCCGGCCCAGCGCGCAGGGGGCGACCTTCGCCGGCTCGTTCGTCGATGGCTCACCCCTGCTCATGCGGTCCGAGGGCGGTGTGGCGTTCGCTCCGGGCGGACCGACCTCGACCGCGCTCGTCCACCTCGACAACCTGCTGGCCCAAGGTTGGACCGGGCGCGGGTCGGCGAGCCTCACGGCATACCTCGACTCGGCCGACCCGGCGACCGTCGCGCGGGTGCAGCAGGACCTGGCCGCCCACGGAATCGCGGTGCTCGGCGTGCGTCATCCCGAGCAACTGGCCCAGACCTACGCGCGCTCAGCGGCGGCCTGGAGCCTGCAGTTGGCGCTCGCCGTCGGGGTGTTGTCGCTGCTCGTCGCGGGCGTGGGCATCATCGTGCTCGCCTCGACCTCGTGGCGGGCCCGCAGCCGCGACTATGCGGGACTGCGGATGGCCGGGGCCACGGCGCGCGGGGTCGGGCTCGTGGCGCACCTGGAGACTGCCCCCGTGGTGGTCGCATCCGCCGTGCTGGGGGCGGTGATCGGGCTGTGGGCCGCGCCGCCGGCGATCGGGATGGTGCCGCTCTTCACGACGCCTCCGCCGACCTTCCCGATCGACCTCACGACGGCCTGGGGGCTGTGCCTGCTCTCGGGTCTGGCCGGGTTGGTGGTCCTCACCGTGGTCGGTGCGGTCATGAGTCGGCGGGTCGCGGCCCGGTCCGAGTTGGCGCGGTTGCGGGAGACGACATGACCCAGCCTCGCGCGATTCGCACCCTCGGCCTGGTCCATATTTATCGGTCGGAGGGTCATGATGTCGCCGCGCTGTCGGGCGTCGACCTTAGCGTCGACGCCGGCGAGGTCATCGGCTTGCTCGGACCGAGTGGGTCGGGCAAGTCTACGCTGCTCGCCCTGCTCGGCGGGCTGTTCCGACCCAGCGCGGGCAAGATCTTCGTCGGCGACCACGAGTTGTCCGCGCTCACTCCGGCGCAGCTGGATGCCTTCCAGGCGCGCGAGACCTCGCTCATGCTGCAGGGTGCCGGTCGCAACCTGGTGCCCTATCTCACCGTGCGCGAGAACGTGGAATTCGCTGCGGCAGAGGCGCGTCGGTTGGGGGCCGAGGTCATCGGCGTCGACCGTGGGTTGGAACTCGTCGGCGCGACCGACTTCGCTGACGTGCCGCTGCGGCAGCTCTCGCAGGGTCAACTGCAGATGGCCGCGCTCGCCGTGGCGATGGCGCCCGCTCCAGGAGTGTTGCTCGCCGACGAGCCGACCAGCGCACTGGATCGGGTGGCTCGCGAGCGCATCGTCGAGGCCCTGCTGCGGGTCAACCGCGAGCAGGGCACAACCGTCGTCGTGGTCACCCACGACCCCGAGGTCGCCGCCCGGCTGCCACGCACGGTCACCATCCGCGACGGCCGGATCGGTGGCGAGGGCCGCAGCGGCCAGGAGTATGCCGTGGTGACCGCCGACGGCTTCGTCCCGCTCCCGGCCCACATCCGCGAGGAGCTCCCGCCGGGCACGCTGCTGCGAATCGAGCCGTCCGGCGAGGGCTATCTCCTGGTGCCCGAGGTCAAGGGCGAGGGCGGGCAGGAGTAACTCGGCCGCCTCGTTGGACACGCTGGAGCGGTCGCCCGGTCGCCTGGTCGCGCGGTCGCCCGGTCGCCTGGTCGCGCGGTCAGGCGACCGAGGTGTGCACTCTCAGCCGAAGAGCGCCTGCCCGAGGATCTCGCCGTCCTTGGCGCCCGGCAGGATCGCGAAGACGGCCGACCCGATCGGCGTCGTCCACAGGTTGAGCAGGTCCTTCTCGGCCAGCCGGGCCTGCATCGGCGCGAACTGCGCCAACGGATCGGCTTGGTAGGCAACGAAAATGAGCCCCGTGTTGCTCAACCCCGACATTCGTCCCGTCGCCGGATCGACCTCGGGAGCGTCGTCATAGGAGTAGGGCCGGCGCAGGATCTTCTCCTTGTTGTCCCCGCGAGCCCGCCGCATGTGAGCCCCGTCGTCGATGACGTGGAACCCCAACGGCGTCTTGGCATCGAGATCGGCCGCAGCCGTCGAGGGCGCGTCGGCCGGCGAGGTCAACGGGGCGCCCGAGCCGAGGTGCCGGCCGATGGCGTTCTCGCGCGATTCCCGGTCGACCCGGTCCCACACGTCCATGTCCATGGCGATCCGTCGCACGACGACAGCCGAACCACCCGCCAACCAGGCCGGGCCCTGCGACCCGATCCACAGCATGGCCGACTCGGCCCCGGTGACATCGGGTTGCACGGTGCCATCGACCTGCCCGAAGAGGTTGCGCATCGGGATCCCCGGCCCCTCGAAGGGCTCCCGGAAGCCGCGCTGCTGCCAGCGCACCTTCCCCAGCGATCCCATGTTGGTGAGCAACCGGCGCACCGCGTGGGCGACGGTCGTGGGGGAGTTGGCGCACACCTGCACAAAGAGGTCGCCACCGCTCCAGCGCTCCTGGAGTTTGTCGATCTTGTATGCCGGCAACGGCGCCAACCAGCCCGGCACAGGCGCGCCGGTGAGTTCCGGAACTCGCCGACCGACCCCGACGGTGACGGTGATCCCCGCTGGCACGGCCGCCAACTCGGGCTCCAGGTCGGCCAGCGTGCCCTGTCCGCTCATCAGCTTCTCGGCGTCGTCGGTCCAGATGGTCAGCAACCGGCGGACCGAGTCGGCGTCGGCACCGGCCGGCAGGTCGACGGCGAGGAACACGGCATACGTCTGGGGGGTTTCGATGATCCCCGCTTGCCGTTCGCCGCGGAAGGCGCGGGCCTTGGCGTGACCGCTGGCGTCCCGCAGCGCGTCGGCACCGCCGCCCGAGCCGCCCGAGGCAGCTGCGCCGGTCGAGCCGGTCGCCCCAGAGGTGCAGGCCCCCAGCCCGACGGCACCGGCGAGCGCGCCGATGCCGCCGAGGCCGGACAGCAGGACCGTGCGGCGGCCGGGCCCAGCCGCCGCACGATCGCTGCCGGTGCTCATGAGTGGTTCATGCCGCTCATCGACGTGGTGGCGCCACCGGCGGGAACGTAGTTCTCGTCGCCACCGGCGAAGTTGCGCACCGGGATCATGAGCTTGGCGGTGCCCGCCGAGGTCGTCAGCGTGAGCTCGACCGAGGTGCCGATCTTGGGCATCGCGCTCATCTTCATGAGCATGATGTGGTTGCCCCCGGGCTTGAGCTCGAAGGTGCCCTTGGCCGGGATGACGAAGCCGCCGGCCTTGGGCTGCATGACCATGACGCCGGCGTCGTTCTTGACGGTCTCATGCACCTCGACCAACCCGGCGACCGGCGAGGAGCCACCGGTGATGGTGATCTCCTTGTCGGTGGTGTTGGTCAGCGTGCCGAAGACACCGGTCATCGACATGTCACCAGCCATCCCTGTGGTCGGCGGCACGCCGTCCTTGGACCGGACCCACCCGTTGACGAGGGTGACGGGTCCGTCAGTCACGGCGGTGGACTTGGCGGCCGAAGTGCTGGCGCCAGGTGTTGCGGCAGGTGTGGTCGTGCTGGATGAGCCGCAGCCAGCGAGGCCGGCGGCAAGGACGAGCAGGGCAGCGGACGCCGCCACGGATCGAGCGCCGAGGGCGCGGGTGGAACGGGACATTGGCAGATCTCCTTGCAAGACAGGGGAATCCGGGCGCGACATCGGTGTCGGCTCCGGGCACGGCAGCGCCGACCCGGTCCCTGCAGGGAGGAGGTCGGCGTCAGGCCGGCAGCGGTGGGCCGCGGCTGAGGCGCGCCGACCACGGGCGGCGGCGCACGGCATACCGACGCGCCGCAGGCACGAGCAGCGGGCGACGCGCGGGGAGCGCGATCTCCAGGTGCCGGGGCGCGAGCCGCCGCACGACCCGCCACAGCAGGGCCTCCCCGCGGGCGAGAACCCACGCGGCGGCCAGCGCGGCCACGACGTGGGCGGCGAGCATGAGGGCTTCGTCGCTCGCGCCAGCGCCCACCCCGAGAGCCGGTATCCCGTGGTGCCCGGCATGCTCGGACGGCAGGGCGGACAGTGCGAGGTGGATCGGGAGTTGCGCCACCGTCAACAGGGTCGCGAGGCGACCGAGCGTGAGGCGACGGGCGGCGAGCAGCCAGCAGATGGGAGCAATGATCGCGGTGCCGAGCACGATGGGGCCGGTCGCGGGTGCAGCGCCACCGGCGCCGGCGTGTGCGGTGCTCGCGAGCATGACGACGACGGACGCTGCGGCCGAAGCGCGCACCGCCCTCACCACGCCCCGGCCGGCGAGCAGCACGGGACGAGAATACGGGAGCGGGTATGCCGTGCCGGGGCCGGACGGAGGGTCAGGCACGTGACCTCAGCCTCAGCGGCTGACGGTCACTCGCACGAGCAGCGGAGCCAGCGACCTCGCTGAGCCGGATAACCGCCGTTCACGTGCCGCGATCCGGCCTCACGCGGAGTCCATCGTGCGCTGCCAACTCGCGAGGTCTCCCCAGACGTCGGCAGTGTCGAGGGGCCGGGAGGCGTAGGCCACGGCATACGCATCGTCGATCTTCACCCTGACTCGCGCCATCTCACGATGATGCCAGGGCAGGTCGCGTCTCCCCCGCTGCTACGGCAGGTCTGCCGGTGGGCCGGCCGGAATACCCGCGGCCTGGGCCGCCGCGATCTGGCGGGTGTCGAAGCTGATGAAAGCGTCTGCGCCGACCTCGATCGCCTGAGTGACGTGCAAGGCATCGAGCGACCGCACTGATCCAGGGATCAGCCCTGCCTGCCGGAAGGTCACGGGTGAGGGCAGGGCCAGACCGAGCACGCTCAGGGCCTGCCCGACAGCGGTCGGCGCGACGCCCTCGCGCTGGGCCAGGCGGTGCAACTCGGTGACCAGGAGCTGGCTTGAGACCAGGATGTCGCTGGCGGCGAGACGCTCATCGACCCAGGCGACGACGGACTCGGACTCGGGCTCGTCCAGGAGCAGCTTGGCCCAGGCCGAGGAGTCGACATAGAACGTCGTCATCGATCGCCCTTTAGTTCATCAAGGGTCTCCAGGCTGGGTCGAGCGGGCGTCACGCGGGCGATCCGCGGCAGGCTGCGTGCGCTCGGCGGGGCGAGGAGCCGTGCTTGGAGATAGCGTTCGAGGGCGGACTCCGCTGGCGGCACGACCATGGCGACCACGCGGCCGTTGTTCGTCACTTCGAAAGACTCCCCCGATGCCGCGCGACGGAGGATTTCCGCGCTGTCGTTGCGGAGTTCGCGGTGGGCGATGGTGGCCATGGCGACAGTGTAGCAATGTGCTACAGCCACATCGAGTGAATCCTGAGCTGCAGCTCAGCGGTTGAGTTCGGCTGGGCGGCACTCGCGCTCGACGATGGCCCGCAGGTAGCCGCGGTAGCGCGCTGTGTCCAGGCCGGTGCAGATCCCGAGGATGGTCACCGAGTAGGTGGAAAACATCGTGTATGCCGCGAGCAGCACCTCCTCGGGCGCCGGCCGGTCGGCGTGCTGACACCAGCGCCGCGCGATGGCGTCGACGACGTCGGTGAGGCGGGCCTCGTTGTCGGCGTGCTGCACCCGAGCGACGTAGGCGGCCCAATAGTCACGGAACAACTGCGGGTGTGCCTCGGCGACGTCGAGCTGGGCGTCGAAATACGCCATCACCTCGGCGGCCAGGCTCGTGTCCGTCGACGGCGGTGTGTGCGACAGCGCGGTCCAGTAGTCCAGCGCCGTCGAGGTCGCGGCCTCCTCCATCACCAGCAGGAAGAGCGAGGCCTTGTCGCCGACATTGCGCACCGTGCCGGTCGATACCTCTGCGGCGGCGGCGATGTCGCGGACTGACGTCGCGGCATACCCTCGGGTGACGAACAGCTGGAAGGCGACCGCCTTGACCCGTCGCTCGCGTTCGCGCTGGCCTTCCTGCCGAACCGACATGGCACCTCCCAGGGGCCATAGTAGTCGCCTTCCGGCATACATGAACAGGTTCACTGAACGTGTGCAACAATGCCGAGTATGCCGCGCCCCTCACCCAGCGCTGAACCCCGCCCCGCCCCAGTCAACGCGCCCCGCGCGAGCGTCCTCGAACGCCTGGGGTGGGTCACCGGTCGGCACCCGTGGCGAGTCATTGGCATCTGGGTGGTGCTGCTCGTGCTGTTCGGCGCAGCCGGCAGTCAGGTGTCGGCCAAGCTCACCGAGGGCGGCAGCTATGACGAACGAGCCGACTCGTGGCAGGCCTTCGTGCAGCTCAACCGGGCCTTCGGCTCGACGATCGAAGACGTCCAGGTCATCTACTCGATCCCCCAGCCGGGGGCCGCCGGCGCCCCGCAGAGCGTGACCGACCCGCGCGTGCGCACCGCAGTCGCCGACGTCCTCGCGCGCCTCCCGCACGACCGGGTCGTCACCGTGGTCGACGGCCTCACCGCACCTCCCGCCCTGGGCATGGTCAGCGCTGACGGGTATGCCGTGCGCGTCGCCGTCACGCTGCGCGAGACCGGCACCCCCGAGCAACCCGACACCAGACAGAAGCTGCTCGATTACCAAGCCGTCGCCAACTCCTTCGCGGTGGACGTCCCCGGAGTGCGCACCGATGTCGGCGGCGTCTATTCGATGGCTGACGACGTCGTGCGGGCGGTCTCCGAGGACACTCGTCGCGCCGAGGGCCTAGCCCTGCCGCTGGTCGCGATCCTCGGCGTCCTCATCTTCGGTGGGGTCATCGCCGCCGGGTTGCCGCCTATCGTCGGCCTGGTCGCCTCGATCGTCGCCTTCGCGGCAGTGTCGTTGACCGCCGACCACACGATGGTCACCTCGCAAGCGCTCACCGTCGTCAGCCTGCTCGGGCTGGGCCTGGCCATCGACTACAGCCTCTTCATCGTCAACCGGTTCCGCGAGGAGTTGCGCGACGAACGCGGGCGAGTGGCAGCCACCGCGGCCTTGGCCCGCACCCTGCCCACCGCGGGTCGGACGGTCCTCATCAGCGCGGTCATCGTGGCGGTGTCGATGGGGTCGCTGCTCGTCTTCCCGCTGGCCCAACTCCGCTCGCTCGCCTATGGCGCGATCCCCGCAGTGCTCGGCGCCGCGGTCACGGCGATCACCCTGCTGCCGGCGGTGATGGCCCTGCTCGGCCACCGAGTCAACTCCTGGCACATTCCCGGCACTCGCCCCGCGACCGTGCTCCCCGAGGACGCTGATCGCCACGGGATGTGGGCCGCCATTGCCCATCGAGTGATGCGTCATCCCTGGCCCTATCTGCTCGGCGTCGCCGCAATCGTCCTCGCGCTCGCGGCCCCCTTCCGGCTCGTGCAGTGGGGGAGTGTCGAGGAGGGCGTCCTTCCCGCCAGCGCGCCCAGCCGGCAGATGCTCGCGACCCAGGCGGCGCACTTCGGGGGCACGCAATCGAGCATGTATGCCGTCCTGCCGGGTGCCGACGCAGCCGGCGCCACGGCATACAGCGCGAGTCTTGCGCGGGAGGTACCTGCGCTGCTGTCGGCCGCCCCCGTGGCCTCGACCGTCGTCGACGGGCAGCCGGTGAGCCTGGTCGTCATGCGGTACCCCGGGCATCCGAACGACGCCGCCTCGATCGACCTCGTGGGGCAGGTGCGGGCGGTGGCAGCGCCCGTCGGGGCGCGGGCCTATGTGGGCGGGGCGAATGCCCTCACCGTCGACCAGAAGGCCGTCATCGCCGAACGGTTGCCGCTGATGATCGGGTTGTTGGCCGGGGCGATGTTCGTGCTGTTGCTCCTGGCCTTTGGGTCGATCCTGTTGCCGCTCAAGGCGATTGTGGTGTCGGCGGTGTCGATCCTGGCGTCCTTCGGGATCATCGTGTGGGGGTTCCAGGAGGGCGGACTGGCGTCGCTGCTCGGCTTTGACGCGCCCGGGTATACCGAGATCACGACGCCGGTGGCGATGGCCGCGATGCTCTTCGGGCTGTCGATGGACTATGAGGTGTTCCTGCTGTCGCGGATCCGCGAGGAGTGGGATCGCACCGGCGACAACACCCTCGCGGTGGCGCACGGCCTGTCGCGCACCGGGCGGATCATCACGGGAGCGGCCGTGCTGCTGGGCGTGGTCGTGGGGTGCTTCGTCATCAGCGGGGTGATCGTCGTCAAGATGCTCGGGGTGGCGATGCTCGTGGCGTTGCTGCTCGATGCGACGTTGATCCGCGGGGTGCTGGTGCCGGCATCGATGCGGCTGATGGGCCGGTGGAACTGGTGGCTGCCTGCTGGCCTAGGGCGTTGGTGGAAACGACACAACCTCGCTCACTGAACGTCGCTCGGATGGATCGGCCCGCCTGGGCTCACCCGCGGGCAGATGGTGAAACGAAATCCACGCTCCAGCGTGCCTTTCGTTTCACCATTGCGCTGGCCCGCTCGCCCGCGATGACTCACTCGGCAGTCGTCCGGGTGCGGCCATTCAGCCTGCGGGGTTGGCGTGGCTGAGGCCCGGGAATTGAGCGAACGCCGAGTCAAGGGTGGCCAGCGTGAGGTGAGCGTGCACGGCATACGCCGCGAGGTAAGCGTCCATCCACACCTTCGGCGACGCTGACGGCCTGGTGGAGAGGGTTCGCCAGCAGTCGGTGAGGTCGGTGACCTCGGTGACGTCGGCGGGGTCGAGCGGGCCCGTGAGGCTGGTCACGACCCGGTCGTCGGCGATGATGGCGTCGAGCACGGCCCAAGTTTCGGCGTTGGTGAGGGGCCTGCGGCCGTGTGGGGCGAGGACGGCCGCAGTGGTGAGCAGCCGCAGGAACGACATCTGGACCTGCCGCGGCAGCACGACGCTCGCCGGCTCCTCGACCGTGGCGAACCATGCAAGGGAGGGGCCGTGGTGTCGGTGGTTTGACAGCGTCAGGGCGAGCCAGACGTTGGTGGCGGACGCGCGGTGTGAGGTCAGGCGAGGTCAGGCGGCGGCGGCGACGTGACCGCTGGTGAGAGACGCGACCGTCTCGGCCAGAGCCGTGGCCCATGCGGTGGGGCGGAAGCCGAAGGTCGACTCGGCGGCCGACGCATCGATGACGAACGACTGCTCGAACTGGTGCTTGGTCTCGTCCAGCGCTCGCACCAGCGGCACGACGTGGGCCGCCCACATCGCTGCGGCAGGGATGCGTCGGACCCGGGGTGTGGGGGCCTGAATGAGGGCCGCGACTTGCGCTGCGACCTCGGCCATCGACAGTGGCGGTGCGGTGGGTACGTGCCAGGCGCGCCCCCACGACCGATCGTCGGTCGCCAAGACGGCCGCCAGCTCACCGATGTCGGCTAGGTAGGTCCACGAGTGCGGCGCGTGCGGGTCACCGACCGGCAGCCGCAGCGTGGACTTGCCCTCGATCAGCGGGCGGATGACGAAGCCCTGCAGGTAGCTCACCAGGCGGCCGGCGCCGGGACCGAAGTAGTCGGACGCCCGCAACTCAGTCGCACGGATCCGCCCCTGCTGGTATGCCGTGAAGGCGTCGGTCCACATCCGCGCCCGCACCTCGCCCTTGATCCCGTTGGGCCGCAACGGAGTTGCCTCGGTCATCGGTGCGTCGACCTTGCCATAGCCGTAGAGGTTGCTAACGGTGACCAAGCCCGCGCCACTGCGCTCGGCAGCCTGCAGGAGGGCATTGGCGATCGGCGGCCAGTCGCGGTCCCAGTGCGTGTAGTTGACCGGGCTGACGGCGTTGACGATCGTCGCGGCTGTGCTGGCAGCCCCCGCCACGGCGTCGGCGTCGGTGGCATCGAGGGCGAGCGTCGACACGCCCTCGAGGTCGACGGAGGTGCCGCTGCGAGACGCGAGGGTGACCGCCTCACCGCGCGCGACGAGGGCCGCGGCGGTGGCGCGGCCGATGCCGCCGGCGCCGAGGACGAGGTGGTGGGCCATGGTGATCTCCGATCAAACGTGAGCAGTGCTCTCTGATTACATCAGGAGAGCTGCGAGAAAGCAAGAGCGGTGCTCTCGTTGTGTCACACTGGGCGCCATGCCCCCCACGCCAGGCCGTCGAGCGAGCAATCGAGCCGCCATGGAGCGGGCGATCCTCGCGGCCGGCGAGCGTCACTTGGCTCGCGACGGTGCTGCGGCACTCTCGCTGCGGGCCATTGCCCGAGACCTCGGGGTGGCCTCGTCCGCCGTCTATCGCTACGTCGACAGCCGCGACGAACTCCTCACGCGACTCATCGTCACGGCATACGACTCCTTGGGGGACGCCGTGGATGCCGCCCTCGCGGAGGTGGGTTCGGCGGATCCGCGCGAGCAGTTCCGCGTCATCGGGCGCACGGTGCGGTCCTGGGCGCGCACCCATCCGGAGCAGTTCGCGCTGGTCTACGGCTCGCCCGTGCCGGGTTACGACGCGCCAGCCGAGCGCACCAACCCGGCCGGCACGCGGGTGACCGGACGACTGATGGCGGTCCTGCTCGCCCTCCCGCGGTCGCCGCGACCCGCTCTCGACCGAGCCGGCATCGGAGGGAGTACGTATGCCGTGCCGGCGGAGGTTCCGCCGGGCACGGCTGCCCAGGTGATGACGGTGGGGTTTGCCGCGTGGGCCATGGTGTTGGGAACGGTGACGGCAGAGGTCTTCCAGCAGTACGGCCCCGATGCCGTCGCTGACTGGGCCGCTCACTTCGAGGGCGTGCTCGAACTGGCCCTCGCAACCGTCACCGGCTGACGCCACGTCATCCCAACTATTCTTGACTTAGCCCAAGAATAGTTGGCAGTCTGTGCGGGTGGACCTCTCCAATCCGCTTGCCACCCTCACTCCGACGCTCGACGCCGCCGTGCTGCAGGTCTTGGCCGCAACGACTGCTCCCTGCACAGCGGCGGAGATCCATCGCCGCATGGCCCGAGGCAGCGATGAAGGGGTGCGCAGAGTTCTGGCTCGGTTGGTCGGCCAGGGCATCGTCTTGACGCACGCGCCCGCGCGCTATCCGCTCTACTGGCTGAACCGCAACCATGTGGCGGCGCCCCTCATCATGGCGCTGAGCCATCTCCGCGACATCGTGTTCACTCGGATCCACGACGCGGTGCTGGGATGGCCGCTGGCGCCGGTGCACGCGAGCTTGTTCGGTTCCTTTGCGCGGGGCGAGGCCGGGGCCGACAGTGACATCGACGTTCTGGCGATCCGTCCGCGACGGCTCCAAGAGGGCCAAGCGGAAGCCTGGCAACTCCAACTCGACACCCTCGGTGAGTCCATCCGGTCCTGGACGGGCAACCTTGCCCAGATCGTCGACCTCGACCTGGCCACCCTCACTGTCATGGTGCGAGAGAAGGATCCGATCGTCGACGCCTGGCGCTCCGACGTCGTGCACATCGCAGGCGATCGCCTGATCGACGTATTGCGGGGGGTGCGATGACCAGGCAAACCCTCGGACGCGTCCTTGCACGCCGCCTGAAGCCAGATCGCGCCGTGATCAGGCCCGGGCATTCCTGGATGTCGCCGAGTTGGTCCTCTCCGATGACCGCCGTGAGGCGCACGTCGCCGCAGCGCTGGCGGTCTTGGCTGCCATTGCCGCATCGGATGCGATCTGCGGCCTTCGCCTGCGGCAATGGAGTCGCAGTGACGACCACTCGTCGGCGGTCGCACTACTCCAGACAGTCGTCCTGCACGACTCGACCCTGCCCACGAAGTTGCGGCGTCTCCTGGCCGAGAAGGACCTTGTCCACTACTCGCCCAACCTGATCACGGTCGCGTCCGCGAGGTCGATGATCCGCAACGCGCGCGCCCTCCTCAACGAGGCCGACCGGCTGTAGGGCACGACGCTATGACGTCGGTTTCCACGCCATCTCTTCGGTCGGCGGCATGTCGATTAGGGACCGAGTGATCTCGGTGAAACGGAGCAGGAAGGCCTGCTCGTCCAGACGCTTGCGGCGCAGCCACAGCACGACCTCGTCCCCGCACTTGCTGCTGTTGCAGGACGGGCAGGCGGGCACGACGTTGCTGCGGGTGTAGCGCCCGCCGTGCGCGATGGGCAGCACGCAATCACGCTGCAGCGGCTGGTCGTCAGCCTGGCAATACGCGCAGCCTCCCCACGCGGCCTGGATCGCTACCCATTGGCCAGGGGTGAGGTCGTGCTCCACCCGGGCCATTCGACGCTTGCGTCGCCGCGCATACCGTGCCGCCCGGCTCGCCGGTGCGCCCTTCGCGCTCATGCCACGACGCTATCCGGGCGCGACCTGGCCCACCGTTAGGTAGGCGCGTGTCCGCCATCCCGCCGAAATCCGGGACTACCTCGCGGTGTGTGCCTCGCGCACACCGCCCGCGCTGAGAAGCGCTGGATGGACCACACCCTCGCCCAGCCGTTGAGCGAGCTGCTGCGCCAGCGACTGACCGAGCCCGACAGGAATCCGGACCGATAGCCTCGCCCGGTGAGCGCGGACGTCATCCAGGCCGCTATCGCGGAAGCCCGGCGTCGCACGGCCGCCTCCGATCGCGACCTCCAGCCAGCGGTTGCTCACTTCGCGCGACAGCTCCAACCGGTATGCCGTGCCTGGCGGCTGGTGCCCGACCACTGGTTCGACGGTGGGGCCGGGATGCCGACCCTGGCTGTGACGGGACCGGACGGCATACCGGGCGTGCTCAAACTCGCGAAGCCCGGCGAACTCGACGCGGCGGCGCGGGTCATGAGCGCGGCCGATGGGCGGGGTTATGCGCGGGTGTTGGCGTGGGACGCCGACCGCGGGGCGATGCTGATCGAGCGGCTCGGGCCGATGTTGTGGACGCAGGCGCCGACGCTCGCCGAGCAGGTGACGGTGGTGGCGCCGCTATTGCAGGCCGCCTGGCGGGTGCCTCGTGAGGCAGGCAGTCCGTTCATCGGGAAGGCCGCCGGGCTGCTGGCGATCCTCACCGACTTCGGTCCGCGGTATGGCAGCGATCTGGGTGCTGCGATGGCGCGGGCCACGGCATACGCGCGCGAGCTCGCCGACACCGAGCGGCCGGAGGTGGTCTGTCATGGCGACCCGCACGCCGGCAATGTGCTGCGTCGTGGGGACGGTTGGACGCTCATCGACCCGGACGGGTTCGTCGGGGAGCGGGCCTATGACCTCGGCGTGGTGCTGCGCGATGCGTGCCGCGAGATCGCAGCGGCGCAGGAGTCGCAGCCCGGGTCGGGGGAGGCGCTCCTGCGGGAGGAGTGCCGGCGGCTCGCGGGATGGTGTGACGTCGATGCCGAGCGGGTGTGGCGGTGGGCGTTCGTGGAACGGGTCACCACGGCGCTCTACCTGCGTTGGCATGGCTACCTCGACCAGGCCGAGTCCTTCGCGGCAACGGCCACCCTCCTTGCCCGCGCTGCCGAGTGAGCCGAGCGCCTGGTCACCCTCTCTCCCAGTTTTGGTGTGGCGTTCTTCGCGCTATAGCGCATCATCTGCCGCACCAAAACTCGCGTAGGGCCGGTATGCCGTGACCGCGGCGGTTGCCGGCACGCCGCCTCTCGGGCTAGGCAGGGAGCGGTGGTCAGGCGGCAATCGTGTAGGTGGAGCCGGAGCTGCCCGCGACGAAGGCGTCGGGCAGTGCGGCGGCCAGCGCGTGTTGCGCTCGCCAGCCGGTGCAGTGCCCGGGCAGCAGCAACTCGGGCGCGAGGTCGCGCAGGGCGCTGACCGTGGGGTCGATGATCGGTTCGAAGGCTGGCCCCGCCAGGTGGAAGCCGCCGATCATCCCGGCCAACTGGCTCACCCCAGTGAGGCGCATCGCGTGGCGGACGATGTTGACGACGCCCGCGTGCCCGCATCCGGTGACGATGACCAAGCCCTTGCCCCGCACGTTGACGACGAGCGCCTGGTCGTCGGGGACCACGCGATCGGGCACCCAGGACGCGCCGTCCCACGCTTGGTGGGCGGACGGCATACCGAGCTCGAAGTCCGTCAAGCGGTCGACCTCGCCGGTGACGAGGACCGAGTCGTCGAGCAGGAGCGAGGGCACGCGGCGTTCGATGAGCGCGAAGCCTTCGGCAGCGAGCGCAGTCGGCGAGAGCGTGGGCAGCTCCCACTCGGAGCCGGGGATCGCGAAGCGGCGGCGAGTCCACGCGAAGGGATGGATGGTCAGCGGTATGCCGTGTCGCCCGTAAGCGCGCGCGAGACCCGCGAGGCCGCCGGCATGGTCGAAGTGGCCGTGCGACATGACGACGGCTTGGGCATCGCGCAGGTCAAGGTCGAGGCGGCGAGCGTTGTCGAGCATGGCGTCGGGGGAGAGGCCGGTGTCGAAGATCAGGCGCCAGGTGTGGTCGCCGCGGGTCACGGTGATGAGCGTGGAGTAGCCGTGCTCGGCGCGCATCCCTAAAACCGTTGCGCCACCGAGGAATTGGCTGGCCGGTGTGGAGGTGGCGGAGATCGACGCGCGGCGGGTGCGGGCATCGTCGGTGAGCAGGCCGTCGTAGACATTGTCAACGAGGGTCGTGATCGAGACCGAGTCGACGGGCGCAAGGGCGATCGGGTCTACGGCCTCGCCGGGCGCGTGGCGGGGCGTGGCTAGGGCTAGCTGGCCGGGGTCGGCGTGCTCAGCGAGGCACATGGGCTGACCTTAGCGAGCCCGTGGCAGGCGGAGCAGGCTCGGCTGCGCGGATCCTGAAACGAAACCCACGCCACAGCGTGGTTTTCGTTTCGGCTAGACGGGCAGGCCGGCGCCTCGGGCGGGCGCTCCCGGGTCACCAGATCCGGCGTATGCCGTCCAGCGACGCGAAGGCCGGGTCGCGGGTCATGAGCGGCAGGCCTTCGTTGAGGGCTTGCGCGGCCAGCATCCGGTCGAACGGGTCGCGGTGGGCCCAGTCGAGGGATCCGGCGAGCAGGGCGTGCTCGCCTGTTATGGCGAGTTCGCTGGCACCGAGTCGCGTCAGGTGGCGGTAATAGGTGCTGAGGATGGCGATGGCTCCCGGCAGCGTGCCGAGACGGGCCTTGGTCGACAACTCCCAGGCGGTGGCGGAAGACACGACTAGCTCGGAAGTCATCTCGCTGACGACCGCGAGCGCCTCGGTTCCCAGCCGATCAGGCTGCGAGAGGGCCCAGAGGACGGTGTGGGTGTCGAGCAGGACCTTCACGGTTTGCGGCCCTCGTCCGCCTCCCACGCCGCCAACTCGTCCTCCGGAAGTGGCTCGAAGAACACGCTCTCAGGGAAGTGCAGGTCGACGAAACCCAGGTTGCGCTGACCGGGTCGGCGCAGCGGCATCAGTTTGGCGACCTGCTGTGACCCCCGGGCGATGACGATCTCCTCGCCATCCTCGACTCGCGCCAGCAACGCGGAGAGGTGGGTCTTCGCGTACTGCACCTTCACGGTCGTCATGAGAAGAGCCTGGGTTGACCAACCAGGTTGGTCAACATGTGTAGACGGAGCAAGCGGCGCGCTGGGGTCCCTGGGAGGTTGCGCGAGTGTCGGAGGACCGGCCGTTGTTGGGTCTCGTAGGTCGGGCAAACGAACCGCACCTGACTGTCCGCGCAGTCTCCGGCGAGGGCATTCCACAGGTCACGACCTTCTGGCGTGGCCAGCCACTGCTCGCCCCTGACGTACGCGTCATCGACCAGCCAGCCATCCCCCCCGCGGCGCGGCGATCAACACGGCGTCCGCGGTGCGATAGGCGCGGCTGCGCCGTCGGTCACCACGTGGGCAATGAAGGTGCGGTGCGCCGCGCGGGCCTCCGGCGCCGGCCGCCAGACGACCGGCGCGAAGTCGACAAGCGGTGCCCGACGCTCAGCGAGCAGGTCGATGATCCAGTCGAGATCCCCCCTGTCGCTGGGGTTGCGGTCATCGTCTGACGCTATCCCTGGTATGCCGTGTCGCTGGGCCGAGCGGACAGGGGCGTGAGCAGGTCGGCCAGTTGAGCGTCGATCGCGAAGGCGGTGTCGACGTGCACCATCCGGTCGCCATCGGGCGCCGGCCACGGCTCCGTGTCGGCGCGTCGGGTGAGCACCCGCTGCCAATTCGGCTCCAACGTGGGCCCAAAGCCTCGGTCACGCGCTTCGATGCGCCGCCGGTGGAGCGACTCGTCCGAGCACGTCACGTCCACCCACGTGAGATCGGCCGAGCACTCGTGGGCGAGGTCGCGCCACATCGCCCGCGCCTCCTCGACGTAGTTGGCGGCATCCACGATCACCGCATGTCCGAGAGTCAGAGCCTCTCGGGCTACGACCTCGGCGACGAGGTATGCCGCGAGTCCGGTCTCGTCACCCGCCGCGAGGCCCGCTCGGTGCAGGGCGTCCTCGATCGGGTCGACCGACACGACGATTGCCCCGACCCGCCGAGCTAGCGCGCCGGCCACCGTTGACTTGCCCGCTCCAGGCAAGCCGGACATGGCAATGAGTCTCGGCCGCCCGCCCATGTGCCCAGTGTGTCAGCAGACATTCGACGCATCCTGACCCGGATCAGCCGACCAGGACGTGGTCGACCCCCACCAAGTCATACGTGCGACGAGCGCGTAGATCCCGCGTCAGCAACCGTCGGCCACTGACGCGAGCGGCTTCCCCGACGAGAGCGTCGTAGACAGCGCCACCGACGATCCCCGTGGCAGCCAGCCGGCGACGCAACGCCTGGTTGTCGGCGGGTCCGAGCCACACGACGTCGGGGAACACTCGGTCGATCAGCGCTGCCGCGTCCGTGGGATCGACGGCCAATTGCCCCGGAAGTCGCGTCAGCACGGCATACACCTCGTATGCCGTGTGTCCCGCGAGTGCCGGGCGGTATCGGCGAACTGCCGCAAGGGAGGCGGAGTGCGCTGCGTGCCCGGCGTCAAGTGCCGCGATGGCAACGCTGGTATCGACCGCCCACCCCTCAGCGCTGGCCATCGTCACGCCAGCGCTGGACGTCGGCATCGGTCACGGTCAGGCCGCGGACGGCTTCGATGACCGGCCACCCATCGATCTCGATGATGCGTCGACCGGGCCGGCGGACCGGCGTGAGCAGAAGGGCGTCGCCGGTCACGGTCACGTCGAACTGCGCTTCGGGAGCCAGCCCCAACTGGTCCCTGGCTTCTTTGGGGATGACGACTCGGCCAGCCTTGTCCAGCGATGCCATCATGCCATCCACGGTACCAATCCACCGACTCGCTCGGGCGCCCAGTGTGGGTCAGACGAGCACGACCCTCGCCGAGCGCCCTGCCGCTGCCAGGACTTTGGCGTCCCGGGTCCACACTGGACGATCGAGTCGTGCGGCCAGCGCCACGTAGGCAGCGTCGTAGGCGGTCAGGTTGTGTCGCAGACTCCAGATGCGATGGCGTTGGTCGGCGTCGCATGACGCTCGCACTATGGGCAGGTCCGAGTAGTCCGCCAGGGCCTCCTCTGCGCGCACCTCATCGAGGTTGCCGGAGCGCTCCAGGCCTCGGATGGCGCTGAGCACCTCGTAGTCGATGAGGGCGGGAGCGTGCAGACGGTGCCGCGCCACGGCTGCCCGGAGAGCTCTTTCGCTGGGCATCGTCAACAGGTCCACGACAACCGAGGCGTCGACGACGATTACGGCGTCCGTTGCGGGCTCCGGGTCACTTGCCATCGCGGTCGGCACGGATCAGATCAACGCTCGATACGGCAGAGCCGCCCGCGCGGTGATCGATCCGGGCCAGCACCTCCGCAAGGTCGGGGGTGCTCGCCTCTCGCTCCAGCAGATCGCGCACGTATGCCGTGAGGCTCTGCCCCCGGCGGGCCGCTCTTACCTTGAGTTCGTCCCGGGTACGCGGGTCCAGGCCCCTCACTTGCAGCAGGGTAGATGTCATGAATCCAAAATACATCTATGTTCACGTCGCATCGTCAGCCCCGGACTCCACGGCATACAGGTAGCGCGTGTCGCGAGCCGCTTCCCCGACGCCGTCACCCGCGACCCCTCGTCCACGCAGAGCCCCTTTCTTCACTCACCCCAGGTGCTCGAACGAGTGCTCGCCGGGACGCCAGCACATCCACTCGCCTGGCTGGTTTGCGCCGGGCGCCGGGTGCATGCGGAGCAACGCGATCTCGACATAGACCTCGTCCAGCGTCGGGTTGATGTGGATCTCTCCAGTGCTGAGCCCGATGCGGAGGCCATCACCGGTCTTCTCGGAGGTGCTCACGACGGTCCCGCCGCACAAGTGGCGGAGGCTATCGGCGTAGCCGACGTCAGAGGCATGCCACGGTCGACCGCCGAAAGTGACCACCGGCCACACCCCAACGTTCATGTTCGCTTCGTCGAACTGCAGCTGCAGATAGCTGTCCAGCACGAAGCTCACCGCCACGAGGCGGTCGCCGACGAGCCGGGAAAGCAGTGCATTGGGCACGTATGCCGTGCGTTCCGATGAGTTGGACGCGATCGGCTGAGGCACCTGCGGCACGTGCGGTCGCACCTGCAGCTGGGTTCGTTCCTGTTGCTCGGCGACCTGGGCCTGGGTTGGTATGCCTGCCGTGGTGAGGTCGACCAGCCAGTTGAGGGTTCCGATGCTCGGCTCTGGCAGCGACTCGAAGACCTCGAACGGCAGGTCCAGCAGCGACAGCATCGCGGGTGCGTCCGTCCACGGCAGGTCCGTCCTGAGCTGGATGCGCAGCAGTGACCTGAGGTGGGCGGCCTCGCCGCGCTCGCGACCCGGATGGGCCAGCTCTGGGGTGATCAGGTGATGCCCCTCGACCGAGATCACGCTCTCAAGCCAGGCGGGATCCAGGTTCTGATTGAAGGCGTGATCTCGACTGACCGTTTCCAGGCGGAGCAACTCCGGTGTCGACACCACTCGCGGGACCAGGCGGCTCTTGAGGTCATCGGCCATGGCTTCTCCTGCGCTCAGTCGGGTTCGTGGCTGATCAGCCGCTGCCAGTGCTCGTCGGCGAGTATGCCGTGCCGCGCGCCTCCGCTGCCGGCGCTCGGCGCCCGCGCTCCCCAAGCGGAAGCTGGCCTCGATCGCCATCGCCGACCCGGCGCAGGTGTTGACCGTGACGCTGACCAAGGGCGGATCGGCCACCGTCGACCTCGCCCAGCTGTCTGTGGCGTCGAAGGATCAATACGGCGCGCCTCTTCGCCGAGCCGGGAACAAGACGGCATACCTGGAAGTTGAGTCGATCAGACGCAACTTTGCGGAGCCGGAGCTTGACAACCACGAGCTCCCCGACGCAAGGTGAGTCCCGAAGACTCAACCACACGGCATACAAGAGTTGTATGCCGTCCCAACCCAGCAGGAGACACACCCATGGCACGTGCGGTCGGCATCGACCTCGGTACCACCAACTCGGCCGTTTCCGTCCTCGAGGGCGGCGAGCCGACGATCATCGCGAACGCTGAGGGCGGCCGCACCACCCCGTCCGTCGTCGCGTTCTCCAAGAACGGTGAGGTGCTCGTTGGCGAAATCGCCAAGCGCCAGGCCGTCACCAACGTCGACCGGACCATCCGCTCGGTCAAGCGCCACATGGGCACCGACTGGAAGTCGCCCGAGATCGATGGCAAGCGCTACACCGCCCAGGAGATCAGCGCGCGCACGCTGATGAAGCTCAAGCGCGACGCGGAGGCCTACCTCGGCGAGCCCGTCACCGATGCGGTCATCACCGTGCCGGCCTACTTCGACGACCACGAGCGCCAGGCCACCAAGGAGGCCGGCGAGATCGCGGGCCTCAACGTCCTGCGCATCATCAACGAGCCCACCGCGGCCGCCCTGGCCTATGGCCTGGACAAGGGCAAGGAGGACGAGCTCATCCTCGTCTTCGACCTCGGTGGCGGCACCTTTGACGTCAGCCTGCTCGAGGTCGGCAAGGACCCCGAAGACGGCTTCTCGACCATCCAGGTCAAGGCCACCAGCGGTGACAACCGCCTCGGCGGCGACGACTGGGACGAGCGGATCGTCAACCACCTGCTCACCACGGTGAAGAACCAGACCGGTGTCGACCTGTCCAAGGACAAGATCGCCATGCAGCGGCTGCGTGACGCCGCCGAGCAGGCCAAGAAGGAGCTGTCCAGCTCGACGACGACCACGGTCAACCTGCAGTACCTCTCGATGAGCGAGAACGGCCCGATCCACCTCGACGAGACGATCAGCCGCGCCCAGTTCGAGGCGATGACCAAGGACCTGCTCGACCGCGTCAAGGCGCCCTTCAACAAGGTCATCGCCGACGCCGGCATCAAGCTGTCCGACATCGACCACGTCGTGCTCGTCGGCGGTTCGACCCGTATGCCGGCCGTGACGGCCGTCGTCAAGGAGCTCACCGGCGGCAAGGAGCCCAACAAGGGCGTCAACCCGGACGAGGTCGTCGCCATCGGCGCGAGCCTGCAGGCCGGCGTCCTCAAGGGCGAGCGCAAGGACGTGCTCCTCATCGACGTCACCCCGCTGTCCCTCGGCATCGAGACCCAGGGCGGGCGCTTCACCAAGCTCATCGAGCGCAACACGGCCATCCCGACCAAGCGCTCGGAGATCTTCACCACCGCCGACGACAACCAGCCGAGCGTCCTCATCCAGGTCTTCCAGGGTGAGCGCGAGATCGCCCAGCACAACAAGCCGCTGGGCACCTTCGAGCTGACCGGCATCGCGCCGGCGCCGCGCGGCATCCCGAAGATCGAGGTCACC
>Ga0116180_1001094_pt1 | contig 23483 bp, 19 predicted proteins | sample AD_UKC073_MetaG_FD_89804 | JGI IMG/M metagenome (GOLD analysis project Ga0116180, IMG submission 89804) | Active sludge microbial communities of municipal wastewater-treating anaerobic digesters from USA - AD_UKC073_MetaG | ecosystem: Engineered > Bioreactor > Anaerobic > Digestate | place: USA...
ACGGCGTGGTCGCCCGTGTGCGAGTGTCCGTGGCCCATGCGCCCAACCTACCGTCGGATATCCTCGCGGGCATGGACGACGCCGCGCCCGCCTGTTACCGCCACCCCGACCGCCCGACGCGGATCGCGTGTCAGCGGTGCGACCGGCCCATCTGCCCCGACTGCATGGTGCCCGGCTCCGTCGGGTTCCAGTGCCCGGCGTGCGTCACGCAGGGGTTCAAGGAGACGCGGCAGCTCGAGCTGCCCTACGGCGGCACGCGCTCGGCGGACCCGCGGCTGACGTCGTTCGTGCTGATCGGCATCAACGCCGCCGTGTGGGTGATCCTGCAGATCGCGGGCATGAGCGACCGGATCGTCGACAGGCTCGCGCTGTCGCCGGCGAACCGCTGCGAGGTGGTGAATGGACGGTTCTGGCCGGACAAGGGCATGTGTGCGCAGGACGGCTTGCAGTGGGGGTTCGGCCTCGCCAGCGACCCGTGGCAGATCCTGACCAACGGTTTCACCCACCTCGCGCCGATGCACCTGCTGTTCAACATGCTCGTGCTGTACATGCTGGGGCCGAACCTCGAGGCCATCTTCGGCCGGGCGCGCTTCCTTGCCACCTACTTCGTGGCGCTGCTCGGAGGCTCCGCCGCCGTGATGCTGTTCAGCGACCCCTTCACCCAGACGCTCGGCGCATCGGGGGCCATCTACGGGATGATCGGCGCCATCCTTCTGGTCGCGCTGAAGCACAAGGGCAACGTGCGCAGCATCCTGATCTGGCTGGGCCTGAACATCGCGCTGACGTTCTTCTGGCCGAACGTCAGCTGGCAGGGCCACCTCGGCGGGTTCGTCGGCGGCCTCGCCGTCGCGGCCGTCCTGATGTACGCGCCCAAGGGCAACCGCGCGGCGCAGTGGGGCCTGGTCGCCGCGCTGGCGGTGGCCTTCGTCGCCGTCGCGTTTGTGCGCGCTTTCCAGCTGGCGTGATCTCCTACGCTCGTTGAGCCGATCCCCAGGCGCGAAGCGCCCGGATCGTCTCGAAGCGTCTCGCGGTCGGCTCGAGGAGCGCGGCATACGATGGCTCCATGAGCATCGAGAGCCTGGTTCTGGTAGCCAACGACAAGGGCGGAACCATCTCCACCCTCCGCGTGGAGGGGAAACGGTTCGCGCGCGTCGCCGTGTCCGAGGTGGGGGCGGGCTGCGGGACGTTCGCCGTCGACCGCGCGAACGACCTGGTCTACGCCGCGACGCGCACTCCTCACCCCGCCATCTTGACGCTGCGCCTCGACCGTGAGACCGGTGCGCTGACGGAGGTGGCGCGCCGCGAGGTCTCCGACCCCGTCGCTTACCTGACCCTCGTCCACGACACGCTGCTCGCGGCGTCGTACCACGGCGATTGGGGCGCCTCCTACCCGGTGGCCGACGGCGTCGTCGGCGATCCGGCGACCACCCTGCACGCGCGCCGCATGCACGCGGCCGTCGTCGACCCGCGCGGCGAGAACGCCTACTTCGTGTCGCTCGGCGACGACCTCATCGCGCAGCGCGCCGTCGCCGTCGATTCCGAGCTTGTCGAGCTGTCCGAGCCGGCGGTGCATTGCACGCCGGCCTCGGGTCCGCGCCACCTGGTGATCTCGGGTGACGGCCGTAACGCCTACCTGCTCACGGAGTTCACCGCCGAGGCCACGCGCTTCGAGCGCCTCGAGGGCGGCAGGCTGGAGCGCCGCGAGACCGCCTGGGCGTTCGACCGCGACAGCGGCCTCCACCAGAGCGCCTATGGCGCGGACCCGCTCGCCGGCCACCTGATCTGGGGTGCCGACCTCGCCCTGGCCGACGGCGAACGCTGGCTGCTGTGCACCGAGCGCACCGAGTCGACGGTGGTCGCCATCGAACTCGACGAGCAGGGACACTTCACCGGCAGGACCGTGCTGTCGCGCACGGAGCAGCAGCCGCGCGGCCTGACCGTGTCGCCCGACGGCGGCCTCGTCGTCGTGGTGGGGGAGCGGTCCGACCGCGCGTCGCTGTACCGGATCGTCGACGGGGCCCTCGCGCCGCTCGACCGGATCGAGGTCGGCCGGGGCCCGAACTGGGTGCGCTTCGTCTGAGCGATTTCCCCCCAACGGCTATGGCCCGGAGCTGACACAGCTCCGGGCCAGCGAGGCCACCTCCCCCCACAGAGGCGAGCCGCCGAGCACAGCCCCCCGGTGCGCTGAGCAGGGACCGCCGAAGTAGGCGTCCCCAAAGAGTTCGCATCCGCCCCCGACTGCGTCCTCTGAGACCGCGCCTCGCAATGCGGCCTCGTAAAGAGAGACACGGTCCGCCGGGGGATATGACGCGGCCGGCGTCACTTTTTTCACGGGCCTGCCGGCGGAGCGTCAGCCGGGCGTCTCCGTCGCCTCGTCCGACGGCTTGGGGGAGACCCATTCCGACGATGGTTCAGGCGATGCCTCTTCTGACGGCCCGGAAGCCGGCTCGGGCGATTCGTCGTCGCGAGGTTCGGGCTCCATGGCCGGTGTCGGCGGACCCAGCCACGGCGGCGGCTTGATGGTGACCATTCCCGGCGGAACCGACGACGTCGGGTAGGCGGGCTCCGGATCGACGGGCAGGGTCGGCAGGGTTGGCGTGGGCTCGGTGGTGTCGTGCGCCTGGGAGGGCCGCGGCGTCGGGCTGGGCGTCTCCTCCGGGAACGACGGAAGCACGCGCGGGCCTGGGACGATGGTCTGCGTCGGCTGTGTCGGCTGCGGCGCCGGGGAGGCGCCGTCGGGCGTCGCCGGCGCCGTCGAGGACGGAGCGGGGACGGTGTGCGGCGACGTCGGGGCTGCCGTCGGCCCGGTTCCCGGAAGGGTCGGGGTCCCTGTGGGCGCGGCGCCGGGCCTGGTGCCGGTGGGGGCCGAACTCGGGAGACCAGCGCCTCCGGGGGCCTGGGTCGGCTGCGTGCCCGTCGCGGCCCCAGGCGAGGTGCGTGCCGCGGCCGGAGCGGCGGGCTGTCCCGGGGTGGACGTCGAGGGAGCGGACCCGACGGGTGCGGGTCCTCCTTGCGGGCCGACCGTCGGCGCAGCGGGGGTCCTCGACGGCGCGGGCAGCGTGGGCGGGGCCTGTCCCACGGCGACGGGCGTTCCCACGACATCGGCCCCGGCCACGAAGGCGACCACAGCGATGACAGCGGCGGCCGCGGCCAATCCGGCGATTCGGGAGGGACGACGCGCGGCGACCAGCCCGACGAGCGATCCGCCGGCGATGATCGCCACGATGCGCAGCGAGGTCGCGAGGTGACCGACTCTGTGGGCCGCGCGGTTGCAGGAGTCGCACTCGTCGAGGTGGCGCCGGACCCGCTCGTGCTGGGTGGTGCTGAGCGTTCCGCGGGCGTAGCCGCTGACGTGGTCGAGGACCCACGCGCACTCCGGGTGGGTGCCGCGGGCGTCGAGATGAGCGGTGAGCCACGCCTGGCCGAGCGCGGCGCGGGCGCGTTTCGTGAGCGCGGCCGTGCCGTTGGGCGAGAGCCCGAGCCGGTGCGCGACGTCGGACGTGCGGCGCCCCTCGACGTCGATCATCCACAGCACGGAGCGCCACCGCTGAGGGAGCGTCTCGAAGGCCTCCGCGACAACCTCGTGCTCGGCCATCATCGCGCTGAAGCCGTCGCCGGCGACCTGCGCCTCCCGCCTCAGCCAGTAGTCGAGGTGGTCGTCGTCGGAGGGTTCCTCGTGGCTGCGCGTGGCGGTGTTGACCGCGAGATTCTTGATGGTGGTGCGCAGGTACTGTCCGAAGGCGTGCTCGGGCCCGCCGCCGCCGCGGATCGTCGCCCAGATCCGGGCGAAGGCCTCGGCGGTCAGGTCCTCCGGGTCGAGGGAGGGGCTGACCCGCGCGGCGTAGCGGACCGCCGGAGCGTAGTGATGGCGAAAGAGGTCGTCGAACGCGCGCTCGTCCCCCTCGCGGCAGCGCCGCAGGAGGTCGGGCTCGTTCGCCTGGTCCATGTCGGTTCCTCGTTCGCGCGTTCCTGTCCGAGCTCCGGCGTCACCGTCGGACTCGTCCACCGACTCCCGGGCGCGCCCGGGAGTCGGGCAGTCAGTTGCCCTGCGTTGGTGTCGTCCTGACATCGTATGCCGCCAACAGAAGATATGGCGAGAGCGGGTCATCGCCAGTTCGCGTGCTCCGGCTGCGGTGCGGGATCGGCCCCGCTCGACCGGGTGCGCTCCTCTATGCGCGCGCGGGGATGGGTTGAACGACCCATGGGCGCGGCGCGCCGGCGCGCCGCGAGCTTGTTAGCATGTCCAAGTTCTGTCCGCGGGACGCCCGCGGCTGAGAGGAGAACGATGCAGAGCAATCCCACACGACCATCCGCGCTGCGGCGCATCATCATGACGGTCCTCGCCCTTTCGCTCGTCCTGACCGGCTTCGCCGGGACTCCGGCCGAGGCCGCGACGAAGGCGACCTTCAGCGGCAAGGGCCTCGCCAAGTCGAAGACCACGAGCATCAGCAAGGGCATCTACCAGATCGACACCGAGTACTCGAAGAACTCGGTGGACGGCCGTCCGCAACTGCTCCTCGTGTACCTGAGGAGCAAGTCGGGCACGATCAGCAAGACGCTCGTCAACACGCTGGACTCCAGCGCAAGCGGCTCGACCCGCCACATCGTCACGCTGACGGACACCGAGAAGCTCTACGCGGAGACCACCTTCGGCGCGCCCGGCGTCAAGTGGAAGGTCAAGCTGAAGAAGCTCTCGCCGCCGAAGAGCGGGAAGACCTCGCTCACCATCAAGGGCAAGGGCCCGAACGCGTCGAAGCTGTTCTATCTGCCGAAGGGCAAGTACACCTTGACCGTCTCCTACTCGGGTAACACGTCCGGCAGCGGCAGGGGAACCAACTTCGCGATGCAGCTCGGACAGGAGTACCCGCGGCTGGTGATCAACGACATCGGCGCGAAGGGCAGCGCCGTCGCGACGGGCGAGGTCTACAGCGGTGGCGCGTTCTGGTTCGATCCCACGCTGTCCATGCCGGGTACGAAGTGGTCGGTCAAGATCGCCAAGACGCTGGAGAAGTCGCCGAAGCCGACGATCTCCGGCACCGCGAAGGTCGGCAAGAAGCTGACGGCGAAGGCCGGCACCTGGAAGCCGTCCGGCGTGAAGCTGAAGTACCAGTGGTACCGCGGCTCGAAGAAGATCAGCGGCGCGACGAAGAAGACCTACACGCTGACCTCGGCCGACAAGGGCAAGAAGATCAAGGTCAAGGTGACGGGCTCGAAGAAGGGCTACGCGTCGAAGACGAAGTCCTCGAAGGTGACGTCCAAGGTCAAGTGACCTGACGGTCTGGATGCGGCCGGCCGCTCACCTCGGTGAGTGGCCGGCCGTTCTCGTCGCCTGTGGCGTCCACACCCCGCGCGGACTTATCCACAGACATGTCCACACTGGGGATAATTACATGGGTGTTGTTCGCCGCGGGGATCGAAGGATAGGCCCTCTCAGCCGAGGCCCCGCGAGAGCTCCGCGAGCTTTGCGACGGTGTTCATGTTGCGAGCGGTGCCCGTGGCCCCCGCGGGGATCGCGAGTTTGGAGGTGCCCATCCCGGAGCCGTAGGCGACGTAGATCTCGCGCGTCCCGAGACGCACCTCCTCGTCCTTCCTGTTCCTTATGGACTCGAGTGCGTCCGCGGGAGGCGTGGCGTCCAGGAAGATCGCGACGGTCCGGTTGCCGGGCTCGTCCGGGAACGGGTTGGCGCCCAGGACGTCGGCCATCTCCTGCGCCGTGCGCACCATCACGCCGACGGGTTTTCCCGCGTAGGCGCGCAGGCGCTCCTCCAACGCGGCCTTGACCTCCACCTCCGAGAGATCCGTTGAGAAGACGACGTTCCCGCTCGCGATGTACGTGCGCACGCCGTCGAATCCCAGGGAGCCGCACATCTCCCTCAACTCAGCCATCGGCAGCTTTCCCGTGCCGCCGACGTTCACGGCCCGCAACAACGCGACGTATCCGGTCATGGGCCCACGCTACGCCGCGCGCATCGTTGCCGCTGCCGTGCACAGATCTCCGTATACGCGAGACAGGCCCATATAGGACCTTGCCTCGCGCATAGAGAGATCTATACACGGGGTTGGCGGACTGTAGGGTCGGACCGGTGACGAGCATGGGCGGGATACTCAGGCAGTACGGGCCGATGGTGTACCTGCCGTCGTTGGTGTTCTCGCTCGGCGAGGGCGCCATGGTCCCCCTCATCCCCGTCATCGCGACCCAGCGCGGGGCCGACATCCCGACGGCGGCGCTGGTGGCGTCGGCGATCGTCGTCGGCACGCTGTTCGGGAATCTTCCCGCGGGGTGGTTGGTCGGCAGGATCGGCGAGCGGCTCACCATGGCGATCGCCGGCGCGGTCGCGCTGCTCGGCGCCGTGGGCTGCGCCGTCCTTCCCGGGCTCGTCTGGTTCGCGGCCGCGGTCTTCGTGATCGGCATGGCGGCCGCGGCGTTCGCCCTTGCCAGGCACGCGTTCATGGCGACGAGGGTCCCGCTCGCGTTTCGCGCCCGGGCGCTCTCGCTGCTCGGGGGATCGACCAGGTTCGGGCTGTTCATCGGGCCCTTCCTCGCCGCGGCGCTGCTCGCGCTGTTCGGCGCGGCCGGCTCGGCGCTGTGGTTCTTCGCGGCATTGATGGTGGCGTTGATCGTGCTCGTCCTCGTCGGCCCCGACCCGGAGGAGCAGTTCCAGGTCGAGTCGCCGGCGGCAGGTACGGCCGGTCGGCGCCCGCCCGGGGGCGACGGCGTGCTGACCGCCCTGTGGCGGGCCAGGGCGGTCCTCGCGCGGGTAGGCGTCGCGTGCATGCTCCTGGCCGCGGTGCGCGCGGCGCGGCAGGTCGTCCTGCCGCTGTGGGGCGTCTCGATCGGCATGGACGCGTCCGCGATTGCCCTGGTCGTCGGTGTCTCCGGCGCGCTCGACTTCGCCCTCTTCTACGCCAGCGGCCAGGTGATGGACCGCTACGGCCGGCTGTGGGCGGCGCTGCCGTCGATGCTCCTGATGAGCGCGGGGTTCGTCGCCCTCGCCTTCACGCGCGATGCTTCCCACGCCAGCGCCTGGTTTGCGGCGCTGGCCGGCCTCCTCGGGCTCGCCAACGGGCTGTCGAGCGGCATCCTCATGACGGTGGGCGCCGACCTCGCGCCCGCGGGATCGACGGCGTCGTTCCTGGGCGCTTGGCGGCTCCTCACCGACTCCGGTGGCGCGCTCGCCCCGGTCATGGTCGCCGTCGTGGCGGCGGCCGCGTCGCTGCCGCTGGCGACGGCCCTCGTCGGCGCGCTCGGCCTCGCGGGCGCCGCAGGCCTCCTCCGCTGGGGCCCCCGTTACCTTCCGCATGGGCGGCCCCGCTGACGTTCCGTGAGGTCAGCAACGTCGAGCGGCTATCTCGGCTGCCAACGTCAGCATGCCGACGGAAACTGCCGAGATACCTCGGCGCTCGTGACAGGATTGGCCAAAGACGGCGATGGCGAGAAACTGAGGTGACCCCGATGATGCAGTCCCGACGACTCAAGGTTGGCCTCGCGGCGCTCATCTCGGCGGGGCTGGTCCTCGGCGCGATCCCGTCGCGCACGCCGACGAGTGGACGCCCGCGCGGACGGTAGCGGTCAACTACCGGCAGGTGCAGGAGAAGGTCCGCGCGGAGGTGCTCTCCGAGCTCAACCGGATGAGGAGCGAGCCTCGGTCGTGCGGCGATCGGGACTTCCCCGCTGCCCCTCCGCTCACGCTGGACAGCGCGCTGAACAACGCCGCGTACCTGCACTCCCAGGACATGGCGATCAACGGCTACTTCGCGCACGTCTCGCTGGACGGGCGAACTCCCGCCGAGCGCGTCACCGCCGCGGGCTACGAGTGGTGGACCACGGGTGAGAACATCGCGGCCGGCTACTCGGATGCTGGGCACGTGGTTGCCGGCTGGATGGAAAGCCCTGGCCATTGCGGCAACATCATGAACCCGAACTTCGAGGACCTCGGCGTCGGGATCTACTACTCCTCCTATCGGGTTCACTGGACCAACAACTTCGGCTCTGGCACGTCGTCGGCCGTCGACGACGTCGTCCCGTTGGCGGTGACCACCGCGGTGCCGCGGATCGAGGGACCGGCGAAGTTCGGCACGACGCTGACGGCCAAGCCCGGCGCCTGGGGCCCGGAGGGCGTGGAGCTCGCCTACCAGTGGTGGCGCTACGACGAACCGATCCCCGGCGCGACCGCCAGCACCTACACCCCGGGGTTCGTCGACCTCGGAGCACGCATTACCGTCACGGTGACCGGCTCCGCGGGCGGCTATGCGAACGCCACCGCGACGTCGGTGAAGACCGCGAAGGTCGGCTACGGCACCCTGAAGGCGGCGAAGCCGACGATCAGCGGCGCGACGAAGGTCGGGAAGAAGCTGACCGCGAAGGCTGGATCGTGGGGGCCGAAGGGCGTGAAGCTGACCTACCAGTGGTACCGCGCCGGGAAGACCATCAAGAAGGCGACGAAGTCGACCTACACGCTGGTCAAGGCCGACAAGGGCAAGAAGATCACCGTCAAGGTCACGGGCAAAAAGTCGGGATACACGACCGCGGCCAAGGCCTCGAAGGCGACCCCGAAGATCACGTAACGACGACCGTTCTCGCCGGGCAGAGCGTAACGGCGGGGTCCGACAAGAAACCTCAGGTCACGACCGCCGAGTAGTGGGAGGCGACCTCGTCGACCGCGTCCAGGAACTCGTACAGGTCGCTGCCCCACCACAGGGTGTCGGCGTGGAGCGGAGCAGGTCGACGATCTCCGCCGACCGTCGCTCGAAGGCGTCGACTCTACTTTCAGGCCCGGGCCCCGAGGAGGAGTCCGGGGAGGTCCGCCATGGTGCGGAACACGTGCGCGACGCCGAGCTCCTCCAGCTGCTCGGGTGTCTGATAGGTGGGGCCGTCGGCGGCGAAGCCAAACACCGTCGCGCCCGCGGCGAGGCCCGCGCGAACGCCCGCGGACGAGTCCTCGATGACGGCGGCGGCGGTGGGGTCGATGCCGAGCGCCGCGGCGGCTGCCAGGTAGACGTCGGGCGCGGGCTTGCTGCGCGGGACCTCCATGCCGCTGAAGACCCGGTCGCCGAACAGGTCGTCGAGGCCGATCATGGAGAGCTGCATCGAGATCTTGCGGCGGTCAGCCCCGGATACGCAGGCGACGGGGACGTCGACCGCGGCCGCGATCGCGCGGACCGCGTCGACGGCGCCCGGGACCGCGTGGAGCCTCGCGCGCAGCGCGTCGTCGCGGCGGTCGCGGAACCCGGCGATCCACTCGTCGTCGATCAGGTACCCGGTGTGCTCGTGGATCACGTGCGCCTCGTCCTTGAACGCCTTCCCGACGAAACGTCGGATGCACTCCTCGAGCGGCAGGTCCCAGCCCATCTCGCCCAGCATGGCGTGCAGCACGCCGACGGTGATGGGCTCCGAGTCGACGAGCACCCCGTCGCAGTCGAAGAGGATGGCGGAGAAGCGGCGATCGGTCACGGTCAGCCACCCTATCCCGCCCCGTCCGAGACCCGTCCTCGCCCTGCCCCCGTCGAGCGGAACGAGGAGCTACCTCGAGCCCGCGCCGGCGCTCGAGAGCCCGTCCTCGCCGGGCTGCGCGGAGTGGAGCGCGATGTGCACCCGCCGCGCGAGGTCGGGTGGGAGGTCGCGGCCGGCGGCCCGCAACTCGCGGTTGAGCGTGACGACCAGCTGGCGCGCCTCGTCCCTTCTTCCCGCCACCATGAGGGCGTCGACCCGGCGCACGGTGAGGTGGTCGTCGCTGGGGGCGGCGACGAGTCCGCGCCCCGCGGCCCAGAGCGCGACGGTGTGATCGCCCCGGGCGATGGCCCGGTCGGCCAGGGCACAGGCCGCGTCGACGACGGTGCCCACCATGTCGACTCGGAGCTGCTCGGCCCAGTGCCACTGGAACGCGACGTCGCCCAGGGGCTCGCCGCGCACGAGGGCGAGCGCCTGCCGCAGCGCGGCATCGGGGGCCAGGTTGACCCCGCCGTTCACCAGGAGCTGCAGGTCCTCCCAGTCCGACGTGACGCGCGGATCTAGCGCGATGCGGCCGTTGTAGGCGTCGGGCAGGTAGGGGAGTCCGTCTCCATCCGCCCCGAGCCAGGCGCGGAGCCTGCTCATGTTGGAGCGCCGGGTTCCCTCGGCGACGAGCAGCTCCCGGACCATCGTCGTCGAGGTCGCGCCCGGGTGCGCGAGGAGCCAGGCGCAGTACTCAAGGCACTGCCCGGCGGCGCGGCTCGGTGGTGCGCCACCGGCGAGCAGCTCCACCGGCCCCAGCAGAAGGACCCGCGGGTGCCCGAGCGCGCCCGGCCGCGCCGGCGTCGGGGACTCCTCGTGGTGCCGGGCCTCGGCGGGAGGCAGGTGAAGGACGTTGGGAGGGAGGTCGGCGCCCTGGCGCCACCAGGGCGCGGGCTCGGTGTCGGTGCGCCCGGTCGTGGTGAGCAGAGCGAGGAGCGCGTGCGTCGCTGGGGCGCTCAGCAGCTGCGGGGCGAACTCCGTCTCCTCCAGGAAGGCGGTGTCCTCCTCGACCCGCACCCGGCGAGCCTCGATGTGCGCGTCGGCCCTCGCGAGAGCGAGGACGCTCACGCCGGTCTCGCCGAGCGCGAGGGCGTCGGCCACCGCGTCGAGCTGCACGGGCGTCAGGGGGTGGGCGAAGACGAAGACGGCGGGGCGCCACGAGCCCGCGGCATCGCGGTCCGCGCGGGCGGCGGTAAGGTCGTGCTCCCGGAGGGCCAGTCGCCGCTCGGCGGAGAGGCGGGCCAGCCTGGCCAGGGCGGCCGCGGCGCCGGGCTCGCCGTCGAACCGCGGGTCGTCGAGGGCATCCACCCACTCGGGGGCGCCGGCGACAACCACCTCGACCTCCTCCGACCACGGGGCGCAGGCCAGGCTCGTGAGCGCTGCGGCAAGCGCCTCGCCCGCGCGGGGGCCGTGCAGGAGGGTGGCCCGCGCGGACTCCAGATCGACGGTGACCGCGGCGTCGCCCTCTCGCCAGCCGAGGACGAGGGTGGTGGGGGTGGGGTCGTCCGGGTCGCGAGCGTGTCTCGGCTCGTCGGCGCGGCGGGCCAGCGCGGCCCAGAAGCGCGTCACCTGGGGCGACGCCGGGATCAGCCGACGCCCGACGGCGCGGCCCAGCAGCTGCGCGCGTCGACGGGTGGCGACGCTCAGCAGGATCGCCCCCGCGAGGGCGGCCCCCAGCGGCGCGGCGAGCAGCATCTGGTCGGCGCCCGCGCTCGCCGCGGCCGTGGCGGGCGACGGCGCCTCCTCGGCTCCCAGGCTCGCCCCCGGCGCGGTGTTCGGCTCCACCCGTACCGCGTGCCGGGGCGCGGCCTTCGGTTCCGGCTCCGCGGGCATCTCTCGCCGCGGCGCCTCGGGAGCCTCCCGCGCGGACGGTGTCTCGTCGGCCGGTTCGGCGAGCTGCGCCGGGCCGGGAGCGGGAGCCGGGCCGGGAGAAGGAACGTCGGCCGGGACGGGGGAAGGAGAGGGAAGGCGGAGCGCCCAGCCGACGTCGATGAGATCGGGGTCCGCGATCTGGTCGCGGTTGAGCTCGTAGATCTCCCGCCACCGCTCGGGATCGCCGAGTTCTCGTTCGGCGATCAGCCAGAGCGAGTCTCCCCTCTTCACGACGACGCGCAGCTCGACCTGGGCCGGAGAGAGCGTGCGGGGCGCCCGCTCGGCAGTGGGGAGGCGGATCGTGGTGCGCGCGCGTGCCCCGTCGTCGGCGGCGTGCGCGGCCACGGGCCCCGGCGGCGGAACGGGGAGGGGCGGCTGCGCGGCGGCGTCGGCGAGCGCGGCACCCGGCGCGCCGACGGCGGCCAGCACGAGCGCGGACACCACCGGGCGAAGCCAGCCGGTGCCCGGCACCGTCACGGAGACCCGGTACCGGGACGCGACGGCCACGATCTCGAGCAGGGTGGTGAGGGCGAGCACGAGCCACGCGGCCCACCCCGCCGCGCTGAGCAGCGCCATCATGAGGCGCCCGCCGCCGACCCCGGTGAGCGCCGCCACCCAGTCGACGGTGAGGAGCTCCGCGACGTTCCCGAAGCGGGCGAGCGCCCACGGCGCGCCGACGAGGAGCGCGGCGAGGGCGAGCAGCGCGGCGATCGCGCGGACCGCCCTCATGGCCGCGCCCCGTTGTCAGCGGTGTTTCTGGTCATGTCGGCAGTTTGTCGCTCACGTAGTCCGTGATGACTTTGATGATGATGCCCGCGATGAGGGCCGCCCCGGCCAACAGGATGGCGTTCTCCGTGCTCTGGCTGAGCCCGCGCTCGTCGCGCGGGAGAGGCCGGAGCAGCTGCACGAGCAGCCCGACGGTGTGATGGATGGTCTTCATGGTTCTCTCCTCATCGTGTGTGGTGGGAAATCGGTGGGGTGGTTTGCCGCTTGTCCACAGGTTCTTTTCGGTCAGGTCAGCAGCCCCAGGAGCGCGGGCACCAGGAGCGCGACGCCGAGCAGGAGCGCCGGGATGGTCATCCAGAGCGTCATCGCCTCGCTCGCCTCCTGGGCGGCAGACCGCTGAGCGCTGAGGTGGGCGTCCCTGAGCTCGCGCACCCGGGCCTGCAGCACCTCGGCGAGGCCGGCGCCCTGTTCCTCCAGCTGCATGACGTCCGCGAAGTCGGTCAGCTCGGGTACGGCCCACTCGTCGGCGACCCGGCGCAGCTCGTCCCAGGGCGGCGTCTGCTCCATCCGCGCCCGCTCGAGGCCGGCGGAGACGCGCCGGAAGAGCGGGGAGTCCGAGACCGCGGCCGCGTTCGCCGCGGCCTGCGCGGCCGACGCGTTGGCGAGCCGCTCGAGGACGACGAGGTCGAAGAAGGTGTGAATGCCGTCGGTGGCGACGCGCCGCTGCTGTTCCGCTCCGGAGCGGAGGCGGAGGTCCGCGACGAAGAACCCGGCGGCCGCCCCGACCAGGCTGAGGCCCAGCGGCGTCAGGCCGGGCGACCGGCCGAAGGCCAGTTCCAGCACGGCCCACAACGCGGGGAGCAGGAATCCCAGTGCCGCCCAGACGAGCTTCTCCGCGAAGAAGTCGCCGACCGACCTCCCTTGCAGGTTCAGCATCCGCTGCTGACCAGCGGTGATGGGGAACCGGAGCGCCCGGCGCAGCCGCTCGCTCATCCCCTCGAGGCCTCCGACGACCGGCGGCTCCTCCGTCGTCGGGAGCCGCGCCTCCAGCGCCGCCAGCGCGTCGCCGAGGCGCACCGGCCGGGCGAGGGCGCCGCGCAGGACGAGGAAGGCGCCGAGCCCGGCCACCATCCCCGCCGCGGTCATGAGCCCGATCACGGCGCGCTCCTCAGGAACCGCGGCGCCGGCGGCGGGACCGTCTTGCGACGCAGGACGGCCAGGCAGCCGAGGTATGCGGCGACGAGGCAGGCGGCGGCGAGGCTGCCCATCGGCGTCGCATAGGGCGCGAAGAAGCCGGGGTTCGTGATCAGAGTGACCCCCAGGACGGCGAGGGTGATCCCCGTCACCTGGCGCACCACCGCCCGGGGCTTCGCGCGCTCCGCGGCGATCTCCCGCAGCGCCCGGAGCCGGGCCTGGATGTTGTCGGTGAGCGCGGCGAGCGTCGCCCTCGTGCCCGCGCCGCCGTGGGCGGCGGCGATGGACAGCGCGGCCAGCACCGCGTCCGCGTCGGCGGCGCTCAGCTCGTCGGCCATGGCGAACAAGGCGTCGCGCGTCGTCCATCGCTGGTCGAGCCGGGCGCAGAGCCGGTCCACCGGAGCCCGCAGCACGGGGGGAGCCTGCGCCCGGGTGGCGAAGATGGCGTCGCGGATGGACTTGCCCGCGGTCAGCGACGTCGACACCAGCCTCACCCAGCGGTCGAGTCCCGCGAGGATCTCGATCTCCGGCTGCGGCGGCGCGGTCAACAGCGCGGGGACGGCGATCAGCACGAGCGGCACGAGCCCGAGCAGGAGCGGCCAGCCGGTGACGACCGCCGAGATCACGCCGGTACCGATCGCGCCCAGCAGCCACACCCGACGTCTCGCGGTGAGCGCCGTCCACCGTCGGACGCCTCTTGTCCACAGGGGTGTGGACGATCCTGTGGACGACGGCGGCTCGGCCCTGATCAGCCCGGCGAGCATCAGCGCGAGGCCCAGCCCCACCAGCGCCCCGGCGGCGATCGCCGTCGTCAGGCCCATGGCTCTGTCCCCCTGTCGAACGGCGCGAGCTCCGCCGCCATCGTGGCCTCGGGCTGGAACAGCTCGGGCCGGGTGTCGGTGGCCGCGCGGTACACGAGGTGGGTGGAGGGGCGGCCGGCCTCGATGGTGCCGGTCAGCTGACGCACCTCCGACACGTTCCGGCTCCGCGTTCCGCCGCGCCACGCGTCGTCCCGGAGCGTGACGTGGACGACGAAGTCGATGTGGTGCGCGATCTGCCGCATCGCGTCGTCGAGGCTCAGCACCCTGCCCTGCGCCACGCGCGCCGCGAGGCGGTCGATGGTGGAGGAGGCGGAGTGCGAGTGCGTCGTCGACAGCGTTCCGGCGCCTGCCTGCATCGCCTCGAACATCGCGCCGGCCTCCTCGCCGCGCACCTCGCCGACGACCAGCCGGGTCAGGTTCTGCCGCAGGGCCTCGGGGATGAGGTCGGCGACGGTGTACGAGCCGACGGGGACCCCGCCCGCCGTCTCGCCCATCCCGACGCGGGCCTGCAGGGCGAGCACGTTGCGGCGGTGCGCCAGGAGGTGGGTCAGCAGCTCGTAGTCGGTCTCGAGCGTGCCGAACCGCTCGCCGGGGTGGATGGCGGCGATGAGTGCGCGCAGGAGGGTCGTCTTGCCCGCTCCCTGGTCTCCCGAGATGACGATCGACTTGCGCGCGAGCACCGCCGACTGCAGCAGCCGCGCCACGCGCGCCGGCAGCATGCCGCCGTCGGCCAGGTCCGACAGCGTCACGTCGGTGAGGAGGTGCTGCCGGATCACGATGCTCGGCCGGAACGACAGCCCGAAGCCGATGGCGTGCAGGCGGAAGCGGTCGCCCAGGGCGAGCGTCATGGTGGGGTGGAGGTCGTCGAACGGGCGCGGAGGCGTGGCCGTCTCGCCGAGGAAGCGGATGGCGTCGACCAGCTCGTCGTCGCTGTCTGCGACTGGCGGGTGCGCGGTGCGGCGGCCGTCGCCGTGCTGCACCCAGACGTTGTCGTGGCCATGGATCTCGATGTTCTCCGCCGTCGGCAGCTCGAAAAGGGGCTGGAGCCGGCCATAGCCGAAGATGGCGTTCTCGACGGCGTCCGCGTACCGGTTCTCGAGGCGCAGGGGCCATAGCGCCTCGCCCTGCTCGCTGAGCGCCTGGGCGCGCGCGTGCACCACCGACCGGACGATGGAGCGGCCGAGCACGCGCCGGTCGGGGTCGGGCAGCGGGCGCCCGTGGTCGCGCAGCCAGTCCTCCGCCGCGCGGGCGATCTGCCCGGCGGCCTCGCGCCGCAGCGTGACGACGAGGTGCCAGTCCACGTCGTCGGCCACGGGCTCGATCAGCACCTGGCGGCGCGGCACCTCCGCGCGGACCGACGGGGGCGACGGCGGGGAGGCGGGCGGATCGCCCAGCCCGAGGCGGCCGAGGGCACCGGACAGCGGTGGCAGCTCGTGCACGCTCATGCCGGCACCGCCCCGAGGTCGGCGATGGCCTGCCGGGCGCGCCCGACGCGGTCCGCGATCGACTTCGCCTCCGAGCGGAAACCGCCGAGGAACGACGAGTCGCGGAACCGTCGCGGCTCCGGGTCGCCGTCGCTCAGCACGCCCGCCGACCGCGGGTCCCAACCGACCTCCGCCCAGCACGGCACCCCGAACTGCGCCGCGATCTCGCCCGAGCCGTACGGCCTGCCCGGGCCGACGACCACCAGCCCGACGTCGCGCGCCGAGGGAAGCGCGCGCACCTGGTCCGCGAGCATCGAGAGGTGGATCCGCACGCCGGCGAGCGCGCGGAGACCGGTGCGCGTGGTCAGCAACACCGCGTCGGCGACGGTGAGCAGGCCGAGGGGGAGGCCGTGCGGCGAGACCCGCCCGGCGTCGACGAGGACGTCCGTGCCGCCCTCGTCGAGCGACTCGAAAGCCTCCCCGAGCGCACCCCACACGTGCTCGAACAGTCGCGACGCGCCCGCGGAGGCGAAGCCGGGCAGGAATCGGCGCCGCGTGTCCTCTCCACTCGTGAGGGGGAGCGCCTGGCGCCAGACCTCCGTGGCCAGAGCCGCGCCCTCGCGGTGGACCTGGGCCAGCGCCATCAGCCCGCGCCCGCCGTGATCCATGCCGCGGAGATAGCCGGCCTGCACGGCCTGCGACGGGTCGCGGTCGCAGTCGGCGAGCAGGACGTCGCGCGGCCAGCCGAGGGCCAGGCCGAGGGCCGTCGTCGTGACGCCGGGCGACCCGGTGGCGCTGCAGAGGACGAGGACCGCCATCACGACTCCCCGATCACGACGAGCGCGGCCGAGTCGGTCGCGGCCAGGCGGGCGAGCGCCGGCGCGTCCGCCGCCGCCACGCGCAGGTCGACGGCGTAGGTCGCGCCGTCCTGGAGCGCGGTCGGCGCCGCCGCGACGACGGCCTCCACCGTCTGGTCCGCCCCCTCGGCCACGCCGATCACGGCCACGCGGGTTCCCGGCGGCAGCGGGGAGACGGGGATGCGGCCCATGGGCAGCTTGAGGCCGACGAGGCTCTGCCCCTCGGGCAGCGGGTCGTCGCCGACGTGATGCGCGAGCGGGAACGACCCCTGCGGCAGGTCCGTGAGCGCGTGCTGCCCGACGAGCTCCTCGATGCGCTCGGCCGGGAGGGCGTCGACGGCGAACCCGCCGGGCACCTCTGCGACGCTCAGATCGTCGGCGTGCAGGACCGAGCCACGGGTCACGTCGTGCGCCATGGCGACGACGGCGCGCTGATCAGCGGTGGCGGAGTAGACGGCCGCGGCGGCCAGCCCGCCGAGGACGACCAGCAGCACGCCCAACGCGATCAGCCGCGGGCTGCGCCGCGCGCGGAGCTGGACGCCCTCCGGCCGCGCGGGCGCCGATCTCGGAGTCCCTGCCTCCGACCTCACCGGCTTGTGCATCGGAGCCCCTTCCCTCTGCGTTTGGCGAGAGTAGGCCGCGAATCGCCGAAAGTCGATCGCCGAAAGTTGATCTGTGGATAACTTGCCTCGTCGCGGTGATGTGCTCGGTGTGCGATCATCGGAGTCGCGCGTTTGACTTCCTGAGAATCCTGAGAGATTCTTGGGTAGTTTGTTCGTCACGACGAGGGGTAGGAGACCGGGTTGCGCACGTGGTTAATCGCCACCACGACGGCTTTCGCCGTCGGCGTCGGCGCCCTCTTCGCGGCGTCCGCGAACGCCGCCCCGGAGTCCGAGGAGCCCGGCGCGCCCGTTGCCGGCATCGCCGCCCCGTGCGCCGTCACCAACCCGTTCCCCGACGACGCGAGCACCGGCGAGGTCGTCGATCAGCTGGCCGACACCTTCGGGTTCAAGCTCGCCGGGCGCGGGTGGACGAAGCAGAACCGCGAGTCCATCAAGATCGTCTGGCAGACGCTCGACGCCGTCTCCTGCACCGACTACCTGAAGGACCTCCAGGGCAAGGTGCGCGGCACCGTCGGCCTCAACGCGACGAGCATCCGCGGCTACGCGTGGGGCGACTGGAGCCTCACCCGCTCCGGCTACGTCTCCCTCGACTTCACGAAGTTCCAGAAGGCCATCGACTCGGGAGACACGGGCCGCCTCAGCCGCCTCGTCACCCACGAGCTCGCCCACACCCTGAACTCGGACCGCTACTCGGAGCCCAAGTACTGGCGGGACTTCAAGCGCCTGCACCAGCGCGAGGGCCGGTTCTCGAAGTACGCGGGCAGATCCGTGACGGAAACCTTCGCCGACGTCGTCGGCTACTACGTCGGCCGCTGCGCGCTGAACAACCCGTACGACACCGGGAAGTTCGACGCCTACTACGAGTACGCGCGCGACTACATCTTCGACGGCAAGGAGTTCGGCCCGGCCCCCGGCACGAAGGCCGACTGCAGCGCCCCGGCGAAGGCGAAGAAGGTCAAGAAGGCGAAGAAGAAGGCCGAGCCGAAGCCCGCGGCCTGGCTGGAGGGCCTCGGCGACGAGTAACGGCGCGAGCCTTTCGGCTACGCCGACGCGCCTGGCTCGAGGAGCGTGTGGGGGTAAGGTTTCCTGAACCCCAGCTTTCAGGAGAGACGCAATGCCCGAGGTTGCCGCTTACGCCGTCGACTCGCCCACCGGCCGCTACGAGAAGACCACCATCACCCGGCGCGAGCCCGGCCCCACCGAGGTCTATTTCGACATCCACTACGCGGGCATCTGCCACTCCGACATCCACACCGCGCGCGGCGAGTGGGGTCGCGTGAACTACCCGCTGGTTCCCGGGCACGAGATCGCGGGCATCGTCAGCAAGGTCGGCTCCGAGGTCACGAAGTTCCGGGCCGGCGACCGCGTCGGCGTCGGCTGCTTCGTCGACTCCTGCCGCGAGTGCGACATGTGCGAGCAGGGCGAGGAGCAGTTCTGCACCGGAACGCCGTCGACCATCTGGACCTACAACGGCATCGGCCGCGACGGCCTTCCCACAGCCGGCGGCTACTCGCAGGGCATCACCGTCGAGCAGGACTACCTGATGCACGTGCCCGACGGCATGCCGCTCGAGCAGGCCGCGCCGCTGATGTGCGCGGGCATCACCACGTACAACCCGCTCAAGCGCTGGGGCGCGGGTCCCGGCAAGCGCGTGGGCGTCGTCGGACTCGGCGGCCTCGGCCACATGGGCGTGCAGTTCGCCGCCGCGCTGGGGGCCGAGACCATCGTGCTCAGCCGGACGCTCGCCAAGCGCGACGACGGCCTCCGCTTCGGCGCCACGGACTACGTCTCCACCGAGGACAAGGCCCGCATGCGCGAGCTCCGCGGCAGCTTCGACCTGATCCTCAGCACCGTGTCCGACGGCGTGGACCTCGACGGCATCCTGAGGCTCCTCAAGGCGCACGGCGTCCTCGTCAACGTCGGCCTTCCCGCGCATCCGACGACGTTCAGTATCGGCGGGCTCACGGGCCAGGCGCGGGTGCTCGCGGGCTCGAACATCGGCGGCATCGCGGAGACCCAGCAGATGCTCGACTTCTGCGCCGAGCACAAGCTGGCACCCATGATCGAGATCATCCCGGCCTCTCAGATCAACGAGGCGCACGAGAACGTCGTCGCCGCGAAGGTGCGCTACCGCTACGTCATCGACGCCGCCACCATCGCCGAGTAGGGCGTCCGGGAGGCGTTAGGGGACCCCGCCGTCGCGCCCGGTTTGTGAAGTGGGACGATGAAGTCAGCAGGTAGCAGCGTCCACTGCCCTGTAAATGGACGGGTCGGCCCGAGTACTTCCGGCATCGGGCCGACCCCCGGCCCGCCCCCGTCCAAGGGCGAGATTCTCGCAGAGTGCAACCCGGATCTCGCCGCTTCGGCACCTGGACGCCAACCAGCCCCGCCAACGCTCCTTTGCTGCTGCTTCAGGTGGCCGCGCAGCCTCTCAATCGACGTTGACAAGCAAGTAGGGTGTGGCACGGAGGAAGCGATGCAGACCGTGTACGGCCGCAAGGCCTGGCTCGTGTGGGCCGCGAGCATCGTCGTCTACATCGTGGCGATGATGCACCGGTCATCGCTCGGGGTCGCGGGACTCGAGGCGGCCGAACATTTCGGAACCACCGCGGGCATCGTCTCCACCTTCGTGGTGCTGCAGTTGACCACCTACGCGCTGGCTCAGCTGCCGGCCGGCGCGCTGCTCGATCGCTACGGGTCGCGAGCCATGCTCGTGGTGGGAACGGTGGCCGTCGGGCTCGGCCAGGTGATGTTGGCCCTGGTCGACGACCTCCCGTTGGCGTATGCGGCGCGCGTGTTCCTCGGCCTCGGAGACGCCTGCATCTTCAACTCCGTGAACCAGCTCGGCGCCGCGACCGGAATCGTGATCACCGGCGGGTTCGTCGGCGGCACCGTGCTGATCCTCGCGATGGGGGTGTTCCTCGACGTCGTCTCCGCCGGTCAGCCGTACACCGCGGAGCACATGCGGTGGGCCTGGCTGCTTCAGCTCCCGCTCTACGCCGTCGGCCTCACGGGCATCTTCGTCAGCCGCCGACGGCTCCGGCGCAAGATGGCGTCTGACGGCGTTGTCATCCCCAGTTGGCGTGAGGTCGTGGAGCGACACCGCAGGTCGTGATGCTCGGGCTAGAAGAGACCTTCCGGCTGGGGTGGGGGCGCGTAGGACGGGTCCACGTTGTTGAACAGCCGGCTGACCGAGCGGCCATGGTGGATGCGCGAGATGGCCTCGGCGAACAGGCCGGCGACGCTCAACTGGGTGAGCCCGGGGAAGCCCTCGGGGTGAGGGACGGTGTTGGTGGCCACGACCTCGGTGATGTGCGGGTTCGACGTCAAGCGCTCGACGGCCCTCCCCGTGAACAGGCCGTGCGTGCAGGCCACCGAGGCCTCGTCGCAGCCGAAGTCCGCGAGCCGGTTCACGATCTCGACGATGGAGCCACCTGTGGCGATCTCGTCGTCGAGCACGATGGCGCGCTTTCCCGCGACGTCGCCGACGATGCTGTCGATGACCACCCGGTCGTCGGCGAGGCGCTGCTTCGAGCCCGCGGCCACGGGCAGGTTCAGGAGCCGCGCCAGCAACGTCGCCTGCTTGGCGTTGCCCAGGTCGGGGGAGACGACGACGGTGTTGCTGAGGTCGCGCGCGCGGTAGTGGTCGGCGATGACGCCGAGCGCCGTCAGGTGGTCGACCGGCACGGAGAAGAAGCCGTGCACCTGCGGGGCGTGGAGCGCCATGGTGATGACGCGGTCGACGCCGGCGGTGCTCAAGAGGTCGGCGACGAGTCGGCCCCCCAGCGAGATCCGCGAGGCGTCCTTCTTGTCCGAGCGGGCGTAGGCGTAGTGGGGGATGACGGCGGTGATCTGCCCCGCCGACGCCCCGCGCGCGGCGTTGATCATCAACAGGAGCTCCATCAGGTGCTCCTGCGTGGGTGGCACCAGCGGCTGGATGAGGTAGACGTCGCGCTTGCGGCAGTTGGTCAACAGCTGCGCTTGGAGGCAGTCGTTGCTGAACCGAGAGATCCTCGCGCCCGACCGCTCCCGCCCCAGCTGGGCGCACACCTCGTCGGCGAGCTCAGGATGCGCCGACCCGGAGAAGATGACGATGCCCTTCACGGAATGCCTTTCCCTGGAAGTGCCCTCAGCCTAGTGGGGATCGCCACGGCTCGGGCTCCGTTCCTGTCGGCTGGGCGGATGCCCAGCAGAGCCCCGTCATGCGGCGGCGGGTCGGCGCCGCCACGGCTGGCCGGCTAGGCCGGGCCGGTGGGGGTGCGTCCGCACCGGGTTGCCATGATGAGGTCATGAGTTCCGCGATGCCGCAGCCCTGGGTTCGTCACTACCAGCCGGGGGTGCCTGCGCTGATCGAGGAGCCGACGGAGTCGTTGGTCGCGCTGTACGAACGGTCCGTCGCGGAGGCCGGCGACGCGGTCGCGCTCGAGTTCTTCGGCGCCGAGACGACCTACGCGCGGCTGGGCGAGCAGATCGAGCGCGCGGCGGAGGGGCTGCGGCGCCTGGGCGTGAAGCCCGGCGACCGCGTCGCGCTCATCCTCCCGAACTGCCCGCAGCACGTCGTCGCGTTCTACGCAGTGCTGCGGCTCGGCGCGGTCGTCGTCGAGCACAACCCGCTGTACACCGCGCGCGAGCTACGGCACCTGTTCGAGGACCACGGCGCGCGCGTCGTCGTCGCCTGGGACGTGGCGGTCGAGAAGCTGAGGGAGCAGCCGTCTGACATCCAGCTGGACCGGATCGTCGCGGTCAACCTCCTCAAGGCGTTCCCGCTCGTCAAGCGCGCGGCGCTCCGGCTGCCGATCGGGAGGCTGCGCGAGACCCGGGCCCGGCTGACCAGGCCCGCCCCGGGGACGATGCCCTGGGAGGAGCTGCTCAGCGCGCCGAGGATCGACGCCGGGCACCCGCGCCCCGCCGCCCTCGACCTGGCCGTCATCCAGTACACCTCCGGCACGACGGGGCAGCCGAAGGGCGCGCTGCTCACCCACTCGAACCTGTTCGCCAACGCCCGCCAGGGCGAGGCCTGGATGCACGGCGCGCAGTACCGCAAGGAGACGTTCTACGCGATCCTGCCGATGTTCCACGCCTTCGGCATGACCCTCTTCCTCACCTACGGCATCCTCAAGCAGGGGCGGCTGGTGCTGTTCCCGTCGTTCGACGTCGACCTGGTCCTCGACGCCGCGAGGAGACACCCGCCGACGGTGTACTGCGCGGTCCCGCCCATCTACGAGGCGACGGCGCGGCGCGCGAAGGAGCGCGGGATCAGCCTGCGCACGGCCAAGTACTGCATCTCCGGCGCGATGGCGCTGCCGGACGCCACCGTCGAGCTGTGGGAGTCCGTGTCCGGCGGGCTGCTCGTCGAGGGCTACGGCATGACGGAGGCGTCGCCGGTGTGCCTCGGCAACCCGTTCGCGCCGACCCGCCGCCCCGGAACCATCGGGGTCCCGTTCCCCTCGACCTGGATGCGCGTCGTCGACCCGGAGGAGCCGGAGCGGGAGGTCGGGGTCGGCGAGCGCGGCGAGCTGCTGATCCACGGCCCGCAGGTCTTCCAGGGGTACTGGCGCAACGACGAGGAGACCGCCAAGACGCTGCTGCCCGGACGCTGGCCGCGCACCGGCGACATCGTCGAGGTCGACGCCGACGGGTTCACCCGCATCGTCGACCGGGTCAAGGAGCTCATCATCACCGGAGGGTTCAACGTCGCGCCGTCCGAGGTGGAGCTCGTCCTGTCGGCGCATCCGGCGATCCGCGACGTCGCCGTGGTCGGGCTCCCGGAGGCCGACGGCGGCGAGCGTGTCGTCGCCGCGCTGGTGATCGATCTCGACGCAGCCGCGGCGCTCCGCGCGGCGGGCGGGCTCGATCCGGCGGGGCCGGGGGCGGGGGCGACCCACGACGAGCTGCGGGCCTGGTGCAAGGAGCGCCTGACGGGCTACAAGGTGCCCCGCGCGTTCTACCTCGTCGACGAGCTGCCGAAGTCGATGCTCGGCAAGGTCCTGCGGGCCAAGGTCCGCGACGCGGTCGCCCTGGCGACGCCGCTTCCCCGCGCCTGATGCTGTCATAATTGGCGCATGTCATCTGATTCGGAGGGCCATAAACGCGGGCTCACCCGCTCCTGCCCTGACGGGGCCGCCTCGTGAGCCCGGTCGTCTCCCTGCTCGTCGGCGTCGCGGTGGTCCTGCTGATCACCGCCGCCACCGCCTACTTCGTCGCCCAGGAGTTCGCCTACGTCGCGGTTGACCGGTCCCGGTTGGCCAGCCGGGCGGCCGACGGCGACCGCACCGCCCAACGCACCCTCGACATCACCCGGCGCACGTCGTTCCTGCTGTCCGGCGCACAGCTGGGCATCACCGTCACCGGCCTGCTGGTGGGCTACGTCGCGGAGCCGTTGATCGGCCAGGCGCTCGGCTCGTTGCTGTCCGGCGGCGCGCTGACCGCCACCGCCGTCGGGATCGGGGCGTTCGTCGCGCTTGCCTTCTCGACCG
>Ga0116180_1001100_pt1 | contig 23457 bp, 20 predicted proteins | sample AD_UKC073_MetaG_FD_89804 | JGI IMG/M metagenome (GOLD analysis project Ga0116180, IMG submission 89804) | Active sludge microbial communities of municipal wastewater-treating anaerobic digesters from USA - AD_UKC073_MetaG | ecosystem: Engineered > Bioreactor > Anaerobic > Digestate | place: USA...
ACTGAAACTTCTTTAGGCCATGCCATCCATTACCTCGAATAGAATTATTAAAATCAGAATAATCTTTAAATTCTACCAAAATCACACCATGAAAATCAATGGCTTAATTTTTATACAGCTTCTAAAAGCAATCTTCGGAAATAAGGCGCTTAAGGATATCAACAAAAAAGTTGCCATACCAACGTTTGATCTCGATAATGAAGCAGCTGCTCATGAGCGGACTTGGAAGCCTAAGATATTTCACAACTTCAAAGGGGATGATTCCGATGGAGATGCGCTTATTGCCAACGTCGCATTATATACGAGTTCAGCGCCTACCTATTTTCCGTCTGCCGATGGTTATATCGATGGCGGCGTATTCGCTAACAATCCAAGCGTAGTCGCGCTGGCACAGGCTATTTCGAGGAAAAATCAACCTGATGAAATGGCATCGCTTGACGAAGTGGTAATGCTTTCACTAGGTACTGGTGTCAGCTTGACTTATATCAAAGGGCAAAGCTTGGATTGGGGTTATGCCCAGTGGGTTAAGCCATTGATAAATGTGCTTATGGATGGCGTCGCTGGGATTTCGGACTATCAGTCGCAGCAATTGTTAGGGGATCGCTATCACCGACTTCAAATTGTTTTTGATCCTGACGAAACGATACCGATGGATGCTGTTGATAAGCTAGACCGTATGGATCAGATCGCCAACCAATGCAACTTAGATAAAACCATTCAATGGATTTCCAATGTTTGGCGCTAATCGATTATTCTATCGGGCCTATGCGAAGAGCCATGCCGGTCCGGTGAATTCAACCGCTAGGCCCTGAGCAAATCTATCCACACCCATAAGGCATTTTCCACAGTGGACATCCCACGGATCTTCAACATTACCGAAAGCGCTCATCGCATCCACAACCCGATCACTCCCGACAAGCTCGCCACGCTCGGCGCGGCGCTGCGTCTGGAATCGGGGGCTCGCGTGCTCGATCTTGGCAGCGGTTCGGGGGAGATGCTATGCACCTGGGCACGCGATCACGGTGTCATCGGCGTCGGCATCGACATGAGCCAGCTGTTCACCGAGCAAGCAAAACGTCGTGCTGAAGAACTCGGTGTCGTCGATCAAGTCACGTTCATCCATGACGATGCCGCTGGCTATGTCTCCGACGAGAAGGTTGACGTGGCTGCCTGCGTCGGGGCTACCTGGATCGGCGGAGGTGTCGCCGGCACGATCGAGCTTCTGGCGCGGAGCCTGCGCACCGGAGGGATCATCCTCATCGGCGAGCCCTTCTGGCGGCAGTTGCCGCCGACGGAAGAGGTTGCCAAGGGATGTCTTGCCCACTCGATTTCCGACTTTCTCATGCTTCCGGAACTGCTCGCGTCTTTCGGTCGCCTGGGCTATGACGTCGTCGAAATGGTTCTGGCCGACCAGGACGGCTGGGATCGATACGAGGCGGCCAAATGGCTCACCATGCGCCGATGGCTGGCAGCCCATCCCGACGACGAGTTCGCCAAAGAGGTTCGAGCCCAACTGACCTCGGAACCCGAGCGCTACGCCGCTTACACGCGTGAATATCTGGGCTGGGGGGTGTTCGCGCTGATGCCGCGCTGATGGGTCGGCGCATCCGGCGGATCGTCAACGGCTGTGCCACGCAACAGCGGGTGGTTCGCTGGAGCGGCTTACCGGGTAATCCGCTGAGGAAATGACACCTCCAGCACCACACAACCCTGATCCGTCTTGAAAGGGCCATGCCGTTCGCCCGGTGGGCGGCTAGCGTAGTGCCCCGCTTCCAGCCACAGCTCGAACGCCTGGTCGTACAAGCGGCCACTGACGATGAAGACTTCCTCGGGATAATCGTGGGTTTTCCCGCCGAAGGGCGTGGTATCGGCGCCGGGTAGAAAGCGGGTCAGCGGAGTGTACTCGCCCGTGATGGGATCGATACTCAGGGTGAGTTCCTCGGCCATGCCTTCCAGACCGGGGATGGGCGTCCATCGTTCCCGGCTGTCCGGGCTCAACGGGTTCCAGTAAGTCGTGGTGGATTTCGCCATCTGTTTCGTTACCGGTGATCAAGCGTTTGGCCAGGATGTCTACGACCCCCTACAGGAACCGAAACACCACCTCCCATAGATCTTTCCTCGTGCGCTGCGGGTATGGCCTCAAGGCATTGCCCAATTCCCGGCCCAGCTTTTGATTGTCGACCGCGCATATCGCCTCGACATCCGCTTCCTTGTCACCGGTCCAGATGAACATCGCGCCAGGGCATTCATCGAGATTAATGGCCGGGTTTCCTCGGTAGTCGTCCCTCGAATCGTAGCAATTCTCATAGCGCCGTTGCTTGGCTCCGGTGCGGTCGATGAGAATTCTGCCGTAGCCGCCGTGATTCGGGCCACTCAGCACGCGCAGCCAATGCTCCCCCGCCTGACCATAAATCCTGGCCACGATTCTGACTTCAACGACACCAGGCCGAATCAGCTGTGCTGTAATGGGTGGAATCACCCTGGAGCTTCTACTCATCCCATTGAAACTCCTATTTCATCCAATCTCCGTATCACAAGTATAGCCAGCGTGCAGCTCCACGTCCGTCCAATCCGCTTGTCAACGATGACGTCGTTTGGTATCGGGGCTGGTCGCTGATAATGGCGGTTGCCGCAGGGCGCGCAGCAGGCCGACCGGATACAGACCGCGGCCGAACAGTTCGCCGGCCACCAGGGCAATGATGCGCAGGGTGTCGCGCCACGCGCGGTAATGGCTGGGGCGGGCATGCGGCGGGTAGAGCGTCTCGATGGCCACGGTGACCGGGGAGCCGCCCAAGCGCGCAGCCTGCAGCAGCGCCTGGCTTTCGAAGGCGAAGCCGCCTCGCCCCGGCTGTGGACCGCTCATCTGTCGCAGCAGGGTGGCCGGATACAACCGGAAGCCGGATTGACTGTCGCGGATCGGCCAGCCCGCCGCCCAGGACAGCCAGAAATCGGCCATGCCATTGGCGAAGCGCCGTAAACGGGGCGCGCGGTCGCGCCGTTCCAAGCGGGCAGCGATGATCAGGCGGTCCGGCCAGCGCCGATGAGCGTCCAACAGCTTCGGCAGATCTTCCGGGCGATGCTGACCGTCGCCGTCCAGAGTGATGATCGCCTCCGCGCCCAGCGCCAGCGCTTGTTGCAGACCGTGCCACAGCGCCGCGCCCTTGCCTTGATTGCTCGGCTGGCGCAGCACCATCGCCCCGGCGTGTGCCGCTTGGCTGGCAGTGTCGTCGATGGAACCGTCGTCGACTACGATGACGGTTTCCAGTTGCAGGCGGGCGCGCTGGACGATCGTGGCGATGGTGGCGGCTTCGTCGTAGGCCGGAATGACGACGGCGACGGTCACCGCCGTGCTCAGGCGACGCCGCCGTTGACGCCGATGATCTGGCCGGACAGATAGCCCGCTTCTTCGGATGCGAGAAAACTCACCAGAGCGGCCACTTCCTCGGGCTCGCCGGCCCGCTGCATCGGCACCAAACGTCTGATGGCCGCCTGATCGAACACGGTTTCGGCGCTGGTCCCGGCGATGATGCCAGGCGCGACGGCGTTGACCGTGATCCCGCGCGAGGCCAGCTCCAGCGCCAGCGCCTTGGTCGCGCCATGCAGGCCGGCCTTGGCGGCGGCATAGTTGGTCTGGCCGCGGTTGCCGGTCACTCCGGCCAGGGAGGAGATGTTGACGATGCGGCCCCAGCGCGTGCCGATCATCGGCAGCAACAGCGGTTGGGTGACGTTGAAGAAGCCGTTCAGGCAAACCTCGATCGGCAGCCGCCATTGCGCGGCCGACATCCCCGCCATGGGGGCGTCGAGATGTACCCCGGCGTTGTTCACGACGATCTGGATCGGGCCAGCTTCCAGCAGCTTGCTCAGAATCTGCCGAGTTTGCTCTTCGTCGGTCACGTCGAAGCCTACCGCCTCGGCCGAGCCGCCCGCTGCCTGTATTGCTTCGACCACTTCCGCCGTCCGTTCGGGATGACGGCAGCCATGGACGATGACATGCTGGCCATCGTGGCCCAGCCGTTGACAGATTGCGCGGCCGATGTCGCCGCTACCGCCGGTAACCAACGCGCGTTTCATGGTTCGATGTCCACGTTCACGGCAATCTCTCCTTCATCTGCCAGAATGATGCGCCCGGATGTGGCGCAAGCAATGGTTTGCAGTAGTGGCAGGGCGCGAGCAGCGGGATTGCCACGTCGCAGGGCTTCCAGGTCGGGGTCGGCTAAGGTGGTCGGCGCTCGATGGCCGACTGGCCGCACTTGCAGCGTCGCCAATCGTGGTGCGGTCGCTGTCGGATTCAGCAGCAACGCCATGCCGAAAGGGGCGGTCAGCGGCCGATGTTCCAGCAGCGGGAACGGCGGTGGCAGATCGCAGGCCACTAGCAGTACCGGGGTTGCTTCCGTCAGCGCCAGCGCCGCTGCTTCCAACAGACCGGCGGCTACGCTGCCGTCATAGGCCGACAGGCTGGTCGAGGCGCGGGCGCAGCCGGTGGCGATCGCCCAATAGCCGGCCGGAGTGTTGTGCACCGATTGATGAAAGTAGGTCGGCGACACCGGTCGGTCGGGCAGGGTCAGGGCGGCGCAGATCTGGTCCAGTACCTCGCTGTCGCCGCCGGAGGAAGCGAACACCGTGCAGACAGTGCGGGGATCGCAATCGGCCATCGCCACTGCCTCCTGAGCCAGGTGCAGCGCCAGTTTGACCAGGGCGGTGACGCGGCGGCGTTCGTTGGCCGGCAGCAGGTTGGCGGCGAGCGGCGGCAACGCGGCAGCGTGGTAGGGTCGTTCACCGGTCAACACCGCCCGACTGGCGTTCCAACCGATCAGGCCGGGGGCTAGGATGCTCACGCCTTCCACAAACAACGCACTCATGATGGCCTCGACCGGGTGGCGGCAGCGTGCGGGTGGCCAAACAACAAGCAGCAATTGGTCCCGCCGAAGCCGAAGGAGTTGCTGAGCGCTACCCGCACTGGGCGCTCTTGCGAATCCAGCAACAGGCCCGCGCCCAGAGCCGGATCGCGCTGGCGGGTATTGAGAGTGCCTGGCATGAAGCCGTGCTCCAGGCTCAGGATGGCAAACAGCGCTTCGGTGACGCCAGCCGCGCCCAGGGTGTGGCCAGTCCAGCCCTTGGTGGAACTGCACGGCGTGTCCGGGCCGAACACCGTCAACACCGCTCGGTCCTCGGCGGCGTCGTTGAGGCGGGTGGCGGTACCGTGCAGATTGATGTAGTCCACCTGTCCCGGATTCAGTTCGGCCCGCGCCAAGGCGTCCCGCATCGCCTGGGCTGCGCCGACTCCTTCGGGATGGGCGGCGGTCATGTGCCAGGCGTCGCTGCTTTCGCCGTAGCCGAGCAGCTGCGCCCGATCATCGCCGGGTTTGGCCCATTCCAGCAGGGCGAAACCCGCGCCTTCGCCGAGGTTCAACCCATCGCGCTGGGCGTCCCAGGGTCGGCACATTTGCGACGACGCCAGTCCCAGGGCATGGAAGCCGTACAGGATGGTCAGGCACAGGCTGTCCACCCCGCCGACTACGGCAGCGTCGCAGAAACCGGCCTGCAGGTGACGCCAGGCGGCGGCGAACGCCTTGGCGCTGGATGAACAGGCGGTGGAAATGGTGAAAGCGACGCCGTGCAAATCCAGCCAGCGCCGGGTCAGCTCCGCCGCCGAAAAGAGATTGTGGGTGTGGCGGTAATCGAAGGTCGCCGGGAGGCGGCCGCTGGCGGGGTCGCGATCGCGATAGGCGATTTCGGTCGAGCGGATGCCGGAGGTGCTGGAGCCGATGAACACGCCGATGCGCTCGGCCCCGTAGCGGGCGCGGGCGTCGCGCACCGCGGCAGCGAAGCCGTCCTGCTCCAGCGCCAGCCGCGCCAGCCGATTGTTGCGGCAGTCGAAGGCGGCGAATGGGCCGCGCAACGCTTCCTGTTCCAGGCCAGCCACCCGACCGATCCAGGTGTCGATGGCACAGTCTTCGAAGTCGCAACGGCGCAGGCCGCTCGCCCGTTGGCGCAGCGCAGCCAGAGATGCGGTCATGCCTCGCCCCAGGGCGTTGGTGACCGTGTAGGCGGCTATCGCCACCGGTTTGATCGCCATAGCTAACTCATCGTCTCGATCATCGGTCGCGCCGCGGCCAGGGCGGCGATGAAGCTGGCGGCAACACCCAGACTGACCGTCAGGCCGATGGCATGCAGCGCCGGCAATGCGGAAACTGACAGCATAGCAAACACGGTGAGGGCCGAACCACAACACACCAGCAAGGCGTGCAGGGTATGGCGGCGCAGGAGGGGATCGGCGACCGGCCGGCTGAAAAACAGACCGTAGTCAACGCCGATGCCCAGCACCAGCAGCAGGGCGACCAGATGGAACAGGGACAGGCGTTCGCCCAGTCCCAGCAAGAGCGCGACTGTGAAGATCAGGGCGATTACCGCTGGCGTCAGCGCCGCTGCGACTGCGCGCCAGGCGCGCAACCCCCACCAGACCACCGCTACGATCAACGCCGCTCCGACTGCGAATCGCTGCAACGCGGTGGCGCGAAAATCGGCTGCCAGGCGGCTGGTTTCGGCGCGCAGATCGAGATAGATCGCCGAGCCGTCGGCGGCGGGTAGGGCAGCGGCCAATGCCTGCGGATCGCGCACCCCGCTCAGGGGCAACAGGGCGGTCCAGCCGTGCGCACTGGGCGATAACAGCAGCCCGATCCGCGCGCCCAGCAGGGTGCCGCGCCAATCGTCCGGTTGCACCGGAGCGGCGTTGCGGGCGGCGGCGACGGCGGCAAGAAACGGCGCGAACAGATCCGGTTTGAATGGCAACTCGGCCATGGCCGTCTGCAGATTTTCCGCCAGCCGGGCCGGGTCCGGCAGTTGCGCTTGGCGTTGGTGCTGGCGGGCCTGGCTGGGCAGATAGCGTGCGGCGGCGTCGTAGCCGTCGAGCAGTCCTTCCGCCTGGCGGGCGTCGAGCCAGCGGGCCAGGGTTTCACTGCGTTGCAGGGCGGTTTCGGCGTCCGGAGCGGTGATGGCGATCAGCTGGCCCACTTCCGGCGCGCCCAGATCGGCGCGCAGTTGCTGGTCGAGCTGCAGCAGTGGCCGTGGAATCGGGCTGAGTGCGGCGATGTCGTCTTCCCACAGCGGTGGCGCGGTCAGCGCCAGCATCAGCAGGATCAGCAGCGCGCCGCCGCCTATGGTCAGCGCCAGCCGGGGCCGCGGAATCAGTAGCGTATCCATCCAGGCGCCACTGCCGATCGGTCGCGGCGGACGCCAATCGGCTGGCGTCAGCGCCGGTAGCAGCCAGCGAGTGGTCGCTACAGCGGCGACGATGCCGGCCATGGTGAACAGGCCCAGCTGACTCAGTCCCGGCATGGCGGGCGTGACCATCGCCAGACAGCCGAGCAGAGTGGTCGCCGCGCACAGTCGCATGGTCGGCCACAGCTGGATCAGGGTTGCGGTCACGGTCTCGCCAGCGCGGCGGTGGCTGAACAGGTAGCTGGGATAATCCAGGGTCTCGCCCAGCACCGTCATGCTGAAGGCGAAGGTGAGGGCGTACAGCTGGCCAAACAACAGGCCGACCGTGGCTGCGCCGGCCAGCAGGGCCGCCAGCATCGGCAATGCGCCCAGCCAGACGGTGCGGACCGAGCGGTAGACCAGGAGCAGGATCGATATCATCGCCAGACCGGCCAGGACGCTGAGCCATTCGGCCTCGGACCGCACCGTGTCTTCGGCCAGGGTCGCCAGCACGCCGGGACCGCTCATTTCCAGGCGAATCGGGGTTCCAGCACTAGCGGCGGCGAATGCGGCGCGGATGGCGGTCACGACTTGGCGCTGGGCGGCCAGGTCATAGCCGGACGCACGGGTTTCGGCCAGCAGCAGGGCACGGTCGCCGTTCGGCGCAAACCAGACCCCCAGCCGCTTGGCGGGCGCGCGCAGGCCACCCTGCCAGATTCGCAGCAGCGTCAACATCTCGCCGGTCGGATCGGCCGGCAGCCAGCGTTTCTGCACCACGGATAGCGGCGACTGCAATTCCCGCAGACGTTGCTGCAGGGCGGTGCGCAGGGCGTCCACGCTGAATCGTTGTGGATCGACGGTCGGGCTGAGCAGATAGCGCTGGGCGAACAGCGTGCGTAGTTCCGTTTCGGGCAGGGTGTCGTCGCCGTTGGCGACCCGGCTGAAGCGGTGGTCGGCCCGCAGTCGGTCGGCCAGCGCCCGGCTGGCGACGGCCCGGTCGCTTTCCGAACCGCCGGCCAGTCCGATCAGAATCAGCCGGGTGGTCGGGCCGCTGCGCAACTGCTCCAGCAGCAACTCCGCCACCGGGTCGTCCCGCGGGACGAACAGGGTCAAATCAGCGACGACCGGGGTCTTGAGCACGATCGCACCACAGAGCAGCGCCGCCAGCAGCCAGAGCAGGGGAATCGACCAGCGGCGCGGCCACGTCACCGCGGCGTCACCGTCATCAGGCTGCGGTCGCCGTCGGCTTCCAGGGTCTCGATGCGATCGATCCAGCCATGGCGGCCCTGGATAACGATGGCGGTCAGATAACGGGTCGCCATCGGGTCGCGGGGGGTCAAGCGCAGTTGCCAATGGGCGGCGTCGCCGGCGCAGTCCACTTGGTAAAACCGTTCCAGGGTGGCTCGGTCGCCGGCTTGGGTGGCCCGCATCGCTTCCACGAACGGCTGAATTTGCGGATGACCGCTCAGGGCAAGATCACGCCGTCCGCCGTCCGCCATTTCCACTGTCAGCCAGTCGCCATCGACGGTGTAATCCTCGGGCTGCGGTTGCAGGGTCCGTTTGCGCAGATAGGCAGGGGCGCGGTAATACAATTCGCCGCTGCTGTGCAAGGGTTGCTGCAGCATGGCCAGGGTTTTTTCTTCCTGGAAATGGGCTTCGACCGTTTTCACTTCGGCCAGCCGTTGCATGACCGTGGTCAGGGTGTCATCGGCGGCGCCGGCGGCCAGCGGCCAGCACAGCAGCCACCACAGCAGCCACCACAGGCCACGATTCATGAACCGGCTCCGTCCGGTCGGGGCAGAATGACGATGCGGCCTTCCGCCAACAGCTGGTCGGCGGCGCTGACCCGGATCGCATAGCTGCAGCGGCCGCCGTCGCGCAGCAGGCAGCGGGCGAAGACCTCCAGCGGAGCAACGATCGTCTCCAGCTCGGCGACCCACCAGCGAGCGTCGCGGATGGCGGCCAGATAACCGGACGGCGCGGTCTGGCCGGTGATTTGCGTGCACAGACTGCCATGGATGGCGGCGGCTTGCGCCCCATACTCGAAGGCGTGCAGCGCCGCCAAGTGGCCATCCCGCCGCAGGGGGTGGGTCGGATCGCGGTGACTGGCGGTCCGGCAGGTGATGCTGTCCTCGTCCCAGTCGATCACCGTTTCTAGCAGGCACATGGCGTCGGCATGGGGAATCAGACGCCGGATGCGCGTCTGGTCGAGCGGTTCGCCAAGGCCGATGCGAGGTGAAGCGGTCATCGATGTTTAGCTGATACGGGCCAGACTGTGGTGGGTGTGGGTCCAGCGCGACCAGCGTTTGCCGACCGCGTACCAATGAAGATAGTAGGCTTCCAGGGCCAGTCGCCACAGTAACAATGGTTTGATTGGCCAGCGCTCTTCGGCGGCGCACAGCACCGGCTGTAGTCGTAGTCCCTGCGCCAGCGCCTGACTGCGGGCCAGGTGATAGCGGCTGGTGACCAGCACGAAGGGCCGCTCGCTCAGCTCGGGCCACAAGCGCCGGGCATGGCGCAGATTATCGAGCGTGTTCAGCGACTGGTCTTCGATGAACAACTGGGCGGCGGGCAGGCCGAGTTCCAGCAGAAGTTCCCGGCCACGCGCGGCCTCGCTGACGCTGCCGCCGGTGTGGCCACCGACCAGCAGGATGCGGCGAGTGGGATCGGCCTGGTAAAGAGCGGCGGCGCGGTGCAGGCGGCGGCGGTAGCCGGGCGCGATGCGGTCTTCGATCAGCCGTGCCCCCAGCACCACCACCCAGTCGCCGGTCATCCCGGCGCAAGGCGCATCGCGGGCAATGCGCCAGACCCGCCGCAGTTGCCACAGCCCGCTCAGGCCGGCGGTCGCCGCCAGCACCAGATTGGACAGCAGCAGCATGGCCAGTCCGTCCCAACCCATCTCAAGTGGGCGGACGAAGCGTCGGGAAAGGGCCGTCGCCCATGTCACGTCGCGTCCTCCCCCCAGTAGTCGTAGAAATTGAACCAATTGTCGGGGGCGAGGCGGGCATAGTGGGCCAGACGGTCGGCATAGCGCTGCATCCAGTCACCCAGTTGCGCTTGGCGCTGGGAGCGGTCCAGGACGATGAGGTCGGCCAGGCGCTCGAAGTGCAGCTCGTAGCGGTTGCCGCCTCGGTACAGGCCGAAGAACAGGATCACCGGGCAGCAGGCCAGCGCGGCCAGCGTCAGCGGGCCGGCGGGAAAGGCGGCCTCGCCACCGAGGAATTGGCAACGCACGGTTTTTTCGCCGGGCGCGACCCGATCGCCCAGCAGGCCGACCAGAAAGCCCTGCTCCACGTTTTCCCTGAGCTGCAACAGAGTCTCCGGTCCGCCGATCGGGATGATGGTCTGGGCCAACTCCGGATTCAAGGTCTGGAAAAACCGGGTGATGCCCTGATTATGCCGGGTGTTCATCAGAATCCTGAGCGGCAGACGGTGGCGGGTGACGCCGAGCGCGCGCAACGCCTCGAAACTGCCCAGATGCGAGCCCAACAGGATGCAGCCCTGGCCGGAGGCGACCTGATCCAGGATCAGCTGGTCGTTGTGAAGGTCTATCTCGAAGCGATCCAACTGCCCCGCCAGCAGATAGATCCGATCCAGCAGGGTGGCGGCGAAACAGTGGATGTGGCGAAACGAATCCTGCCAGCGCGGTTCGCGGTTCAGGATCCGGCCCAGATAACGCTGCGACCCGCGCCGGGCGGCCGTGGCGGCCAGCAGGAAATACAGGGTAATGGGATATAGCAGAGCGCGTCCCACCGGGCGGCCGATATGGAGAGCGATCCAGCCCATCGCCCGCAAGGCGGTGCTGTTGCCGCGTTCCGGTAGTTGGGTCCAGGCCGGATTCACGCGTCGCCCGCGCTGGAATCGTGGGACAGGAACCGGTGCGGCTGGGCGGCGAAAGCACCTGCGCCAGCGGCCGGTCGGGGTTCGCCGACCGCTCGCAGCGTGGGCGATAACAGCTGGTCGAGGCGGACGAAGCGGAAGCCGCGAGTGCGCAAGCAGGCGATGGTAAGCCGCGCGGTGGCTAGCGCCTGCTGGGGCGCGATGGAGCCGACGCCGTAGTCGGTCTCGTGCAGCAGGATGATCGAGCCGTTGCGGGCGCGACGGGCGATGCGGGCCGCGATGCGCTCGGGATCGCGGTAGAGCAGCTCCAGACCGCGCACGTCCCAGCCGATCGGGGTCAGCCGTAGTTGGCGAAACGCCGGGGCCAGTCCCGGACGCGAGATCCCGACCGGCGTGCGCACGAAACGGGGAGCGTCTCCCAGAATGGCGGTCAGGGTACGATTGGCCGCAGCGAATTCGGCCAGGATCCGCGGGGCCGCTGCGAACGCCCAGTCGTAACCGTGACGGTCGGAGTGATTGCCGATCAGATGGCCGTCGGCGGCGGCGCGCGCCACCAGCGCCGGGTGACGACGGGCGGATTCGCCGACGAAGAAGAAAACGGCGGAAACGCCTTCCTGCCGCAGCAGATCGAGCAGGGCCGGGGTGACGGCGGGATCGGGGCCGTCATCGAAGGTCAGTGCGACCCAGGGACGGTCGGTCGGGCCGCGCCGGATCGCACGCAGGTAGAAATTCCAGTGCGGCATGATGGACGCGGTGGCCAACAGCGCCAAATAGGCCCCCGTCAGGCCGAGCAGCCAGCGGGCGCGATCCGCGCCGTCGTCCGCTTGGCTCAGGATCGCGGCCGCCGCGAGCGTGACGCCGATGGCGCTCCAGGCGAAACGGCTCCGTGGACGATCGCTCATCAACGGATGCGGCGCTGCGCGATGTGCTGGCTGAGGGCGCGGAGCGAGGCGAAGATCCGGCGATTTTGCTGATCGTCGGAGCGCAGTTGGAAGCCGTAGGTCTTGGCGATGGCCAGCGCCAGTTCCAGCGCGTCGATGGAGTCCAGGCCCAGCCCCTCGCCGAACAGCGGCGCTTCCGGTTCGATATCTTCCGGGGCGATCCCTTCCAGATGCAGGGTCTCGACCAGCAGTCGAGCGACCTCCAACTCGAACGGTGCGAGAGCTTCCATGGCGGACCTCGTGAGCATTGAGCGGGATTGAATGATGAATCGGTGACGGTTTTGTTAAGGCTGGCAATTTTAACCATAAACCGTCACCGCAGTCCCTCCCTTACGTTTTGAGTTGCTCCAGCAGGAGTTGCAGCTCCACCGCGTACTGGTAATGCAGATCCGGATCGATCACCAGCGCCGGATCGCGCGAACCGGCCAGGATCGCCTGCAGCTTGATGATCAACAGTTTGCCATCGGCGGGAATGTTGGGGCTGTTGGCCATCCGTTCCAGCTGGGACGACAGCTGTTCGGTCAGCGCATTGTCGCCGCCGGCCTGGAGCGCTATGCCGATTTGGGTGCACAACTTGGCTCCGGGATTGGTGTTTTCGCCGCCAGCCCGACGGTAGGCCAGATACTTTTGGATGGCCTGTTGCCGGGCGCGATCGGCCACCGTGGGATTGGGGACCGCCTGTCCGACATCGTGCAGGCCGCGACGGATCGCCCAGCTGCGGGCGGTGGGGCTTTCCGGCAGACAGCACTCGCTGGCCCGATAGAGCTCCTGGCGGGCTTCGTCGTGGCGGCGCAGCAGGATGAGCACGTTCGCCAGCTTGTTGCGGCTGGCCGCTTCGCTGCGCCCGTCGCTGAGCTGGGCGTAGATCTCGGCCATGCGGCGATAGGCCATCGCGGTTTCTTCCAGCTGATTCAGGTTCTGATGCAGGCTGCCGATTTCGCCCAGGACTTCCGCCGTGCCGCTGCGGTTGCGCTGCTGCTCGCACAGGAACAGGGCTTGCTGGCAGGCTTGGAGCGCCAGTTCCATCTCTCCGTTGAGCTTGCGCGCCAGCCCGAGTTGTCGCCATGCCTGGGTCGTACCTTCCGTTTCGCCCAGGGATTCGAAGATGCGGCGGGCGGCATCGTACAGGTCGGCTGCTTCGCCGAAGCGCCCCTGCCGCTGCCGCACCAGTCCCAGTTGCATCTGGTTGGCCGCCAGCGTGGGGTTGGACGTGTTCGGAGTGGCGTGGGCGATGGCGGCTTCGTAGGCGTCGGCGGCGTCATGCAGGCGGCGCAGATAGGCCAGGCAGTCGCCGCTTTCGGCGTTGGCTACGGCGGCCATGCGTCCGGCGCTGGCGTTGCCATCGTCGGCCAGGGCCTGGAACTGCTGGCGGGCCGCGATCAGCTCGCGCACCGCCGGTTCGGCCGCCCCGGCCAGTTTTAGCAGCTTGCCCAGCTGCAGATGGGCGCGCGCCAGGTCGTAGACCGCGCCGGGATAGGCGTCGGCCCCGGCCTCCTGGCACTGGCGCAGCAGTTGGCGGGTGGCATGCAGGGCGTCTTCCAGCGAACCGTCATCGCGCAGACGCTCGATGCGCAAACGCTCGGTTTCGAAGCGGGTGCGGGTCCAGCCGAGCAGGGACTGACTGGCCCGCTCGCGTGATGCCACGATCTCGGCCAGGGCCGAGGGCACGTTGAGATGGGCCAGGAGCTGTTCCAGCTGTCCCGACAGCCGGGCCGTCCGCTCCGCCGAGGTGTTGTGCTGATAGCAGTCGCGCAGCAGGTTCAGCAGATTGGGCAACTCCAGCCGCAGCAGCCGGATGGTGCGGACGTTGTCCTTGAAATACTGGTGGTAGAGGAACGCCAGCAGATGCTCCATGCCGGCGCGCCAGCGATCGCGCCAACGCCCGCGTTGGTCCGGGTCCATCCGGCTGTTCAGATATTGCGACAGGGTCGGGTCGAAGCGCAGGTGACCGTAGCCCTGATCCTCGGCCAGGCCCAGCGCGATCAGGCGCTCGCTTAGCGCATCGATGGCGCTGGCTTCGATCTCCAGGGTGTGGCGCAGAGCGATGCGGTTGGCGCCATCTCGGAAAAAGGCCAGCGCGGCCACCCGTTCCCGATCACCAGCCGGCAAGCGTCGCAAGGCCAGCTCGAAACTCAGATATGACGGCCATTGCGGATCGTCGTTGTGGCGCAGCAGCAAGTCCTTGCGCAGCGGGCGCAACAGGGTCCGGATAGCGCCGACGCCGCGGTTGCTGACGGCGTGGGCCAGGCGGTAGAGCGCGCCCGGATGACCGCCCGCCAGCGCAACCAGCTCCTTGAGCTGCTCGAAACCATTGCCGCTGTCGGTCGCGGGCGGCGCTTCTCCCGTGTTGATCAGGATGCGGCCGATCAGGGTGATGGCGTCGGGGTCGTCCAGAGGGCTCAGGGTCATCTCTCGCCAGGGGTGGGCGAAGGGTGGCGGTCCCAGCCGACCCAGACCCAGCAGACGCAGAGGCGTCCAGTCCTCCATCAGCTGCTTCCAGAATCGGTCGAAAGCCTCGGCCTGATCCGAGGGCCATTGATCCAGATGGTCGAGCACGATCAGGGTCGGTTGGTTCAGCAGGGTTTGCCGCAGGTAATCGGTGGCTTGCCACAGGGTCGGATAGCGTCCGGCTGACCAGTGGGCCCCTTCCGGCAGCAGTTGCCGACCCAGGTTGTCCAACAGAGCGCCAATGTCGCCGGCATCGTCGCTGGAGATGTAGGCGAGATGGCGGTAGCGCCCGCAACAGGCCAGCCAGCGGGCCAATTCGACTGCGATCGCGGTTTTGCCGACATTGCTCTGGCCGCGCAGGAACAGGGTGGGCTGTTGTTCGATCAGACGTTCCAGACGCTGCAGGTCGCGGCTGCGCCCGATGAAACCGGCGGCGGGTGGAGCGGGCAGCAGTGCGCTCGGCGCGCTGGCCTGGCTGGGCTGGGTGAGCCGCCGCCACAATTCGAGTGGCGGGCGGAGAAAGAGCCGGGGATCGTGTTGACCCAGATACAGCTTGCAGGTGAACCAGTCCTGCAGGTGGACGCCGCCGCCACCGAGTCCCTGGCAGCGATAGCTGTCGCCAGCCAGCCGGTGCTGGCTGACGAACAGCGCCTGAGCGACGCGAGCGCCGCGCAGCAATTCTTCGTAGAAAGCGGTCCAGAACCGGCGCAGGGTTTCGACCGGGGTGGCGGGCTGAAAGGTCACCACCGCCGCAATCCCCGCATCCAGCAGGATGGAAGCGAGGTGGGCCGTTGCTCCCGAGCGAGCCGAATTGGTGGAGCAGACCAGCGCGACCAGACGGATGCGGTAGCTGCTTAGCAGGGCTGCCAAGGCATGGGCCGTGACGAAATGAGCGTCGCGGCACAGTGGAACGTGGGATTCGTAGCTGGCCTCGAAACCGAACAGAGGCTCGCCGCTGTCATGGTCATCGCGCTGGTAGCTGTCCAGGTACAGGGCGGTGAACGGTCGTCCGGCGGCCCAGGCATCGTTCAGGCATTTTTCCAACGCCGGCAGGTTGGGCGGGGTGAGCGCCTGAGTTTCCACCAGTTCGCCCAGATCGGCGAGCGCTTCGATCAACGGCAGTGCACTGCGGCGATGGTCGGCGTGGCCGGTCGGTTCGGTATCGGGACGCGGGCTGATGGCGAGGATGCGCAACGGCGGAGGCACCGGCATCGGCATCGGCATTGGCATCTCGCCGCCGCCCAGTCGGCGCTGGAATTGAGTCGGTTGTTTGCCCTGGATCAGAAAACCGGTCTCGTCGTGCAGGAGCTCCCAGGGCAGATCGATCGCGGCGGCGATGGCCGGCCGGGTCGCGTCGCCACTGATGATCAGGCGACGCTCGCGCGGTTGCGCTTGATCACGCCAGGCGGCGGTCAACTCGCGCAGTGCTGGGCTGTCGAGCGTGGCCCGGTACAGGCGGCGGCCCCAGTTCGCCAGCAAGGCGTCGGTGCGGCGGGCGATTTGTCGGACGCTGTCGGTGGGCCAGCGCGGATAGTCTTGCAGATACCAGTGCAGGACCTGATCCGGCGGCGGCGCGGGTGGCGCATCGAGCTGGGCGCTGACGGGGGCAGCGGACTCGGCCTCGGGGTAGCGGTTCAGGCGCGCGGTGAGTCGCCAGGTACTAGGCGGCGCGTCGTCGGCCGCTTCGAAGCGCAACTCCAGCTCGGCCAGCGGCGGTGGGGAACGCTCGATGACGGTATTGCCCAGCGGCGGTTCGCCCAGCGCGGCCAGCAGCGCCGGCAGGGCTGCGCCGACGCCCTCGGGGGTCAGCTGAATGGGCGGGGTGCGCGGAATGGGCGTGAACCAGGTGGCGAGCACGCTATGGTCGGTGCCGGGCAACAGCAGTGGAATGACCCGATAGGTGTTGTCGCCGCGCCGCCGCTCCACCCCCTGGGCGACCTCGATTTCCCGCCGCAGCCAGGCGCATTCCTCGGTATCGAGACCGAGCACCACGATCACCTGCCGGGCTTGTTCGATCGCCCAGCGGACTTCCGGCGCGAGGCGCTCGCTGCCGCGCACCCCGCGGGTATCTCGCCAGACGCCGAGGCGGAAGGTTTCCAGCGCCAGACTGAGATCGCGGGCCAGGTCGTCCTCGGAGAAGGCATGGCAGATGAAAATGGGAGCGGTAGCCATCGTGGGATTCCGGGGTGCGGGGTGGAAGGTCAAGACATTGAGTAGCTTAACGCAAAAAAAACCGACTGGGCGCTTGAAAGCCCACAGGTCGCCCCTATCTCTTGATCAAGAGCAAAGGGCGTTCGCAGGAACGCCAGAAACCTGAACCGAACGAGAGGAGGCAACACCATGGCTCTGATGCGCTATGAACCTTTCAATATGCTGAACCAGTTGCAGCGGGAAATGAACCGGCTGTTCGAATCGAGCCGCCGGGGCGATGAAGAAGGCGGACAGTTGCTGGCCGATTGGGCGCCAGCGGTCGACATCAAGGAGGAAGTCAACCAGTTCGTCATCCATGCCGATTTGCCGGGCGTCGAAGCCAAGGACATCGACATCACCCTGGAGCATGGCGTCCTGACCCTGAAGGGCCAGCGCACCGTCGAGAAGAAGGACGAGACCGAGAACTATCGCCGGGTCGAGCGGGTGCGCGGCACCTTCCTGCGGCGGTTCTCGCTGCCCGAGGCGGTGGACGCCGAGAAGGTCTCCGCCAAATGCAAGGATGGCGTGCTGGAAGTGATCGTGCCAAAGCGCGAGTCGGCCCAGCCGCGGCGGATCGCGATCGAAGCGTGATCCATGATGCGCTGGAGCGCGGTCGCCGACCGTGTTCCAGCTGAGATTCGTCAAGCGCGGGCTTTGGCCCGCGCTTTGTTTTGCCCCGAAGAAAGGTGCGAATTCAACTGCGCCTGCGCACGATCTCGCCCAGCCCCACCCGCTGCAGGGCGTCGTCGAGCAACTGGCGGATCTGGGCGACCGTGTCCAGGGTCAGCGCCTGTTGGGCCAGCTCCTGAGCTTCGAGCAGGGTAAAGCTGCGGATCGCCCACTTGACCCGCGGTACGCTGATGGCGCTGGCGCTGAGGCTGTCCACCCCCATCCCCATCAGCAGCACGGCAGCGCCGGGATCGGCCGCCATTTCGCCGCACAGATTGACCGGCCGGCCGCTCTGGCGACCGCAGGCGATGATGTGGGCGATGGTCTTGAGCAGCGACGGATGCAGGTTGTCGTACAGCCTGGCCACCCGGGCGTTGTCGCGATCCACCGCCAGAGTGTATTGGGTCAGGTCGTTGGTGCCGACCGACAGGAAATCGACCTGCCGGGCCAGTTGCTCGGCCTGCCAAGCAGCCGAGGGCACTTCGATCATCACCCCGACCTGAGGGTGGGCGCAGGGCCAGTCGTCTTCCTGTAGCTCCTGATAGGCCCGCTCCAGCAGGCGCAAGGCTTCTTCGGCTTCCTCGACGGTGGTGATCATCGGAAACAGGATCCGCAGATTGCCGAGACCGGCGTTGGCCCGCAGCATGGCGCGCAGTTGCGTCAGGAAGATGTTGGGATGATCGAGGGTGAAGCGCATGCCGCGCCAACCGAGGAAGGGGTTCTTTTCTTCGATGGAAAAATACGGCAGGGATTTGTCGCCGCCGATGTCCAGGGTGCGCATGGTCACCGGGCGCGGCGCGAAGGCGGCCAACATGCGCCGGTAGATCTGGTGCTGCACCTCTTCGCTGGGGAAGGATTCGCGCACCATGTAGGCGAATTCGGTGCGATACAGGCCGATCCCTTCGGCCCCGCTGTTCTGAGCCATGACGATGTCGGTCAGCAGCCCGGCCTTAGCGTAGAGCGGGATGGCGTAGCCGTCGCGCGTGGCGCTCGGCAGGTCGCGCAGTTCGGACAGCCCCGCCGACAGCTCGGCCTCGGCGGCCAGCAGCTGGCGATATTCGTCGCGGATGGCCGGGTCCGGGTTGAGATAGATCCGTCCCTGATAGCCGTCGACGATGATGTCACTACCCTCGAATCGGCCCAGCGGTCGATCGCCCAACCCCATGACCGCCGGGATGCCCATGGCGCGTGCCAGCAGGGCGACGTGGGATAGCGCCGAGCCGCGCAGGCAGACGATGGCAGCCAGCCGCTCCGGCGGCACTGCCGCCAGATGCGCCACGCTCATTTCCGGGGCGACTAGGACGAACGGGCCGCCCTCATCGTTCTGGAACTGGGTCGGACTGGCCCGCAGGCGACTCAGCACCCGGCGGCCCAGATCGCGAATGTCCTCGGAGCGAGCGCTGAGATAGGGGTCTTCGGCCTGTTCCAGCAGGCGGGCCCGAGCCAGCACGGCGTCGCGCCAGGCCGCTGGAGCCCATTGGCCGGCCTGGATGCGGGATTGGGTGTCGTCGAGTAGGCTGTCGCTGCGCAGCAGCATCCGGTAGACCGAGAACAGAGCCTGTTCGGCCGGTGGCAGCAAGGGGGCCAGTCGGTCGCTGGCGGTGCGCAACTCCTGTTCGACGGCGGCCACGGCGGCCTGGAACGCCGCCAACTCAGCGGCGGGATCGGCCGCTTGCCGATCGGGTACGTCGTTGAGATCGGCCAACAGGCGCGGAATGGTCGCGGCCCCGATCGCAATCCCCGGCGCGCCAGCCACTCCTTGCAAGGCGCGCGCACCGGCCGCCGATGGATCGAGCCAGGCATGGGTAGCGCCGCTGAGAACGGCGTGATTGAGAATGCTGGCCAGTTGCGCAGCGATGGTGACCAGGAAATCCACCTCGGCCGGGTGGAACTGGCGGATGGTGGTGTGCTGGACCAGCAGTACGCCCAGCACCCGGCGATACTGAATCAGCGGCACGCCCAGGAAGGCGTGGAATTCCTCTTCGTAGACCTCGCGGATCGGGTAGTAGCGGGGATGGCGCGGCGCATCCTCGAGATTGATCGGCTCCTGCCGTTCGGCCACCAGCCCGACCAGTCCCTGTTGCCGACCGAGCCGCACCCGGCCCACCGCCTGCGGGTTGAGGCCGGCGGTCGCCATCAAGACGAACCCTTGATTGTCCGCATCGGCCAGATAGGCCGTACAGGCGGCGACCTGCATCGCATCCCGGATTCGGTTGACCGTGATCGTCAATGCGCTGGACAGGTCGGGCGCGGCGCTGACATCCTGCACGATGCGGCGCAAGGTTTCGAGCATGGGGCGGAATTCCTTCCGGCTGGAAGTTTTTTGGAGCATAGCGTAAGCCATCATCGCAATGAATGGTGATAAAGGAGAATAACGCAGCATGGCGTGCAAATAGTGCATGATGGCGATCCAACCCCGATCGGTCGTTGTAACCAACGACATTAGGGTGAGCATTTCCCCCGGAGTTCGCCCTGTATAACGAACTCAAGCCAAGTAAAATACACTGACTTCAGCCTAGCGAGGAAAATCGTGGCCATGAGCGATCAAACGCAATCGACCCTCGATCTGGCGCAGGCCGCCCGGTTACTGCGGCTGGCGACCTATGCTTCGGTGGCGACCGCGATCGTGTTGATTGCGGCCAAGCTGGCGGCGGCGCTGTTGACCGGTTCGGTCAGCGTGCTGGCTTCGCTGGTGGATTCAATGATGGATGCGGCGGCGTCGATCATCAATCTCCTGGCCGTGCATTATTCCCTACAGCCGCCCGACCGCGATCATCGCTTCGGTCATGGCAAGGCCGAGCCATTGGCGGGGCTGGTCCAGGCGGCGTTCATCGCCGGTTCGGCGGTGTTTCTGATCCTGCAGGCGGTGGACCGGCTGCTGAACCCGCGACCGCTCAGCGACGCTGTAGTCGGCGTTGGCGTCTTGGTCTTCGCTATCGCCGCCACGGCGCTGTTGTTGCTGTTCCAACGGCGGGTGATTCACTACACTCAATCCACCGCGATCCGCGCCGACGCGCTGCATTACGCCACCGATCTGCTGACCAACGGCGCAACCATCGTAGCCCTGGGCTTGGCGATGCTGGGCTGGACCACTATGGATCCGCTGTTCGCCATCGGCATCGCGCTGTATATCCTCTACAGCGCCGGCCATATCGGATACGAATCGATCCAGTTGCTGATGGATCGCGAGTTGCCGGTCGAAATCCACGCCCGCATCACCGAGATTGCCCGCCAACACCCGCAGGTGCGTGGGGTGCACGACATCCGCACTCGCCGTTCCGGGCAGACCTATTTCGTGCAGATGCACTTGATGCTGGATGATCAGATCCCTCTGGTGGAAGCCCACCGCATCGCCGATGAGGTGGAGGCGTCGATCCTGGCGGCTTTCCCCAACGCCGATATTCTGATCCACGAAGACCCGAGCACCGAGCTGCCACCGACGCCCTTGCCGAATTGAGGCGCGGGCGGGTGGCGACTTGACGCATGCTCGCCCGCCATTGGAAGAAATCATCGCGCTATAGCCACCAACGCCAGTGGCTTGGGTGGCCCTGGAGTCGACCTTCGGCGGGATTGGCGCAGTAACACCAGAGTTATTCTACCCTGATAGGGATGCCCGTGGTGGGCGGAATGGAGATCCAGGTATGAGCACCATGAATCAGAAAGTCCTCGTCGATGATCTCAAACAACAGATCGCGCGTGGCGCGGTGGTTGTCGTAACGGGGACGGGTGTATCCGTCGCTACTTGCGAAAATCAGCAGGTAGACGGATTTCCGGTCGCAACTTGGCCGGGGTTGCTGAAACACGGCGTTCATTTTTGCCAGCACACTGAGAATGCCTTGAATGCGAAAGAGGCTAAATCTCTGTTGGGGCAAATTAAAGTGGGTGAAACGGATTTCCTCATCGCTGCCGCCGAACTCGTCACAGCGCGTCTGTGCGGCAAAAGACCTGGCGCATTTCGAGGCTGGTTGAAGGATTCAGTCGGCAAACTTGCGCCCACGCAGCCGGATATCATCCAAACGCTGGCGAGCTGGCCGGTTAAGCTAGCGACGCTGAATTACGACCGTTTGATTGAAGCGGTTACAAATCGTCCGCCGATCACTTGGCAAGATCGTGACAAGATCGGGGACATTCTGCGTTATGGCGGCGACGCAGTCATTCACCTGCACGGTTATTTTGATCAACCGGATTCGGTCGTTCTCGGCTTGTCGTCCTATGCCAAGGTGGCCAGCAATCCGCACACTCAGGCGGTTTTGCAACTGTTCACGCTGGGTCGCACGTTGCTGTTCGTGGGGTGCGGCGGCACCTTTCAAGATCCAAATTTCAACCGACTGATCGAATGGGGTCGGGAAGCGCTCCAAGATTCCACTGCGCGGCATTTCGTCCTTTGCCGGAAGAGCGAGAAAGCCAGATTCGTGGAACTTCAGAAAACGGCTCCGTGGCTTTATCCCATCGTGTTTGGGACAAAGCACGAAGAGCTGCTGCCTTTCCTGCGGAGCTTGACGCCAACCGCGACGCCCAGTCATCCGCACGGGCCGCCGCCGAAACCGCCGCCGCTCAATCTCGCCGTTTACGCCAAAGCCGTGCGCGACCGTTATGCCAAGCTCAAGCTGGAAGCCCTCGACACCACCGGTTGCTATTACCGCGAGCTGGAACTTTGGCGAGTGTTCGTGCCGCAGCACGTCCGCGAGTGTCAGCAATATTTGCCGCAAGTGCTGGAGTTGCCCAAGGAGCATCTGCGCCGCTTGCGGGAAGAAGGCCAGATTGAGAACAGCGAGTTGGATGCTGAAAGCATTCAAGAGCTGCGCCGCCGCTACCTCGATCAAACGCCCCGTAGTGTACTGGAATTGGTAGATGACTCTGCTTTGCCGCAGGTGGTCATTCTGGGTGACCCCGGCGCGGGTAAGTCCTGTTTGCTGCAAGCGTTGACGTTGCGCTGGGCCGAACAGCCGGAACTCGAAAGGCAGCGTCTGGATGTGCCGTTGTTGATCGAATTGCGTGCCTACGCGCAAACTCGCGAACGCGATCACATCAACGGCTTTCTCGATTTCTGGCAGCAGAGTCCATTAGCGCTCTGTCAACTTGATTCGCAGGGATTGCGCGAATGGCTGGAAAGCGGTCGAGTACAGGTATTTTTCGATGGATTGGACGAAGTGTTCGATCCCGCGTTGCGCGAAGAAGTGGCGAACATGATTCATCGTTTCGCCAACGACTTTCCCCGTGTTCGCATTGTCGTGACCTCGCGGGTTTTTGGCTACAAAGGCGAAAATTTCCGTAGCACCGGGTTTCGCCATTTTATGCTTCAGGAATTAGCCGATGGCCAAATTACGACTTTCTTGGATCGATGGCATCGCGATACTTATCGCTCTACCGAGACCACTGAGCGGGACGAGAAGCAGGCGCGTTTGACCCGCGCCATCTTGGATTCTCGACCCATCCGCGAGTTGGCCGGCAATCCGCTTTTATTGACCATGATGGCGATTCTCAACCGCTATCGCGACTTACCGCGCGATCGGGCGGAGCTTTACAAGGAATGCTCTAACCTGCTGCTGCAACAGTGGAAAGTTGAAGACGCCTTGCGGGCTGATCCTGATTTGGCAACGGATGCCTTGGCGATTGGGTTGCGGGAAAAGCAAGATATGCTTCGCTGCCTTGCACGCGCCATGCAGACTGGTGCGAACGGGTCACTAGGAAATTTGATTGCAACCGATCGGTTGGAAACGATCATTGAGGATGCAGTGAAATCGTTGGTGAAGGGCAATCCGCGTGCCGTCGCCCGTGCCTTGATCCACCATCTGCGCGAGCGCAATTTCATTCTCTGTTTCGCAGGCGGTAATTCCTACGCTTTTGTCCATCGCACGTTTCTCGAATACTTCTGCGCCGACGATCTGCGCGTGCGCTTTGAACATGAGAAAAGTATCGACGTAGAATATCTCAAAACCCAGGTGTTTGGCTTGCATTGGTCAGATGAAACCTGGCATGAAGTGTTGTGTCTCGTGGCGGGGATGATTCATCCGAATGCATTGGCAGGCATTTTAGAATGTTTGTTAGCGGGCTTTGTTGCATAAATCGGATGAGGGATGAATGATCCCTATGAAGTATAAGGTTTAGCAAGCCACGACGGTATCGGGCATACCGAGCTGTGTCATGATGTTCATGGCGGCCAGGCGCGCAT
>Ga0116180_1001103_pt1 | contig 23437 bp, 25 predicted proteins | sample AD_UKC073_MetaG_FD_89804 | JGI IMG/M metagenome (GOLD analysis project Ga0116180, IMG submission 89804) | Active sludge microbial communities of municipal wastewater-treating anaerobic digesters from USA - AD_UKC073_MetaG | ecosystem: Engineered > Bioreactor > Anaerobic > Digestate | place: USA...
CACCGCCGGCGCCGACAGGCCGCCCTCGGGCGTTTGACGCCCGTCGAATTCGAGGTCATCATGAACACGCCAGCCGCACTGGCTGCGTGACTACAACCTGTCACCTATCCGTGCAGCAGTCCCCATCACCTCAAGCAGCTGACGACTGTCCTCGGCGTTGAAGTGTCGCCCTTGGTTCATCTTGTAGTTCATGAACTTGAAGTGGCCGTTGAGCTTTTCGTGTAGTACCGCGAAGACGCCATCGAGCGGCGCGCTCTCCGATTCATACAGCTGTAGATACTCGGGCTCAGCTTCGCCAGGGTCTACATCATCAGCAATTCCCTTGAGTATTCGGTCGAGCAGACTCATGCCATCATCCTGGCAGAGGCTGTGACCAACTGGAGCCCTATTGGAGCCCTTGACGTTTCCCGGACATGCAGAAGGCCCGGAGACTCTTGCGAGCTTCCGGGCCTCATCTCAGTCGGGCTGACAGGATTTGAACCTGCGACCCCTTGACCCCCAGTCAAGTGCGCTACCAAGCTGCGCCACAGCCCGTGGCTTGCTGCCTCGCGGAGGCAACTCGTCTATCTTAGCTGGCCGAACGGCCCACCGCGAAACCGGGCCCGGGGCGCGCCGCGGGCGGCCCCAGAATCGGCGCAACGCCGCCGCCGAAAGCGCGCGGCGAGCACGCCGCGGTAGCGTGAATCCGTGCTCTCGATCCTCACCCGCACCGGCCGCCTGGCCGCCGCATACTGGCCGGCCCTGCTGGCCTGGTTTCTCGCCGGGTGGCTGGCGCGATACCTGCTGATCGAGCTCGCGGCGTGGGTTGGGGCATCCACCCTGCTTGGCGGCCTGCTGATCATGCCGCTCGCGATTCTGGCGCGGCTGATCAGCTTCGTCGCGATGTTCCTGGTGCTCAAGCCCGGCATGCCGGCGCTGCAGGCCCTCGGCGGCGAGGCCCCCGACACCCGGCGCGGCCGCACCCGCCGCTACCGCCGCGCCGAGTTTCAGCGCGCGGTGCTCGCGAGCATCCTGCCGTTCTTCGCGTTCTACGCCGCGTGGGGGTTTCTGCGCGACGACATGCACCAGTACTCGCGCAGCGCGCTCGACAACTTCACCGCCACCAACTTCGGCACCGGCCGCAGCTTCGCCGACGTCGACCAGCTCGGCTTCGACGCCCTCACGATCAGCATCATCGTGCTGGCGTTCGCCGGGCGCTGGGCCCTTGGCCGCTACGCCTCGCGCCTGCCCCGGTGGGTGTCGCTGATCAGCGTCTACCTCGAGGCCATGTGGGTCTTTCTCACCGTCTACCTCATCTCAGACCTGCTCGGCTCGATCGGCGCCTGGTTCGACTCGCGGCAGGCGATGGTGTGGCTCGACGACGCGCGCGGCTGGCTCGCCGAGGTCGCCTCGCCCCTGATCTGGGTGTGGGATGCCGCGGCCTGGGCCGTCGGCGAGATCGGCGGCCTCGTGCTGCTCCCCCTCGCCTGGCTCACGATCGCCGGCGTCATCTACGGGCAGTCGGTGCCCGCCGGCTCGCTCGCCGCGCCCGCGAGGCTCGGCGCCGCGCGCCGCCGCTACGACGACACCGTGCCCGCGTGGCTGCGCCGCCGCCTCGGCGACCTCGGCATGCAGTTCGTGCGGCGCTTCCGCCCCGTGTGGCGCGCCATGCTCACGATCTGGCGCGCCGGCGCCATCCCGATGGGCATCTACATCCTCGCCTACACGATCGTCGCCGCCCTGCAGGGCTGGATCGCCTTGGGCATCATCGCCGCCCTCGGCCCGCACGATCTGCACTCGTTCTGGATGATCGCCGACGCCCTGATCGCCCTCGCCGCGCTGCTCATCGTCGAGCCGCTGCGCGTCGCGCTGGTCGCCGCCGCCTACGACCACGCGATCGGCGGGGCACCCGCGGCCGCACCCGGCGCGAGTGCCTCCGGCGCGGCCTCCCCCGACACAACTACCTCCGACACAACCACCTCCGACGCCGGCGACGCCGACCCGGCAACCATCGATCCCTCGGAGGGCGAGGTGGATGCCGCTACCCCGCCGGCAGCGCCAGGCGAAGGTGCTCCGGCAGCTGCTCCGGCACCTCGACCACAAGGCTGAGCGCCCCGGTGTCTCCGGCGGGCTCGGTCGGCACGATGAAGGGCACCTCGAGCGTGTAGGGCGCGGTCGCCCCGGGCACGCAGGATGCCTCGTACCCGGCGCTGGTGACGTAGCCGATCGGGCGCTGCGCCGCCGTGTTCCACTCGCGATCGCCGTGTGCGCCGCCCTGCGAGGCGAGCCAGATCCGGCACCCCGGCGCCGTGCCGTCGGCGAGCGTCTCGGCGCCCGGGGTGACCTGCACGCGTGCGAGAAGCATCGTCGTGCCCTCCGGAATCGACGCGACGTCGTCGGAGGTGCCGGCCAGCAGGTCGACCAGCTGCCACGTCGCGCCGGCGAACTCGGCCTCGGCCGCGACATCGACCGGGATCGGCTGTGTCGGTCGCAGCCCGAAGTAGTCGGTCCACTCCTTCCAGGAGGTGATGCCGACCGTGGCGGCGAGCAGCACGGCGGCGAGCGCCAGGGCGAGCGCGATGCGGCGCCACCACCCGTGCTGCTGCCGCGCGCTCATCGCTCGCCCCACTCGGCGTCGTCGAGCACATACTCGGGGAGCACCGGCAGCGCGGTCAGGTCGATCGGGGTGAGGAGCATCGCGTCGAGGCGCGGGTCGGCCTTGACCGCGAGCTCGAGGCGGGCGGCGGCGGCGGCCGGGTCGCCCAGCACGTCGGCGGGCAGCTCGAACAGCAGGGCGCCGCGGGTGGGCACGCCGATCGAGAGCGAGGCGCCGTTGAGCGTCAGGCCGGACGGGCGGGTCGATGCGAGGTACACGCGGTCGCCCACCACGAGCGCGGCATGCCCGAGCAGCGCGCCGATCTCGCTGGTCACGGCGGCGGCCGAGGCATCCACGACCACCCACGTGCTGCCCTCGCCGCTGCGCCAGCGCCGGTCGACCACGCGCTCGGCGATCGCTGCGTCGTGCACGGTCGCGGCGATGTTGCGGCCTTGGGCGGGCTCGCCGAGCGGCGCGTCGATCGCGAAGGGCTGCTCCCAATCGGCCTCGCGCGGCGCGGTCGCGGCGACGAAGCCGGTCGCGACGAGCAGCACCGCCAGGCCCGCGGCCGAGAGCAGGCCCGCGCGCACCCGGCTCACGGCGCCGGCTCCTCGTCTGGGGCGACGGCGACGGCGACGGCGACGGCCGTCAGCGTCGCGCGCTCGCCGATCGGCAGCGTCATCGTGGCGGCGAGCGCCGGGTCGGTCCACCATTGCCCCGAGGCCGTGACGGTGCCGGTGTGCAGGCGCTGCGTGAACAGCTCGACGGTGAGCTGCCCGGCGGCGTCGATGCTGGCCGCAGGCACGGCCCAGATGAACGCGAGCGGCGCCGCGACGCCGGGCTGCAGCATGGGCGAGACCTGTGGATCGTCGGTGCGCACGATGGCGAGCAGCTCGCCCGCCCCGGCGCGCTCGTCGCCCACGCGAAGCGCGAGCACCTCGCCGATGCCGCCCTCGGCCGCGGTGGCCAGCTGCGGGCGCGTCCACGCGTTGCTCGCCTGCGCGAAGACCGCAATCGCGCGGTGACCGCTCGGCACGTCGAGGTACAGCTCGTCGAGGCTGTCGATGACCGCCGCCTCGCCGAGCGTGAGCGCGAGCTGCGGCGAAGAGAACGTCTCGCCGTGCGCGATCACCGGGGGCGCCGGCGTCTCGGCGTCGGCGAGCCCGCCGAACGCGGCCGTCGCGATGAGGAACACGCCCGTTGCGCCCGTGACCAGCCACTTCGTCGGCACCCGATCGATCGCGACGCGCGCCCAGCGCGCAGGCTTCGACCGCGCGGGAGGAGCGGGCGGCGCGGTCACCCGCCCAGCCTAATCAACGGCGCGCACGTGCGCCGCGCGGCACGCCTCCCGCCATACGATGGTGCCGTGACCACGCCCTCGATCCCGCGCCCCGGCCGCACCTGGGTGTGGGCCTTCGCGCCCTACGCCCTGATCTCGATCGTGCACATCGTCACCCTCGCGCTCGGCGCGACCGACATCTCGACGCCGAGCAAGATCGCGCTGATGCCGGCGCTGTTTCTCGGCGTCGCGATCGCCGTGCCACCGCCGCGCGGCAGGATCACCGCGCTGCTGCTCGCCGCGATCACGGCCTCGTGGCTCGGCGACTCAGCCGGCGTGTTCTTCCCGGCCCTGCCAACCGTGCCGCTGATGATCGCGTTCTTCGCGATCGCCCACCTCATCTACATCTGGCTCTTCCTGCGCGATCTCGCCGTACGCCGCACCGCCCGCTGGTCGCTCGTCTACATCGTGTGGTGGGTCGTGCTGCTCATCGTGCTGTGGCCCTCGCTCGGCGCGCTGGCGTTCGCCGTGGCGGCATACGGCATCGTGCTCGGCGGCACGGCTGCAGCATCCACCCGCGCCGGCACCCTCGTCACCTGGGGCGGCGTGCTCTTTCTCACCTCCGACACGATCCTCGCGTTTCTGCTGTTCATGCCCGAGCGCGTGCCGCCGCTCACCGACCCGGCCGTCATGCTCAGCTACACGCTCGGGCAGGGGCTCATCGCGATCGGCGCGGTCAGCATCATCCGCGCGCGCCGCATCGCCGCCGCGGCGGCCGCGGCTGACGCCGACGTCGAAGCCGCCGCCGACGGCACGGGCACCGCATGAGCGACACCGCGAGAGTGGATGCCTGGCTCTGGGCCGTGCGCGTCTTCAAGACCCGCTCGGCCGCGACGGCCGCATGCCGCGCCGGGCATGTGCGGGTGAACGGCGACCGCGCGAAGGCGGCCCAGCCCGTGCGCGTCGGCGATCAGCTGCGCGTGCGGATCGCCGGGTTCGACCGCATCCTGGTGGTGCGGCAGCCGATCACCAAGCGGGTCGGCGCCCCGCTGGCGGCCGCCGCGATGGAGGATCTCACTCCCCCGCCGCCGTCGCCCGAGACCGTCGCGCTCGTGCCGCGACGCGACCGCGGCGCGGGCCGCCCCACCAAGCGCGAGCGGCGCGACATCGACCGGCTGCGCGGCCGCGACGAGCACGAGGCCTGGTCGCCCGACGACTGAGCGCACGCCCGGCACCCGGCGCACAGGCGCGCCGCCGCATCAGCGCGGCCGCGCCCAGGCTTGACTACGCCTGCGCGTCGCCCGGCGAGTCCAGCTGCTCCCACAGCCAGCCCGCGCCCTGCACGCTCGCGCCGAGCGCGCCCACGCGCTCGGCCAGCTCGCGGTCCGAGGTCACCACGACGACGTCGGCGGCGGCGCGCCCCGCGGCGAGCTGCCGCTCCACCTCGGCGACCAGCTCGCCGTCGCCGTCGCGCGCGGCCTCGACCAGGCCCACGAGTCCGGCGGCGGCCCCGTCGGGCGCATCGGCTCCGGCACCACCGGCGGCGAGCGCGCGAGCCTCGCCCTCGAGCACCATCGTCATGTCGGCGAACCAGCGCGTCGCGCCGAGGCCGAGGGCCGCGGCATCCACCCCCGCCGCGCGCAGCGAGGCGAGGCCGTCGCGCAGGCGACCGGCCGCCGCGGGGCGGTCCTTCCACCAGCCGTCGGGGCGGGCACCCACGACGTTCGCGGCGTCGACGATGAGCAGCGGATGCCTCGGCACCACCTCGAGCAGCGCCGGCCACGAATCGGCGAAGCCGGGGTGCAGCGGCAGCTCAGACACCTTCTCGATCGGCACCCACTCGAGCGCCTGGCTCTCGTAGTCAGAGATGTAGGGCTCGAACGGCTTGATCACATCGGCGATCACGGTGGTGTACGACCAGAAGCCCAGATCGAGCACGCTCGTCGCGCGGGGCGCGAGGGCGTCCGGCGGCGAGTCCGCCTCCTCCTCCGACTCGCGGATCGCCCCATCGACCGCCGACTCGTGCTGCTGCAGCGCGCCGCCGGGGATGCCCCAGGTGCCGCCGAAGTGGCTCCACGGGATGCGGTGCTGCAGCAGGACGCCGCGCTGCGCGTCGACGGCCAGCAGCCCGGCCGCGCCGAAGCGACCCCAGTAGCGCTCGCCGGTCGGCGAGGTCACCCAGGTGTCGCCCGACAGGCTCGGCTCGTTCGCGCGACGGATCGCGCCGGTGGTTGGGTCGATCTCGCTCACGGGGCTCCTCAGCTGTGTGTTCCCGCGCGCACCGTCGCGCGCGGGTGCGGGCTCATGGTTCGAACTAGCGGGTGCGCCGTTCGCGCACGCGCATGTTGATCACGATCGGCGTGCCCTCGAAGTCGTACAGCTCGCGCAGACGCCGCGTGATGTAGCGGCGGTAGCCCGGGTCGAGGAACCCGGTCGTGAACAGCACGAATGTGGGCGGGCGCGAGGCGGCCTGCGTGCCGAACAGCACGCGCGGCTGTTTGCCGCCGCGAACGGGGTGGGGGTGCTCGGCGACCAGCTCGGCGAGGAACGCGTTGAACTTGCCGGTCGGGATGCGGCGATCCCACGAGTCGAGCGCCTTCTCGAGCGCCGGCACGAGCCGCTCGAGGTGCCGGCCGGTGCGGGCCGAGATGTTCACCCGCGGCGCCCAGGCCACGTGCGCGAGGTCCTGCTCGATCTCGCGCTCGAGATAACGGCGGCGGTCGTCGTCGAGCTGGTCCCACTTGTTGAAGGCCAGCACGAGGGCGCGCCCCGACTCGAGCACCAGGTCGATGATGCGCACGTCCTGCTCGCTGATCACCTGGGTGACGTCGATCATGACGACGGCGACCTCGGCCTTCTCGAGCGCGGTCGTGGTGCGCAGCGAGGCGTAGAAGTCGGCGCCCTGCTGCAGGTGCACGCGGCGACGGATGCCGGCGGTGTCGACGAAGCGCCACATCTTGCCGCCCAGCTCGACGAGCTCGTCGACCGGGTCGCGCGTGGTGCCGGCGAGGTCGTTCACGACGACGCGCTCCTCGCCGGCGGCCTTGTTCAGCAGCGACGACTTGCCCACGTTCGGGCGGCCGAGGATGGCGACGCGGCGCGGTCCGCCGATCTCGTCCTTGGCGACCGCCGAGACCTCAGGCAGCACCTTCATGATCTCGTCGAGCAGGTCGGCGACGCCGCGCCCGTGGATCGCCGAGATGGGGTGCGGCTCGCCGAGGCCGAGGTTCCACAGCGCCGCGGCCTCCGGCTCGTGGCGCACGTCGTCGACCTTGTTCGCGGCGAGGAAGACGGGCTTGCCGCTCTGGCGCAGCATCCGCACCACCGACTCGTCGGTGCTGGTCGCGCCGACCATGGCGTCGACGACGAACACGACGACGTCGCACAGCTCGATGGCGACCTCGGCCTGCGCCGCGACCGACGCGTCGATGCCGCGGGCGTCGGGCTCCCAGCCGCCGGTGTCGACGAGCGTGAAGCGGCGGTCGGCCCACTCGCCCTTGTAGTTGACGCGGTCGCGGGTCACGCCCGGGGTGTCTTCGACGACGGCCTCGCGGCGGCCGAGGATGCGGTTCACCAGCGCCGACTTGCCCACGTTGGGGCGGCCGACGATCGCGATCACCGGCAGCGCCGGCGAGTAGGTGACGGCGTTGGGGTCGTCAGAGACCCCCTCCAGCAGCTCGGCGTCGTCTTCGTCGAGCTCGTAGTCGGCAAGGCCCGCGCGCAGGGTCGCCGCGCGCTGCGCGATCAGCCCCTCGTCGAGCTCGGCGAGGCGCTCGGCGAGCTTGTCGTCGTGGCCTTCGTATTCGTCGTTAGCCATGGGTGCTCCCTGCGGTACGTTCGTCGATGACGCCGAGGACGGCATCCACGGTCTGGTTGAAATCAAGCTCGCTCGAGTCGACGACGGTCACGCCGGGCGCGGCGGTCAGAAAGTCGACGACGGTGCTGTCGGATGCGTCGCGCTTGTGCAGCGCGGCGGCGACGGTCGCGGCATCCTGCGTCTGCACCTCGAGGCTGCGGCGTGCGGCGCGCACCTCGGGCGAGGCCGTGAGCAGCACCCGCACGGGCGCGTCGGGTGCGACCACGGTGGTGATGTCGCGGCCCTCGACGACGATGCCGGCGCGCTTCGTCGCGGCGATGATGCCGCGGAACACGGAGGTGATGTGCGCGCGCACCTCGGGCACGCGGGCGACGCCGCTGACGGCGGCCGAGACGCGCGGGTCGCGGATCGCCTCGGTGATGTCGGTGTCGCCGACGCGCACCCAGTAGTCGTCTGGGTCGGTCGCGATGGCGTAGGCGAAGTCGCCGGTCGCGGCGATGACCGCGGCGGCGTCGTCGGTGTCGCGGCCGCCGGCGAGCACGTGCCAGGCGAGGGCGCGGTACGCGGCGCCCGTGTCGAGGTAGGCGTAGCCGCGGCGGCGCGCGATCTCTTTCGAGACGCTCGACTTGCCGCTGCCCGCGGGGCCGTCGATGGCGACGACGGTGCTGCCGCTGTTGCTGCTGCCGGCGACGATGGATTCAGTCATGGGTGCTCCCCGCGATCTTCCAGCCGCGCGATGCGAGGCCGTCGAGGGCGTCGCGCGTCGACTGCGGCACGACGCTGAGTTCGGCGAGGCCGAACAGAGCCCCGGGTGAGTGCTCGAGGCGGAAGTCCTCGATGTTGATGTCGAGCTCGCCGAGGTCGGCGAAGAGCTTGCCGAGCTGGCCCGGGCGGTCGTCGACGCGGACGATCACCGTGTCGAAGCGGCGGTTCTGGCCGTGCTTGCCGGGAAGCCGCTCGACGCCCTCGTTGCCGTGCTGAATGGTCTCGGCGATCGTGCGGCGTGCGCCCGAGGCATCCGGCTCGCGCAGCGCGTCGACCACGCCCGCGAGGTCTGCGGCGAGCGCGTCGAGCACGTCGACGACCGGCGCCGCGTTGGCGCCGAGGATCTGCACCCACAGCTCGGGCGCGCTGGCGGCGATGCGGGTGGTGTCGCGCACACCCTGGCCCGCCAGGCGCAGCGCGCCCTCGGGTGCGGTGGCGAAGCGGCTCGCGAGCAGGCTCGCGACCAGCTGCGGCACGTGCGAGACGAGGGCGACCGAGCGGTCGTGGTCTTCGGGGGTCATCTCGAGGGGCATGGCGCCCACATCGAGCGCGAGGCCCTCGACGATCGCGAGGTCGTCGCGCGGCGTCTCGTCGTCGCGGCACACGACCCAGGGCCGGCCGATGAAGATGTCGGCGCGGGCAGAGATGGCGCCGCCGCGCTCGCGACCCGCGAGTGGGTGCGAGCCGATGTAGTGGGTGAGGTCGACCCCGCGGGCGCGCAGCTCGTGCAGCGGGGCGAGCTTGACGCTCGCCACGTCGGTGACAACCGCGTTCGGAAACGCCGCGAGCTCGCGCTCGATCACGTCGGCGGTGACGTCCGGCGGCACGGCGACCACGATGAGCCCAGGCTGGTCGTCGTCACGTGCGGCACGGCCCGCGCCGTAGTCGATCGCCAGGCGCAGCTGCGTGGGCGCGGCGTCGACGAGGGCGACGTCGACCCCGAGCGCGGTCAGCGCGTGCCCGATGCTCGCGCCGAGCAGCCCGGTGCCCACGATGCGCACCGTGCCCTGCGTCCGCGCCATGCCGTTCACATCGACTCCTGCTCGTGGGTGTCTCGTCCGTTCGGTGCGCCCGCATCGCGCGCGTCGCCCGCGTCAGGCGTGTCGCGTGCATCGCGCACGCCCTCCGCGCCGCGCGACAGCGTCAGCACGGCTCCACGTTCAACCTTAGTCAACTCGCGGGTCCTCCCCACCGGGAGCGAGCCCAGATGCAGCGGGCCGAACTGGCGTCGCACGAGCTCGATCACGGGGTGGCCGACGGCATCCATCATGCGTCGCACGATGCGATTGCGCCCCGAGTGCAGGGTCAGCTCAACGAGGCTGGTCGCGCCGTCGCCGCGCCCGCGCCCCTCCGAGACGCCGAGCAGCCGGGCCTTGTCGGCCTTGATCGGCCCGTCGTCGAGCGTGATCCCGCGCGTGAGCTTCGCGATCGTCTGCGGGGTGACCCTGCCGGCGACCTTGGCGATGTACATCTTCGAGACCTCGAACGAGGGATGCGCCAGCACGTGCGCAAGCGCCCCGTCATTCGTGAGGATCAGCAGGCCGCTGGTGTCGGCATCCAGGCGGCCCACGTTGTAGAGGCGCTCCTCGAAGCGGTCGGTGAAGCGGCGCAGGTCGGGGCGGCCGCGGTCGTCGCGCATCGAGCTGACCACGCCGGTGGGCTTGTTGAGCATCACGTAGCGCTTCGACGCGTCGAGCTGCACGGCGACGCCGTCGACCGCGACGAGGTCGACCTCGGGGTCGATGCGCCGGCCCAGCTCGGTGACGATCTCGCCGTTCACCTCGATGCGCCCGTCGACGATCATGTCTTCGCACACCCGGCGCGAGGCCACGCCCGCGTGCGCGAGCACCTTCTGCAGCCGCTCCCCCTCGGCGGCGCGCGGCGCGGCGCCGTTGGTGTTGTTCAGGTCATTCATCGTGGCATCCCTTCGCCGCCGTGTGCGTCATCGATTCCGGGGATCCCGCTGAACCCCTGCGTGCCGTCGTCGAGCAGCGGCGAGATCGGCGGCAGCTCGTCGAGCGAGTTGATGCCGAGGTACACCAGCAGCGCGTCGGTCGTGCCGTAGTTGATCGCGCCCGTCTCTGCGTCGGTGAACATCTCGGTGATCAGGCCGCGCGCCACGAGCGTGCGCACGACCGAGTCGACGTTGACGGCGCGGATGCCGGCGATCGCGCCGCGCGTGATCGGCTGCTTGTAGGCGACCACGGCGAGCGTCTCGAGCGCGGCCTGCGACAGGCGCGACGGCGTCTGCGTCGTCACGTAGTCGGTCACGAGCGCATCGTGCTCGGCGCGCACGTAGATGCGCCAGCCGCCGCCGACCTCACGCAGCTCGAAGCCGCGACGTGGCCCGGATCCCTCGCCGTCGAAGTCTGCGCACAGGGCGGCGATCGCCGAGCGCACGACCCCGACGGGCGCGCCCACGGCCGCGGCGAGCGCCACCACGCTCTGCGGCTCGTCGACCACCATCAGGATCGCCTCGAGGCGGCGCTCGATGGAGGCTTCGGGGGCCGGCTCGGCCGCGGCGACGGCGGGGCGGCCCGTCTCGGCCCCGCGCGCCGCGGACGGGCGCGTCTGGTCAGTTGTCATAGTCGGCTCCAAGCGTGGCGAGCGACTCGTCGCTCCAGGTCGTGGCGGTCCAGCGCAGCGTGAGCTCGCCGAGCGGCTCCAGCTGGTCGAACGAGATCGCGGCGTGGCGATACAGCTCGAGCACCGAGAGAAAGCGCGCGACGACGACGCCCGGCTCGTCGACCCCGGCGATCAGCTCGCGAAAGCTCATCGACTCGACCCCGCGCAGCAGGGTGACCACGATCGCGGCCTGCTCGCGGATGCTCACCAGCGGGGCGTGCAGGTGGCCGAGCCCGACGGTGGGCAACTCGCGCGGGGTCGTCGCCAGCAGCGCGAGCGCGGCGAAGTCGGTCACGCTGAGCGTCCAGACCAGCTCCGGCACGCGGTCGCGGAATCGGTCCTCCAGCCGCACCGAGCGCGCGTGGCGCGCGTCCTCAGCCTGGAGGCGCGACGCGAACCAGCCCGCCACCTCCTTGAAGGCCCGGTACTGCAGCAGCCTGGCGAAGAGCAGGTCGCGCGCCTCGAGCAGCGCCACGGATTCGGCATCCACCAGCTCGCCCTGCGGCAGCAGCCCCGCGATCTTCATGTCGAGCAGCGTGGCCGCCACGACGAGAAACTCGGATGCCTGGTCCAGCTCCTCCTCGCCCTCGAGCTCGCGCAGAAAGGCGATGAACTCGTCGGTGACCCGGCTGAGCGACACCTCGGTGATGTCGAGCTCGTGCTTGGAGATGAGCGTCAGGAGCAGATCGAACGGGCCCTCGAAGTTGCCGAGCGCGACCCGAAAGCCCGGCTCCGTCGCCGCAGGAACGGCCGCGTCAGGCGACCGCGCCACGGGCGACCAGCTCTCGCGCGAGGCGGAGGTAGGCCTGCGCTGCGGCGTGCTCGGGTGCGAACTCGGTGATCGGCATGCCCGAGACCGAGGCATCCGGAAACTTGACGGTGCGGCCGATCACGGTCTCGAGGACGTCGTCGCCGAACGCGTCGACGACCCGCTCGAGCACCTCGCGCGAGTGCAGCGTGCGCGCGTCGTACATCGTGGCGAGCACGCCATCGAGCTGGATGACGGGGTTCAGTCGGTCGCGCACCTTGTCGATCGTCTCGATCAGTAGGGCGACGCCGCGCAGCGCGAAGAACTCGCACTCCATGGGGATGAGCACCCCGTGCGCGGCGGTGAGCGCGTTGACGGTGAGCAGCCCGAGCGAGGGCTGGCAGTCGACGAGGATCACGTCGTACTCGTCAGCGACCTTGCGCAGCACGCGCGCGAGGATCGTCTCGCGGGCGACCTCGTTGACCAGGTGCACCTCGGCGGCCGAGAGGTCGATGTTGGCGGGCAGCACGTCGAGGCCCTCGACGCGGCTCGGGATGATGACCTCGTGCGGGTCGCGCTTGGTGTCGAGCAGCAGGTCGTAGACGGTCGGCACATCGTGGGTCGCGATGCCGAGACCCGCCGAGAGCGCGCCCTGCGGGTCGAAGTCGACGGCCAGCACGCGGCGGCCGTACTGCGCGAGCGATGCGGCGAGGTTGATGGTGGTCGTCGTCTTGCCGACGCCGCCCTTCTGGTTGCACAGCGCGATGATGCGCGCCGGGCCGTGCTGCGCGAGCTTCGGCGGGGTCGGGAAGCCCTGGTACGGGCGCCCCGTCGGACCGAGCGTCACGTCTCCCGACAGCCCAGTCGCGTTTTTCGCTTTCCCCGCCACAGACGCCTCGCTTCGCTCCGGTAAACCTCATCCGATTCTAGTCATCCGCACGCCCCCTGCTCATCGGGCGCGCGGATGCGCCGTCGCATAGACATCCCGCAGCGAATCGACCGTCACCAGCGTGTAGATCTGGGTGGTGGCCACCGAGGCGTGCCCCAGCAGCTCCTGCACGACGCGCACGTCGGCGCCGCCCTGCAGCAGGTGGGTCGCAAACGAGTGCCGCAGCGTGTGCGGCGAGACGGCCACGTCGAGCCCCGCGGCCGCCGCCGCGCGCTGAATGACGAGCCAGGCGCTCTGCCGCGAGAGGGGCACGCCCCGCAGGCCGAGGAACGCACGCGGCGTGGCCCTGCCCCGCACCGCGAGGATCGGCCGGGCGCGCACCAGGTAGGCGTCGAGGGCGGCGCGGGCGAAGCTGCCCAGCGGCACGATTCGCTCCTTGTCGCCCTTGCCGCGCAGGCGCACCAGCTCGCGCACGGCGCCGACCGGGAGCTCGTCGGGGTCGTCACTCGCATCGGCGCCACCGCCGGCGAGATCGTCGACGTCGAGCTGCACGACCTCAGACACGCGCCCCCCGGTCGCATACAGCAGCTCGAGCAGCGCCCGATCGCGCAGCGCGGCGAGCGCGGCGTCATCGCCCGCGCCCTCCTCCAGCACCGAGCTGGCCTCCAGCAGCCGCTCGACCTGCGCGATCGTGAGCGCCTTGGGCAGCCGCGCCACCTGCTTGGGCGGCCGCAGCCGCGCGCTCGGATCGGCCGGCGCCATGCCCTCCGCGACCGCGAAGCGGTGCAGCCCGCGCAGCGAGGACTGCACGCGGGCGAGGGTGGATGCCGCGGGCGCGGGCTCCGCGCCCGCCCGGGCCGCGAGGTACGCGCTCGTGACCGACGGCGTCACGGCCTCGATGTCGTCGACGCCCTCGCCGTGCAGCCAGCGCCGGTAGTCCTCGAGGTCGCGCCGGTACGCGGCGGTCGTGTGCGCCGAGAGGCCGCGCTCCACGGTCACGTGCCGCAGATACGCGTCGACGACTCGTTCGATGCGCATCGTCAGTCCACGGAGGGGTCGCCGGTCTCCGCGCCGGTGCGCGCCCCCGACGACGCTGCCTCGGGGGCGAGCACGGAGGTGGCCTCCCCCGCGGTCACGCCCGCCGCCGGGCGCATCCGCTGCGCGGCCGCGAGCACGCCGGCCACGAGGATGCCGTTGCGCATCCGCCCGGCCATGACCGCGGCGACGGCGTCGGCCAGCGGCATCCACTCGACGCGGATATCGGCCTCTTCGGCCTCGCGCTCGTGCCGAACCCCGGTGGCGCGCAGCCCCCGGGCGATGAAGATGTGCACGATCTCGTCGCTGCCGCCGGGCGAGGTGTGGATCGCGATGAGCGGCTCGAGGGTGGATGCCGCAAGATCCGCCTCCTCCGCCAGCTCCCGCCGCGCGGCATCGGCGAGCCGCTCGCCCGGCACGTCGAGCAGGCCGGCCGGCAGCTCCCATTCGCGCTCGCGGATCGGGTGGCGGTACTGCTGGATCAGCAGCACCCGCCCCGCCTCGTCGAGCGCGAGCACGGCGACCGCGCCGGTGTGCGCGACGAACTCGCGGCGGGTCGGGGCGCCGTTGTAGTCGAAGACCTCCGCGCGGACGTCCCAGACACGACCCTCGTACACCCGATCGCTCGAGCGCAGCGTCACCGCGAACGGCTCATCGGCGAGGCCCGAGGCGTTCGCCGCTGCGCCGTCCGCGGGCTGGCTCATCTCACTCGCTGTCGTCGTCGCCGAACAACTCGCTGGCGCGGTGCCGCTCGAGCGCCGCCGCGACCAGGCCACGGAACAGCGGATGCGGGTCGGTCGGGCGCGAGCGCAGCTCCGGGTGTGCCTGCGTGGCGATGTAGAAGGGGTGCACCTCGCGGGGCAGCTCGACGTACTCGACGAGGTTGCGGTCGGGCGAGAGTCCCGAGAAGCGCAGCCCCGCCTCGGCGATCTGGGCGCGGTAGTGGTTGTTGACCTCGTACCGGTGGCGGTGGCGCTCGGCCACCCGCGGCGCGCCGTACAGCTCGCGCGCGAGCGAGCCCTCGGCGAGATCGGCCTCGTAGAGACCGAGCCGCATCGTGCCGCCCATGTCGCCGCCGGCGATGATCTCGACCTGCTCCTCCATCGTCGCGATGACGGGGAACTCGGTGTCGGGGTCGAACTCGGTCGAGGAGGCGCCCTCGAGGCCGCCCTTGTTGCGCGCGTACTCGATGACCATGCACTGCAGGCCGAGGCACAGCCCGAGGGTGGGGATGCCCTGCTCGCGCGCGAACTTCAGCGCGCCGAGCTTGCCGTCGATGCCGCGGATGCCGAAGCCGCCGGGCACGCAGATCCCGTCGACGTCGGCGAGCGCCTTCTCGGCGCCTTCAGGGGTCTCGCAGTCGTCCGCGGGGATCCACTTCAGGTGCACCTTCGCCTCGTTCGCGAAGCCGCCGGCACGCAGCGCCTCGGTCACCGAGAGGTAGGCGTCGGGCAGGTCGACGTACTTGCCGACGATGCCGATCGTGACGTCGTGCTTGGGGTGGTGCACCACGCGCAGGAGGTGCTCCCAGCGCGACCAGTCGACCTCGGTCGCGTCGTGCAGGCCGAGGGTGCGCACTATGTAGGCATCCAGCCCCTGCTCGTTCAGCATGGTGGGGATCTCGTAGATGCTCGGCACGTCGATCGCGTTCACCACGGCGTCTTCGTCGACGTCGCACATGAGCGCGATCTTGCGCTTGTTCGACTCGGTCACGGGGCGGTCGCTGCGCAGCACGAGCGCGTCGGGCTGGATGCCGATCGAACGCAGCGCGGCCACCGAGTGCTGGGTGGGCTTCGTCTTCTGCTCGCCCGAGGCGCCCATGAACGGCACCAGCGAGACGTGCACGAAGAACACGTTGCCGCGGCCGAGCTCGTGGCGGATCTGTCGCGCCGACTCGATGAACGGCTGCGACTCGATGTCGCCGACGGTGCCGCCGATCTCGGTGATGATCACGTCGGGGCGGGGCGTCTCGTGCGACTGCAGGCGCATGCGCCGCTTGATCTCGTCGGTGATGTGCGGGATCACCTGGACGGTGTCGCCGAGGTACTCGCCGCGACGCTCCTTGGCGATCACCTGCGAGTAGATCTGGCCGGTGGTGACGTTCGCCGCCTGGCTCAGGTTGATGTCGAGGAAGCGCTCGTAGTGCCCGATGTCGAGGTCGGTCTCGGCGCCGTCGTCGGTGACGAACACCTCGCCGTGCTGGAACGGGTTCATCGTGCCGGGGTCGACGTTCAGATACGGATCCAGCTTCTGCATCACCACCCGAAGCCCGCGTGCCGTCAGCAGATTCCCGAGGCTGGCGGCGGTCAATCCCTTGCCCAACGAGGAAACGACACCACCCGTCACAAAGATGTGCTTGGTCGTGTCGTTCTGCGTTTCCGCGCGATGGTCTGCCACGGGCTTCAACTCTATCATCGCTCCCGCCGTGCAAGCTCAAGAAGTTCGCGCGCGTGGGTCAGCGCCGAGTCCGAATCGGCCAGCCCCGAGAGCAGGCGGGCCATCTCGGCCTCGCGATCGGCGCCCTCCAGACGCCGCACGCTGCTCGCGGTGACGCTGCCGTCGTTGGTCTTCACGACCGAGAGGTGGTTGTTCGCGAACGCGGCCACCTGTGCCAGATGCGTGACCACGATCACCTGGGATGCCTCCGCCAGCCGGGCGAGTCGTCGCCCGATCTCGATCGCGGCCGCGCCGCCGACCCCGGCGTCGACCTCGTCGAACACGAAGGTCGGCACCGGGTCTGCGGCCGCGATGACGACCTCGATCGCGAGCATGACCCGCGAGAGCTCGCCGCCGGAGGCGCCCTTCGACACCGAGCGCGGCGGCGCTCCGACGTGCGGGCTCAGCAGGAACGCGATGTCGTCGCGCCCCTCGGCCGACGGCTCGGCCTCGAGCACGTCGATGCGCAGGGTGGCGTCCGGCATCGCGAGCGAGTGCAGCTCCTCGGTCACGGCAGCGCCGAGGCGCTCGGCCGCGGCGACGCGGGCCGCCGTGAGCGCCGCGGCCGCGGCATCCACCTCTGCGGCGAGCCTGGCCGCCGCGTCCTCGAGCTGCGCGATCCGCTCGTCGTCGCCGTCGAGCTCGGCGAGACGCGTAGCGCCATCCGCGTGCAGCATCAGCACCGCGTCCAGCGACGGGCCGTGCTTGCGGGCGAGGGCGGCGAGCGCCGCGCGGCGCTCGTTCACCGCCTCCAGCTCGTACGGGCCCGCGGTGTCGAGGTCGGCAAGATAGCTCGAGAGCTCGACGGCGATCTCGCTCACGCGAAACGAGAGCTCGCTCAGCTGCTCGCCGAGCCCGGCGAGCACCTCGTCGTCGCCGAGTCGCTCGAGCGCGCGTCGTGCCTCGGCGAGTCGCGCGGTGGCGTCGGGCTCGTCGCTCTCCTCGCTCGAGAGCGCCTCGCGCGCGGTGGATGCCGCGAGCCGCAGCTCCTCGATGTTGCCGAGCCGCTCGGCGCGGGAAGCGAGCGCCGCGTCCTCCCCCGCCTCGGGTGCGAGGGCATCGATCTCGGCCAGCGCCTCGCGCAGGCGCTGCGCCTCGGCCGCGCGCGCGTCGGCGTCGGCCCGCAGCTGCTCGGCCTCCAGAGCGCTCGCGCGCCACTGCCCGAACAGCGCCTGGTAGGCGGCGCGCGCCTCGGTCACCGGCGCTCCGCCGAAGCGGTCGAGCGCGTGGCGCTGCGCGACCGCACTGCGCAGGCGAATCTGCTCGGACTGCCCGTGCACCACGACGAGCTGCTCGGCGAGGTCGACGAGCACGCCCGCGGGCGCCTGGCGGCCCCCGACCGCGGCGCGGCTGCGCCCCTCGGCGGTCAGCGTGCGCGAGATGTGCAGCTCGGCTGCCTGGGGCCCCGGCGCCCCGGGCGCATCGAGCGGGTCGAGCTCGCCGCCGGCCTCGCGCACCCGCGCGGCGACAGCACCGTCCTCCGGCACGACCCACACGCCCTCGACCGCGGCCTGGGCCGCGCCCTGCCGAACCGCGCCCGAGTCGGCGCGGTTGCCCATGAGCAGCCCGAGCCCGGTGACGACCATGGTCTTGCCGGCGCCGGTCTCGCCGGTGACGGCCGTGAATCCGGGGCCGATCGGCAGGCTGGCCTCGGCGATCACACCGAGGTCGCGCAGGCGCATCTCCTCGATCATGCCGATTCACCCTCGTCGGACCGGACCGGACCGCGCCAGCCCTCGACCGGCAGGCGGAACTTGTCGACCAGCCGGTTGGTGAACGCGGGGGCGTGCAGACGGGCGAGGCGCACGGGCTCCGGCGAGCGCCGCACCACGACGCGGGCGCCGGGCGGCAGCTCGTGCGAGCGGCGCCCGTCGCACCAGAGCACCCCGCGGCCCGCGGTGCGCTCCATGAGCTCGATCGCCACGGCGGCCTCGGGGCCGACCACGAGGGGCCGCGCGAACAGCGCGTGCGCGGCCATCGGGACGAGGGCGATCGCCTCGACGGTCGGCCAGATCACCGGTCCGCCGGCCGAGAAGTTGTAGGCGGTCGAGCCCGTGGGCGTCGCGACGATGACCCCGTCGCAGCCGAAGCTCGACAGCGGGCGCTGATCGATCTCGATGATCACCTCGAGCATCCGCTCGCGGCTGGCCTTCTCGACCGTCGCCTCGTTGAGCGCCCAGGTGCTGTAGATCACCTCGTCGGCGCTCGACTTCACGCGCACGTCGAGGGCCATGCGCTCCTCGACGCGATAGTCGCGGGCGATCACCCGCTGCACCGCGTCGTCGAGGTCGTCGCGCTCGCTCTCGGCGAGGAATCCGACGTGGCCCATGTTCACGCCCAGGATCGGGGCGGCCGAGCCGCGGGTCACCTCGGCGGCGCGCAGGATCGTGCCGTCGCCGCCGAGCACGATCGCGAGCTCGACGCCGTCGATGTCGGTGTCGCGGCCGAGCACCTCGGCCAGCGGGAATCGGGCGCGACCCGCGCCCAGCTCGTCCCACTGTCCGCCGTCCATCACCGGAATCGCCCCGGCGGCGACGAGCAGGTCGTGCACCCGCACAGCGGCATCGACCGAGTCGGGCCTTCCGGTGTGCACCACAATCAGGATGCGGCGCTTCTCGGCAGTCATGTCGCACCCTTCGTCAGCGCGTCGACGACGCTCAACCATTCTGTCGGATTGTGCGCGCCGGGCGCGGCGGCGTCGCGCAGGTGCACCAGAAACTCGGCGTTGCCGTGCGTGCCGACGATTGGGGAGGGCAGGACGCCGGCGGTGCCGAGCCCCGCGTCCCACGCCGCCCAGAGCACGCCGGCGACGGCGTCGGCGCGCAGGTCGTCGCTCGTGACCAGCCCGCCCTTCACCGCCGTGCGACCCACCTCGAACTGCGGCTTGATCAGCAGCACGATGTCGGCGTCGGGCGCTGCGACGGCCCGCACCGCCGGCAGCACGAGCCCGAGCGAGATGAACGACAGGTCGCCGGTCACGACGTTGGGTGGGTTCGGGATGCCGCTGACCTCCGCAAGCGTCGCGGGCGTCATGTACCGCACGTTGTAGCCCTCGACCGCGATGACCCCGGCGTCGGCGCGGATCGCGGCATCGAGCTGGTCATGACCCACATCCACCGCGATGACGGGATCGGCGCCGCGCTCACGCAGCACCTGCGTGAAGCCGCCCGTCGACGCGCCCATGTCGAGTGCGAGGCGACCCGCGACGTCGACACCGAATCCGTCGAGCGCGGCGAGCAGCTTGTGCGCGGCGCTGCTCACGTAGTGATCGGATGCCGCGACCTCCAGCACCGCGTCATCGTCGACGCGCGCCGAGGGGCGCACCACGCCGACGCCGTTCACGGTCACGAGCCCGTCGGCGATCAGCTTGGCGGCGTGCGTGCGCGAACGCGCGAGCCCTCGCGCGGCGAGCGCGGTGTCGAGTCGTTCCACGGCGTCAGCTCGCCTCCGCCGCGGCGAGATCTGAGCGCTCGAGGCGCGACGAGAGCTCCGTGTGCAGCGCGGCGTATGCCGCGGCGCGGCCGGCCAGGGGCTGCTCCTCGATCACGCGCACGCGCGGGAGAAGCCCGTCGGTCGCGCTGGGCGGCAGCTGCTGCTCGGTCATGCCACCAGGATACTCGGGCCCTCCCCCGCGGCATCCCGCGACGTCGCGCGCGCGGCGCGATCCCGGCGGGCCCTACGGCCGGTGGAAGGGATCGGCGTACAGGCTCTCGTCGACGTCGAAGCCGTAGATCGCGCGCCCCGAGTCCCAGATCGCCTTCGACGCCGCCCGCAGCAGGTCGATCTGCCGCGTTCCGCGCGAGACCGGCACCACGCGATAGCCTTCGATCCGCACCGCCGCATCGCGCACCGTGACGGTGCCGTCACGCTTCGTGCGCGCCTCCGGGTAGGGCTCGTGCAGCTCGCGCAGGTCGCTCAGGATGTAGGTGGGACGCGAGACCGGATCGGCCGCGAGCACGTGCTTCGGGCGATCCACGCCGGTCAGCACGAGCGCCGACGGGATCCCGGCCGCGTTCGCGCCCTTGATGTCGGTGTCGAGCCGGTCGCCGATGAACAGCGGCGAGGATGCCCCGAACCGGGCGACCGCCTCCTCGAAGATCGGCGTCTCGGGCTTGCCAGCGACCGTCGCGAGGCGACCGACGGCCGTGTGCACCGCAGAAACGAGGGTGCCGTTGCCCGGCGCGAGACCGCGCGACTGCGGAATCGTCCAGTCATTGTTCGTGGCGATCCACGGGATCCCGCCCTCCTCGGGCGGGGTCTTCAGCGCGTACGCCGCCTCGGCGAGCTGCAGCCAGTTCACCTCGGGAGCGAAGCCCTGCACCACGGCGGCCGGGCCGTCATCTGCGGTGCGCGTCACGACGAAGCCGGCCCGCTCGAGCTCGGCGACCAGCCCCTCGCCGCCCACGACGAGCACGGTCGAGCCCGGTGCGACCATGGTCTGCAGCAGCCGCGACGCGGCCTGCGGGCTCGTGACCACATCGTGCGGGCGCACGGACAGCCCGAGCTCGCCCAGGTGCGCCGCGACCGAGGCGTCGGTGCGCGCGGCGTTGTTGGTCACGTAGCCGAGGGCTCTGCCCTCGGCCGCCTTGTTCAGGCTCTCGATGGCGTGCGGCAGCGCGCCCGCGCCGGCGTAGACCACGCCGTCGAGGTCTGCGAGCAGCAGGTCGACGCCGTCGAGCGGCCCGACCTCACGCGATCGAGACAGAAACGCCATCACTCCCCGCGCTCCTCCGTGCCCGCCGCCTCGACGGTGGATGCCTCGGCCTCCACCTCGTCAGCATCCGGCGCCGCTGCGATCTCGGCCTCGATCTCGGCGAACTCCGCCGCGATCTGGGCCTCGATGCCGATCGGCGCGGCGGCCTCGAGGTCATCGGGCAGTTCGGCCTCGGCGTCGTCAGCAGCACTGGGAGCCTCAGCCTCGGCTGCCGGTGCGTCGTCGTGCTCGGCCGCCGAGTCGGCGACCGAATCGTGCGCCGCTTCGTCTTGCTCGGGTTCGGCCTCTTCATCGATCTCGTCGATGAAGACCACCTCGTCGTCGTAGCCGTCGTCACCGTCGCCGAGCGCTTCGGCGGCGATCTCTGCGCGCTGGCGCCAGACGCGTGCCTCGTCGTCGCGGCCGAGCTCCTCGAGCACGCTCGCGCGAGCCGCGAACAGCCCGGGGCTCCACGCGAAGGCGACGTCGGGGTCGAGTTCGGGGATGTCGAGCTCGAGCAGCGCGCGGTCGGCATGGCCGAGATCGAGCTGTGCGCCCGACATCGCGATCGCCAGCTCGGCGCGGGTGCCGCGCTCGAGCTTGGAACGGTCGACCGAACGGCCGAGCTCGAGCGCTCGGTCGGGGCGACCGACGCCACGCTCGCTGTCGACCATCAGCGCGATCTGGTCGTCGCTGCCCGAGATCCGGCGGTAGGTGCGAAGCTCTCGCAGCGCGAGCGCGAAGTCCTCGTTCGCGTACGCGGTGATCGCCAGCGTCTCGCGCACGATCGCGATCCGCCCTGCACGGCGCGATGCCGAGAGCGCGTGCTGATGTGCCAGTGCCGGGTCGGCGTCGATCAGGCTGGCCGCCGCGGCAAGATGCAGCGCGACCCATTCCGCGTTCTCGGCGCTCAGCGTCTTGAGCTCATTGCGCGCCGACGGATGCAGGTCGCGTGCGCTGATGCCCTCGGGGATGACGGGGTCGTCGTGCCTCGGGCGGACCGAGCGCGTGTCTTCGCCGGGCGTCACAGCTCGGCGGTCGAAGCCGCCGCGCTCACGGCCCGCTCCCCCGCGCGGCGCGTGGCCGCGACGCTGACCGTCCCGCGGCGGGTACGTGGTGCGCTCACCGTCACGCGGCGCGTACGGGCGACGCTCGCCGTCGCGCGGTGGGTACGACTTCCGCTCACCATCGCGTGGAGCGTACGGACGACGCTCGCCGTCGCGAGGCGGGTACGACTTCCGCTCACCGTCGCGGGGCGCGTACGAACGACGCTCACCATCGCGAGGCGGGTACGACTTCCGCTCGCCATCGCGAGGAGCATACGGCCGACGCTCGCCGTCGCGAGGCGGATACGACCGACGCTCACCATCACGAGGCGGGTACGACTTCCGCTCGCCATCGCGAGGAGCATACGGACGACGCTCGCCGTCGCGAGGCGGGTACGACTTCCGCTCACCGTCACGGGGCGCGTACGAACGACGCTCACCGTCGCGAGGCGGGTACGACTTCCGCTCGCCATCGCGAGGAGCATACGGCCGACGCTCACCGTCACGGGGCGGATACGACCGACGCTCACCATCGCGAGGCGGGTACGACTTCCGCTCACCATCACGAGGCGGATACGACTTCCGCTCACCATCACGGGGCGCGTACGGGCGACGCTCACCATCGCGAGGCGGGTACGACTTCCGCTCACCATCACGCGGTGGGTACGAGCTCCGCCCGCCGGCGCCATGCGCGCCGGATCGCCCCGTGTTGTGAGCGCCTCCTGGACGTCGCGAGCGAGCATCGCCGCGATCGTCTCCAGCAGCGCTTCTGTCAGCCCTATCGTCGGCCATGGGTACTCCTCTTCGGCCCGTCGCTGCGCGACCGGCGTAAACGCAAAATGGCCACCCAAGCTGGGTGGCCATTTTACAAAGAAGTTCGGCGGTGTCCTACTCTCCCACAGGGTCCCCCCTGCAGTACCATCGGCGCTGAGAGGCTTAGCTTCCGGGTTCGGAATGTGACCGGGCGTTTCCCTCTCGCTATGGCCGCCGAAACACTATTGATGTTTCAATCGTTCAAAAGCATGAGTTGCTACTCGCAGGTAGCAATTGCTGTCAAAGACAGCTCATGCGGTTCTCGACCGTACATCGAGAACCACTCAGTGGACGCAAGCACCAAAAACGGTGTGTTATCAAATCATCGGCTTATTAGTACCGGTCAGCTTCACGTGTTACCACGCTTCCACATCCGGCCTATCAACCCAGTCGTCTACTGGGAGCCTCTCGCCCGAAGGCATGGAAATCTCATCTTGAGGCCGGCTTCCCGCTTAGATGCTTTCAGCGGTTATCCATCCCGAACGTAGCTAACCAGCGGTGCTCTTGGCAGAACAACTGGCACACCAGAGGTTCGTCCAACCCGGTCCTCTCGTACTAGGGTCAGATCCTCTCAAATTTCCTACGCGCGCAGCGGATAGGGACCGAACTGTCTCACGACGTTCTAAACCCAGCTCGCGTACCGCTTTAATGGGCGAACAGCCCAACCCTTGGGACCTACTCCAGCCCCAGGATGCGACGAGCCGACATCGAGGTGC
>Ga0116180_1001107_pt1 | contig 23410 bp, 21 predicted proteins | sample AD_UKC073_MetaG_FD_89804 | JGI IMG/M metagenome (GOLD analysis project Ga0116180, IMG submission 89804) | Active sludge microbial communities of municipal wastewater-treating anaerobic digesters from USA - AD_UKC073_MetaG | ecosystem: Engineered > Bioreactor > Anaerobic > Digestate | place: USA...
CCGCCTTCACACCCCTGCCTTCGCCGCTGCGGCTCAGCAGCCAGACGCCAGCCACGGCGGGCACAGCCAACAAGGCCGGCTGCTTCACCGCCGCGGCGAGCCCGATGACGGCTGCGCTGGAGACGAGTCCGTACCAGCGCTTCTCCAGCGCGAGCGCCAGGCCAGCGCCGACCAGGCCGACCATCAGCAGGTCGACGTGCTCGCCGCCGATGCCGTGAACCAGCACGATGGGGTTGAGCAGGCCGAACCAGAGGGCCTGCACAGGATCGATGCCGAACCGCCGCGCCACACGGGGTAGCGACCAGGCGAGCAGTCCCACGCCGACCAGGGTCAGCACGCGCATCGCGACGACCGACCAGTACCAATGCGCGCCCGTCGCCGCCACGACCCAGCCGAACAGCACAAGCGCCAGGGGCGGGTAGACCGAGGTGGTACCGCGCCAGGCAGTGCCGTACGGGAACGGCGACCCAGTCGTGCCGAGCCCGACGTCGTACGGGGACAGCCCCTTGCCCATGATCCAGCCGAGGTCGGCGTACGACCCCGCGTCGGTGCTGAGCATCGGTGGAAGCAGGAGGAGGGGTACGACCCAGACTCCGAACGCGAGCGGGACGCTCAGTCTCGACCCGGTTCGCGGCCGCAGCCAGACCCATGACCCTGCCAGCAGCAGGATGCCCAGCGCGATCAACCACGGGTACTGGGCGGGGGTGATGGACGAGGAGATCGTCGCCACCCAACTCTGATCCCTCACCTGGCTCCAGGTCGCCAGCCGGCGCAGCTCACCCGCAGCGATCAGCAGCGACCCGGCCAGACCAACCCACAGGGCGGGGTGGAGGAGCGTACGAATGACAGCTGAGGAAACCGGCGGCCGCCCAGCCTCCGGTCCCTGAGCCTGTCCGCGCTCCGGTCCCTGAGCCTGTCCGCCCTCCGGTCCCTGAGCCTGTCCGCCCTCCGGTCCCTGAGCCTGTCGAAGGGGCGTCTGCTGGTCCGAACTCCCAGTACCTCGGGAGAGTGGCCCTTCGACAAGCTCAGGGACCGGGTGGTGGGGGGCCGTGGATGGGGGGTTTGGCCCTTCGCTGGGCACAAGAGCCGAATGGTGGGGCTCTTCAGGCTGTGGCCGCTCGGCAAGGTCAGGGCCCGGACCGGTGGACAGGGTCATGCCCTTGATCGTTGGTGGGCACCCTGTCTGAGTGCTGTGCCGAGCCGTAGCCCCACCTAAGTGTTCGGGGCTCGCCCCACGTGGCTGCCTCGGCCCGGTCGCCTCTGGTCACCTGCGATCAGCGGCGATCAGCGCCAGCCAGCGACCAACTGTTCCGCCCGCGCAGCCACGCTGTCCAGCTGCCTGGCGGCCGCCGCCACATCTGCTCCCGCCCGAGAGAAGGCTGGCTCGTACAGCCCACTCACGAGTTCGGCCACCGGCGCCAATCGGGTGTCGGCGCGCAACTCCAGCAACGTCATGGCCTGTAGATCCAGACCGGCCTGGTCACCGACGAACTCCCGAACGATCCGGCTCAGCTCTTGGCTGGCCCGCTTCGGCGTCAGAGCACCTCTCCCGAGCGCCTCCCGTACAGCCCCGATCGACGCCAGCGCCTCCTTGCGACCAGCGTCCGGATCGGGCGGGGGCGGCTGCGGGGGTGGGGGTACGGGCTTCGGCCGGGTCAACCACCAGCCCAGCAACGGCACGAGCACCACCGCGACAACAGCTGCGACCGCCAGCCACGTCCACCACGCCGGATAGCCGATCGGCGGGAACACCTCCAACAGCCTCACCGAGCCACCGCCGCACCCCGGCGAACCGCCACACGCCAACCGCCGGTGACCCGCATCGCCAACCTCAGACCCACCGACGGGGTCTCAGCCCCCACCTGAACTCGACAGCCGTGTTCCCGCTCAGCCGTCGTCCTCACCCCCGTCGTCCGAACCCCGGTGTCGTGGCCCGGCTCGGCCGCCGCCGTAACCCAGGTGCCCTGGCCACGCCCGGCCGTCGTCCGGACCCCGGTGCCCTGGCCCCGCTCAACCGCCCCCCGACCGTCAGGGCTGTGCCCCAGCTCAACCGCCATGCCGGTGCCTCTCCAGTAGCGCAAAGATCGACGGGATCACGTCGGCCTCGTCGGTGATGTGCTCACCCGCGATGCCGAGCCGGTCCAGAGCCTTCGTCCGACGCGCATGCCGCGTCTTGAGTTCCTCGACGACCTCAGCGTGCAGAGCGGGGGAGCGGAGGTACGACGGCCACGCCTGCCCCGACCCCACATCCACCAGGGCCGATGCAGCCAGGGCAGGATCCGTCGGGTCCAGGTCGCCGACGGTCATGAACAGCACTTCATGCTGGGCTCGCAGCCGCCGCAGCTGGGCCAGCGCCGCATCGTCGAGATCGACGTCGTCGGCGATCACCACCAGGATCGCCTGCCGTTTCACGACCTTCACAACGTAGGCCAGCAGCGCAGCGAGGTCCGGCGCGGGAGCATCTGCCGTACACCCCGACCAGATCGCCTGCAGCATCCGCTCCAGCGCGTCCTCGCGGGTGGTTGGCCGCAGCCATTGCTGACCGGCCGCGTTGCCATGCACCAACGTCACCCAGTCGGCATGCCGCACCGCCAACCAGCCCAGGATCCCGGCCGCGAACACGGCCACGTCACGCTTCGAGGTCTGGGTGTCGCACATCCCCGCCATCGTCCGCGAGGTCGACACCACCAGCAGGATCGTGTGCTTCCGGTCGGCGACGAACCGCTTGACCAGGATCTCGCCGCGCCTCGCCGACGCCTTCCAGTCGATGTCGGCGACCTCGTCGCCAGCGACGTACTCGCGCAGGTCGAAGAAGTCCATCGAGCGGCCGAGCTGGACCGAGGCGTACGAGCCCTCGAGCAACCCGCGCACCTTGCGATGCGCATGGATCGCCATGCGGGCTTTCACCTTCGTCAGCAGAGCCATCGGACGCGCCTCGGGAAGCTCAGGGTGCCGGGACGGACTGCACGATCGAGTCGATCAGCGACTCCGGTCGCATCCGGTCGGCCATCGCCTCGAAGGTGAGCACGAGCCGGTGCCGCAGCACCCCGTGACGCATCGCCTTGACGTCCTCGGGAACGACATGGTCGCGGCCGTTGAGCACCGCCACCGCCTTCGCCACGTTCAGCAGGGCGATGGCGCCGCGCGGCGAAGCCCCGTACTCGATGTAGGCCGCACGCTCGGGGCCGATCACCGGCGCGGGGTTCCTGGTCGCGTTGATCAGGGCGACGATATAGCGCTTGATCACCTCGTCGACGTAGACGCGGTTGACCAGGTCTTGCAGGAAGCCGACATCGGCCTTCGTCACGACCGAGTCGACAACGCGCTGCTCCAGCACCCCCGACTCGATCCGCCGCAGCACCTCCAGCTCCTCCTCGGGCGTGGGGTAGCTGACGATCTCCTTGAGCAGGAAGCGGTCCATCTGGGCCTGTGGCAGGACGTACGTGCCCTCCTCCTCGATCGGGTTCTGCGTCGCGAGCACCATGAACGGCTCGGGCAGCCGGTAGGTCTCCCCGCCGATCGTGGTCTGCCGCTCCTGCATCGCCTCGAGCATGGCCGACTGGGTCTTCGCGCTCGACCGGTTGATCTCGTCGAGCAGCACGAAGTTGGCGTGTACGGGTCCCAGCTTGGTCACGAAGTCGGAGTTCTGCGTGTCGTACACCTGTGTGCCGATGATGTCGCTGGGCAGCAGGTCGGGCGTGCACTGGATCCGGGAGAACGACGCCTGCACAGTGGAGGCGAGCGTGGAGGCGGCGAGGGTCTTGGCCAGACCGGGCACCGACTCGAGCAGTACGTGCCCGCGGCAGAGCAGCGTCACCAGCAGTGCGCGGGTCAGGTTGGACTGCCCGACCACTTTGGTGGCGTAGCCGGCATGAAGGGTAGTGATCAGGCGCTGAGCCCGACCCAGCTCGTCGCGCGTCAAGGGCTGGCGTGGGGACGGGGTCACCGGATCACAGTATCGGCGGCCGGTTCGGGGACCGCCTTCCGTGCTTGTCAGCCCGTACGACCCACCTCTCCGTGTCGAAGGTCTGTCCAAGGTCGCGGAACGCGGTTAGGGTGGTCAGATCATGGACACGGAAGGCATGAGGATCGGGCAGCTCGCCCAACGCGTCGGGGTCACTCCCCACGTCCTTCGTGCCTGGGAGAAGCGGTACGGGCTGCTGCGGCCTGAGCGCACGGCATCCGGTTACCGGTTGTACGGGTCGGCTGACGAACGGCGCGTCCGGGCAGTGCTGGCCCTGCGGAAGCGCGGCGTGCCGGCCTCGGACGCAGTCGAGAAGGTGCTCAGCGCCGAACGGACCAGCGAAGCCGAGTCGGCGGCCGTCGGCTCACCTCAGGTGCTGGTCGCTCGCCTGCTGCTGGCCACGGCCGACTTCGATGAACCGGCCGCCCAGGTCGCCCTCGACCAGACCCTTTCGCTGCCGCTGGAGACGGCTGTCGGCGATGTGCTGATGCCGTTCCTGAACGCGGTCGGTCAGCGTTGGGCCGAGGGGCGGCTCGCCGTCGCCCAGGAGCACTTCTCGAGCGAGCTGGTCCGACGTCGCCTCGCTGCCCGGACCGGTACGTGGGGCCACGGCGCCGGGCCGCGGGTCCTGCTGTCGTGCGTGCCGGGGGAGACCCACGACATCCCTCTGCTGGCCTTCGGTCTGCTGTTGGCGAGGCGGGGCTGGCGGGTGTCGTACCTCGGCCAGGACACCCCCGCGGTCGACATCATCCGGGCCGCTGACCAGATCCGCCCCGACCTTGTGGTGCTGGCCGTCGTCCGGGGAGAGCCGATGACGGCCCTCGGATCAGACCTGGCACCGCTCGTCAGCCGTCACACCGTCGCGTTCGGCGGCGCGGGTGTCGACGCCACGGCGGTGAAGACCATGGGTGCCCACGTGCTTGCGCCCAGCCTGGTCGACGCCGCCGCGCAGGTGGCAGAGCTGGTACGGGCGCAGCGGCGCCGCCGCTGATCGGATGCGGGGGCACAGGGTCGCTGAGCGTGCCCCGCTTCGGTCCCTGAGCTCGTCGAGGGTCCCTCACCGGGGATTGGCCCTGGCCGCCGGGTTCTGTGGCCGTTGGTGGCGTACCTTCGCGATACGTACAGCCCCGGTCAAGCCCAGATAGCGGTTCCCCGAGGCTGTACGTATCGCGAGGTAACCGGTCGGCCCTTCGACAAGCTCAGGGACCGGTGTTGGCCGGCCCACCCTTCGACAGGCTCAGGGGCCGAGGGAGAGGACAGCTCAGGGGCCGGGGGAGCCGCCGCTCTCGCACCGGCGCCAGGACGGACTCAAGGACCTGGCGTGAGGTCGCCGATCTGCTCGTCCACCCACGCCATCAGGCGTTGCCGCTGCGCGGCTGTCGTACGGGTGAACGGCAGGTACGACGTCGGCCGCTGGCGGCGGTCGTGCCACAGGCCACCGCCTGGTGGGGCGTCGTCCGTGGCGAGCAGCCAGGTGGTCGTATCGATGGCCGCGCTGCCGCGCCGTAGCCAGGGCCGGAGCAGACGGCTGAAGCCCGGCAGGCTGCCGTCGAGCCCAGGACTCTGCGCCCAGCCCGGATGCGTGGCGTACACCCGTAGCCCGGGCCACCGCGACTGCAGTGGCCCGAGCAGCTCAACCTGGGCTCGCTTGCTGCGCGCGTACGCGACCGACGGTCGGTACGGCGTCTCCACATAGGTCAGGTCATCGAGGCGCAGCTTCTGGGCGTACATCCCACCCGACGTGATGAACAGCACCCGCGCATCAGGCGCGAGGGCAGGCAGGAGCAGGTCGGTCATCAGCACCGGCGCGAGCACGTGAACCGCCATCGACAGCTCGTGGCCAGCGGCAGTGAGGGTCCGCTCGGCGGGCATGATCCCGGCGTTGTGGACGATCCCCGCCAGCTGATGCCCGGCCGCGAGGAAATCGGCGCTGAACCGCCGTACGGAGTCGAGATCGGCCAGGTCGCACTGCCACGCGGTCCACGACGACTGGCTACCGATCCGCTGCCCGACCAAGCTCTGCTTGTCGGTGTCTCGTACGACGCAGTGCACATGGGCGCCGAGGTAGACGAGCGCGGCAGCGGTCGCCAGACCCAGACCCGACGAGGCGCCCGTGACGATGACGTGGCGACCCGACAGGGCGTCCGGTCGGGGGTCGTCAGGCCACGTGGGGAGGCGGCGACGTACGGCATGACCGATCCACGTATAGCCGCCGACGATGCTGCGGTCGAGAGCGGTATCGATGATCCCGGCGACGACCCCAGCGGCGGTCATCTCGGGAGCCGGTCGAGTGCCGCCTGCAGGGACGCCTGGGTGTCGCGAGCGAGCCGGTCCAGCAGGAACGAGACGACCGGCCGGATCAACCAGGGCACGTCGAGGGAGAAGTCAGCGTGGTAGTCGACCTTCGTCCCACCGCTTGCCGGGGTGAACGTGATGGTGTCGCGACCCACCGTGCCCTTCGCCCGGCCCACGATCTCGAACACCTCCGGTTCGTCGCGCTCGACGGTGTAGTCGAGCTGCACCTTCTGGCCGCCGAACCGCGACACGTTCCGATAGACGGTGCCGACGCCGCCGTTGCCGAACGTACGGACACACGACTCGGTGCCGGAGTCCCACTCGGTGGCGTGGGTGAAGTCGCGGAGGTAGTCCCGTACGGTCGCGGGACCGGCCGCGGTGGTGACGGTGACGTGCAGCACCTTGGTCATGGACTTAGGCATGGGAGATCTCCTGGTGGGGGTGAGCCGGTGTTGAACTGGGGGGCTTCGCCCCCCAGACCCCCAGGCGCTCTGACGTGGCTCTCTGCGCCGTCAGCCACGCGAGGTGGTGCGCTGTGAGGTGAGGTGGGGGTTGGCTGTGGGTGGGCGGCGGCGTGGCTGTCGGCTCCGTTCTCCACGTCAGCCCGGTGGGACGTGCTTCCGATGCGCGTTGAGGCGACACTGGCTCGCTCGGGGCGGGGATGATCCCTTCTTGGCTGCTGGCCCGGAAGCGGATAGGTCGGGAGTCTTCTTCGCCACAGCCGGAGGGCGTGGACGTGGATCAGGGCCCAGACCCGCCAAGGCATCAGGGCGCTGCGGACCAGCGCGCCCCGGGCTTCGTCGGTAGCGGCCGGGACGGGCTTGCCAGCCACCGAGGCGGTCACCACCGGACCCTCGCCTCGGTCGAGGCGGATCCAGACCTCGACCCGGTCGGCGTCGAGCCTCAGCCGTACGTCATACCAGCCCTCGCGGTCGTTGAACGGTGAGACGAACAGAGACTTCTCCATTCGGCCGCGGCCACGCTCGTCGAGGACGACCGGGTAGGCCACGCGCTCCCCGAACGTGTTGTGCACCTCGATCACCACCGCGACGACGGATCCATCGGCGGCGAGTGCCCAGTAGGCGGTCATCGGGTCGAACACGAAGCCGAACGACCGGGCGTGCGCGAGCATCACCACCCTCGCGACTCCGCTGACGTCGACCCCGGCCTCGCTGAGCGTGGCCAGGACGGACGCCTTCAATGCGGCGAACGTCGGCGCGCCCGCGTAGTGGTCGGACGAGCGGAGGTCTGCCACCAGCCGCATCGCCCAACTGTGCTGAGGTGGTTCGTCCAGGTCGACCAGCCAGCTGGTGTGGGCGTGGGTGAACTCGTACGGCTTCGGCTGATGCCGCACGTGCGCCACCGTGCCCACCACGAGGGAGGGCAGCGGCGGCGCAGGGCGACTCACCAGGGCACCCCCCAGGCTCGGGCCACGGCGGCACCGCTGGCGGCACCGTCCTCGTGGAATCCCCAGCCGTGGTAGGCGCCGGCAAAGGCGGTCACGTTCGTGCGCAGGGACGGGAGGCGTCGCTGTGCTCGTACGGTCGCGACGTCGTACTGCGGATGCTCGTAGTCCATCACCGCCAGCACTGACCGTGGGTCGACCCGGTCGGCGCCGTTGAGGGTGACCAGCAGCGGCTTGCTCCGGTCGAGGCGCTGCAGCCGGTTCATCCAGTACGTCGCCAGCGGCTCCGAACGGTCGGTGATCCGGTAGTTCCACGAGGCCCGTACCCACGGCGTACGGGGCAGCAGCGACGCGTCCGTGTGCAGCACCGTCTCGTTGCGGGCATAGCGGAACGAGCCCAGCACGTCGCGCTCAGTGTCGGTGGCGTCGGAGAGCAGCCGCAGCGCCTGGTCGGGATGAGTCGCGATGACGACGCGGTCGTACGAGCTCCGCTGGTCGCCAGCGATCACCTCGGCGCCCTCTGCCGTACGGCGGACCGAGGTCACCGGGGATCCGAGCCTCACGTCGGGGAGGCTATCGAGGATCTTCCGCACGTAGGTGCGCGATCCACCCTTCACGGTGTACCAGGGTGGCGCGCCGACGAGGTCGAGCAGGCCGTGGTGGTCGAGGAACTGGAAGAGGTAGCGGGCGGGGTACGAGAAGACGCCGTCGCGGCCATCGGGGCCAGGGGCGGGCATCGACCAGACACAGGCGACCACGGGTACGGCGTAGAGCCGGATCGCTGCCTCGGAGATCCGCGCCTCGCGGAGGAACTCCCCGTACGTCGTGGTGTCGTCGGGTGCGGTCTCGGCGAGGAACTTCTTGGCCAGCCGGTGCATCCGAGGAACAGTCGCCAGGACGGACCGGTGCTCGGACTTGACGATCTGCTGCGGCCGCCCGATCAGCCCACCCAGCCCGCGACCGCCGGCCAGCTCGATCCTCGTCCGCTCGTCGGTCACCGACATGCTCATGTCGCTGCGCTGCACCGGCACGTCCAGCTCGCCGAACAGCCGGATCAGGGTCGGGTACGTCCGGTCGTTGAACACGATGAACCCGGTGTCGACCGGGGTGCCGTCGATGTCGTGGGTGTGTGCATGACCGCCCGGCCGAGAGTCGGCCTCATACAAGGTCACGGCGAAACGCCGCGACAGCAGGTGGGCAGCGGTCAACCCGGCCACACCAGAGCCGATGATCGCGATGTGGCCAGCCGGGTGCATGCTCTGAAACCTAGACACCCGCCCAGGGTGCGTCAAAGGTTTGTCTAATGTTTCTGGTCTCGGCACTTCCATGCGCATCGCAAGCGTGTCCGGTACGGCTGACTCGGTGACCGGAGGCGGCAGCCGCGCTGCCCTGTGCCGGGGTAGCGCTGCACGTCACTTCACCCTGGACGGCTTCGCGCGGGTGTTGGCGGAGGGAGCAAGTCAGAGCGCCTGGGGGTCGGGGGGGCGTAGCCCCCCAGTTCAAAGCTGCCTCCTGAACGTCAGGTGCGCCACGTCCAGGATCCCCGCCCGGAAGCCGGTCTCGGCGTAGGCCAGGTAGAAGTCCCACATGCGGCGGAAGACGTCTCCGTACGACTCCGACAGCGCCGGCCAGGCGTCGTCGAACGTACGGCGCCAGCGGCGTAGCGTCTCGGCGTAGTGCGGCCCGAAGCGGCGGTCGTGAGTGAGCTGGAGCCCGTGCGGCAGGGCGGCGGAGATGGCCCCCAGGGAGGGGACGAGTCCGCCAGGGAAGATGTAACGGCTGATCCAGCTCACGCCACCCTTCGTCAACTCGTACTGGGTGTCGCTGGTCAGGATCGCCTGGATCGCCGCACGGCCCCCGGGGGCGAGGCGGTCGTGGATGGTCTGGAAGTAGCTGGGCAGGAACTCGGCGCCGACGGCTTCGATCATCTCCACGCTGACGACGGCGTCGTACGTGCCGTCGACCAGCCGGTAGTCCTGCAGCCGGATGTCGACCTGGTCCGCGAGTCTGGCCTTGTCGACGCGCTGTTGCGCGAATGCGAGCTGTTCGGTGGAGAGGGTCAGCGACGTGACGTGAGCCCCTCGCGCTGCGGCTCGGAGGGTGAGCTCGCCCCAGCCCGTACCGATCTCAAGGACGCGCGTGCCTTCACCCACGCCAGCGGCGTCGAGGACCGCGTCGACCTTGCGGCGCTGCGCCTCGGCGAGGGGCTGGTCCGCCCACGGCCGGGTGTCGTCGAAGAGGGCTGAGCTGTAGGTCATCGTCTCGTCGAGGAACGCCTCGAACAGGTCGTTGCCGAGGTCGTAGTGGTCGGCGATGTTCTCGCGGGCGCCCGTTGGGTCGTTGCGCCGCTGGAACGGGTTGTGGCGGTCGAACACCTTGGCGACGGTGAAGATCGGCGTCATCCGCTTCTCGAGCAGGGTCGCGAACGGCACCATCGCGTCGCAGAGGTCGGAGCCGCGAGCCATCTCCCAGTCGCCAGCCATGTAGGCCTCGCCAAGGCCGATCGAGGGGTGGTGGGCCAGCCTGAGAGCCAGCGCATCGGGCCGTACGGCTAGGAGCAGCGGTGAGCGTGCGTCTCCGCCGCCGATGGTCACACCACTGGGGTAGCGCACCTGTACGGGCATGCGCCGAAGCAGCATCCGGAGCCCCGCCCCGTACGATCTGGCGAGCGCACGGCTGCGGTACGGCACAGGCGGAACTGTGACCGCCCTCGGCGGGGTCGACGTGGTGCTGGGCGTCGCGGGTGTGGTGGTCGTCATTTGCCCCCCTTTTGGTTCTCAACCCTACCCGCGGCAGCCCACACGGGAACACCGTCCCGAGCCCAGCCGGGTCAGCCGGTTACGCTGTCGCGGTGACGTTTGGGAAGCCGCGGTACGCCGAGATCAACGCCCAGCTCAACCGCCGGTTCGCCGAGGCGGGCACGCTGGTGATGGCCCATCGGGGAACGGCCGCGGGCAGCATCGCGGAGAACACCACCGGCGCGGTGCTTGCGGCGGTGCGTTCGGGGGCTGACATCGTCGAGATCGACGTCACTGGGTCGAGCGATGGTGAGTACTTCGTGCACCACGACGGCATTGAGGGCCAGCACCTGACCACTGACATCAACCTCACTCGGATGCCGGCTGCGGCGATCGAGGAGATGTCGTACCGCTGGCTCGACCGACCGGGTCGTACGGTGCGACTGGAGCGCCTGGCTGAGCTGTTGGCGCCGTTTCGGTCGGCGTCTCGTGGCGCGGTGATGTTCAACATTGACCGGTCGTGGTGGTGGTGGCCGGACGTTCTCGACGAGCTGGCGGCGCTCGACATGACGCCCCAGCTGCTGCTCAAGTGTCACGCCCGCAACGCTGACGCCATCGAACTGCTGGCCGCCCACCCGGTGAAGTTCCCGTTCATGCCGATCTGCTTCACCGTCGAGGAGGCCGAGCGTTACCTCGACCGCGACGACCTCAACCTCGTCGGCGTCGAGGTGATCGCCCCCACCCCCTCCTCGGCCCCCGGACCCGTCGAAGGGGCAGCCGCGACCCCGGCCCCCGCAGTCCCGGTCCCTGAGCTTGTCGAAGGGTCCCCGTTCACCCGTGCCGCCACCTTCGCCGCCCTCCACGAGCGTGGCGTCTTCGTGCTGGTCAACGCGGAGGTGCTGCCGATCGCGGTGCAGTGCTTCCCGGGGCTGTGCGATGAGCGGGCGATCCTGGAGGGCTCTGAGGCTGGCTGGGGGCCGATCTTCGACCTGGGCGCCGACGTCATCCAGACCGACTGGCCGTGGCTGCTCGCCGACTACCGCGAGTACCGCCGTCCCGCTCGCCGCCGGCACGACGCCCCTGCGGAGAGCTGAGCGCCGTACGATGCCCTTGTGGCCACCCTTGTTCTGACCGTCATCGGCGACGACCGCGCCGGCCTCGTCAACGCGCTCGCAGAGGCGGTGTCAGCCCGCGGCGGCAACTGGGAACGGAGCCAGCTCGCCGAGCTTGCGGGCAAGTTCGCCGGCATCGTGGTCGTCTCGGTTGCTGACGATCAGCGGGCCGGGCTGGTCGAGTCGCTCGCGGCCTTCCCTGGGCTGGAGATCGCGGTGTACGAGGCGATCCAGCCAGCCGCAGACCGTACGGACGCGGGAGCCACCGTCACCCTCGACCTCGTGGGCAACGACCGGCCAGGCATCGTGCGTGACGTCACCGCCGTGCTCTCGCGGCATGGGATCAGCATCGACCACTTCACCACTGAGACTCGCGAGGCCCCCATGGCGGGCGGTGAGCTCTTCGAGGCTCGGCTCACCGGGCACGCTCCCGAGGGTGCCGAGCTCGAGAGCGTACGGGCGGATCTTGAGAAACTCGCCGACGAGCTGATGGTCGACATCACCCTCGGCTGAACCTCGGTGCGTCGGGTCCGCCTCGTACCCCCGGCTGGATCCTGACACGCGTTGTCAGACTAGGATCGGTGACCGTGACGGACGTACAGAAAGTGGTCATTCTCGCTCGTGGGCTGGGCACCCGGATGAGAGCGCAGAACGCTGAGGCAGCCCTCTCGGCCGAGCAGTCCGCTGCCGCCGACACCGGCGTGAAGGCGCTGGTTCCCGTGGGCCGGCCCTTCCTCGACCACGTGCTGTCCGAGCTCGCCGACGCAGGCTTCACCAAGGCATGTCTGGTGATCGGGCCCGAGCACGACGCCGTACGGCGGCACTACGACTCGCTCGACCTGACCCGGATCTCGGTCGACTACGCCGTCCAAGAGGAGCCCCAGGGCACTGCGAATGCCGTGCTCGCAGCGGCCGACTGGGTGGCTGATGACCGGTTCGCGGTCGTGAACTCCGACAACCTCTACCCGGCTGCAGCGTCGGCACAGTTGCGAGCTCTGCCGGGTGCGGGCCTGGTGGGGTACGAGCCGGAGGCCCTGTTGGCCGGGATCGCTCCGGAGCGGGTACGCGGGTTCGCGATCATCGAGTCGGTCGGCGGGCAGCTCGTCCGGCTGATCGAGAAGCCCAGCGCCGAGACCCTCGCCGCGTGGGGGCCAAAGCTGCTGGTCAGCATGAACCACTGGCTCTTCACCCCGTCGATCCTCGCCGCCGCTCGCGACGTCCCCCTGTCGTCGCGAGGGGAGTACGAGCTGCCGCAGGCCGTCGCCCTCGACATCTCGCGGGGCACCCCGTATGACGTTGTCACCGCAGCAATGCAGGTGCTCGACCTCTCCAGCCGCGATGACATCGCTCGGGTGACCGCCGCCCTGGCCGACCACGAGGTGACGCTGTGACGACCTGGTTCGTGCCCGGCCGCATCGAGGTCCTGGGCAAGCACACCGACTACGCGGGCGGCCGCTCGCTGATCTGCGCGACCAACCTGGGGGTCACTGCGACCGTGACCTCTGTGGAGGGGGCGAGTGGTTACATCGAGGCGACCACCGACGCCAGTCCTGACGTCGTCGTGCTGGGTGACGGACATCCTGCTCCCCCTCGTGGGCACTGGGGCAACTACGTCGCGACGGCCGCATCCCGGCTTGAAGCGAACGTCGGTCCGCTCGCCCCCTGCCGGATCGAGATCGCGTCCAACCTGCCGCTGGCGAGCGGGATGTCAAGCTCGTCGGCTCTGTTGAGTGCCGTGGCGCTCGGTCTGGCCGACCACAACGGGTTCACTGAGACCGAGCTGTGGCAGCGGCTCATCCCCACCCGCGAGGATCTCGCTGGCTACCTCGCCTGCATCGAGAACGGGTCGACCTTCAAGGAACTCACCGGCAGGCCCGGCGTGGGCACGTTCGGCGGATCGGAGGATCACACCGCGATGCTGTGTGGCCGCGAGGGCCAGCTGTCGGTGTACTCGTTCTCGCCCATCACCCATGAGCGCGATGTGCCGCTCCCCGCAGGGACGTCCTTCGTGATCGGGGTCTCTGGTGTGCTCGCCGAGAAGACCGGTGCCGCGCTCGACACGTACAACACCGCCTCGGAAACGACGGCCCGACTGCTCGACAAGTGGCAGTCGACGACCGGCCGTACGGACCCCACGCTCGCTGCGGCCCTCCGCTCATCGCCCGAGGCGTTCGACAGGCTGTTCGCGTATGTGAAGTCCTACAACGGTGATGCTGCGCGACTGCGGCAGTTCCATGAGGAGTCGTTCACGCTGGTGCCGGCCGCGGCCGACGCTCTGGCCGCGGGTGACCTGGCCGCTTTCGGCCGGGTCGGCGACCGGTCGATGCAGCTCGCCGTCTCCGACCTACGCAACCAGGTGCCCGAGACGGTCTTCCTCGCCGAGGCCGCCCGTCGCCTGGGTGCCCACGCGGCCTCAGCGTTCGGAGCCGGGTACGGAGGTTCAGTCTGGGCGCTGGTGGACGACACCGACGTCGAGTCGTTCCGTACGACGTGGCTGGAGACATACCTGAAGCAGTTCGGCGAGCGTCCTGGGGCGACCGCATTGGTCGTCCATCCCTCGGCCGCGGCACATCGCGTCGACTGAGCGGACCCGTCAGCGCCGCGGAGGGGTCGCCGCGGTTGCACTACCGCTTCCCTGAGCGCGTTGGCCCACGCCTGGAGAGTCGGCGGGAATGCGCAGGGGCCGTAGCTGGTTCTGTCAGTCCCGGGGTGACTTGTAGGCTCGCCGGGTACTTACTTCGATCGAGGAACTCATGACCGACACTGTGCGCGACGTCATCATCGTCGGCTCCGGGCCCGCTGGCTACACCGCGGCCATCTATGCAGCCCGCGCCGAGCTCAAGCCGCTCGTCTTCGAGGGCTCGCTGACCGCGGGCGGGGCGTTGATGAACACCACCGAGGTGGAGAACTACCCCGGCTTCCGCGACGGCATCATGGGCCCCGCATTGATGGACGAGATGCGCGCCCAGGCGGAGCGGTTCGGCGCCGAGCTGATCGCTGACGACGTGATCGAGATGCGCCTCGACGGTGACGTGAAGGTGGTCATCGACTCGGACGGCACCGAGCACCGGGCCCGTACGGTGATCCTCGCCACCGGTTCCGCGTACAAGCGGCTCGGCCTGGCTGACGAGGACCGGCTGTCCGGTCGCGGCGTGTCATGGTGCGCCACCTGTGATGGCTTCTTCTTCCGCAACAAGCCGCTCGTCGTCGTGGGCGGCGGAGACTCGGCTGTCGAGGAAGCGACGTTCCTGACCCGGTTCGCCTCTGAAGTCACCCTGGTCGTGCGCCGCGACGAGCTGCGCGCCTCGAAGATCATGCAGGCGCGGGCGTTCGCCGACCCGAAGCTGACGATCGCCTGGAACTCCCAGGTGACGGCCATCCACGGCACCGACACCGTCACCGGGGTCACGCTGACCGACTCCCAGACTGGCGCGACCCGCGATCTGGCTGTCGACGGTGTCTTCGTGGCGATCGGGCACGACCCCAGGTCGGAGCTGATCCGTGACCAGGTTCACGTCGACGCCGAGGGATACGTGCTCGTGGAGGGCCGCTCGACCCGTACGAACCTCGCTGGCGTCTTCGCGTGTGGCGACCTCGTCGACCACACCTACCGCCAGGCGATCACCGCTGCGGGTACGGGCTGCGCCGCCGCCCTCGATGCCGAACGGCACCTCGCCCACCTGGCTGATGCTGCCGAGGCAGCTGATGCTGCCGCCGGTGCCGAACCCGTACGGGTGTGAGCGGAGGCTTGAGGAACTGTCGGACGCCTAGGGCAGACTGGGCGCCAGGACCACAGGAGGAGACCATCCATGTCGAATGTCGCTGACGTCACCGACGCAAGCTTCGAGAGCGAGGTGCTGAAGTCCGACCTGCCCGTCATGGTCGACTTCTGGGCCGACTGGTGCTCGCCGTGCAAGCAGCTGTCGCCGATCATCGACGAGCTCGCCGGTCAGTACGACGGGCGTGTCAAGGTTGTGAAGATGGACACGAACGCGAACATCACCACCCCGGCGCAGTTCGGCATCCGGAACCTTCCGACCGTGCTGGTCTTCCAGGGCGGGGAGATCGTGAAACAGCTGAACGGCTCCGTCACGAAGATGTCGCTGCGCAAGGCGCTGGACGAGGTCGCCTGACACGGTCACGGCTGATGCCTGAAACGCCTCGCTACCAGCCGAAGCAGCCGGCCGACCCGCCGGCTGAGGTTGTCGCGACGACTGATGCCGAGGTGGGCGCGCCCCGGGCGACGCCGCGATGGGTGGGTGCCCGGTCATCGGGAGTGGTGTCGTCCGAACCTGACGCGGGTTCGCTGCGCTCCGCTCGTCGCTCGGCGTTGACCCCGACCTCTCCCGGGTCAGCCGCGTCTCCCGACGACGGGGAGCCCAGCGGTGAGGTGGCCGGTCGGCGTGCCAACGCTGGACCACCTCGCGACCAACCGACCGCAGCGCCCCGTCGGTCGGCGGTGTCGGCTGTCTCCGCGGTCAGTGCCACCTCGCCGCGCACTGCGGTCGAGCTGCCGGAGCAGACGCCAGCGGACCCGCCGCCAGCGGCCGAGCGCAGCCCCTTCGCCCCGCCACTGCCCGGAGAGGATGAGACCCCGACCTCTGCCTTCTCCACCCGCGAGCTCGTCGACCGGCTCCAGGCTGAGGAAGCCGCCACCGACGGCGAGAACGCCGCGGAGGGTGCCGGTCGAGAGAGGTCCAAGGCGTCCTCGCGGCGCTCGGCCGGGCGCCGCGCAGCCGCCTCCAGCGGACCCCGGTTCGACCTCTCCCGCGCGCGCACGGTGGTGATCGGACTGGCAGGAGTTCTGGTGCTGCTGCTGGCGGTTGGCGGCATCGGCTACCTGATCTCCCGGCCAGGATCCCCGATCGCGACCACCGTCTCCGACAAGCCACTCGCGCTCCCGGAGAAGGCTGGTGACTACACCCGCGAGCCCAACCGTCCCCCGAGCCTGTCGCAGCACACCGACGGTCGGACCACCATCACCGCCGTCTACCAACGCGGCGGCAAGGGCCAGTTCGTGGTGCTCGCCTCCCGCCCTGAGAAGGACGCCACGTCGGCCCTCGAGGCGGCCAAGGCTGTCGGCATCGCGATCGCGCCGGGCGGAGCCTGCGGCCGGATCGGCACCCAGACCGCCTGCGCCATGATGGTCGGCTCCACCACAGCCCTCGTGGGGGTCACCCAGGTGGAGCAGTCGAAGGACGAGCTGCTCGTCGCGCTGCGTCGGGTTGCCGAGGGTATGGGCTGAACCTGGCCTGACGAGGGCTCCATGGGCGTGCCCGTGGACAATGGCCGTTCACCACGGATCCGTGGGAGCTGAGTGTCGGGGGACGAGCCCCGCCACGTCACGGGTGACGTTGCCGTCGGTCTGGCCCGATCGGTCGCGCCAGGTGGTGGGAAGATACTGTGTTCGCCATGTCTCACACCATTCACCCGACCGCTGTCATCGGGGCTTCCGTACGGCTCGGCGCGGGCACGGTCGTCGGTCCCGGCGCTGTGATTGCTGGCAACACGACCATCGGTGACGACTGCTGGATCGGCGCCAACGTGGTGATTGGCAGCCCGCCAGAGGTGCGTGGCTACCCGCACGCCGCTGACTGGATCGACACCGCGGAGGGCCTTGGTGTGGCGATCGGCAACCGCTGCGTGATCCGCGAGGGCACCCAGGTCCACGGCGGCTGGCATGAGCAGACCGTCGTCGGCGACGACGCGTTCATCATGAACCAGTGCTACATCGGCCACGACGGACGCATCGGCGACTTCGTCACGATGGCGTCCAACGTCGCCATGGGCGGGCATGTCCATGTGGGTGACCGGGCAAACCTCGGCCTCGGCACCGTCGTCCATCAGAAGCGCGTCGTCGGTGGCTTCGCGATGATCGGCATGGGATCGGTCGTCAGCCGCGACGTTCCGGCCTTCGTGAACGCGTACGGAAACCCGTGCCGGGTGAAGGGCACCAACACCGTCGGGATGGAGCGCAACGGCTTCAGTCCGGATGCGGTGGCCGCGATGGCGGCGGCCGTCGAGAGTGGCGACCTAAGCGGACTGTCGGGCGTTCCAGAGCTGGCAGCGTACTTCCCTGCACCCTGAGGCCGGCAGCTACGAACGAGTCGAGTAGCCGGTGTTGATCACCGGGGTGGCGCGCGACTCGCCACAGAGCACGACGAGAAGGTTCGAGACCATCTCGGCCTTGCGGATCTCGTCCATCTTCACGATGTTGTCAGCCTCGAGTCGCCGCAGCGCTGACTCGACCATGCTGACCGCGCCCTCGACGATGATCGCGCGGGCCGCGAGCAGCGCCGCGGCCTGCTGCCGCTGCAGCATCGCCTGGGCGATCTCCTGGGCGTAGGCCAGCGACGAGATCCTGGCCTCAACGATCTCGATGCCGGCAATCGCGACGCGTGCGGCCACCTCATCAGCGAGCTCCTGGGCGACCACATCGGTCGAGCCGCGGAGAGTCTCGACGCCGGGCTCGGCATTGTCGTACGGATGCGTCGTGGCGACGTGGCGCAGTGCCGACTCGGCCTGGACGGCGACGAAGTTCTCGTAGTTCTCCACCGCGAAGGTCGACTTGGCGGTGTCGGCGACCTGCCACACGATGATCGCGGCGATGTTGACCGGGTTGCCGTCAGCGTCGTTCACCTTGAGCTCGTGGGTCTCGAAGTTCCGTACCTTCACCGACACCCGCTTCTTGTCACTGAACGGCACCGTGAGCTGGAGGCCGGTGTTGCGGATCGTTCCGACGTAACGACCCAGGAACTGCAGCACCTTGGTGTCGCCCGGCTGCACGACCGTCAGCGACTGGCTCGCCAGCATGGACAGCACCAGCATCACCGCGCCGATCCCGATCGTGGCGCCGCCCGCGAGCATTCCGGCAGCGCTCGCTGCAATGAGGCCGGCACCGCCGAAGAAGAGCGCCAGGACGACCGGCAGCGCCACCCCGCCGGGGATCGACCACCCCGGTCGTTCGGAGATGTGGACGCGAACGCTGTCGTGACCCACGGCCTGGGCGGCGGGGAGGGCGAGGTCCTGTCCCTGCGGTGCGTCGTGGACCTCAGGAGCGGGCGAGTAACCGGTCGTCGGAGCGTACGTCGGGGCCTGGCGCGGGTCGCTGGTCATGCCTCCATTGAACCAGGGGTGCCCGAACGGGCCCGTCCGGTCACACCCTCACTCAGCGACCTGACCGCCGAGATGACGCACCAGTGCGGGCGCGAGGTCGTGGGCCTGCTCCTGCGACAGCGTGATCCCCCGCAGTCCGTCGAGGCCCTCGAGTCGGGGGAGACCAGCCCCCGAGACGTCGACCTGCTCGGAGCGCGAGCCGGAGAGCATCAGCGACCCAACCTCCGAGGTGATGACCCGCACACGCGAGAGCCGTGCCTCACCCAGGTCCAACTCACCGATGGTGCAACTCTCGATGGTCAGGTCGGTGATGGTGGCTTGGCGAAGGTTGACATAGTCGACCTTGCAGCCGCGCAGCAGCACCCGGGTGACGGTGCCAGCCGACAGAGTCACAGCGCCGAAGCGGCAGCCGTCCCAGACCACGTCGCGGAACACCGACGCCGCCAGGTCGATGCTGGTGGCGCTGACCCGCAGCCATCGGGACTCGGCCCAGCTGCCGCCCCGCAGCATCGCCTCGTCAGCCTGCGCATCGACCAGCTCGCTCTCGATCGCCCTGACGTCAGGCGCCCTCAACTCCCGCAGATCACCGGAGACCTGGATGCCGTCCAGCTCTGCGCCGGTGGTCAGGCGTCCGGACGTCAGCCCGGTGAGAACCGGGTCCGGGACGATGGGCGCGGTACGGCTGCGCGGAGTTGTCATGGTCCCCATCGTGGCAGGGATCGCTTGCGGGCCTGCCCGGGATCGGTCGCGTCCTCAGGACCCTGAGATCTCCCGGGGGGCTCGTGATAGGGTCAAACCCGCTTCTCGATGGTCCTTTCGACCGGTTTGAACGGTTCAGAAGCGCTCGAGAAGCGGGTTTGACCCGGGTCCGCTGGCACATGGACTGCACACGACGCGACTGGCTCGCCAGGGGCCCCTGCTGCCGGTGACAACTGCGTTGTCGCGCCCAATACGCTGGATGCATGACCCCTGCTGCCATCGGCGACATCGTCATCGCGCTCTTCTTCGTCCTCGCGGCGCTTGGTCTTGCCCGCCTCGGGAAGAACGCCTGGCGCGACCAGATCTACGACGGCATCACGCCCGGCCAGCTGCCCCTGCCCGGCAGCCAAGCACCGTCGGTGCCGGTGTCGGGGTCGACCCGCGAGTACGACGGTGAAGTTGCCGTCCAGTTCACCCCTCCTGCCGGTGTCCGCCCAGGGATGAGCGGCACCATCATCGACGGCAGCGCCGATATGCGCGACGTCACCGCGACGATCGTGGATCTTGCCGTGCGTGGCTTCCTGCGCATCGAGGTCAAGGGCGGGCCCGACCAGGTCGACGCCAAGGGCAAGCCGAAGCGTGACTGGGTGCTCCACCAGATCCTGCCGCCACCAGCAACCGCCCTGGAGCCGATGGAGGTGCACCTGCTCACCAACCTCTTCGCATCCGGCCCCGAACAGCAGATGTCGCAGCTCAGCCCCGCCTTCGCCACCGCCATGCACGAGGTGCGCGACGACATGTTCGCCGAGACAGTGCGCAGAGGCTGGTACGAGACCGACCCGCGCTACTCCGGCAAGGGCCCGTGGTCGATGCTCGTCACCTGGCTGGGCATCCTCGGAGGTGGCTTCATCGCCCTCCAGGGCACCCCGGTTGCGTTCGCCTGTGGCGCTGTGATCCTCGGCTCGATGCTGTGGGCCCGGGGCAAGGTCGCCAAGCGCGTTCCCCGTACGGCCGACGGCACCGCGGCCCGAATCCAGACGATGGGGTTCAAGAAGTACCTCGAGACGGCCGAAGCTGACCAGATCAGGTTCGAGGAGGCGGCCGACATCTTCAGCCGCTACCTGCCCTACGCGATCGCGTTCGGCGTCGCCGAGCACTGGGCCAAGACGTTCGGTGAGGTGGCCAGCCGGGCTGAGGCGGCGGGGTACGTCGGCGATGGCTTCCAGTTCACCTGGCTCGACGCGTGGTTCCTCGGCAGCATGATGGACTCCACGTTCGACGGCCTGCTCTTCGCCGACGCCTTCGGCGCGGGTGACTTCAGCTTCATTGAGGGCATCGGCGAGCTCGCCGGTGGCTTGGGCGACATGTCCGGCGACTTCGCCGGCGGAATCGGCGACGCCGTGTCCTCCATCGGCGACAGCCTCCCGGACTTCGACATCGACTTCGACTTCTAATACTGGGGGGCTACGCCCCCCAGACCCCCAGGCGCTCTGACGTGGCTCTCTGCGCCGACAGCCAGGCGATGCTGTGCCCGGTGACGTGCCCTTTGCTCGTGGTGGGCGGTGTTGAACTGGCCGGCTAGGCCCCTCAGGCTCCCAGGCGCTCTGACGTGGCTCTCTGCGCCGACAGCACGCGATGCTGTGCTGCGTTCGGTGGCGGGAACCTCGATGGCAGTGGACAGCGGCATCTGTCCCCAGGGTCTTGTGGATGACGGTGGACGAATCCGTCAACTGGCGCTTGACGGTTGTGCACAACGGTGTGGACGAGAAAGAACAGCGGTGTAGTTCTCAGAAAGGTCTTGCGAAATGGGCTTGGGGTCAGATAGAAATCTCGTACGCAATCCCCTCGGGGAAAGCGGGTCACGACAGAAGCTGAAGCCCGAACGAATCAGGCAACTGAGACGCGGATCCCGGTGGTGGGAATTCGGGGTGGAAGGATCTGATGTGTCGGCCTGGCGAATCACCGCGCTGGCCATCCAGAAAGGCCCGGTTGAACGACTCATACTCGTTGAACCGGGCCTTTCCCCTTGTTGAAACGGGGCCTTCTGCCCCTGCGCACAGTCGTGACCCGACGAGACTGCGGCCCAGGCCCGTCGACGCAGAAGACATCTCATACCTCCCCCGGACATGGCGAAAGGCCCGGCGAGCGAGTATGAGTCGTTCGACCGGGCCTTTCAAGGTGCGACGTTGTGAGCCTGTCCCACCGACAGATCCGCTGTCTTCCAATCCCGCTCCCCCTCACAGGGTCGCGCGGTGGGTTTCCCCACCGGTTGGATCTTCGTCACCGGTTCCATCCGCTCTCCCTTGCGGGATTGCGTAGGAGATTTCTATCGCGATTCCGGGATGTGCGCAAGCATGAGGGCGAAGTTTCTTTCGATGCCCATCCAAGGGGGTGATTGTGCACAGTATTCAACGCTTCATGCACCGATGCTCGTGACTTCTGCACCGACGTGAGGCAGTTGTCCACCATTCCGTACACATTGTCGCCAACGCTCCCTCCAGTGGCGCCCTTCGACAGGCTCATGGACCTGGGGCGGGCCTGGCTCAGACGGGTCGATCCGTCGGCGTGGGGGGTCCGCCTGGCCGGCCGGACTTGGCGATCTCGATCAGCTCGGTCCAGGCAGCGATCTTCGTACGGTCGCGACCCAGGACCGCTCCACGCTCCGACTCGGCGGCGTCGATCCGGCGCCAGTCTTCGAAGCTGGTCGGCTGCACGCCCTTCGCGCTCCACAGGTCAGCCAGCGGTCGCAGCTCGCGAGGTGGGGCGACAGCGAGATCTGCCAGCAGCGCCTCGACCGTCTGGACGGCATCGGACTTGTTCGTGCCGATCACCCCGATCGGCCCCCGCTTGATCCACCCGACGACGTACTCGCGAGGCCGTACCAGACCGTCGAGCTCGACGACTCGCCCTCCGACGTTGGGGATGATGCCGCGGTGCTCATCGAACGGCACGTCCGGCAGTGGCTTGCCGCGGTAGCCGATCGCCCGCAGCACGAGTTCGCAGTCGATGGCCAGTTCGTCGCCGGTACCGACCACGCGACCGTCATCAGCCAGCTCCGTACGCTCCAGAACGAGACGTTCAACACCGACACCGCCCTCGATCCGTACGGGTCTGTGCCAGAACAGCAGGTGCAAGCGGCAACGGGCATCCGGGACGAGCCGGGTAGCTGCCTCGCGGAGGGCGTCGACATTCGCCTTCGTCCGACGGTCCAGGACTGACTCGTCGACGCCGTCGAACGCACCGTCGTGAACCACCGGCTGAACACCCGGCAGGTTCAATAGCTCACGCAGCTCGACCGTGGTGAACGAGGCATGGTGGGGACCTCGGCGACCGACCACCCACACGTCATCGATCCGAGCCGCCCTCAGTTCCTCCAGCACAGCCCCTGGCATGTCCGTGACCGACAGCTCATCTGCGGTCTTCGCCAGGATCCGGGCCACGTCGACCGCCACGTTGCCGACTCCGATGGTGACGGCGGTCCGTACCCCCTCGAACGACTGCGGAATCGCATCAGGGTGGCCCGAGTACCACGCGACCACCTCGCGCGCCGACCTGCTCCCCGACAGCTCTTCACCCTCGATCCGCATTCGCAGATCCTCCGAGGCGCCAGCGGCGTAGATGACGGCGTCATACGACTCCAGCAGCTCCGTACGAGAGACCTGCTCACCCAGCTCCACCATGCCGACGAACGACACCCGCTCCTCGTCGAAGACCTTCGCGAGCGCCGTCGCGACCCCTTTGATCGACGTGTGGTCGGGAGCAACTCCGTACCGAAGCAACCCGTAGGGCGCTGGCAGCCGGTCGTACACATGCACCTGGGCGTCACTGCGAGCCACGAGTGCCTGGGCTGCGAAGATCCCGGACGGGCCAGCGCCGATGATCGCGATCCGAGGGGTGGCACCAGTAGCGACCGGGCTCAAGGACTCCATGCGTGATCATGGCACGCGCAACAGCGTTCGGTGGGGTGACTACCCTCGATGCATGAAGATCCTCTCGGTGGCGGCCGCGACCGTGGTGCTCGCCCTCGCGGGCTGCTCAAGCTCGTTCACGATCCCGTCGGTCACGGGCTGCATCAGTGACG
>Ga0116180_1001109_pt1 | contig 23348 bp, 16 predicted proteins | sample AD_UKC073_MetaG_FD_89804 | JGI IMG/M metagenome (GOLD analysis project Ga0116180, IMG submission 89804) | Active sludge microbial communities of municipal wastewater-treating anaerobic digesters from USA - AD_UKC073_MetaG | ecosystem: Engineered > Bioreactor > Anaerobic > Digestate | place: USA...
CGAATTATTTCCATGAAGATATCACCTCTCGAGTAGTCTTTTCGGAGATTACTCGTCCTTGGCAGGACGGTGATATCTTCTCTTTTTGTCTGTAAAACTCCTACAATAACTTTACACTAACCCAGGTCTCTAACGTACTACATGAGGTTCTTGTCATCATGCTATCCCGTGGTGTGGAGGTGCAGGGATTTCATCCCAAGCGGTGAATTAAAAAGCGAAAGAAAAAATGATTATTTAAGCTGTGGTAAAAATGGAGAAATTAAACAGGGGTTATAATGGAAATAGGCCAAAGCCGCCGGTCAAATGGGCGGGTGGCAAAGGACAGCTCATATCACAATTTGAGCCTCTATTTCCCAAGCAAAACTTCAGTTTATATATTGAACCATTCGTCGGCGGCGGAGCTGTTTTTTTCCACTTATTACCTTCGGAAGCCGTAATTATAGATAATAACCCGGAACTAATTAATTTTTACATTGTTGTGCGGGACGAACTGCAAGCTCTTCTTGCAGACCTGGAAAAACACCAAAATAATGAGGAGTATTACTATAGCATACGTGCCCTTGATCCGGATAAAATGGACCCTGTGTGCCGGGCTTCCAGATTCCTCTACCTCAATAAGACAGGATACAATGGCCTTTGGCGGGTTAACAAAAAAGGGAAGCATAATGTTCCCTTTGGGCGATATAAAAACCCCAGGATTGTGGACAAAGAAAATCTTCAACTAGTTAGTAGGGTTTTGCAGCATACTGAAATTATCCTGGGTGATTTCAGTAAAGCTTTGGATTTTGCCTTGCCGGGCGCTTTTGTATACCTTGACCCGCCTTACCACCCACTTTCTGAAACGGCTAATTTCACCAGTTATACCTCTGATTCTTTCGGAGTAGACGATCAGCGGAGATTAGCTGAGGCATTCAAAGAGTTTGATGAAAGAGGTTGCAAGGTTATGTTAAGTAATTCTGATACACCCTTTATCCGCGAACTTTACAAGGGGTACGATATCAGAGTTGTCTACGCAAGGAGAGCAATTAACTGCTGTGCAGAAAAACGAGGACCAATATCAGAGCTTGTTATCCGAAATTATTGTTAGTTCAGCCGGAAGTAACATAATGGCTGGCCATATTTAATCTATATATAACTCGTTACCTCCTCCATTTGTTGTAATTAAGTATTTAAGTTCAGCTTTCGGCGACTTTTTTAAAGAAGGCGGGTTATAAAGATCTACAGTGTACTTAGAGATGTGCATGGCGTCAGCTTTGTAACTAAATTACCACCGGGGATGAGTGTCGGCGAAGAATTTGAAGAATTTAGAGAAGTTAAGGCCAGGCATGGCAGATTTTGTGGAGGGTTTCAAAAATCCACCCACTCTCCACGGGCTACTTCCTGCTGGACGGCTTTGATTTCGGAAATTTCTTCTTCGGTAAAGTAGTCTTCATCGATCGGCAGTAGTTTTTCTCGAAACAGTGTTTTAAACAGTTCGTTTTTTTCAGCCGGCGAAAAAGTTCTTATTTGTTCGACGACTTTCTTTACCCGGGGAAACGCCATTTTGATCACCCTTTCAATCGGATTGTACCATGTATCGATTACATCATTCAGTAATCTCAGGATAGAACCATTAATTGATTATGGAAAAAGGTCGCTATTTGCGACCTTCAGAAATTAAGTTCAGTTATAAATCTATAATATCATGTGTGGTATCCGGTGTGGTGTCGGAGGGCTGACTTTACTTTATCCGCACACAGGGGCATAGAGTTTTACATGCCCGCTCCACCTGGCGTTTGCAAGCCGCGAATGACAGGTGGAGCGGGCCTATATTTGAGACCATCACTTTACACCGAGACCGTGCTGAGGCGCTTGCCCTGTAAGCGCCGACATGCCAAATCATGCCGGCATAGGTACCCTCCCAGATGCGTGCGGGGGTACACCGCCCATTGATGCAACATCCTGTTGGATCTGGCTGGCACCCGGGCGGCAGCTGCCGCCAACTTGCCAACCACAGCAGCTGCCGGGGTACCGGACGCAGCTGCGCCACTTTGTTCCTGCCTGGAAAGGAACCGTGTGCAACAGAAACGATGGCGGGCAACCGCCCGTCTTTTCAGTGTCCGGCAAGAATAAAGCGGGCATCTGCCAGCCGTAGGTAGCCACGTAACGTGTGAACAGTGGTACACATTATTAACCTCTTTAGATCTGGCAAGATTAACTTTTCCTGTATTGACCGGGCTTTGCATCAGGTGCCGATGCCATCAAAAGCCACAGAGTAAGCCGCCGGGTAATCGTTAAGCCGGGAAAATTAGACGGTGATTCCTAATCTTTTAAAGGCACTTTTTACGATACTGTCTGTGATATATTTCGGATTATTCCTTTGAATTGTTAAAATAATATTCTGTGCGTGTTTAACAGGCAGCCCGCCGGATTCCACCAATATACAAATCAGCTCAATCCCCCAAATCAGTGGCACACCTTGAAGCTCGCATGCACGTCTTAAAGCTTTGTCATTTGTCACACATGTCAAACCATGTTCTTTGGCAAGAATTAAACATAAATTATCTTGGAAAGACAAAGGACCTTTTCTCGCTGCTGCAGACATAACCTGTTCCAATTCGGGTCCCAACAACTTGATTCCAATTTCAATACAACCGTCCTCATCAATTTCATTAATTTCATTTAAGACAGGAGTAGCTAAATATATTTGACCTACATAGCGACAAATCAATTTTATAATTGTCCTGTCGCATTCTAAGTAATCAATGAGAGTGTTAGCATCTAATATCAGAATCCTTTTTCTCTCCATTTATTCACACCCATGAAGAAACAATATTCCGCATTGTTTCCAGTTCCTGCCTGAGAATTTCTGCTCCACGGCTCATGGTGATTTCATCTTCTTCAATAGCTTTACGAACCAGTCTTGATAAACGATCTTCCATAAAGTGTGATGGTGATAGGGAGTCCGGTTCCTGGGAACGCAGTGCTTCCGGCGATTGTTTTTGGAATTTATCCGGGGACAAGGCTTCCGGTTCATCCGTGATGCTTAATGTCTTGCCGGTTCTCTGCTTATATGCGCTATAGAATTTCCCCCAAATGGAATTTCCTAAACTTTCAGAAAGACGGTATAGGACAGTCTTGTAACTAACCTGATATATCCGCTTTACTTTAAACACTCGATCGACAAGGGGCAAGCCGCGAGTATCGTGCCACTCCGAATTAAAAGCTTCTTCCGGCATCAAAAAATGGGAAGCAAAGACATTTGCTTCAATCTCCTGGGCGTCGTCTTCAGCACTTTCATCAGCGTCGTAGGCGTCAAGATGGAGAAGCAAATGGCCGAGTTCGTGAGCGGCGCTGAAAATCCATCGCTCAACGGAAATTCTTTCCCAAACATTTACGATAATAGCAGGACCTCCATCCTCCTCAGCAACAGATAAACCGAAGAAACCATCCGACACAAGGCTTAGAGGGTACACTTTTATTCCGCACGATTCAAGCAGACCGGCAATATCGCGGATTGGCTCTTTATCATTAAGCTTTAACTTTTTTCTTGCCTCACGTGCTGCGTACTTAGCTTTGTCAACACCATCGGGCATCGAATATAACTTTTTGGCGAGAGCTTTAAATAGATATTCGTTTCTGTCGTTCAACAATTCTTCCAGGTAATTAAAATCATCCAGCCACCGTGCCACCTCGGTTAAAACATTGTCCCTGCTATTCATCTTTTTAGATGATCGAAATCTGACTCTCTTTAAGGTGCGGACCGGAACGAACAAGTCCTGGAGCTTTACATCAACACCTGAAGCAATATTCTGTAAGGTTGATACTTTTGGGGTTGAATTGCCGTTTTCGATGTTTCGATAAGCAATCCTTGAAATCCCGGCTAGCTCTGCTACCTGGGATTGGCTCAATCCCTTTGCCTCACGAATCCGGCGAAGGTTTGCGCCGATTATTTTTTGATCCATAAACCCCCCGTCCTTTAAAAATATTTAAATTATATATTATTATATACATAAAAACAAAAATTGTATACTTGATAATATAACTTTACAAAAAAAATATTTCCAGTTTATAATGAGATTGGCAAAGAGGTTTCCAAAAAAATGAAGGGGGTGGTATGCTTCGCAGAGATTAAAAAAGTAAAAAGAACATCCTGGCCGATGCTCTTTTTACTGTGAATTTACCAAGTTTGAAAGCTGCTAAGCGGATAGAAAGGTCGGGTAACCCTGCTATCCCGCCAAGTCCGGGGGAAACTCACAGATAAACAGGTTTCCCTTTGGTTGACTATGTCAGTATATTAATGTTCGCCGTATTTTATGTATTTCCTTCCGGACTTGTGCCAAGTTACGGAAATTTTAGTTAATTTCCTGACTAAAAGCCCAAATATTAATGAAAGGTCAGGTATTTAACTATGCCGGGAAAAGAAAACACTAATCGCGAGCATGAAGAGTTCAAAGGAACTGGGAGCCATAATGATAATCATGGGAAAAATATGGTCACGATTTATGTCAATGACGAAGCGGTAGCGATACACCGTGGCCGTCAAACGGTGGCTGAGATTAAAGCTCTCGGCAATGTTCCCGCAACCGATATTCTTTATCAGATGCCGAATTACGAAGTACCTTTAAACGATAATGATGCCGTCACCATCAAAGGTGGAGAACGTTTTAAGTCCTGTGCGCCGTCCGGCTGTTCTTCCTAAGGGGGTCAGCAAGATGATATACCCGGAAGAGCAACTTGAGGAATTAAAGGCACAATTTGGTCCAGGTGTTCGGGAATTTGAAGAAGGCGGGCATGTTTATCTATATATCCCGGGGCTAAAAATGCCCCCGGGATGCACACCTGAAATAACCGATGCGCTTCTTTGTCCCCAAACTCACAGCGGCTATACATCACGATTGTTCTTCAAAGAACGTATCCAAACCACGAAACAGGTTAATTGGAATGGACAATTTTTAATACTCGGAGTGCAATGGTATGCTTTTTCGTACAATAATATTAAGGATATGCCCCTGATGAATATGATTATGAGCCATTTGAGGGGGATGGTGGCATGATGCAGTTGCGAATGACCGATGCAGTTCACAAAGAAATGAGGAGCGACTTACGTCGCTCCCACCCCTTTGCCTATGAACGGGTGGGTTATATATTTATAAAACCCGCCGGCGGTGCGGTTCTGGTTGCTACCGGGTATGAGCCGGTCCCGGATGAATTTTATATTGAAGATATGACAGTCGGAGCCCGGATCGATCATCGTGGTATAGCACTGGCCATGAAGCGGGCTGGCAAAAACCGGGAGGGTATTCTCCATGCTCATATTCATGCCGGCCGTGGATTTCCAAGGTTCAGCCGGGACGATTTAGCAGACCACCCGAACTTATTACGGTCATTTAGAAATGCCGACTCCAAAATGCCCCACGGTTTTCTGCTGTTGAGTAACGACAAAATGATGGCCCGGGTATGGTTTCCAGGGAAAGAAGCTTATCTGGATATTTTCCGTTATACAATTGTGGGCTTGCCGCTCCAATATGATTGGATAGGGGGGCATAGCAGTGAGTGTACAAAATAATCGCCAATCATTTCTTGGGGAGAGTTTGGATGACGTACTTGAAAATTGTTTAATCGGGATTGTCGGACTCGGAGGCGGGGGCTCACAAATTGTTCAGCAACTGGCTCATATTGGGTTCAAACACTATGTCCTATATGATTACGATGAAATTGAGGATACCAACTTAAATCGCCTTGTTGGTGCTACGAAACTCGATGTTGAGCTGAGATTGTCAAAAATGATAATAGCGGTAAGGCTCATACGAGGGCTAGTACCTGATGCCGTCATTACCAAGGTCAACAGAAGGTGGCAGGAGGAACCCGACTATCTGAAACCGTGCGATATCATTTTCGGTTGTCTGGATGGTTATCAAAACCGCGCTGAACTCGAGGCTTATACCAGGCGGTCGTTAATACCTTATATTGATATCGGCATGGATGTAAAAAAGGTAGATAATGAGCCGCCAAGAATGTCCGGTCAGGTCATTGCAAGCATTCCGGGGTTTCCCTGTATGAAATGCTACGGATTTCTGAATGAGTCTGTTCTTGCAGAGGAGGCAATGAGATACGGTGCTGCGGGATTCAGACCTCAGGTAATTTGGTCAAATGGAGTTCTTGCCTCGACCGCAGTAGGTATAGCTATGAATCTGCTTATGAACTGGACGGAAAAATGTGATGTCCAAACCCTTTATTACGAATACGACGGCAATAAAGGAACGATAAAACCACATTTAAAATGTGAGATGCCTTGGAAATCCTGTGAGCACTACAAGTTGGAGAATATAGGTGATGTACGCTTATAAAGGACCGGGTTATTCAATAGGTTGGTGACAATTGTTCAGGTGTTGTGTACAAAGGTAGCGGCTAAGGCGGCCCCGTAATTGGCAGCAGCTAGGCGCTGGAGCACCCCCGGCCTGTGCCGACTAATAAGCTGCAGCCTACATCTGCGGTAGTAAGCCATCATACTGCGCATGTTATACATAGGCGCAGCTGAGCCCAACTTCAGGCCATCCCGGCAGGCGCAAGCTGCCGGTAGTTGGACCGCGGCCGGCCATAAGATCCTCGCATCCCGGATTATTGCGACAAAACCCCCGTGGTCTCGCCAGATGTGCTCGTTTTTTGGGTGCACTGGCGAGACCGTGCAGCCAGGTTACACGTTGTCGCTAATATGTCTCCGGAGGATGCCGCACGCTGGAGGCTGTTGTGCGGAGCGGAGCACTGAGGCGGGTACCGCTGAGATGCGCAGAGCGGAGCTTGGTCGATGTCAGGCGGGCAGAAAGCCCGTCTTCCTTTTTGCATCAGCGGCGGAACTTTATGCCCGGTCAGCTGCCCGGCCTGCGTTACGGTGTCAACTGCTGCCTTTTGGAACAGGCAGCTGCCCGGTTGCGCCCAGGCGCCGACCAAAAAAAGGGGCCGCAGCCCCCTACAACTGCAGAAGCAGGCCCACCATGCTGCGGGTGCTGCGGGCGTGTGCCCGGGCGCCCAGCTCGTGCAGGGCAACGGCCGCGATATGCTTGCAAACTATACCACGCTGCCGCCAGTCCTCGCAGCTGCAGAAAACACCGTGCCCGCGCCCGACCACCGTAATGCCGACGCCGTATACCTGAACACCCCGCACACCGGTGCTACGCACCTTCGCGCGCACCTCCCCGCCATCGCGCACAACATCCTCCACCACCAGGCTGCGCTGCACCAGGCCGGCCACTGCCCTTCCCAACCTGCCCTCGTCCACTCTCGCCAAAATACCTTTCACCTAAAACCGCCTCCTTTTATTTGGCGCACGACGCAGCGTCCGGCGCGCTGTCAAGGGCCGGAGCGACAGCGCAGGGCCGGAGCAAAAAAATGCGGCCCATAAGGTTGGACTACAGATAATTTTTTTGCGCAGGCTTTACCCTTGACAGTGCGCCGGGAGGCCCACGCGAGCCGGCATGCGAGCGGGGGCCGGAGCTGCGTTACAATGGGAGGCCAGGGAGGCGGCTTTAACCACAACTGCGCCGCACGTTAAAGCCCTCCGGCCCCATGATTGGGGCGGGGGGTTGGGGGGCTGGGGTTGAGGTTTTCTGGGCGGCAGCTAGGTGCCGGTTGGATGCTGGACTTCTGGGGGAGGCGCAGGTAAGCGCAGTGTGGCCGGCCCGGACCTGCAGAGGCCTGACCCGGAAGCGGACCGGCCACGCGCGCGGCGCTTTTTGGGGACGGCAGTTCCAGGAAGATGTAGCCTTCCAGGAGTGTAGCAAGTAAAGGGCTCCTGAGGTGTGCCGCAAGTTATGTTAGCGCACCTTAGGAGCAGCGGCTCAGCGGTATAACTGTAAAGCATGGTATTTACAGGATCCGCGGAGGCTTGGAAATCTAACGACCAGACCCATAAACGATACTGCGGAGTCTGTCCAGTTGTCTGCCCTAGCCGAGAGGATTCAAGAGACCACCGTGCCAGGCGTAAAAGAGCCGCAGGTGAGCGGAGCTTTGTGGAGCTGGAGTGAAGCTTCCATCTCCTTCACCCTTACCACAGTAAGTACAGACCTAAGTGTGGGTTATGTAATTTCAGAAAACTTCAAAAAATCGCATGGTTATGCAGGATAATGACGAAATAGGTAAAAGTATACAATTAGGTCATCATTATTTGTTGATGAAATATTAAAGATTAAATATAAATTAAATAAATTAAAGGAATATCACCAACACCAATTTCACCCTTTTTATAAATTATTGATTGGGAGGGTCCTTTATGGACCGAGCGGAGATTCTACAAAATATCATAGACAGTTCAGAACTTAATACACTTAGAGCATTAATAAAAAATACCAAATCTTTACAGCAAAAGGTCTTTAAAGGATGGCGCCACCAAAAACTGACAAAAGAAGAAATAAAGCAAATACTGAGAACGGCTTTTATAAATGATGATGGGATTTTTGAAATGTTTTGTGATTGGTGGAAGAGTATTCATGTTGATATGATTGACGAACTACGTAAAGGGATTGAAGATGGTTGGGAGTCAATTATTAGTCGTTGGCCTGTGTCAAAAGTAAGACTGGCGCTTGTATTAGGCGAATTTGATGATAAGGAAACACTAAAAGCAGAATTGATGGAAGCAGCATTCAATGAATTTATCAATGTACAGAATCAAACTGCCGCAGCTTCAGATGCAGTAAGACAACCCAACGAAAAAGAATACTCCAAACTTCAATCAAAGATAAATATACTGGAGAAACGATTTTCCAATGCCGTCAAGAAAAATAAAACTCTTTCAAAACAAAATACATCTTTGTCCGAGATGACTAAAAAGTTACAATCGGAGCTGGCGATAGAACGCAGTAAGCTCGAATCAATCGCTAAATCCAATAAAGAGTTAAAAGAAAAAATAAGATCGCTGGAAAAAAACGAGCATGACTTAAGCCGTCAGATAAAACTATTAAAAAAGGGTGTATTAAAAAAGTTAAGTGAACTAAGTGTAGTGTATGTTGATTATAAGAGCTTAGGTAATAATCCGGGCGAAAGAAAAAGCTCGTTGTCACTTCTGAATGACCTGTTGTGCTGTAAGAAAGGCATGGTTATCGAAGTTGAAAATAGGCCGTCAAAGTGGTTGGAGGCAAAAAATATAAAGATGTTTTGGAAGAAGGAAGGAAACAAAGTGACCATCCTCAACTGCCCGGAGGACCACATAATTCTTAATATGGGCATGATGATGGAGGACTTTCTATATGATTAAGGTCGTCAGAGCAGAAAATTTAAAAAGTGAAATTATCTGCGGTTCAAGTTTGATAGTAGTAGAGATTTCTGCGCTGGAAAACTTGGATACTTTTTTTACATGGACGGAAACGTTGGCTGAACAACTTGCCTCCCTTTTACCGATTGAAAGCTTTCATCGTATGGCTGACAGAGAACAGGTACTTAAGTCAGTGGCGCCGGACAGAGTTCTGAAATTCATTATGAAGCAGAGCAAGGTCACTGCTGCAAAAGCCCTACGGTGGCTTGGCTTTAGAATCAACTCTCAATTAAATAATGCCTGGCGCGAATTTCTTAGTGGAATCAAAAATGGAGAAGAGCATAATGAGCTGTCTCAGGCCGGTCTAATCTGCCGGGCTGCAGATGCAGATTATTATCCGCTGCCTGTTTTAACGGCTGCCTCATACCACTCGCCGGATTTAACATCTTCGAATGTATATCGGATTATGGCACGATTCCGCAGATATTCCGCCGAAGTGCCTCAAGTTGCAGATGCAATATTGAATTATCTTAGGCGTAAAAATTTAGACGACAACCCGGCGGCCAAAAATTTCGGGCTTTTAACAGATCCGGAGTTGCTGGAACCTTGTCTGCAAACTGTTGAATGCCTATTGAGCCATCTGGATCGATTGCGGAGATCGGAGCCTCACTGGTTTGAAGGCTTTGCGGCTGAACAAATGGAGATATGGCGGATATTTACGACCTGCTCCGTGCGGCTCAAGGACATAAAAAGAAGAATATATGACGCCAATCTGGCACTTCGACCTGATGATTATATTGCTTCCAACAAGGCATTGTCCGCATATTTAGATATGTTGGCAGACGCATACGGTGTAGTTACTGAATTTGAGAATTACTGGGGTATTGATAAACTTCTGGCTCCGCATTTATTAAAGCAGGAAGTCGACTATTTGCGCAGGAGTCTTCAGGAAGTAAGGACATTGTTACATATGAAGATTGCCCGTTACCGAGAGCATTACCAGGAGAAATGGGGCATTTGGGGTCTATCGGATATGGTCCGACTTTTATTTTCAACGAAAACGAACATTATTTCTACAAGGGTCCCTTTTAACGGACCCTATGATCAAAAGAGAGTTTTTGTTTTTGTACTCGACGGTTATGGCATGGTACAACATCTCTGGGGGCTTCGTTCCTCCGAACAATACATCAATCGGTCTTTCTCAATGGATATCTTTAGTTGGTTGGAAGGCAGGCAAGAGTATAACGGAAAGAACATTCTGGGTTCTACACTTGCGACGGATACCGGGTCCGGCCTTGCCGCCATATTTACCGGCAGTATCAGTTGCGTCAATGGTGTTTTAGGTTCGAAAATGTGGAATCCCACTTCCCACAGGGTGGTCGATGTATTGAAGGAAGGCCCTTACCAGGCGACTGGTAGAGTTTTTAAAAGTTTTTTCGACTCACTTCCAGATAACATAAAGATTAAGGTATTTCACGGGGGAGGACGGGGTGAAGTGCCGACGCCTTTTGGCAGATTGACATACGGAGGGCGTTCTGATTATTTTGGCGTAAATATTGCTGAAAGAATTTTCGCCCTGCTCCTTAAGTCAGTTGAAGTTGAAAATGATTCGGTAAGACACCTTTATTGTATTTATCATCCGTTAATAGACAGAACCGGTCATTCAGTCGGAAGTTTTTCAAACTTTGAGTTGAATGAAATAAAACGGTTTAAAAGCGGATTACTGGCATTCCTAATTGACCTTGCATATTACAATGAGGAGGTTTTCGACGGGAAGACGACCTTTTTATTTACGGCGGATCATGGAATGTTCGAAACTTCCGAACGTTATATCACCGTCAATCAAATAAGACAATGTCTTAATAACCAAGATCGTTTTATCTGGACGAACCGCTCCATTTGGATTTATTCAGACTCACCGCATGAGGCAGCCGGTGTGCTGAGTGAGCTCTTTAAGGAATCAGGCATAGCTTTTGAGCAACACTTTAAAGGAGAGCATACTATTGGTGTTCATTTCGGCGAAGGGGCTGACGTCCCCGATTTGATTATTCAGTTTACGGATGAGGGATTAATCGCTCCCTCTGAAGCGGCAAGGACCGACCTGCTACTATTCGGAGTACATGGCGGCCGTAGTAATGAAGAGGTCTTTGTTCCCTGTATATCTCTTTGTCTGACGCCTGAGTTGGGACAAGAGCTGAAATATATTTATAAAATTGTGGAGGGGTAAGTATGAAAGTGTATACTTCAAACCTAAGTGATTTAACCGGTTTGAAAGATATTTACAGTTCAGAAGAAGGCGACGTATCCCCGGGTACTTTAGAGGAAGTCATAGAACAGATTAATCTGCAATGTCCGGGATTAAAAAACCGACTTATACGAAACGGCACGGTAGTCTCAACGGCTGGTGTTTATTTCAACATTACAGAGAAGGACGGGAAAATATATGATACCTCGGAAACGGTGGAAGTCCGCGATCCGAATAGATATGTTTCGTCGGATGATATAATCCTGATATCCATATTTGAGCCCTCCGCCATCGAAGAGTTGATTGGCAGCACAATAGGGGCTCAGTCGGCAAGCATGCTGCGTTTTAATGAAAGGGAATCGGGAAGAATCAGGGATAAGGAATACAACCGCTACGTGGACCCGGTTATTAAATCTGATGTTGAAGAACCTATTTACGGATTCATACCAGGACAGTGTACCCTGGAAGAGTTGGCGATACCTCGCGGCGAGGAACTGATTTTGACTCCCTCTCCTGCGGGAGAAGATGATCCGTTCGACAGAAAAAGCTGTAGACTGCTGCCCTCGGAACTAATTGATTCACTGGTCGAACTCTGGGGTTTGGACAGTAAAGGGGCACGGTTAAGGCTTTTTCAGGAAGACGCCCTGTTTTTCCTTAGTGCAAAATTAAACCGCTCGGACCTTATTCCCGAGGAATGTCTGCTGCTTTCTGTTCCCACAGGCGGCGGCAAGACCGAGGCATTTCTCCTACCCCTCATCGCACATATCCTTTTGCAGAAAAGAAAAGTGTTGGAATATGGAAGTTCTGCGGATGAGAGAGTAAGAGCGATAATTGTGTATCCTACCAAAGCGCTGGCAAACGACCAAGCCAGAAGGTTGAGTCAAATATTGGAGGTATGTAACCACGAACTTATAAATGAGATGCAGGTCAGTCTCGGAATCCTCACCGGTGACACCCCACAGTTCGGCGGGTATAAATTAGCAGAAGATAACCTCTTTAAAGTATGCCCTAATCCTCGTTGCGGGGAAGCAGTTCCCTCATATGAAAAAATACAGTTGCCTTCCGGAGCAAAGTTGGAGCTTCAAAAGTGCCGTTCCTGCGGAAGGTCGTTCCCTTATCTAAGACTTACACGGCAGGACATTCTGGCCTCGCCGCCCGACATACTCATTACCAACCCCGATATGATCAACTATAGTCTACAAAGCCCCGTTTTACGCAAGGTGTTTGAACACGGAACCGATATAATGGTCTTTGATGAAGTCCACCAGTGCACCGGTGTGTTCGGATGTCATGTTGCGCACCTCATGAGGAGAATGGAGGAAATCGCCGGTGAGCGTCCCGTCTATGTAGGCATCAGTGCAACTATTAAAAATGCGAAAGAAGTGGCGGCCTTATTATTTGACGTCCCCCTGTCGGGAGTATATTATTTGAACCCTGTTGTGCGTGAATATCTGGATAAAAATACGGTTTCACATTATAGAAGGCACTTGTCCGTGAGGCCGGCGGAATGGGGGAAAGACCGTTACCGCAGCACACTGTCCACTTCTGTAAGATTATTAAATCTTTTAGGACATGCCGTTCGTGATCCTCATTTCAGAAAAACACTTGCATTCTGCAACTATCGGCAGGATACCGACGATCTTATTAAATCGTTAACCATTCAGGAAGAGAGGTACTTTATTCCGTATAAGGAAAACATAAGGGAGCGCCTGCTGCATGGGGAACCCGTAAGCGAGCCGGAGGCCGCGCTGGCTGCAGACGGAGTTGGTCTCTGGTATGAATACTTAAAAAATAATGAAGCTCTATACGATCAAAAACTCGAATATGGATGGCATCGTGGCGGTTTGGAACAAAAACAAAGGATCTCGGCCGTCAACCGTTTTTCTGTCTGTCAGGAGCTTAGAGGCGAATTTGAAGATGATCCTCCGGATCCACCAATTGATGTTATGGTGTCAACGAATACCCTTGAATTAGGTATAGATATCGGCGACGTTACGACGGTAGTTAATATAGGTGCGCCCTATTCAACCAATGAATACGCTCAGCGAGTCGGCCGCGGCGGCAGGAAGCGCGAGTCGGCCGCGCTTACCGTAGTCAATAGGAAAAACCCCTTGGATCTATATTTTTGGAGACATTTTTCAGAATATGCGGATCCCGACAAACGTGAGTTTGAAGATGCGCCGATTATAATTACAAACAACAGCATTGTTGAGACTCATATTCTCGCCCGCATTTTGGACTTTGCCGCCGGTGTAATAGGTGAAAGTAGTCGGGAAATCACGGTTTCCGACTTTCGCAGGGAACTCACGCTCAAAGACGGTCCTGTAACGATTAGTTTTATAGATAAACCCGAGAGATTCGGCAGGCTTTTGTACCGTAGATTATTTAAGGAACGATTCATAAATAGAGGGGAGATTACCGAAACTGTAATTGATAATTATATAAAATGGTTGGAAAAAGAACGTGATATTCTTTCGGTCGAGCCCAATGTCATCAGCCCAAATGCAATTGAAATGATGATTGTCAATAAATGTATTGAACTGGCCGGAAAAATGGACCTGCGCAGACCGGTATATAAAGATGAGGATAAACTCACCGGTATAGGGACAAAGGATCGTTCTTTGGTTCCCCGTATGCGGGGAGCCGGTCAAACCGTAGGTATTTACCTAATACGTGAGCGCTCGGAAGAACTAAAGGATACCATATCCCGCAGACAGGCGGTATCATTGCGCCCGCCGGGAGGATACGCAACGCAGGGTCATAACGCCTTTAAAATTGAGAGAATGGAGGACGACGGACAAAAAGCTACGGAAATAAGAAATCTTTTAATGTCCGACTCCGGAGCGGAGGAGTATTTTAAAAAACATTTGCTTGGTTTTACCGGTGCCGTCGATGTGAATTACCGTATACCGAAAGATCTTTTGGTACGGTACAGTCCTTATCGTTTTTATTGTCCCAGATCAGGTTGTTGGAGGACGTACACTTCTCTGCCGCCGGACGGCAAGTGTGATGACTGCGGTACCGAACTCAGACAGCTCACGGAAGTATACTATTGCCCGCAATGCGGGGAGATTTTCGAACCGCCGGTGCCGAGGTCCTGCATCAATCCCCAGTGTATAGCAAAAAGGCCGGATTTTATCCGTGCCCTGAATCAGAAAAAAACACCTGAATGGTCTAATTATTTCAAGCTCCAGTCATATCCTGACCTTCATTGGCGGTGTTCCTCCTGCGGGATGATTATAAACTTTCATAATAAGCATACACTTCAACTTCCGCCCAGCCTGAAGAATATGTCCTTCAGAGATTCCAACTTTGAAACACCCGAGGGAGTGTCCAAACATTTTCAATATCGCCCTGAAGGACGCCAGAAAAAGATGCAGACAATACAGGAACAAGGGGTTAATATTGCCCATTTCAGCTGTAACCGATGTAAGGATCGTTCGGGAAAGGCATATGGAAAAATTAATGTTACTACGGTACCGACATCGAAGACTATTCTGCTGGATTACTTTGTGGACGATGGTATCCTGTGCGAACCCCTACCAAAGAATCAGCTTGCCGAGATTAACTTTAAGAGGGTAAAGGTTGTTTCATTGGCAAAGGAACAATATAGAACATATAGGGATTCAAAGAAAAATACGGCGGCCGTCGTCAACACGATTTTCCCGGAAGAAAAGGTTTATCTGGCCAATCTTTATGGGACTCATGCAGTTTTTTTTAGATTTACAAACCTAATTGACGAATTTTTATATATGGATCCCCTGGGATGTAAAGATGTTGCCGATTGTATGGAATGTCAACGCGCTGCTGAATTAGAAGGCTGGAAGGATATAGCCCCTCGAACTGAACTGCTGCCGTGGGAAAGAATTCAACAGAAGGAGGGTCTACGGGCTAAACGCCCGGATCCTCGTGGAAGATGGTGTGATAAGGCCAGGGATAATGACTGCACTGATATCGTCCCTTGTGGAAGAAACGGAAGATGCTTCCGCAAGGAAGGTTTCTTAAAATACGTCATAATACACACTATCAAACATGCGCTGTTATTGGCCATGCCCCGGTATACGGGAGTCGATACAAACCTTATGAAGGGTGTACTGCATCCCAACGGCAGGCCGGCGCCGGAACTGGCCATAATCGATCAGGTTGAAGACGGTTCAGGCGGTCTCTTTCTATTACGCAGGAACTGGAAAAAAATTTGGGACATGACAACTGAGATTTTGGAACTGACCGCACATAATGAAGGTAACCTTCTTCTTCCTTACGGCTGTTCAAGATACAATGTGGACCTTTGTCCGTTCATAGCCCATGAATTTACCGAAATGGTGAAGAAGCATGATTGAAGCTATAATACAGAAGCTAAAAAAAGATCCCGGTATCAATGTCTTTAAGGAGATACAGTGCAGTGATCAGAATGAGTACGAAGCTCTTAAGGAATATCTAAGAGAAGCGGATGCTGATTTGTTTTCGAGGTACCCGCAGATCCTGCTGTTTTTTATTAGTCAGTTTATGAGAAGAGAGGTTTTTAAAAAAGGAAGATTGTGGTCGGATCTTTGGCCCTGCATTGGCAGGCCGGAAAATACCAATAGATATCTTTATGAAAAACTTGCAAAAGCAATTTCACGTATGGGAATTGAGTTGATTCGAGATGGTTACAACGGACGACGTCTTTTTGTAGAGACTTTTTGGCGTGAAGTAGGAATTACAACTCATAACGCTGCGGAATTTCTTGAAATTTTTTGGTGGTATTTTGACAACTACTACCCAAAGATAGATTTTGATGAAAAGCTGTTTGCAAAAAATCATCATTATTATGATTTTGAAGAACAGTTTTATCTGATTTCCGATGCGGTTGACAAACTTATTGCCATAGTTGAACTTTTGCAGGATCCGGCTTTACCGTTAATTGAAAGCTATAATGATACGAAAATAACGGAATTAAAACGAATACTTCATGAGAAACTCGGCTTTGATCCTCTTCAGATATTGCCGAGTGAAGAATATATCTTTCAAGTGTATATACGCAGTCTAAATTACGTAACTCCATCCAAGTTCCGGCAAATAACAGCTTATAAAAAGACCGCAAAGATAATGACGCCTTGGGGGAAACCGGTTCCCAGTCATACCATTCTCTCGGATACCAATATTGCCTTCGGAAAATATGTAGTTGCGGGGAAAACCTACAATGTTTCACCACATCCAAAAATTAATTTACGGAGTATGACTGCCTGGGAGATTAATAAAATAATACAACCCCTACCAGGATTCGTCGGTTATAGGAGCAAAAAACTATTTACCGTACGGAGAAACAATGATGTCTTGGAGCCTGCAGAGTACTACATGGACGGGAGTCTACAGGGTTATGTCTGGTGCGGCAGAATACCGGTCGGCGGTTCATTGTTCATAGATAATAAGGAAGTACCGCCTCTCGAAGGTATTCAGTGGCAGCCGATACTTAAATTGAGGTGGCCGGATGCCGAAAAAGGTATCGGTCCTGAATTGGAAATAGAGCTGGGTGCTCTGAGAGTTAATGAGCCGGCACTCCGTGGCAAAAAGGTTGAAATAAGAGTTGGTGATTTTCGGTACGCTACTATCGTACGTATGACCGGGTCATGTAGGATTGATGTGCCTGCGGTAAGATTGGCCCCTATATATGAAGCAGATACTGCTGTTCAGATTGTTTCGGAAGACCGTGTTGTAATTGAGCGGAACGTCAGGTTTGATGATGTTATGTTGTTTTCTTCATCTACCAGGGGTAAAATTTCAAAAAAAAGAAAATGGACTGATGACTTCAGATTCTATCTTTTTTCTGTGAGCACCATCAATGCGGAATCTGTAAAGGGAGCTGAGGTAAGGGATGAATATCAATATGGAAAATATCACGTTTATGAAATCTTAAGAACCAGTAATGAATTAAGAATCGGCGAAGGGGAAGAATATGAAATTCTCGAACAAGAATTCATTCAGTTAAAGTTAGAGGAAGATAAGACTACAGATCCCATTGTAATATATAAGCCGACTGAAATGTCAATTAGAGCTCTGACAAATATCTCCGAAGTGGAAATAAGAGTTGAAATTCATCTTTATCGAGATGTTGAATTAATTCGAAGCAGAAACTATGACGTTAAATTAAATAGAATTAATTCGACATTAAACTCATTTATTATAGACGGGAAAACTATTTTTGATAAAATACCCTACGGTCGATACACTGTAGTAGTTCACTTTGACACTGTCAAGTCAAATCCGATAGCGTTTTTGTTTATCCCTCAACCGGAGGCCATTTACGGTGATGACCATACGTACATGGAGGGTGAGACGATTGTCGTAACTGCCAAGTGGAAAGAGCGGTTAGTTGATTCATTAATTAAGGCCAGAGTGGAGCAAAGGTTTCTTCGGAATAAAATAATATTTAATCCGGTAGCCCTTGAGGCAAAATTTGACCTCTTTAAGGAGGGGATAGTTGACTTTCCGGCAAGATATACCTATGTATTTTCCCCTACAGTATTCGGTATTCGGCTTCTTCAACAAAATTTGATCAGGGGTAAGGAGGTGGAATGCATCCTGTCGCACCCGGAACGCAACGACCTTAAGAACGCTGTTTTATACGCGTTCGGCAGACCTCAGGCAAAAGTAAATGTTTCTTTGAATCGGTTAAACTCTACCTATGAACTTGATGAGAACGGTGAGTTGCGGGTGCCGCTATCTTATTTGGCCGATGAACTAAAAAACAGCATCAACATACTTTCGGTATGCTCTGAAGGCCTCGAGCAGTGCAGGGTGATACGTTGGTGGCCGAGAGTTGAAGGTTTACCTAAACTAATAAGGCTACATACCTCCATATATTATGAGGTTAGTGTGTCAGGCCCATCGGATGCTGCGTTGGAGGTGAGGACAACAGACATATATGGTGCTGTTCACAGGAGTGTCAGACATAATTTAACCGGAAAAACAACTGCTGTAAATGGATATCTGCACGTAGCATCAGGTATTCAATATATAACATTCGGATACATAGTTGAAGGTGAGTACCTTCCCACTCATTTACAGTATAGGGTTCCTATGAAGGGAATACTTTGCGGAGCCGGTATAGGAATCAGTTCGGAAAAGCTAATAGGTTGTGTTGGGGATTTTATTAGGGTTGATAGTGAGTAATAAGAATGAATGATGAGTCTCTCTCGGTATATTATTCTACAAAATTAGGTTTTAGGGATTTTATAATTATATCTTTAAATTTCCCATTTTTTACTTCACATTCCCAAATAACGATAACTTTCCAGCCCATTTGAGAAAGTTGTTCCCTAGCTTTTTTGTCGCGTTCTAGATTCCCCTTAAGCTTTTTTTCCCAAAACTCCCGGTTCGTTTTAGGTATGGTGGCACGTCTGCATCCTTGATGACTGTGCCAGAAGCAACCGTGTATGAAGATTACCGTACCGTATTTCTTCATAACAATATCGGGACTTCCCGGTAGAGTTTTATCATGCAGGCGGAATCTCCATCCATTTAGATGCAGCCAGCTACGTACGATTTTTTCCGGATTAGTATCAACCGACCTTACTCGGCTCATATTCCAGCTGCGTTGTTCCTTAGTCAGTTTTTCAGTCATTTGTATTCCAATCAATCCTCTTTGTTGTCGCTGAGTGCATCGGCCATAACTGATTCTGTATTACCGGGAACAAATATTGGAGGCGGTAGTATTTCTGTCTGGAAATTTTGTGGTATTTTAGGGCATAACCCCGTCCATTCGCATCCTCCGCATTTGGTGCCGTGAGGTCTCATGGGAAAATCTTCTTGTATTATCCGGTCTACGGCCCATTCTATGTTGCCGATGGCAGCAGCCAATGCCTGTTCATCCACTGGGACCTCAACCCTAAGGTTGTCCTTTAAAAGGTGTACAGAACCGGTTTTTGCATTTTCACCTAGTATTTCCTTGGCCGCCTTTGCATAAAGCTGTACCTGTAAGGACATATCCTTCCAGTTCAGTTCAGTATTGGTTTCAGGGGTTTCTCCACCCTCCATTGTTTTGAAGTCGATCACTCTTGCCTCGCAAATATTGCCCTGACCATCCTCCCGCAGCATCAGGTCAATTGAGCCGTTTATTACCGCCTTTTCCAGCGGTATTTCAAAACGGGCCTCCACCTGCCTTCTATGGGTAAAGTCATCGGCATAATCGGTTACATACTGCTTACAGATATCTGCCGCTTTTTCCTTGGCTTTCTCATATGCACCCGGCCGGTTTTCCGGATCGCCGCTGGGGTAGACATGTTTCAAATGAAAAATATCAGTGGTAATCTGTACGGCTACTTCTGGTGAGGGAATACTATCAGGAAATTTTTCGTGAAGCTTGCATATAGCTGCATGAACTGTTCGACCGTAACCGAACATTTCCCCGATAGGTGGACTGAAACCGAAAATTTTTCTAAATTTGTAATCCCGGGGACATTTTAAATAGTAACGTATATCGGAAAAGCTGGTGGGCAATACAGTATCGTCAATTCGGCGCGCCTGAGGTGCCGGGGTTATCCCGGTGGGAAGGCCTTCTTTTTGCGTAGAAATGCCGGGGTCATTCAGACGCTGGGCAAAAGCTGAACGTCTTCGAACACTTCTACCGCCCGGAAGGTGTGCCGAACCAGTTACATATAAATAACGTTCTGCTCTGGTGATTGCCGTATAGAAGAGTCGCGCCTCCTCGTCCCGCGTACTCTGGTAAGCGCCTCGGCGGAGTGCCGGATCTATTACCTGACGGGGAAGGAATCCTTCATATCTTCTGTTATTCTTCGGGAATCGTTGGTGTTCCGCATCAACCACAAATACAACGGGAAATTCAAGTCCCTTGACCTTATGGACTGTTGATATGGTTACCAAGTCCGGCCTGGCCAGTAGACTGTCGGAACTTGTATCGTAACCTGTTTCTGCCACATTCTGCAGAAAGTTCAGTATCTCAGCAAAACGTCTGGTGGTATCTATGCTGACGTAAACAGCTTCAATGTCCTGCATCATTCTGCTGAACAATCCAAGGTCCTGCATTATTCCGTCATCAAACCGGGTCTTGTCCAAACCGAACGCATTAAGCAGGTCAAAGACGAGCTGCTGCGGGAAAATCCTACGCCGGGTTCCGTCCACGGGAGCGTGGATGAGACGGCCCCACTTGGTCAGAACATCCGCAAACTCGCTGAAATCTGCTTCCGGATATGCCGGCTTTACAGAATGAGCAAAATGATTGAGAGCCGTTTGGCGATTAGGAGAGCCGTGTCTGAGTAGTTCAAAAGTGTCTCTCAGTACACTCACTTGTCGTCTGTCGAATACGCTGCCGCCGGCCTCCAGGCTGTAGCTGATGCCTGCATTTCTGAGCGCGTTTGTGAAAGGAGCATGACGGGGCATACCATCTGCTTCCTCCTGCTTCGTAGAGCGCATAAGTATTGCGAAGTCGGCAGGAGTAAGTCCGCGAACAGTACCGTCCCTTTCCAAATATGCCGTACCGAGCAGTGACTGTATCATCGAGGCGACCCAGCGGGCTTCCTCTTCCCGTGTATCAAACCAGAGATTTCTAAAGTCAACCGGTGCATTTGCCTCATTTGCCGCAGGTTTTTTTTCGATCCTGTTTGCCCCGAGTTCTGCTGCTGCAAACTGTTCAGCCGAGGCAACGATAATCGGTGCACTTCTAAAATTGTGTGAGAGAGTATGGACAGAGCAATTCGGATATCTTTCGGAAAAAGATAATATATTGTTAACGTCGGCTCCACGCCATGCATAAATTGACTGGTCATCGTCACCTACTACGAACAGGGTAGAGCAACGCTTTCTGATTTCTTGGATAAGCGCTTCCTGGGCAGGATTGATATCCTGATATTCATCGACCATAAGATGGCGGATGTGGGAAACAGCATTTTCCGCCCCGGTATGACCCAATTGCAAAGCATCGACCACAAGACGGATCATTTGCGAGAAGTCTATGAAATGATCGGAATTCATGCGTATACGAAGTCTTGCCAATATGGATCCCAATACTCCATCATATACTGTTACATCTTCCGGTCCTACCATTTCATCATTCATGATCTTCCAGGCATCGGAGACTTCTTTTATTATCTTGAAATACCGTCTCTGGGAATTTTGAAGGTTTCCCAGCCCCAACTGGGAATACCTGGACATTAGGTATATCTTCAGCCTGTTTTCATCAAGCACGTCATACTGATAATACTTGGCGTCCATTGTTGAAAGTACCCGCTGACAGTATGAATGTATGGTACCGATGTAGACGGCTCCCAGGACTGTGGGTTCAATGCCCGACTCCTTAAGGGCAAATGCGGCACGCAGCTTCATCGATTCGGCTGCCTTTTCGGTAAAAGTAAAGGCGACAATGCTTTTGGGATCTTCCCCTTCAGCGATTAGACGGGCAGTGCGAAAGGCCAGTGTGCGGGATTTTCCTGACCCTGCGCAGGCCAAACAGAGAATTTCCGCTGCGGAATCGGTAGCGGCCGACATTTGTGCATGGGTTAGATTCTTTGCGAGAATATCATTAATACAAAGCATAAGTCACTTCTTCTTTATTTTTTTGTTTCTACGTTTAAATGTCGGTTTGCCTCCAGATGAAGTAAAACTTGACGGGCGTGTTTTTTTATAAACTCGGGAGGGAGTGCGTTGCCGATCATAGTAGCGGCGGGAAATTTCCCCCTTTTAAGAGAAAAACGATAATTGGGCGGGAATGACTGTAAGAGTGCTGCCTCCCTTAGAGTGATGGCCCGGTTCTGTTCCGGATGAAGAAAGCGTCCCTTTGAAGGGTTCACACAGCCGGTTGTTATTGTAGGGGCTACGTCGTCCCATGCCATTCGTCCGTAGACATCTTTAAAGCCGTTGCATTTCTTATGACATTCCAACTGCCGGTCTTCACCTAAATCCTTACGGCTGCCGCCGTCTTTTGGTATCATTTTTATAAGTTCCATGATTGCGCTACTGCGTTTTTCAGGAAGATCATGGATTGGATCTCCGCTGTTACCCGGCTTTTTTAGATTAGCGATAGTCTCACGTACCGTTTTTCGTTTCGTTTCTGCCGGCGCAAAATCAACATGGCCGTAAAGAGAACCTAAAAGTATCATGCGGTGTCTGCGTTGGGGTACTCCGTAATCAGCCGTGTTGAGGATTTTTATCTGATATGTATATCCCATTTCTGTAAGCTCGCTGCAAAACCTGACCATTCGTTCATCTGAAGCAAGCCCGGGAACGTTTTCCATCATTATAGTCTTCGGGCGTAAGCCACGGACAAACCGCAAAAAATCGAATACTAGTTCATTCCGGGGTTCTTTAACTTTCAGACTGCCGTTAAGAGTTCTTATTGCGGAAAATCCCTGACAGGGAGGGCAGCCTGCAAGTAAATCCAATTTTCCGGGTTCCAACTGTAATTGATTAATTACCTCGGTAGTTGATAATGTTTTGATATCCCTTTCCCAGACATATATATCCGGATGGTTGTCCCTGTAAGTTTCAGCGGCAAGCGCATCAATTTCCACAGCCCCGATTACGGTAAAACCTGCGTCTTTTAATCCCTGGGTAAGCCCACCGCATCCGGAGAATAAATCCAAGGCCTTAAAACAAATATTTTTATTTCCTGATTTGTTTGAATAATCAGGCTGTATTTCATTGGAATAATATTGGTAACTGTCCATTCCAACAGGATTCATGATAGGTATGTGCCTCTCCAAACAATATATTATTATATTTTAACACAATATTCCATACATGTCGACGTTGCAGAAAACCCCGTTTGTGTCAAGTCAATGTGGGCCTTTCCCACTTTATGGAACTCTCTCCAATAGTTTGGTTTCTTTTTTTGTTAGCTCAGTTGAATCCCGGGCCGACTCAGTTGCGCAAAGAATCGATTTA
>Ga0116180_1001113_pt1 | contig 23293 bp, 18 predicted proteins | sample AD_UKC073_MetaG_FD_89804 | JGI IMG/M metagenome (GOLD analysis project Ga0116180, IMG submission 89804) | Active sludge microbial communities of municipal wastewater-treating anaerobic digesters from USA - AD_UKC073_MetaG | ecosystem: Engineered > Bioreactor > Anaerobic > Digestate | place: USA...
ATAAAACATTCAATCATCGAAAAAATCTCTTCATGTTATGGAAATGGAACATTTTAAAACCCGACATATCGGGATCGACCCGTCCGAAATGGAAAAAATGCTTGAAATCATCGGTGTTTCCAACATAGACGAATTAATCGATCAAACTATTCCACGCGATATCCGCCTTACCCAACCCTTGTCACTTCCCAAAGCATTATCAGAACAAGAATATGCGGAAGAAATAGCCCATTTGGCATCAAAAAACAAAGTGTATGCCTCGTATATCGGTATGGGATGGTACGATACAGTGACACCGGCCGTAATTTATCGTAACGTATTCGAAAATCCGGTTTGGTATACCTCATATACACCCTATCAGTCGGAAATTTCACAAGGACGACTCGAAGCGCTACTGAATTTTCAGACGATGGTGAGCGACCTCACTGCACTTCCGTTAGCCAACTCATCGTTACTCGACGAAGCCACCGCGGCAGCCGAAGCTGCTAACATGATGCATGCCTTATGTGCACGCAACAAAGCAAAAAAAAATGCCGACACCCTGTTTGTCGACAAACATATTTTCCCACAAACTCTCTCCGTATTGCGTACCCGCATGCGCCATACAGGCAAAAATATCGTGGTAGGCGATTATAAAACCGCCACTTTAGACGATAAATTTTTTGGGGCGATTGTACAATATCCCAATAGCGAAGGCAATGTGGAAGATTATCGTCTCTTCGTGGAAAAAGCTCATGCCGTAGATTGCAAAGTAGCTGTGGCTACCGACTTATTGGCACTTGTCATGCTTATTCCACCGGGAGAATGGGGCGCCGATATTGCTTTCGGGAGCAGCCAACGTTTTGGCATTCCCCTATTTTACGGAGGACCTTCGGCTGCATTCTTTGCTACCCGCGACGAGTACAAACGGTTTGTACCCGGACGCATCATCGGCATTTCAAAAGATGCTTACGGGAAAAAAGCATTTCGCATGGCCTTACAAACACGCGAGCAACACATCAAACGCGAAAAAGCCACCTCAAACATTTGTACGGCACAAGCATTACTAGCAACAATGTCGTCGTTCTATGCTGTCTATCACGGTCCCGATGGGTTAAAGAAAATTGCCGAACGGGTGCATTCCATTGCTTCGCTTATAGCCGATGAACTAACGGCAATGGGATACAAGCAACTCAACTCGAGTTATTTCGACACCTTAAAAATAAAACTTCCCCCCACTATTTCACAAAAAGACATTCGAAACAACGCCGAAATCAGAAATATCAATCTGCGTTATTTCAAATCGGGAGAAATCGGCATCAGCATCGACGAAACCACCAATAGCTATCGGGCACACGAATTGTTGGCTGTTTTTGCAATGGCTGCCGGCAGCTCCAAAGTGTTTATGATTGACGATCTGCCCCAAAAAATAACCCTTACTCAGGAACAGCTTCGTACTTCAAAATTCCTTACCCATTCGGTCTTTAACAGCTACCACACCGAAACCGAAATGATGCGTTATATTAAACGCCTCGAAAGAAAAGATATTTCGTTGGCACATTCGATGATTCCCTTAGGATCGTGTACAATGAAGCTGAATGCCGCATCGGAACTATTGCCGCTGGGCTATGCCGGCTTTCAAAAAATACATCCTTTTGCACCCATCGAACAGGTGCAAGGTTATCACGAAATGATAGAAGAACTGAAATTGATGTTGGCAGAAATAACCGGCTTCCCCGGCGTAAGCCTCCAGCCCAATTCGGGAGCAGCAGGAGAATATGCAGGGCTCATTGTAATAGCAAGCTATTTGAAAAGCATTGCCCAAGGGCATCGCAAAATTGTGCTCATACCGTCCTCGGCACACGGAACCAATTTTGCCAGCGCCGTTCAAGCAGGTTATACGCCCATCGTAATTGCCTGCGACGAAAAAGGCAATGTGGATATGGCTGATCTGCGTAAAAAAGCAGAAGAATACAACAACGATCTGGCCGCTTTCATGATCACGTATCCTTCCACTCACGGTATTTTCGAAACGGAAATCAAAGAGATGTGCCGCATCATTCACGAAGCCGGCGGTCAGGTATATATGGATGGTGCTAACATGAATGCCCAGGTTGGGATCACCAATCCCGCCACAATTGGCGCCGATGTCTGTCATCTTAATCTTCACAAAACGTTTGCCATACCGCATGGTGGAGGTGGTCCCGGCGTAGGCCCAATCTGTGTGGCCGAACATTTGATCCCTTTCCTTCCCGGTCATCCGGTAATGTTCGAAAGCGATCTTAACACAGTAGCTGCTGCGCCTTATGGTAGTGCCGGAGTATTGCAAATTGCCTATGCTTATATAAAAATGATGGGGGCCGACGGACTAACCGAAGCAACCAAAGTGGCTATTCTCAACGCCAATTACCTTGCCGAAAAGCTAAAAGATACGTATGGCATTGTGTATCGTGGAGCCAATGGCAGAGTAGGTCACGAACTCATTCTGGAATGCCGAAAATTAAAAGAAATTTCGGGTATTACCGAAACCGATATTGCCAAACGGCTGATGGACTATGGTTTTCATGCCCCTACCCTTTCGTTTCCGGTTCACGGCACACTCATGGTCGAACCCACCGAAAGCGAAAGCCTTGCCGAACTGGATCGATTTGTAGCAGCTATGAACAGCATTTATGAAGAAATTATGGAAATAGTAAATGCCAAATATCCTGCTCACGATAATGTGCTGGTAAATGCTCCTCATCCCGAATACGAATGCGTAGCGGACGAATGGAAACATGCTTACCCACGTAGTAAAGCAGTCTATCCCTTACCTTATGTGGCAGAAAACAAATTTTGGATTCATGTTGCCCGCATCGACGATGCTTACGGCGATCGCAATCTCGTAGCTCGTTTGTGCGAAGATTAGATTAACAAAAAGAGGGTGTATCACTATGTGATTTCACCCTCTTTTTATCGAGGTACAAATTTCTCCTCACTATTCACTATTGAGCGTTCTGAGAATAGTCTGCTTTCACAAATGGGCTGTTAATTAAATAATCGTAGCTCATTTTTATGCTTTCCAAAGGAGCATAATCGTATCTTTCCACTTCAACAATAATGTACTTGGCACCGGACTTACCGATGTTATTGAAAATAGCATCGAAACCTACCATCCCGCTCTGTCCGAGTTCTTTTTCGTCTTTTATGTGGAGCAACTCAAAGCGACCCGGATATTTTTTAAAATATTCTACAGGGCTTTTTCCGCCTCTCACCGTCCAATATACATCCATCTGGAAAAAAACTTTGGAAGGATCGGTATTGTTCAGCAGGTAATCATACATGGTCTGTCCTTCAATCTCAATAAATTCAAAATTATGATTATGATAACCAAAACGAAGACCTGCAGCATTACATTTTTCGCCAATCTGATTAAAATAATCGCAATACGATTTCAAATCGGCTGATGTCTTTGGAGTTGGAATCCACGGAACTACAAGGTATTTCATGCCGGCAGCTTTATGAGCAGCAATTGCTGTATCCCACCATTTCCACACCTCCTCCCAATTGGTTTGGGCAATATTTTCAGCTAAAGGTCGCCCTGCATGCGAGGAAAGTACTTCCATGCCAACGCTTTCAATTTCTTTTTTGAATTCTTTGGGTTCTAACCCATAAAATTTACCATCGGCATATCCCGCCGCTTCAATGCCTGTATATCCAATTTCAGCCACTTTGGCGATAGTTCCTTTAAAATCGGAGTTGATATCGTTGCGCACCGAATAAAGTTGCAAATAAATTTTTTTGTGTATTTTTACACTATCACCCTCTTGAGCAGTTGCTCCCTGTTTTTGGTTACAACTCATCATTACTGCACATCCAATTAGTGCACAAATCCATAAGAAAGAATGTTTTTTCATGTCGTAAAAATATAAAGAAAATTGAGTCACTGAACATCGTTGTCTTAAGTAAAATAATGTATTCATTTACAAAAACGGATTTTCAGTGACTCAAATATGACACTAGCGATCAATCCAAAATTTTGATCTTGATATTCCTAAACCATACATCATCGCCGTGATCCTGTAATCCGATATAACCTTCACGATCGGGACCACCTACATTGATGATATGCTCCATTCCCTTAAACTTGCTTCCTTCAACCAATTTTCTCCACTCGTCTGTCCATAAATGGCATTCTAAAACATTTTCACCATTTTGCATATGAACAACGGTTCCTTTTTGTACCAAAACACCCCCTGTATTCCATTCGCCTGCAGGTTTTGCATTTTGTGGAACGGCAGGAATAAGATCATACAACGAAGCCGACTGACGATTCCCGTCTTTACCTAACTTTGCATCGAGATGCCTCTCGTTATCTAAAATCTGATATTCGAGAGCCGATTTCCAAATGGGTTCGCCCGGAATCTCTTGCGCCAAATAGAAAACACCGCTGTTGGCACCCGGCGATACCTTCCATTCAAAACTCAATTCAAAATCTCTGAATTTGCGGTCGTAAATAATATCACCACCCTCTTCAGAACCGGCTTCTCCTCGACCCGAACCTTGAATTTTAATGGCGCCGTCTTCAATCGTCCAGGCTTTTGGAATATCCTGGCGGTTATAACCACGCCATCCGTCAAAATTTTCTCCGTTGAAAAGCACAATCCAGTCCGATGTATCTTCGGCAGCTGCAACAACTGTGTCTGTTGCTTCTCCTTCTTGAGCACCTTGCTTTTTACCACCGGTGCACGATCCTAAAATCATCACTGACATAGCAACTAAACTAAATGCGTAAAACAATTTTTTCATAACTTCATTCTTTTAAATATTAAACTAAAATTCGATCACTTCCATTTTTTCGACTTAATCCCTGGGCATATCAGGCAACTTCCAAGGCTCACGATATGTATGTTTGATCAATTCTTCTGCATAGGCACAAGCATTCACCGGTTCCGTCCATTTCTTATCAAATTTGGGATCGCCATCTACAATTTTGAAGTTATCTTCAATAATGGTTCTAACAGTGGCATTTTCGGGAATATTAGTGAATTTCATGTTTTCGCCATCCCATTCGAGTTCTTGATTCAAACCTTGCAATCTTACCGCTACCACACCCATAACAACCATTTCGTTGAAAGGTCCTGCTTCGGAAAACGGAGAGGCAGGTTCTACGCGATTTTCGGGACTCTCTTTGCAGGCGCGCACCCAATCCATTTCATGAGACAAGGTAACTTCACGCTGAGTCTTTGGTGATTTGGGAGTTCTTCCGGATAGCAACCAAGGATTTTTCCCGTAGCATCCGCAAATCAGTGTGTCTTTTGTTCCATGGAAAATTACACCACCCCCTCCATCGTTCAAATCTTTCCCTACAGGCATACCTTCCGGGCGGAAAGGTTGTAAACCTCCATCATACCAAATAACTTCCACTTCGGGCATGGCTACTTTAGGTAAATTTTCGCGAGCCGGGAAAACCATTTTCACCTTTTCAGCCACAGGCGCCGAATCGGTCAGCAACATGGTAGAGCTAGCCTGTACTTTTATAGGATAACCTAACCGTAAACCTTTAAATACCGGATGCAAAATATGGCATGCCATATCGCCCAATGCCCCTGTTCCAAAATCCCACCATCCGCGCCAGTTCCACGGCGTATAAATATGATTGAAAGGACGCATCGGAGCAGGTCCGATAAACAAATCCCACTTCAATGTAGAAGGAACGGGATCGGCTTTAGCCGGACGATTTAATCCCTGAGGCCATATGGGTCTGTCGGTAAAAGCTTCAACTCGGGTAACTTCACCAATTTGCCCGTCATAAATCCAATCGATCACCTGACGAACACCGGCATCCGACGAACCCTGATTACCCATCTGTGTGGCAACTTTATATTTCTTAGCCAATTTAGTCAAAAGACGAGATTCATATACACTGTGAGTCAATGGTTTTTGAACATAAACATGTTTCCCCATCGTTATTGCATCTGCAGCAATCAATGCATGGGTATGATCGGCAGTAGCAATCACAACGGCATCAATGCTTTTCCCCATTTCGTCGTACATCTTTCGGTAATCGTAGTATTTCTTTGCTTTAGGAAAATACTTAAAAACGCGATCGCTGTACTTCCAATCAACATCAGCAAGAGCAACAATATTTTCGCTTTCCAGATTTTTGAGGTTAGCAAAACCCATACCTCCCACACCTACACCTGCAATATTCAATTTATCGCTCGGTGCGGTATGTCCAAAACTTTTCCCGAGTACCGACGAGGGCACGACAGTCAAACCTGCGGCAGCTATAGCTCCCGTTTCCAAAAATTTCCTTCTCGACATTTTTGATGACATAACTTTCTATTTTTTAAGATTAAATATGGTGTAAAAAATTTTTGTTTATCATTATTTTACAATGAAGTCAATTTGTTTTTCTTTTAGTTTAAGTTTTAGTTTCGTTGGTTTCTTTCATCCGAATAAACTACAAACGAGACAGACATATTTCAAAAATATTTCGTCAAAAATACACGGAAATTAAATCAGCTGCCGCATACATAACTAAAATAATGCTATAAAAATAGTACAATTAATTTTGAAAGTAAAATTTTCACGAAACAAATAACATAAAATTTAAACGAAATATTCCCCTATTCAATAATTTACCTTGCAACGCCCTCACTAACTTTCTGATAATGTTGTGTTCACCTTACATAAGAATACTTTTTTTTAAATTTTCAAAAACATTCCTTTTTCTCCTAAATAGTTTCTTTAAAAAAATAAATTGCCAACCGATTAAACCTCTTCTCTAAAAAAGTGTTCTTTATTAATAAGAGGTATGGATATTTCTTCATGGTAAAACAAATTATAATTATGGAAACAAAGAATCGGGAAAGAAAAGACAATCTTCACACGGTAAAATATCTTCTGACGATCGCAATCACTGCTTTTTTAGTGCAAGGATGCAGCAGTGTTCCCATAACGGGACGGCGACAATTGATGTTAGTTTCGGATCAACAAGTCATCACCCTTAGTCTGCAACAATATCAAGAATACATCCACACAGCTAAGGTAATAACAGACACACCCGAAGCTCAAATGGTACAACGGGTTGGGATGAGAATAGCCAATGCAGTAGAAACATTTTTGAAGAATAGTGGTGCGTCGTCGGAAATACAAAATTACGCATGGGAATTCAAATTGGTAGAAGATAAAAGCGTCAATGCTTTCGCCATGCCCGGGGGGAAAGTAGTGGTTTATTCGGGTTTATTACCGGTCACCCAAAACGAAGCATCGTTGGCAGTGGTCATAGGACACGAAATAGGGCACGTTGTAGCTAAACATGCCAGCGAGCGGATAAGTCAACAACTTGCACTTCAATACGGGGGAGCCGTGGCAGGAGAATTGCTGAAGGGGGTGGCTGCCAACACCATCGGGCAAACCGTATTCGGACTGGGTGCACAAGTAGGCGTCATGCTGCCTTATGCCCGCAAACAAGAATACGAAGCCGACGAGCTCGGGCTAATTTTTATGGCAATGGCCGGATACGATCCACGCGTCGCTATTCCCTTCTGGACACGGATGGCGCAAAGTACACAAGGCGGTAAAATTCCCGAGTTTCTGAGCACCCACCCCACCGATGCCAAACGCATCGGCAATATGGAAAAAATTTTACCTAAAGCTTTACAATATTATTCACCTTAACCGGTCCAGCGACCGCACCAAAACTTCGTCTTCTCCTATTTTCCGTATTGCCAGGTAGCTCAAAATAATGGCAATGGCAGGCATAATGATCCCTACACCTACTTTTTCGAAAGTTGTATCGGCTTCAGGGTTGCGCATAAATACGAGAAATAAAAAAAGCAAATAAAAGCCCACCATGAGAATGATATTCATCACAGTCAGCCGTATTTGCAAAATTCTGTTCCTGTACAGAAATACCACAACCAACGAAAGTACGGCGCTTATGGCACCCAGAGCAAACAATCCCCAGGTATTAAAAAGAAGTTCGCCGTTCTGATAAAAACCCATTGCTTCAAAAATAACGGGTTGCCCGTTAAAAGTGAAGGTAGCAAGCGGCAACACCGAAGCCAGTACCATGCAGCCCGCCGCAAGCAGCAAATAGATGGTCTGAATACGTTGCAACATAATCAGAATAATTCTTTTTCTTTGGCAGGATTACGCCAATAAATTTCTCCTTTTTCCCATTCGTCGATAGCAATCAGAGTGGGCTTGGGTAATTTTTCGTAAAAACGCGAAATCTCTATTTGTTCGTGATTCTCGAACACTTCTTCCAAATTATCAGTATAAGAAGCAAATTCCTCCAATTTATTATCCAAATCGCGTTTCATTTCTGCGGCAATCTGGTTTGCTCGTTTACTAATAATCACAACCATTTCATAAATATTCCCCGTTGGTTTTGATAATTCCCATATATCTCGGGTTTCAGTAGTAGTACTTGCAGTTATTTTTTTATAATCCATTATTCCTATTTATTGGTTTAATTGTTATTAATCTTATTTATTCCGATACAAATTCAATTTCAATTGATTTTCATTCCGGCATAGCCTCAATCTTCTTCTGCGCTTCACGATAATACATTTCAGCTTCTTTCATATATTTCCCATTCGGGTAAGAATTTTTATAATTAAAGTATTCGTCCACCACCCGACGATACCGCTCGGGCTGAGCTTCACGAGTGCTTCTTTCGGCATATTCGAAATACGCACGAAGAATAGTCATCTGAAAATCCTCTGCATATTCAGAAAAAGGATAATTTTTTAATCCCTCACGTGCGGTAATTACCGCCGCCTCGTAGTTGTTCCCCATATAACTTCCTAATTTTAGGTACAATTGTGCAGCCAACAACTCTTTGTATGCCAGTTTTTCTTGCAATTCAAACAAATAATCTTTGGCTTGTTGTGCTCTTTCACTCTGAGGATACTTTTCGAGATAACGTTGAAATTCGGATATTGCCTTGTAGGTTTTTGTCTGATCGAGTCGCGGATCGGGCGAATCGAGATACATGCCATAAGCCGCATAAAAAAGCGCCGGCTCAGCATACTCCCCTTTCGGAAAAGTATTGTAATAGGTAGAAAACGATTCGGTTGCCATCACATAATCCTTTGAATTATAATAGCTTTGTGCCAACAGATAAAGCGACTCTTCTGCACGCGCCGTTCCTTTAAAAAAAGGAACCAACTCTTCGAGCAGAGTTATTGCGCGCTCATATTTACCTGCTTCGAAATATTTTTTAGCGTACGTATATTTTAATTCAAGATCGGTACTTTTTAATATTTTGTTATACTCACCGCATGAGCCAACAATAAAGATGCATAATACGATCGAAATAGTGTAAAGCTTTCTTTTCATCAAAAACCGTTTTTAGGCACGCAAATTTACGGAAACTTTTATAGATAAACTCATCTATCAAACAATTTTATTCTATTTTAGGATTTTAAATCTTTTTCTTCATTCAATTACACCCAATAATATCACCTTTTTCTTTATCCCAGTCGACTAATTTTACGAAGCCTTTCCTCATCGATAATCTTGATTTTTCTTCCATCTACGGCAATAATGTGTTCATCTGCAAAATTAGAAAGCGTACGGATAGCATTCGAGGTGGTCATATTCGATAAGTTTGCTAAATCTTCGCGTGCCAAATAAATATTTATGGTAGCGCCATCCTCTTCCACCCCGTAACTTTCTTTCAAAAAAAGAAGCGATTCGGCAAGGCGACCCCGAATATGTTTTTGAGTGAGATTCACAATCCGCTGGTCGGCAATACCAAGATCAATGGAAAGCATTTGAATAAAAAACATAGCCAAATGGCTGTTTTCCAACAACAAGTCTTCAATGATTTCCATTGGAACCAAGCACACTGTCGAGGGTTCAAAAGCGGCAGCAGCAGTAACATAAGGCTCACGTGCAAAATATGCCCGATAGCCAAAATACTGAACAGGACGAATCATACGAATAATCTGATTGCGTCCCCCCACACCGGTTCTAAAAATTTTTACTTTTCCTTTAAACAGACACATCAAATCCTTAGGAATTTCATTCTCACAATAGATCAATTCATTTTTCCTGAAATTCGCTATTCGTGCATTCTTCCGAAGCACCTCTCGTTCATCATCTGATAATACTTTCCAGATATCGGATAATGAAGATGACAAATCGATCCCTTTTACCTTCTTTGCCGACATATCTGTTTTAGAACAATGTTGTATAACACAAAAATACAAAATATTTTATGAGTTCATAACAAAAACGAGGATATAAATTTTTTGTTCACTATAAAAACTTCGAATTTTGGCATATTTAACAAATACGAATCCGCTTTTCACGTAATTTTATTTTAGTTTTGAACGTAATTATCCCGAATAATGCATAAATTTGTTTTCAGTATGCTGACTAAACGCATTATCATATTGGGATTGTTGATTTTTGCTTCGTTATGTACCTTTGCTCAAAACCTGATTCCCGTGGATACCATTATGAAGAAGGTTAGAAGTGCTGCCGAAAAATACAATGAATGGGTACAAACATACGAAGCCGAAATATATATGCGTACGTATGTTGAAACCGTTAAAAAAAACTTTTTGTACAAATTCACCCATTTCGTCCCCCATTTCGTTCTTCACGATCCCCAATCCGACGAAGCAATCATCGAAACCGTGAGCCGCCTTCACTACTCTTATCCCTACAACTATACCCACTACATTCAATACGTGACGGGAAGCCTTACCAAAAAAAAGGATATTGAAATGATCCCTTTTAATATGCTCAACATAAACATTTACGCCGAAACTACGTACGACGAAAGTTTTCTTCTGCCTCTGCGCAATGCAGCGTCAAAATACTACACGTACCGCATCAAACAAACGCACTACGACCCCAATGAAGACAAAACATATTATGTTATTGATTTCACGCCTGTTTACGCCAGCTCTAAACTTCTAAAAGGGATTGTCGTCATTGAAGAAGGAACATGGCGTGCCATCCGATTTACAGCCGAATGGGTAGAAATGATGAACGATTTTCAGTTTGAAATTACAATGGGCGATGGACCCATAACGGCTTATCTGCCCGTAAACTTCACCATTTACAAAACCACATCCTATTTGGGAAACGTGGTAGCAAATCGCTATTTGGCTCAAATCAACTACACCGATATTGTTCTAAACGATCACAAGCTGAAAGAAAAAAATCTTGACATCACATCCCTTTACAAAATAATCGAAAATCCCCCTGCAATACACAACGATTCCGTTTTCTGGGAAAAAATCCGCCCCATTCCTCTTCAAGCAAAAGAAACAGAAACCATCGAAAATTTTAAAAAACAACGAAATGGCGACTCGCTTATCAACAACCAGAAAGCACAGCAAATTGCCAAACTGATGACCGAAGATTCCCAATATCGGTACAAATCGACTCAAATCCGCTACAGCGGACCACTCAATCCTTCCTCTATCGGTTATACTTCGCTTGACGGATTGACTTACCGACAAAAATTATTTATGAAAGTCGATGTAAAAAACGACAAAGATTTGTATCTCGACGCTTTTGCCGGTTTCGTGTTTAAAAGAAAAGAATTTATTGCCGATGTTTCAACCCGATGGAACTACAACCCCTCCCGCATCGGCAACCTTTCGTTCTCTGTAGGAAGCGGTAATCGCACATACAGCTCGCAATTTGTGAAACAGGTGCAAGACAGCCTCCTCAACAAAGGATTGAAATTCAGCGATATTTCGGTCGATTACTACAAAGATTATTACTTGCGACTTTTCAGCGATATCGAACTGACCAATGGCTTGATGTTCGGAGGCGGCATCGAATATCACATCCGTAAAGGGAATGGGAATACGGACAAGCTGAAAACGTCAAACGCCGAAAAAAACGGCGTCGAAGAAATGTTCGGAAAACAGTACGATTTTTCGCCTTTTATCCGGCTTTCGTGGACACCACAACAATATTACCGTTTCGAAGGCCCGCAAAAAATACCTGTTCGTTCCGACTACCCCACTTTTAAAATCGAGTTTGCCCGAAGCATCAAAGACATCTTGGGTAGCACATCCGAATACAACCGTGTCGAAATCGACATCAGTCAAAACATACCTTTTGGACTCATGAAATCGCTCCAATATCATATCGGTGGCGGAATATTTACCGACCAAAAAACGGAATATTTTGCCGATTTCGTATACTTTGCCAAAAACAACTTCCCTCAAAATTGGGATGTAAGTCTCGGTGGCACATTCAACCTCTTAGACCGCAATTTGTACAATGCTTCCGACTCGTATTTTCAGGCACATTTGATGTTTGAAACGCCTTTCCTTATCCTGAAAAACGTACCCCCCATTTCGCATGGTATTCTTACCGAACGATTGTATCTCAGCCAACTATATACTCCTCAAATCATTTCGTACACCGAACTGGGATACGGCATCGGAAACCGGCTTTTCAATGCGGCCGTTTTCGGATCTTTTCATAAATACAACTTCCATGAAATAGGGATCAGAATGTTGCTCACTTTCTAAAAACGAAAAGGTTATTTCGTCGTCTCATCAAAAAGAACATTCACACCTTCATTATCCAATCTATTCCGCAGCCACTCTTCAATTTTTCGTTTATCGCCGGTACGCAACGAATTGCGCGGAGCCTTAAAAACAACAAGAGGTACTTTCGGCGACTGCGTCAGCGAATCTTTATCAAAAGTAAACGAATGGGTTTCAGCATATGCACAACCCTGAATTTGAGGATACAGCGGTTTTATTTCTTTCAGTATCCTTTCGCCCGTCATGGAAATATTCAAGATACTGTCTATTTGATTTTCACGTTGCCTCAATGCAAAAGTAAGCGCTGTAATCTTACTATTCAATATTTCGGTTTCCGTTTGATATTTTCGTGTTTTTTCCTGAATAAGCGATGCTTCAAAGCCTTGCCGGATAGTTATTTTAGACGTATCCAGCCGATACGCCAATGCCCGCTCTTTTATCACCGTTATTAAAGAATCCGACAAACCGTATCCCGAATAAAACAACTCCACAGTACCGGCGGAAGGATTCACCCGATTCCCCTGTAAATAATTCCCTTCGAGCAACGAGACCTCTTCTATAAAAGCGCGCGAATTACGCGAAAACTCCTCTTTTTTAACCAATCTGTAACCAAAAAAAATGCTCGGAACAAAAGTGGCCAAAATAATAGCCGTAATACCCTGAGTCACTTTACTCTTTTTCTCCGGATCAACAATGGAGCGGATAGGGAATTTCAAAAAACGGCATACAATCAAAGCAGCAAAAGCAATAAAAACCGTATTAATGGCAAACAAATATAAAGCTCCAAAAAAGAAATTCCATTGAAAGGTTGCCAAGCCGTATCCCGCCGTACAAATAGGCGGCATCAGCGCAGTAGCTATGGCCACCCCCGGTATCACGTTACCCTTGACCTTACTGCTCACAGCCACAATTCCTGCCAAGCCGCCAAAAAGAGCAATCATCACGTCATAGATGGAAGGACTTGTTCGGGCCAACAATTCGGAATGTGCTTCGTTCAAAGGCGAAAGAGCAAAATAAAACGCCGAAGTAAGCAAGCTCACTCCCACGGCAAAAGCAAGATTCTTCAGCGATCGCTCAAACAAAGGAAAATCGTATGTTGCCAAACTATAGCCCATCCCGTTAATCGGCCCCATCAGAGGAGAAATCAACATGGCACCGATAATCACCGCAGTAGAATCAATATTCAATCCTACCGAAGCAACAACAATAGCAAATATTAAAATCCAAAGATTTGTCCCTCTGAAAACAATCCCTTGAGCTATTGTTTCGTGAATAAAATCATAATCTTCGAGTTCCGAGCGAAGATCAAACCAGGCGAGTAAATTTTCGAGCTTTCTTCCCATGTCTCATTTTTATAAATACAAAACTACAAAAAAATTCAAATGAAAGAGAAAAGAAACAAAAAGTGCAGCCGGAAATTACCGGCCACACCCAAACACAATGAACTAAAAAATAGAGCTTACAAAAAGATCCAATCAAAAAACATCTTTTAAGTAAACATGAAGCGATTTATCAATTTCAACTGTTTTCCCCGGAGGCACAGCAATTTGAATCGACATGTACTGATTTCTGTATCCTTGCTCGATGGGTACAGAGAAAAATTCAGGCAACAGCAACAACGAATCCTTTTGTTCAATAGGATAAAAAAAATCAGTCAGTTTTGCTTTTGCCATTTTCGTCGACTTCCCGGAACAAGACGCACCCAGATGCAAATGAAATAAAGAATCACGGCTTTCAATGATTTGCAAACTGATTTTAGAAAATAACAGCGAATCTTCATTCTCCGTATAATAGGGTAGTTGAGGAATTTCATTATCGATCCCACAACCGATTTTAAAAGCATTATAATCGTTGGGATACTTCATCTTTTCCACATATAATTTATCGCCATTAAACGACGAAAGCACAATTTCTTTTTCATTGAAACCGGTCATTTTGAATTTTTCTCCCACTCTCACAGCCAATATTCCTGCCGTAACCATCCCCAAAACCCATAAAATTAGTGCAAACACCCCTATCAAGGGTCTAAATTTTGCTTTCATGATGCGTCGGGCAATCCACGTAACAATAGCCACAACAGGAATTGCCACCACAAGAACGAGTGAAATCCACAACAAGGTAGTTTCATATCCGGGATCAATAAACAGCGATTTCAACGGCATGAGCCCGATGCCGACAAACATAAGTCCGGCTACAATGGCCGCCAAAATGAGAAAAAAGAAACCCACCACCCCAAAAAAAACAATTTTGCAAAGCAAAATCAACACATTCATACATCCCGATCGCTCTGCTGAAGCAACATCCGAAGATTCTGTAAAATTACCTTTCGAAAGGTCCTCAACTTTATTTTCAGCTTTATTTTCAGCCTTACTCTCTGCCTTATTTTTAGCGCTTGCAACATTATCGCTCACCGTTTCGCGAATGGATTTGATGTATTCTTCCTCACCCATCATTTCGAGTTTCTGCTTTACCGTTGTGGCTTTGGGAGTAATAATCCAAAGAACGATATAAACAAGAAGTATGCCCCCATTGATTTTTATGTTCCAATCGACATGTGGCGAAAGAAACAGCCTATCCCAAATAAAAAAAGAAATGGGAGATATAGCCATAAAATTCAGTAATAACGGGACAAGAAAAATCAAACGCGGAATCCACGAATCAATTTTGAAATAAGCAGCCAATCCCCCACAAACACCTCCCAACACCCGGTCGGCGGGATTTCTGTAAAGACGCTTGATCCCACTCCAATCCAATGGTTCAGCTTTCAATACAATCCATAAAACAATGTATACCCAAAACAAGACACTGAAAAACAATACAAAAATCAGCCGTATCCATGTCGGATCTATCCTAAAAAAGTGAGCCAAACCACTGCATACACCACCTATCATTTTATTGTTTGCATCGCGACGCAACGAACGCGATTGTTTTTTGTCCTGAAGTGGATCTTTCAACAAGTCGGAAGGAGAAGCGGTTTGTTCCCCCTCCCTGTCCACGACATGTGCAGGTGCTTCATATTCCGTATCGAAATCTTCCGGCTTACCAATACCGTTAACAATCGCTTCTACATCTTCATCGGTTATACAATTGATGCCATGTTTCAAACGATTTCCAAAAAGTTCGGCAATACGGTTTTCGATATCGTTCACAATTTCGTCTCCACCTTCTTCGTGTGAAAAATAACTTTTCAGACTATCGATGTATTGAGTCAATATTTCAAAGGCCGTTTCCTCAATTGCTATCACCTGACCTTGAAAATTAATACTAATCACTCTTTTCATTGCTGTGGCAATTTTTATTACTAAAATTATTTAATTATGAGCTTGTTCTTCGTTTGCTTCTCCTTTCGTCACCGCTTCCACCCCCTTTACAAGTTCGTTCCATGTAGATTCGAGCAATGCGTAAAACTTTTCGCCCTCCTTTGTCAGACTAAAATATTTACGAGGAGGCCCAAAACTGCTTTCAACCCAACGATACGTAAGAATACCCGCATTTTTTAAACGATTCAACATAGGATACAAAGTACCTTCAAGTAGCTGAATCCCGGCATTTTTCATTTCATCGATGATATCCCCGGGATACGCCTCCCCTCGTTTAATAATCGATAAAATGCAGTACTCCAGCACCCCTTTTCGCATCTGACTCTGTTTGTTCTCGATATTCATTTTTTCATTCATTACCCTTCGCGACACAAAATTACATAAAACAAAGTATTATGCAATACAAAGTACTATATATTTTCTACGATTTTAATATTTTTTATACGAATCAACCACCGTATCTTTAGAAAAAAGAGAGCAAAAAACACATCCTCTCCACCCGGATGAAGCAATCTCGCGAAATTTCGTTTATATTTGTAACACAAATTGGAAAAACTATGACGTTACTCGGTAAACACATCGTCTTGGGAATAACCGGCAGCATTGCCGCATACAAGTCGGCCATACTTACGCGTCTACTCATAAAAAAAGGAGCCGAAGTGCAAATTGTAATCACCCCCGCCGGCAAAGAATTCATCACACCCGTAACTCTCTCGGCATTATCCGGGAAGCCGGTAATCAGCGAATTTTTTGCTTCTGCAGACGGCACATGGCACAGTCATGTCGACCTCGGTCTTTGGGCCGACGCCATGCTGGTGGCTCCTGCCACCGCCTCCACCATCGGGAAAATGGCAAACGGCATTGCCGACAACATGCTCGTCACCACGTACCTTTCCATGAAAGCCCCCGTTTTTGTTGCACCGGCCATGGATCTCGATATGTATCGGCATCCCGTCACCCAACGCAATCTGCAGCTGCTGAAATCGGATAATGTACACATCATCGAACCTGCCGAAGGCGAGCTTGCCAGCCATCTCGAAGGCAAGGGACGCATGGAAGAACCCGAAAACATTGTTGCCCTCCTCGAAAATTTTTTTTCGCAATGCGACACGCTGAGTGGAAAAAAAATCCTCGTAACTGCCGGCCCCACCTACGAACGAATCGACCCCGTACGTTTCATTGGTAATTTTTCTACGGGGAAAATGGGCTACGCCCTTGCCGAAGAATGCGCAGCCCGCGGAGCCGACGTTACGCTCATCTCCGGCCCCACCTCCCTTTCGGTTACTCATCCCCGCATCCGCCTCATAAAAGTAGAATCGGCCAACGAAATGTACGAAGCAGCCATAACCGCCTTCCCACAGATGGATGCCGCCATCTTGTCGGCAGCGGTAGCCGATTATCGACCCGAGCAAAAGGCCGACGAAAAAATCAAACGCACCGACGGCCAAAACATCGCCATTACCCTCCTGCCCAATCCCGACATTGCCGCCGCACTGGGCAAAATAAAAAAACCCGGCCAGCTGCTCGTCGGTTTTGCCCTTGAAACAACCAACGAAGAAAAAAATGCACAAAAAAAATTGGAGAAGAAAAACATGGATTACATCGTACTCAACTCGCTCAAAGACAAAGGAGCCGGCTTTGGTTACGACACCAACAAAATCACCCTCCTCTCACGCAACGGAGAGAAAAAAACGTTCGAATTAAAACCCAAAAAAGAAGTAGCCAACGACATCATCGAACATACATTTATACCCTTTTTCGAAAAAAAGAAGGAGACCGAGTCATGAAAAAACGGAGCCCTTTTCTCTTTTTCATTTTCTTTTTCTTTTGCAAATTCCTAATCTTTTCATCCGATGCACAAGACTATTCCTCACCGACTTATGCGCAAGACCCTGCCTCCGTATCTTATGCTCAAAACTACACACCCCCGTTAAAAATCAACCTCCGGCTGAGTGCCAATTTCGGGGAACTCAGAGACAGTCATTTTCATTCGGGTATCGACATCAAGACCAACGGCACCGTCAATCAGCCGGTTTATGCCGTAGCCGACGGCTACGTTTCGCGCATCAGCATCTCTCCCGGAGGGTTCGGGCGCGCCTTGTACATTGACCACCCCGACGGTCGCACCTCGGTTTACGGACATTTAAACGCCTTTGTACCCAAAATAGCCGAGTATGCCGAACAAAAACAATACGAACTCGAGCGTTTCCGCATCGACGTATTTCCCCATCCCTGTGAACTTCCCGTGAAAAAAGGCGAACAAATAGCCCTGAGCGGCAATACCGGCTCATCGGGCGGTCCGCATCTGCATTTCGAGGTGCGCGACACCCGCACGCAAGATCCGCTGGATGTCCTGGATTTTTTCGCCCACGCCGTCGTCGACACCCAAAAACCCGACATCCGCGGCATCGCTTTCTATCCGGTCAAAGGCAAAGGCGTTGTCAACGGCAGCAATAATCCCCTCCGCTTGGCGATAACCAAAAACAAAGCCGGCACCCCCCTCCCTCCGGGCAAAACGATTTCCGCATGGGGACGCATCGGCGTGGGCGTTCAGGCTTACGATCGCATGGACGGACAAAACAACATTTACGGCATCAAACACGTACGATTGTATGTCGACGAACAACTTGTTTTTCGCAGTACCATCCACCGCTTTCCCTTTTCCAAAACCCGCATGCTCAATTCCTTCATCGATTTTGAAGAACTCCGCAACCGAAATTCCTTCTACATGAAATCGTTTGTCGAACCCGGGAACACCCTTCCCTTTTACGAAACCGTCGACAACGGATTCATCGATATCGACGAAGAACGCAACTACCGCCTGCGCTACGAACTCGAAGATTATTACGGCAACACCCTCGTCTATCCTTTCGTCGTCAACGGGATCCGACAACCCATTCCCCCTCCGGAAAAATGCGACCGTTTTATGACATGGAACATGAACAACGCCTTCGTCGGTGCCGATTTTTGGCTGCACATCCCCGCCGGCAATCTCTACGACAACTGTTGCTTCAGCCACTCATCCACACCGTCTGCCAACTATCTTTCCGATATCCATCAGGTCAATTTTTCGCCCGTTCCCCTGCACGACAACGCCACACTTTGGATCAAGACGAAAACCGACATTCCCGAATACCGAACAAAATACGGCATCGTAAAAATCGGCAAAAACGGAAAAACAAGCTGGATGGGCGGAAAATACAAAACCGGCGGAATAGAAACGACCATCGGCGAATTGGGACAAAAATATGCCGTCGACATCGACACCATCGCCCCCGAAATCGTACCTCAAACACCCGAAAAATGGGTGGCAAACCGTCGTATCCGCATCGCCGCAACAGACGACAAAAGCGGCATTCAATCGTTCAGGGGCGAAATCGACGGCAAGTTTGCCCTCTTCACGCACGACATCAAATCCCGCTACTACACGTATGTTTTCGACAATAAACGACTCACCCGCGGTCAAAAACACCTCCTCGTCGTCACCGCAACCGACGCTGCCGGCAACACCGCCACATACCGCTATGAATTCGTGTATTAAATCAATCCCAATGTCTCTTTTGCCAAGCGGATTTCCTTCTCGCTACCCGTATATTTGCCCTCCGAATCCGACAATTTCACACACTCGTGCCATTTGTCGCGAGCCGTTATTTTGCAGCGGAAAAGTTTCATGACGATATTCATTCCTTTGATATCGTTTCCCACGTCGGCCGTCAAATTGGTACCAATGCCAAACGTAGCCCCGATACGGTCGCCACAATAGTTTTTTATCTCGATGGCCTTGTCCACATTCAGGCTGTCCGAAAAAACGATATACTTTATCTTCGGGTCGATTCTCAGTTCCTCATAGCGTTTAATCGCCTTATCCACATAAACAAAGGGATCGCCGCTATCGTGACGCAAGCTGGTAAACAAAGCCGCATGTTTTCTGCTGAAATTTCTGAAAAAAACATCGCTTGTATACGTATCTGTCAGCACAGTGCCGAGATCACCATCATATACATTAATCCAGTTCTCCATCGACATGTAGTTTGCCATCTTGTATCCATAAACCGATCCGTGAAACTGCACCCACTCGTGCGGATGCGTTCCCGTTACGTTGACACGGTGTTTATACGCCAGATACACGTTGCTTGTACCGAAAAAGTTTTTCCCCGCATAGTGCTTCAACAACTCGGTAACCCGGTCTTCCACATCGAAACTGAACCGGCGCCTCATGCCGAACAACGAAAACACGATATCGTTCTCCTTCATTCTCGCCGCTTTCTCGATAGCCGCTTTCTCCATATACGCCATATCGGGCTTTTGCCCCGTCACCTTGAAATACAGTTCCGAAACAGTTGCCAAAATAGGCGTTCCACAACGTAATCCGGTAAAGCAATCCCGATGCCTTGATGTGCAATTTATGATTTTCCATCGTAATCTCCACTTCCGAAGGATCAAAACGAAACCCTTTCAAGTAATCGATATAAAAAGGCGGGAGATAAGGTATATTTTCCCGCATGAATTGCTCTTCATCTTTTGTAAGATAAAGTTTCGACATATCCTCCAGTTCCTCGCGCAACAGTTGGTCGAAACCGTCAGGATAATCGCCGTTGTTCCTGTCCACAAATTCAAACTCGCCGTAAGCACGCGGAAACAGCTTGGAATACGCGTAGCTGGTGGTAAACTTGTACAAATCCGTATCTAAAATACTCTTGATTATTGCCATTTTTCTCCGTTTATTTTAATTCTCGTTTCTTTCTTTACACATACGAAATTATTAAAAAATGTTTTCCAATCAAAAACAAATAAACCTTAATTCTTCTTTTTTATCCTTCACCTTGCCTTATTTAACGCCTCAATCGGTTTTTTTGCCCGTTATTTTGATTAATTTTGTTCAAACGTACCCACAATTAGTGAAAAATAGAACAAAACCATGCGAAAAAAGTCGCTTATCGTAACCGTACTTTATTTTTTGATTTTTTCGGTCGCCGTGGCACAAGATCAACCGCGCAAAAAAGTGGGCGTGGTGCTCAAGGGAGGAGGCGCCAAAGGCTTTGTCCACATTGGTGCCCTCAAAGTACTCGAAGAAGCCGGCATTCCCATCGACTACATTGCCGGCACCAGCATGGGCGCCATTGTGGGCGGGCTCTATGCCGTTGGGTACGACGCCGGCATGTTGGATTCGATAGCAACAACGCAAGATTGGCTCTATCTGTTGAGCGACAACGTCCCCCGCGAGAACCTGCCGTCTCCCCTGAAAGACGCTTCCGAAAGATATCTTATCTCGCTGCCCTACCAACTGGAACTTAAAAAACGATCCGGCAAACTGAGTCTCCCCTCCGGCATGGTCATGGGGCAAAATCTCTACAATTTGTTTTTGAACCTCACCATCGGTTATCAAGATCCCATGCATTTCGACAACCTCCCCATTCCTTTCGGTTGCATCGCGGCCGACATCCGCACGGGAAAAGAAGTGGCTCTCCGAGAGGGAGTCTTGGCGCAAGCCATGCGGGCAAGCATGGCCATTCCCGTCATGTTTGCTCCCGTCGAAATAGACAGTATGCTTCTTATCGATGGCGGCATCGTCAACAACTACCCGGCAGATCTGGTAAAAGCGATGGGCGCCGATGTGGTAATCGGTGTCGACATACTGCCCGATAAAGATGCGAAGGAAAAATACAAGGGATCCATGATTGAAGTGATTATGGGGCTAGGCAACTTTCTGGACAAAGGAAAAGAAGCGGAAAATCGCCGAAACACCGATATTTTGATTACCGCCGATACCCGCCCATACGGAACCATGAGTTTCGAAGATGATGCCGTCGACACCATCATCCTGCGTGGCGAAGAGGCCGCGCGCGAAAAATGGGACGAGCTGATGGCCCTGAAAGCATCGTTGGGCATCACCGATTCCGCCCCCCCCGAGCCGGCAATCGCAAATCCGTATATCGAAATGGATTCGCTTGAAATCAACAGCATCCGTTTCACCGGCCTTTCCCCAAAAGAAAGCGTGGAAATGCTCAAGCGAATCCAAATCAAAAACAACAAAATCACCCGCAAGGAACTCGAAACCCTTACCTCGCAAATCTACGCCACCGGCCTATTTACCCGCGTATTCTATCAACTCAAGGGAGATTCCCCCTTCGACCTGATTTTCGAAGTCGAAAAAAAAGATTTCCGAACGCTCAATCTCGGCTTGCGCTTCGATACCGAAGACATAGCGGCTATTTTGGCCAACACCACCATCCGAACGGCTTCTTCGCTACACTCGGTCATCGACGTTACCGCACGTCTCAGCAAAAACCCTTACCTTCTGGTCGATTACTACATCAACAAAGGCATCTTCTATCGGGGAGGCATCTCCTACACATTGAGCCGCAACGAGATCGACGTTTTCAATCGCGGAAAACGATCCCACAGCTTTGGCATCACCCGAAATGCCCTCAACCTCAACTTCTCCGAATTTTATTTTCATGACGCCAAATTTCATCTCGGCCTCAACTTCGATTATTGCCACTTCTTTTCCACGCTCGCCAATCATACCGATTTTCAACGCATGAGGTTAAACAACAAGCTTTATATCAATTACTTCCTCGAAGGCGTGTTCGATAATCTCAACAAAAACCATTTTCCCACCGCAGGGCAATATGTATCGTTCCGTTATACGCTCCATACCGACAATTTTTACCAAATGAACGACAATATACCCTTAAACGTGCTAAACGTGCGGTGTTTGAAACCCATAAAAATCACCGACAAATGGTACATTACTCCCGAAATCTCCGGGCGATCCTTTTTTCACGCACCGGATAGTATTCCATTGATATACAGCAATTTCGTTGGCGGAAAATTCGATGGTCATTACCTCCCCCAGCAAATCGCCTTGCCGGGATCGGGCGGAATGGAAATTCTGAGAAATGCGTTCCTCAAAATACAAACCAACATCCACTATCAGCTTACGTCGAAACAGTGCGTCTATGCCAATCTCAATGTTTCCGCACACAACGACAAGGCGCTGAAAATCTTCGACGGCCAATATTTTACCGGTGCAAACATCGGCTATTCCCATCTCACCGTCGTGGGCCCATTGGCCGTTGAAATCGGGTATTCCGATCTGTCAAAAAAAGTACATGCCCACCTGGGCATCGGACACTATTTTTAGCCCCTTTCCATGAAGTTCCCCGCTGTTCGCATATCCTGCAAACAGCGGCAGATGACCGCCGCATCGGTCGGGCACATGAAGTTTCTCAAAGTTTGCATGCCCGGTAGACAGCCGGTGGCGGATATATCCGACCATAAAGCGGATTCGTCGAGGAAAAACCCCCGTTAATCTATTTTGTTTGTACGTGTGATGAGATAAACTTAATTTTGACATACAAAGAAAAAGCGAATTAGAATTATTTATCACACGAACAATATGAAAAAGATATTTTATCTCCTTCCCTTCCTGTTGGTTGCCGTTCTCTCGGCAAAGGCACAAACACCCTC
>Ga0116180_1001114_pt1 | contig 23275 bp, 20 predicted proteins | sample AD_UKC073_MetaG_FD_89804 | JGI IMG/M metagenome (GOLD analysis project Ga0116180, IMG submission 89804) | Active sludge microbial communities of municipal wastewater-treating anaerobic digesters from USA - AD_UKC073_MetaG | ecosystem: Engineered > Bioreactor > Anaerobic > Digestate | place: USA...
AGGGCATCTTCGTCCTCGCCGCCACGAGCAACCCGGAGGGCGCCGCGCTGCAGCGCGCCGTGCCCGCCGGGGCGCCCACGGTCGCCCGCGCCGTCGCCGATGAGGTCTCGGCCTGGAATCTCGCGACCACGGGGGAGGGCCTGGGCAGCATCGGGCTGGTGGTCGGAGCGACGATCGATCGTCGCGCGGCCGGCCTGCCCGAGGCGCTCACGCCGCCCGCGCCGATCCTCGCGCCCGGCTTCGGCGCGCAGGGCGCACGTCTGACTGAGCTCGCGACGCTGTTTGGGGCGGATTCACCGCAGGTGATCGCGAGCGAGAGCCGAGGAGTCCTCGGTGCTGGACCCGATGGCATGACCCGCGCCATCGGCGAGAAGAAGAAGGAATTGGGAGTTATCGGTGGTTGAGCGTCAAAGACCCCCCGAGGTCGATCGTGTTGCTGCGTCGCGAAAGGCGGTGGCCGCGCGTCGCGCGCGCGCGTCGCTCAAGCGCGACATCAACACCCGGGTGATCACGCCGCAGGAGGCGCTTCGTCGTGCGCTCGTCGACGCGGACTCCGCAGCGGGCACGCTGCGGGTGACCGAGTTTCTCACCAGCATCCCCGGCGTCGGCGCGAGCAAGCGCGACCGGGTCCTGGAGCAGCTGGCGATCTCGCCGGTGAAGCGGCTCGGCGGGCTTGGGGCCCGCCAGCGCGCGGCGCTGGGCGCGTACCTCGGCGGCCGCCGGGCCGAGCCGGTGCAGCAGCCCGCCCGCAGTCGACTCATGGTGCTCGCCGGCCCGACCGCGGTCGGCAAGGGCACGGTCGCCGCCTGGATCCGGGAGCAGTACCCGGAGGTCGCCCTCTCGGTCTCGACGACCACGCGCGCGCCGCGCCCCGGCGAGGTGGAGGGCGTGCACTACTTCTTCGTCGACGACGCCGAGTTCGACCGGCTCATCGCCGACGGCGAGCTGCTTGAGTGGGCGACGGTGCACAACGCGCACCGCTACGGCACCCCGCGTGGCCCCGTGCAGGAGGCCCTCGCCGCCGGGCGCACCGTCCTGCTCGAGATCGACATCCAGGGCGCGCATCAGATCCGGGCGGCCGAGCCCTCCGCCGCCCTGGTGTTCCTGCTGCCGCCGAGCTGGGACGAGCTGGTCGACCGGCTCGTGGGTCGGGGCACCGAGGACGAGGACGAGCGGCGCCGTCGCCTGCGCACCGCTGTCGTCGAATTGAAGGACCAGGACAGCTTCGATTTCCGAGTGATCAACGACGACGTCGCCCGCGCGGCGAAAGAGGTCGTAGAATTGGCTCAGGCTTCCGCGCGCGGCGAAGCCTGATCGTGGTGCGTGTGCGGCTGTTCGCACCGCACACGCTCACGCAGCGCCACCGCGCTGCGCCGCATCCACACATTCATCGTCCACGACACGGATTGAGGTACTCCCATGGCCGAGGCACGGACTCAGGGCATCATTGACCCGCCCATCGACAACCTTCTCACCAAGGTCGACTCGAAGTACCAGCTCGTCATCTTCGCGTCCAAGCGCGCGCGTCAGATCAACGACTACTACGCAGACCTGCACGAGGGCAACCTCTTCGACAACGTCGGGCCGCTGGTCGACTCGTCCGTCGAGGACAAGCCGCTCACCATCGCTCTGCACGAGATCAACGAAGACAAGCTGCGCCTGCGCCACGTCGAGTAACCACGCAGATTGGGCGTGGCATCCACACTCGTCTGCGAAGGCGAATGTCGGATGCCTCGCCCATACTGCTTTCGCGGGGCCAACGCGCCTCGGCACCAGCACGAAAGATGACTTCGGAGCACCATGAGCCAGCTGCGCCTGTTTACCTCGGAATCGGTCACTGAGGGCCATCCCGACAAGATCTGCGACCAGATCTCGGACTCGATCCTCGACGCGATCCTCGCGGAGGACGCGCAGGGCCGGGTGGCGGTCGAGACGCTGGTCACGACCGGCCTCGTGCACGTGGCCGGCGAGGTCTCGACGACGGCGTACGTCGAGATTCCCGCGATCGTGCGCGACGTGGTCACGAAGATCGGCTACACCTCGTCCGACACCGGCTTCGACGGCGACTCGTGCGGCGTGAGCGTCTCGATCGGCGCGCAGTCCTCCGACATCGCGGCCGGCGTCGACCGGGCGATGGAGCAGCGCGAGCACCGCTCGAACGACCCCCTCGACGAGCAGGGCGCGGGCGACCAGGGCATCATGTTCGGCTTCGCGGCCAACGAGACGCCCGAGTACATGCCCATGGCGATCTGGACGGCGCACCGCATCGCGGAGCGCCTGTCGGCGGTCCGTCGCTCCGGCGAGCTGCCGTTCCTGCGCCCCGACGGCAAGACCCAGGTCACCCTTGGCTACGAGGGCCACACGCCGCGCACGGTCGAATCGGTGGTGCTCTCGACGCAGCACGACCCCGACATCGACCAGGCCGAGCTGCGCACGCTCGTGCAGGAGACCGTGATCGACCCGGTGCTTCGCCAGACCGGGCTCGCGCTGCCCGAGGTCAAGTACTACGTCAACCCGGCCGGCCCGTTCGTCACCGGCGGCCCCAAGGGCGATGCGGGACTGACCGGCCGCAAGATCATCATCGACACCTACGGCGGGGCGGCCCGTCACGGCGGCGGCGCGTTCAGCGGCAAGGACCCGTCGAAGGTCGACCGCTCGGCGGCGTATGCGATGCGCTGGGTGGCGAAGAACGCCGTGGCCGCGGGGCTTGCCGACCGCCTCGAGGTGCAGGTGGCGTACGCCATCGGCAAGGCGCACCCGGTCGGCCTCTATGTGGAGAGCTTCGGCACGGGCAAGGTCGACGACGAGACCATGATCCGCGCGATCCACGAGGTGTTCGATCTGCGCCCGAAGGCGATCATCAGCGAGCTCGACCTCCTGCGCCCCATCTACGCCGACACCGCGGCGTTCGGACACTTCGGGCGCGAGCTGCCCACCTTCACCTGGGAGCGCCTCGACCGCGTCGACGAGCTGCGTCGCGCGGCCGGGCTGTGATCTGAGGCCGGCGTGACGTCGCGCCGCATCGCGCGGGTGCTGCTGGATTCGCCGCTCCCGCAGCTGGATCGGCTCTTCGACTACGCGGTGCCGGCACCGCTCATGGAGGCGGCGGCCGAGGGCGTGCGCGTGCGCGTGCCGCTGCGCAGCGCCGGGCGCATCGCCGACGGCTTCATCGTCGAGCTCGCCGACGTCGCCGATATCGAGCGGCCGCTGAGCGACCTCGACGCGGTCGTCTCGGCGGTGCCGGTGCTGCCGGCGCCGCTGGCGCGGCTGGCGCGCCGGGTCGCCGACCGTGCGGCGGGATCGGCCATCGACATCCTGCGCCTGGTGATTCCCAAGCGACAGGTGCGCGTCGAGAAGGCCTGGCTCGCGCGTATCGCGGAGGCGGCAACGGCCGACACGCCCGCCTCCGGCACGCCCGCTTCCGACACGTCGGCCTCTGACACGTCGGCCTCTGACACGTCGGCCTCTGACACGCCGGCCTCCGCCGCGCCCGCCCCCGTCGCGCTCTCCGCCTTTCCGGGCCTCGCCGAAGCCCTCGACGCACGTCGTCGCCTCGCGCTGCAGGCGCCGCCGCACCAAGTGCGGCTCGCCTCGGGCGAGACGGTCGGCGCCTGGGCCGAGCTGCTCGCGGCCGCGGCGCTGCGGGCGTTCGAGCAGGGCCGCAGCGCGATCGTCGTCGTGCCCGACTATCGCGATCTCGCGCAGCTGGACGCGGCCCTGCGCCGCCGCATCCCGGAGGAGGCGCTGGTGCGCTCAGACGCCCGGCGCAGCAATCCGGAGCGCTACCGCGGCTTCCTGCGCAGCCTCGAGGCCCGCCCGTGCGTGGTGATCGGGAATCGTTCGGCGGTCTACGCGCCGGTGCACGCGCTCGGGCTGCTCGCCGTCTGGGATGACGGCAACCCGCTGCTGGGCGAGCCGCTCGCGCCCTATGTGCACACCCGCGATGCTGCGCTTGTGCGCAACGAGCTCGAGCCGTGCGCGCTCCTGTTCGCGGGCATCACCCGTTCGAGTGATGTGCAGCGCCTCGTCGAGGTGGGCTGGGTGACCGAGATCGCACCGGCGCGGCGCTCGAGCCCGCGCGTCGTGCTCTCGGCCCCCGCGCAGGGCGAGACGCCGGGCGCCCGCATTCCCTCGGCCGCATATCGCGACCTGCGCGCAGGGCTCGAGCACGGTCCGGTGCTCGTGCAGGTCGCCCGCCCGGGCTACTCGCCAGTGCTCGTGTGCGCCGCATGCCGCAGCCCTGCGCGCTGCCTGCACTGCGCGGGGCCGCTGGAAGCGCCGGCGCCGCGCGCGCCCGCCATCTGCCGCTGGTGCGCGCGCACCGCGCTCGACTGGCGCTGCACCCACTGCGAGGGCGACAAGCTGCGGCTGGCCTCGTCGGGCAGCCGTCGCACGGCCGACGACCTCGGCCGCGCCTTTCCCGAGGTGCGCGTGATCGTCTCGGACGGCGAGCGGCCCCTCACGCACGTGTCGGCCGAGCCCGCGCTGGTGATCGCGACGCGCGGGGCGGAGCCCATCGCCGACGGCGGCTACCGCGGCGTGCTCCTGCTCGACGGCGAGCGGATGCTGATGGCCGAGTCGCTGCGCATCGGCGAGTCGTGCCTGCGCTGGTGGTCGGGCGCCGCCGCGCTGGCCGCCGCCGGTGCGCCCGTGCACCTGGTCGGGGTGGTCGGCCCGGTCGCGCGGGCGCTGGCGACATGGACGCAGCCCGCCTACGCCCGCGCCGAGCTCGTCGAGCGCGCGCCGCTGCTCATGCCGCCCACCGTGCGAGTCGCAGTCGTGGAGGGCGACACGCCCGTCGTCGAGGCGGCCCTGCGCGATCTCGCCGCCGCGGTGCCCGGCCTGCCGCCGCTGGCCGTGCTCGGACCGGTGCCGCAGGAGGAGGCGGGCATGGGTCGCGCCCTGGTGCGGTTCGAGTACGCGCAGGGCGCCGAGGTCGCGGCGTCGCTGCGCGCCTCCGTCGTCGCCGCCGCGATCCGCAGCAGGCGCCCGGCGCGCCCCGTCGCGCGTCGGAGCATCGACCCGGCCACGCCGCCCCGGCGGCAGCGCAATACACTCAAGGTGCGCCTGGACGATCCGGAGCTGCAGCTCTGAGCGGGCTGTCAGCGCCCCGGCAGTCGCCCGTACCCCGCCTCTCGAACTACAGAATCCCGGAGCCCTCGATGCGACTCGTGTTCGCCGGAACCCCCGCGGTGGCAGTGCCGTCGCTGCGCCGACTCGCCGCCAGCCACGACGTGGCCGGCGTGCTCACGCGCCTCGACGCGCCGCTCGGGCGCAGGCGGGTGCTGACGCCATCCCCGGTCGCCGATGCGGCGGCCGAGCTCGGCATCCCGGTGCACAAGGCCAACCGACTCGACGACGGCGCGACGCGATTCGTCGCCGATGCGGGCGCCGAGCTCGGGGTGATCGTCGCCTACGGGGGCTTCGTGCGCGAGCCGCTGCTCTCGCTGCCGCGCCTGGGCTGGATCAACCTGCACTTCTCGCTGCTGCCGGCGTGGCGCGGCGCCGCACCCGTGCAGCACGCGCTGATCGCCGGCGACGCGGTCACCGGCGTGTCGGTGTTCCAGCTCGTGGAGGCGATGGATGCAGGCGACGTCTTCGCGATGCGCGAATACACCCCCGCCGCTGACGCCACCGCCGGCCGGGTGCTCGCCGAGCTCGCCGACACGGTGGGGCCGGAGGTGCTCTCGGGCGTGGTCGACTCGCTCGCCGCGGGCACCGCGATCGCGACCCCGCAGCGCGGCGAGCCGAGCCTGGCGCCGAAGCTCGGCGCGGCAGACGGCCGCGTGCGCTGGGCCGAGCCGGCGGTCGCCGTGCTCGCCCGCATCCACGGCACGACGCCCGAGCCGGGCGCGCACACGCGCGTCGACGGCGCGCGCCTGAAGATTCTCGAGGCGTTCACCCCGGCCCCCGCGGCGCCGGCGCCGGCGCTGGCGCCGGGGCGCCTCGCGCTCGAGGGCGGCGAGCTGTTCGTCGGCACCGGCACCACGGCCATCGGGCTGCGGCGCGTGCAGCCCGATGGCAAGGGCGCGATGGATGCCGCGGCCTGGTGGCGCGGACTGCGCGCCGAGCGCCCCGAGGCCGAGATCTGGAATCCCGAGCATGATGAGCGAGCACGATGACTGAGCCGAGACACCCGCATCGCGACGATTCCGCGCGCCCCGGGAGGGCGTCCGACGGGCGGCGCGGGCGGCGGCCGCGGGCCGCGCAGCCCCGTGGCGGGCAGCCGCGCCGCGACGGCTCGCGCCCCTCGGCGCGCGCGACGGCCCGCCCCACCGCTCGCACCGTCGCCTTCGAGGTGATCCGCGCCGTCAACGACGCCGACGCCTATGCGAACCTGCTGCTGCCGCGCGCGATCGAGCGGGCGGGCCTCGGCACCGCCGACGCGGGGCTCGCGACCGAGCTGACGTACGGAACCCTGCGCCGGCTCGGCTATTACGACGGGGTGATCGCCCTCGCCGCCTCGCGCCCGACCGAGCGCATCGACCCGCCGGTGCTGGACGCGCTCCGGCTCGGCGCGCACCAGCTGCTGGCGACCCGCGTGGCGGCGCACGCGGCGGTGAACGAATCGGTCGCCCTCGCCCGCACCGTGAGCGGGCAGGCGACCGCAGGCTTCGTCAACGCCGTGCTGCGCACGATCTCGCGCGAGCGCCCCGAGCGCTGGCTCGAGCGGGTGCTCGAGACCGCGCGGTCCGACGACGAGCGGCTCTCGCTCGAGCACTCGCATCCCGTCTGGGTCGTGCGCGCGCTGCGGCGCTCGCTCGCCGCCGAGGGTCGCGCCGACGAGCTGCACGAGCTCCTCGCCGCCGACAACCTCGCGCCGCGGGTCACGATGATCGCGCTCCCCGGCCTCGCCTCGGTGCCCGAAGGCGCCGAGCGCACCGAGTTCTCGCCATACGGCTTCCGCCTCGGCGGCGGCGACCCGGAGGCGATCGTGCGGGCTGCGAAGGGGCGGGTGCGGGTGCAGGACGAGGGATCCCAGCTCGCCGCCCTCGCGCTGACCGGGGCGACCCCGGTCAGGCCCGGCGAGCGCTGGCTCGATCTGTGCGCCGGCCCCGGCGGCAAGACCGCGCTGCTCGCCGCGGACGCGCTGCGCTCGGGCGCCACGCTCGACGCGAACGAGGTCTCGCCGGCGCGCGCCGGGCTGGTGCGCCGGGCCGTGGCCGCGGTGCCCATGCCGGTGCCCGTGAGCGAGGAGGACGGCCGCGCGCGACGCACGACCCACCCCGGCAGCTACGACCGCGTGCTGGTCGACGCGCCGTGCACGGGCCTGGGCGCCCTGCGACGCCGCCCGGAGGCGCGCTGGCGCAAGCAGCCGAGCGACATCCCGGAGCTCTCGAAGCTGCAGCAGGAGCTCTTTCTCGCCGGCTTCGACTCGCTCGCGCCCGGGGGAGTGCTCGCATACGTCACCTGCTCGCCGCACCTGGCCGAGACCCGCTCGGTCGTGGCCGAGGCGCGCCGCGTGCTCGGCGATGCGATCGAGCCGCTCGACGCCTCGGAGGTGCTCCGTCGGGTCTGCGCGTCCGAGATCGACATCGTCGACAGCCCCGGTGACGGGCACGTGCAGCTGTGGCCCCATCGACACGGCACCGACGCGATGTTCATCAGTCTGTTCCGCCGAGTGGATGCCTCGGCCGAGCGCTAGCCGCGACACCCGGCCGGGGCGGGCGGCGACCGCCCGCCATAATGGACGTGTGCGTATCAATCCCAGCATCCTGGCCGCCGACTTCGTCAACATGCAGAGCGAGCTCGGCCGCATCGCCGACGCCGACTTCGCGCACGTCGACGTGATGGACAACCACTTCGTGCCGAATCTGACGTTCGGCCCGCAGATGGTCGGTCGCATTCAAGACACGAGCCCCGTGCCGCTGGATGTGCACCTGATGATCAGCGACCCCGAGCGCTGGGCGCCGGGCTATGCCGAGCTCGGCGCGGCCTCGGTCACCTTCCACATCGAGGCCGCCACCGACCCGGTCTGGCTTGCGCGTCGGCTGCGCGAGATCGGCGCCCGGGCGGGGGTCGCGGTCAAGCCCGGCACCCCGATCGAGCCGGTGCTCGAGATGCTCGATGAGTTCGACCAGGTGCTCGTGATGACCGTCGAGCCGGGCTTCGGCGGGCAGTCGTTCATGCCCGAGACGATGCCCAAGCTCGCGCTGCTCGCCAGCGAGGTCCGCCGCCGCGGCTCCTCGGTGTGGCTCCAGGTCGACGGCGGGATCACCGAGACGACCATCGTGCAGGCCGCCGAGGCCGGGGCCGACACCTTCGTCGCCGGATCGAGCGTGTTCGGCGCGGAGCATCCCGGTCTCGCGATCGCTCGCCTGCGCGAGGCGGCGATCGCGCATTCGCACGCGCGCTGAGCCCACCCGCGCCACGCGCGGAAACAGCCACCCGCTGGCGCGGTACGCTGGGGGAGTGAAGTCCTTCGACGAACTCTTCCACGAGCTCAGCCGCACCGCCATCGAACGACCCGAAGGATCGGGCACCGTGGCGCGTCTTGACGCCGGTGTCCACACCATCGGCAAGAAGATCGTCGAAGAGGCCGCCGAGGTGTGGATGGCCGCCGAGTACGAGTCCTCCGACGCGCTGGCCGAGGAGGTCTCGCAGCTGCTGTACCACCTCCAGGTGATGATGCTCGCGAAGGGCCTCTCGCTGGAGGACGTCTACCGACATCTCTGAGCTGCCGCAGCGAGTCTTTCGCCGCGGTGACCCCGTCACACAGTTCCTTCCAGACGAAAGCATCCGCATCAATGTTGCGCATCGCAGTGCCGAACAAGGGCTCCCTCGCTGAGGTTGCCGCCGAAATGCTCACCGAGGCCGGGTACACCGGTCGCCGTGACCCCAAGGATCTCCACGTCATCGATCCGGCCAACGACGTCGAGTTCTTCTACCTCCGTCCGCGCGACATCGCGACCTACGTCGGCGCCGGGGCGCTCGACGTCGGCATCACCGGCCGCGACCTGCTCCTCGACGTGCGCTCCGAGGCGCGCGAGATCGAGGACCTGGGCTTCGGCAGCTCGACGTTCCGCTTCGCCGCCGAGCCGGGCCGCTTCGCCGAGCTCTCCGACCTCGAGGGCTTGCGCGTCGCGACCAGCTACCCGGGACTCGTCGAGGACTTCCTCGTCGAGCACGGCGTGAGCGTCAAGCTCGTCCCGCTCGACGGTGCGGTCGAATCGGCCGTGCGCCTGGGCGTCGCCGACGCTGTCGCCGACGTGGTCTCGACCGGCACGACCCTGCGCCAGGCCGGGCTCGAGATCTTCGGCCCCGTCATCCTCAAGTCGCAGGCTGTGATGATCGGCGCGCCCACCGAGGCCGAGGGCACCCAGCGCCTGCTGCGCCGCCTTCGCGGCGTGCTGGTCGCACACCGCTACGTCATGGTCGACTACGACCTGCCGGTGCGCCTCCTGGACGCCGCGACCGCGGTGTCTCCGGGGGTCGAATCGCCGACCATCTCGCCGCTGCGCGATCCCGAGTGGGTCGCGGTGCGCGTCATGATCCCGCGCAAGGGCGTGAACCGCGTGATGGACGAGCTCTACGCGCTCGGCGCCCGCGCCATCCTCGTGACCGCCATCCACGCCGCCCGATTGTGAGCCAGCCGTGACCGTGACCAGCCGTGTGATCCCGTGCCTCGACGTCGCCGACGGGCGGGTCGTGAAGGGCGTCAAGTTCGAGAATCTGCGCGACGCGGGCGACCCCGTCGAGCTCGCCACCCGCTACTACGCGGAGGGCGCCGATGAGATCACCTTCCTCGACGTGACCGCGACGGTCGACGAGCGGGCTACGACGTACGACGTCGTGCGTCGCACGGCCGAGCAGGTCTTCATCCCGCTCACCGTCGGCGGCGGCGTGCGCAGCGTCGACGACGTCGCGCGGCTGCAGGGCGTGGGCGCCGACAAGGTCGGCGTCAACTCGGCCGCCATCGCGCGCCCCGCGCTCATCGGGGAGATCGCCGACCGCTTCGGCGCGCAGGTGCTCGTGCTCTCACTCGACGTGAAGCGCTCGCCGAGCACCCGCTCCGGCTTCGTGGTCACCACGCACGGCGGGCGCAAGGAGACGAGCCTCGACGCGATCGACTGGGCCCGCGAGGCCATCGAGCGCGGCGCCGGCGAGCTGCTGGTCAACTCGATCGACGCCGACGGCACGCGCGAGGGGTTCGACCTTGAGCTCGTCCGGCTCGTGCGCGAGGTGTCGTCGGTCCCCGTGATCGCCTCCGGCGGTGCGGGCGAGGCGCGCGACTTCGCCCCGGCGATCCAGGCCGGCGCCGACGCCGTGCTCGCCGCGAGCGTCTTCCACAGCGGCCACCTCACCATCGGGCAGGTCAAGGCCGCCATGGCGGCGGAGGGGATCGCGGTCAGATGACGCACGATCTTGATGCCCGCATCGCGCGCGTGGCGTTCGGCGAGAACGGCCTCGTCGCCGCCATCATCCAGCAGTGGGACACCGGCGAGGTGCTGATGCTCGCGTGGATGGATGCCGAGGCCCTGCGCCGCACCCTCACCACCGGGCGCGTGACCTTCTGGTCTCGCTCGCGCCAGGAGTACTGGCGCAAGGGCGACACCTCCGGGCACGTGCAGTACGTGCGCGAGGCCCGCCTCGACTGCGACGGCGACGCGATCCTCGTCAAGGTGGAGCAGGTCGGCGCGGCGTGCCACACGGGCACGCGCACGTGCTTCGACGACGGCGACCTGCGCGCGTTCGGCGGAGCGCCCGCCGCGGTGGAAGACGGCCATGGCTGACACCACCCGCGGGGAGTTCGACGCGCTGCTGGCTGAGGCGGCGGTCATCCCCGTCGTGCGGACGCTCTTCGCCGACGGCGAGACGCCCCTCGGCGTCTACCGCAAGGTCGCGCAGGGCGGCGCCGGGACCTTCCTGCTCGAGTCCGCCGAGCACGGCGTCTGGTCGCGATACAGCTTCGTGGGCGCGGCCGCGTTCGGCCTGCTGACGCAGGACGGGCCCGCAGCCGCGTGGGTCGACCTCGGCCTCGCGAGCGTCCGCGCGCTGGGGACCGAGCAGCCGCTCGCTCCGCTCGACGCCATTCGCACGCTGCACGAGCGCTGGAGCGCGCCGGCCACGGCGGCGGAGGCTCGGCGGCACGCCCTGCCGCTCACCGGCGGGCTCGTCGGGTTCATCGGCTGGGATGCGGTGCGGCAGATCGTCCCGCTCGACGACGGCCCGCCCGCAGAGATCGCGGTGCCCGGCCAGGCCCTCGCGTTCGTCGCCGACCTGGTCGCCATCGATCACGCCCAGGGCATGGTGCACCTGGTCGCGAACGCGCTCAACGACGACACCCACGACGGCGACGTGCTCTGGGCCGACGCCCAGGCGCGCCTCGACAGCCTGCAGGCGCGGCTGGCGGCGCCCGCCGAGGCGGTGCTCGAGCGGCTCGACGTCGACGCGGCGCCGGCCTTCACGGCACGCACCTCCGCGGCCGAGTACATGGCGGCGGTCGATCGCGCGAAGGCGCACGTGGATGCCGGTGAGGTCGCCCAGGTCGTGATCTCGCAGCGCTTCGACACCGAGGTGACGGCCTCCCCGCTCGACGTCTACCGGGTCCTGCGAACGCTCAACCCAAGCCCGTACATGTACCTGCTGAACCTGCAGGACCTCCAGGGCCGCGGCTACCACGTGGTCGGCTCGTCGCCCGAGGCGCTGGTGCGCATCTCGGCCGGGCGGGCCCGCACGCATCCGATCGCGGGCTCGCGGCCGCGAGGCGAGACCCCCGAGCACGACAGCGCCCTCGCCGCCGAGCTGCTCGCCGACCCCAAGGAGCGCGCCGAGCACGAGATGCTCGTGGAGCTCGCCCGTGACGACCTCGCCACGGTGGCCCGGGCCGACACGGTCACGGTCACGGAGCACATGCGGATCGAGCGCTTCAGCCACGTGATGCACATCGTCTCGACGGTCGAGGCCGAGCTGCGGCCCGGCGTCACGCCAGTCGACGTGTTCCGCGCCACCTTCCCGGCCGGCACCCTCTCGGGTGCGCCGAAGCCGCGCGCGCTCGAGCTCATCGACCAGCTGGAGCCCGCCGCCCGCGGCGTGTACGGGGGAGTGGTCGGCTACTTCTCGTTCTCGGGCGACGCCGATCTCGCCATCGCGATCCGCACGGCGACCGTCGTCGGCAACACGGCATCGGTGCAGGCCGGTGCCGGGATCGTCGCGCAGTCCGTGGCCGCGACCGAGCAGCAGGAGGCGATCAACAAGGCCGCCGCGCCGCTGCGCGCGATCGCGATTGCCAACAGCCTGCGCCGAGTCGAATGAACGACCGCTGACCGCGGCGCGGAGCACGGAACGAATGCAGAGGATGCAATGAGCGCAGAGGAACGCAGGCACGGCCTGGCTCGCGGCCGGATGATCGCGGTGCTCGGCGTGCTGCTCATGGGCGCCGTCGGGCTGATCGCGTCGACGCAGCCGTGGTACTTCGTCGAGCTGCACGAGGTGACCGAGCACCCGCTCGAGGTCTCGGGTGCGGCGGCGCTGCCGGTGCTCGCGCCGCTGTCGCTGGCCGCGCTCGCCCTGGCCGCGGCGCTCGCGATCGTCGGTCCGGTGCTGCGGATCGTGTTCGGCGTGCTCACGCTCGCGATCGGCGGCGTGCTCACTGCGATGACCGCGCCCCTCGCATTGGCGACGCCGATCACCGCCATCGCGTCGACGGTGACCGAGGCGACCTTCATCAGCGGGAACGAGTCGATTCGCACGCTCGTGGCCCGGATCACCCCCACCGCGTGGGGGGTCGTCACCCTCGTCGCGGCGGTGGTGATCGCGCTGTTCGGCATCTTCATCGTCGTCTCGGCCCGACACTGGCGCAGCAGCGGACGGCGCTTCGCCGCGTCGGAGGCGTCGGCCCAGCGCGGTGCCGGCCCGGTGGATGCGATCGACGGCTGGGACGGGCTGTCGAAGGGCATCGACCCGACCGGCGTGGACGATGTAAACACCCCACCCCCGGCCCGCTAGACTGTCCCTGAACCATCGAAGGAGCAACATGAGCAACCCCATCGCAGACCCCGGTCACGGCCACTCGCCCGCAGCGTGGATCGCGGTGACGATCATGCTGCTCGCCTTCGCCATCGGCACGGTTGCCTTCTTCCTGGACGCGCCCGCCGTGGTGTACGGCTCCGCGGCCCTGCTCGTGGTGGGACTGCTCGTCGGCTGGGTGCTGAAGCTCGTCGGCTACGGCGTTGGCGGCAGCAAGGTTTCAGCGAAGGCACACTGATCGTGCTCGCCGACCTGACGGCCGGCGCGGTGCAGGATGCACAGTCGCGAGAGGCGCGCAAGCCGCTCGCGACGCTCGAGCGTGAGGCGCTTGCCAGGCCCGCCGCGCGAGACGCCCTGCGTGCGCTCGCCCCCGGCGAGGCCGTGAAGGTGATCGCCGAGGTCAAGCGGGCGAGCCCCTCGCGCGGCGACCTCGCCGAGATCGCCGACCCGGCGCAGCTGGCACGACTGTACGAGATCGGCGGCGCGAGCACGGTGAGCGTGCTCACCGAGGGTCGCAGATTCAAGGGCAGCCTGGCCGACCTCGAGGCCGTGCGCGCCGCGGTCGACATCCCCGTGCTGCGCAAAGACTTCATCGCCACGCGCTACCAGGTGTTCGAGGCGCGGGCCGCGGGTGCCGATCTGGTGCTGCTCATCGTGGCCGCGCTCGAGCAGCCGCTGCTGGTCGAGCTGTACGAGCTCATCCTCGAGCTGGGCATGACCCCGCTGGTCGAGACGCACAGCGCCGAGGAGCTCGCACGCGCGATCGACCTCGGTGCCCAGCTCATCGGCGTCAACGCCCGCGACCTCAACACCTTCAACCTCGATCGCGATCTGTTCGGCCGCCTCGCTGAGCGCATCCCGGCCGGCGTGATCAAGATCGCCGAGTCCGCGGTGCTTGGCGTCGACGATGTCGTGCACTATCGCCGCTCCGGCGCGGATGTCGTGCTCATCGGCGAGGCGCTGGTGACGAGCGACCCGGTCGCCACGCTGACCTCGTTCATCGAGGCATCCCGATTCGAGCTTCCAGGAGGCGCGCTCGCATGAGCCTGCGTGAGGTGAAAGGCCCGTTCTTCGGCGAGTTCGGCGGGCGGTACATGCCCGAGTCGCTGATCGCTGCGATCGACGAGCTGACCGCGGTGTACGAGAGCGCGATCGTCGATCCCGCGTTCCAGGCCGAGCTCGCGGCGCTGCTGCACGACTACGCGGGTCGCCCGTCCGCGTTCACCGAGGTGCCGCGCTTCGCCGCGCACGCCGGCGGCGCGCGAGTGTTCCTCAAGCGCGAGGACCTCAACCACACCGGCTCGCACAAGATCAACAACGTGCTCGGGCAGGCGCTGCTGACCAAGCGGCTCGGCAAGACGCGCGTCATCGCCGAGACCGGCGCGGGCCAGCACGGCGTGGCCACGGCCACCGCGGCCGCACTGTTCGGCCTCGACTGCACGATCTACATGGGCGAGGTCGACACCGAGCGCCAGGCCCTGAACGTGGCCCGGATGCGACTGCTCGGCGCGGAGGTGAAGGCGGTCTCGACCGGTTCGCGCACCCTGAAGGACGCGATCAACGACGCCTACCGCGACTGGGTCGCCTCGGTCGAGACGACCAACTACATCTTCGGCACGGCAGCCGGCCCGCACCCGTTCCCCGCCATGGTCCGCGACTTCCAGAAGATCATCGGCGAGGAGGCGCGCGGCCAGATCGTCGAGCGCACCGGCTCGCTCCCGGACGCGGTGCTCGCGTGCATCGGCGGCGGCTCGAACGCGATCGGCATGTTCGACGCGTTCCTCGATGACGAGGGCGTGCGGCTCTACGGCGTGGAGGCGGCCGGCGACGGCGTCGACACGGCGCGCCACGCGGCATCCATCGAGCGCGGCCGCCCCGGCGTGCTGCACGGCGCCCGCACGTTCGTGCTCCAGGACGAGGACGGGCAGACGATCGAGTCGCACTCGATCTCGGCGGGGCTCGACTATCCGGGCGTCGGGCCTGAGCACGCGTGGCTGGCGTCGATCGGCCGCGCGCAGTACATCCCGGCCACGGACGACGAGGCCATGCAGGCGCTGCGCCTGCTGTCGCGCACCGAGGGCATCATCCCCGCGATCGAGTCGGCGCACGCGCTGGCCGGCGCGCTCCGGATCGGCCAGGAGCTCGGCGCCGAGGCGACGATCGTGGTGTGCCTCTCGGGCCGCGGCGACAAAGACATGGACACCGCCGCGCGGTACTTCAAGCTGTACGACACGCCGAGCGAGGAGGGCGCATGAGCGCACGCACCGAGGCCGCGCTGGCCGGGGCGGCCGAGCGGCGCAAGGGCGCCCTCGTCGGGTACCTGCCCGTGGGCTTCCCCGATCTGCAGACGAGCATCGACGCGGCGGTCGCCGTGGTCGAGAACGGCTTCGACATCCTCGAGCTCGGCCCGCCGTACTCCGACCCCGTCATGGACGGCGAGATCATCCAGCAGGCCACCCAGGCCGCCCTGGCCGCCGGCTTCAGGCTGCGCGACCTGTTCACGGCGGTGCGCGAGATCTCGGCGCGCGTGGATGCCCCGATCCTCGTGATGAGCTACTGGAATCCGATCATCCAGTACGGCGTCGACCGCTTCGCCGACGACCTGAAGGCGGCCGGCGGCGCCGGGCTGATCACACCCGACATCACGCCCGAGGCGGCGCAGGAATGGATCGCCGCGTCTGAGCGCACGGGCCTCGACCGCGTGTTCCTCGCGGCGCCGACCTCCAGCGACGAGCGCCTCGCGATGATCACCGAGGCTTCGACGGGCTTCATCTACACCGTGTCGACGATGGGCATCACCGGCGAGCGAGCGACCCTCGACGCCAACGCCCGCACGCTCGTCGGGCGGCTGCGCGAGCACGGCGCGGCGCGCGCCTGCGTCGGAATCGGCATCTCGACCGCCGACCATGTCGCCGGCGTGCTCGAGTACGCCGACGGCGCGATCATCGGCACCGCGCTCGTGCGCGCGCTGCGCGACGGGGGCGTCGAGGGCATCGCCCGAACGGCCCGCGAGCTTGCCCAGGGTGCGGCGCGCTCCCACTGAGCCCGTCAGACTCGAACTAGACTTCAGGGAGCACACGACGCTCCGAACTCTTCAGCAAGGATGATCGAACGATGATGAACGCCGCACTGCAGGTAATCGCGAGCATCCCGAGCCCAGATGTCAGCTACTTCGACATCGGCCCCCTGCGGATCTACATCTACGCGCTGTGCATCATCGTCGGCATCATCGTCGCGACGTTCCTCACCAACGCGCGGCTGACCAAGCGCGGTGCCGAGCCGTGGATCGTCATCGACATCATCCTGCTCGCGATCCCGCTCGCGATCATCGGCGCCCGCATCTTCCACGTGCTCACCCACCCGGCGTTCTACTTCGGCCCGGGCACCGATTTCTTCGCGATCTTCCGCATCTGGGAGGGCGGCATCGCGATCTACGGCGCCCTCATCGGCGGCGCCATCGGCGCGTGGCTGGGCTGCCGCTGGAGCGGGATCCGCTTCTGGAGCTTCGCCGACGCGCTCGCGCCGGGCATGCTCATCGCGCAGGCGCTCGGACGCTTCGGCAACTGGTTCAACCAGGAGCTGTTCGGCCTTCCCACGACGCTGCCGTGGGGCCTCGAGATCGACCGCGACAACCCGGCGTGGCCGCCCGGGCTGCCGGCCGGCACGCTGTTTCACCCCACCTTCCTCTACGAGGTGATCTGGAACCTGCTGGGCGCCGCGGTGCTGCTGTGGGCCGGGCAGAAGTTCATCCGCCTGCAGTGGGGCCGCCTGTTCGCCCTGTACCTGATCTGGTACAGCGCCGGCCGCGTGGTGTGGGAGTCGATCCGCATCGACCCGACCGAGATCTTCCTGGGCCTGCGCGTGAACGTCTGGTGGTCGATCCTCTCGATCGCGCTGGGACTCGTGATCTTCGTCGTGCAGAAGCGGCGCCACCCGGGGCTCGAGCCGAGCCCCTATCGTCCCGGCCGTGGCTGGGACGGCGCTCCGGCTGGTGTACACTCGCAAAACAGCGAATCCGACTTCGTTGATCTGAGCGAGCCCCCGGCGGGTGCGCTGAAGGCCGCAGCCACGAGCAGAGCCGCAATCACGAAGTAGGCGCGAGACCCCGCGCGCGTCGCCCCGGTGCAGTTGCAAGTTCATGCCAATTGCCACGGGCCGACGACGTCCCACAGCGAAATCAAGTGAGGACGGTCGCGATGACACTCCGCTCCCTGAAATCAGCACCACCGGGCTTTCCGGCCCGCCAAGGCCTGTACAACCCGGCCTTCGAGAAGGACGCCTGCGGCCTCGCCGTGGTGGCGACGCTCCGCGGCACCCCTGGCCGCGACATCGTGGATGCCGCGCTCACCGCGCTGCGCAACCTCGAGCACCGCGGGGCGATCGGCGCCGACGCCGGCACGGGTGACGGCGCCGGCATCCTGACCCAGATGCCCGACGAGTTCCTGCGCGCAGTCGCGGGCTTCGCGCTGCCGCCGCGCGGCGAGTACGCCGCGGGCATGGCATTCCTGCCGCTCGAGCGCGCGGCGCGCGAGACCATGAAGCGCGAGATCGCGGCGATCGCCGAAGACGAGGGGCTCACCGTGCTCGGCTGGCGTGCGGTCCCGACCAACGAGCAGCACCTCGGCACGCTCGCGCGCGACGCGCGACCCGCCTTCGAGCAGCTGTTCATCGCGCGACCCGGCACCAGCTTCACGCCGGCGCTGGCGGGGGTCGAGCTCGACCGCCGCACCTTCCGTCTGCGCAAACGCGCCGAGCATCAGCTCGGCGCGTATTTTGTTTCCCTCTCGGCGCGCACCCTCGGCTACAAGGGCATGCTCACGACGCACCAGCTCGAGCCGTTCTTCCCCGACCTGAGCGACCCGCGCCTGATCAGCGCCCTCGCCGTGGTGCACTCGCGGTTCTCGACCAACACCTTCCCGTCGTGGGCGCTCGCGCAGCCGCTGCGCATGCTCGCCCACAACGGCGAGATCAACACCGTCAGCGGCAACCGCAACTGGATGCGCGCGCGCCAGTCGCAGCTCGCGTCCGATCTGCTGGGCGACATCCGGCCGCTGCTGCCGATCTGCACGCCCGGCGCGAGCGACTCGGCCTCCTTCGACGAGGTGCTCGAGCTGCTCACGCTCAGCGGGCGGAGCCTGCCGCACGCGATCATGATGATGGTGCCCGAGGCGTACGAGAAGCAGGAGGGCATGGACCCGGCACTGCGCGCGTTCTACGAGTACCACGGCATGCAGATGGAGCCGTGGGACGGCCCGGCCGCCCTCACGTTCACCGACGGGACGCTCGTGGGCGCGACGCTCGACCGCAATGGGCTGCGGCCCGGACGCTGGACCGAGACGCACGATGGGCTGATCGTGATCGCGAGCGAGAGCGGGGTGCTCGACTTCGAGCCGGAGCGCATCGCGCGTCGCGGGCGGCTCCAGCCGGGAAAGATGCTGCTGATCGACACCGCCGCGGGCCGCATCATCAGCGACGAGGAGGTCAAGCGCGAGCTCGCGACCATGTCGCCCTGGCAGGCCTGGCTCGACGACGGCCGGATTCGCCTCGCGGAGCTGCCGGAGCGTGAGCACATCGTGCACCCCGCGGCATCCATCACCCGGCGCCAGCGCACCTTCGGCTACACCGAGGAGGAGGTGCGCATCCTGCTCACCCCGATGGGTCAGCACGGCGCCGAGCCGCTCGGCGCGATGGGCAGCGACACCCCGATCGCCGTGCTCAGCGAGCGGCCGAGGCTCCTGTTCGACTACTTCACCCAGCAGTTCGCGCAGGTGACGAACCCGCCGCTGGATGCGATCCGCGAGGAGGTCGTGACCTCGCTGGCGCTGGCGCTCGGCCCCACCCGCAACCTGCTCGCCGAGGGCCCGGGGCACGCCAGGGGCGTCACGCTCGAGTTTCCCGTGATCGACAACGACGAGCTGGCGAAGATCCAGCACATCGGTCGCACGGTGCCGGGGCGCTCCTCGATCACGATCCGCGGCCTCTACCACTTCGACGCGGGCCCTGGCACGATGCAGGCGCGCCTGCGCGAGATGTGCGCCGAGGTCGACCGCGCAATTGCGTCCGGCGTCGAGTACGTGGTGCTCTCCGATCGCGACTCGAACAAGGACCTCGTGCCCATCCCATCGCTGCTGATGGTCTCCGCGGTCCATCACCACCTCATCCGGGGCGAGAACCGCACGAAGGTCAGCCTCGTCGTGGAGGCCGGCGACGTGCGCGAGGTGCATCACGTCGCGACGCTCATCGGCTACGGCGCATCCGCCGTCAACCCCTACCTCGCGATGGAGAGCGTCGAGCACCTGGTGCGCACCGGCGCGATCGTCGACATCACGCCGGAGCGGGCGGTGCGCAACCTGATCTACGCGCTCGGCAAGGGCGTGCTGAAGATCATGTCGAAGATGGGCATCTCGACCGTCGCCTCGTACGCCGGGGCACAGACCTTCGAGGCGATCGGCCTCTCGCAGGCGTTCATCGACGCCTACTTCACCGGCACCGAGACCAAGCTCGGCGGCATCGGCATCGACGAGGTGGCGGCCGAGAATCAGGCCCGCCACGATCACGCCTACCCGCAGGACGAGGCGGTGCGCGCCCACGAGCGGCTCTGGAACGGCGGCGAGTACCAGTGGCGCCGCGAGGGCCCGCCGCACCTGTTCAACCCCGACACGGTCTTCCGCCTCCAGCACTCCACCCGCACCCGCCGCTACGACATCTTCCGCGAGTACACGGCGCTGGTCGACGAGCAGGCGGCCGAGCTCAAGACGCTGCGCGGCCTGTTCCGGTTCCGGCACGGGATGCGCCGACCGGTGCCGATCGACGAGGTCGAGCCGGTGGCATCCATCGTCAGGCGCTTCTCAACCGGGGCCATGAGCTACGGCTCCATCTCGCAGGAGGCGCACGAGACGCTCGCGATCGCCATGAACTCGCTCGGCGCGAAGTCGAACTCGGGGGAGGGCGGCGAAGACCCGGAGCGCCTGGAGGACCCGGCGCGGCGCAGCGCCATCAAGCAGGTGGCCTCGGGCCGGTTCGGCGTGACCAGCCACTACCTCGCCACGGCGGACGATGTGCAGATCAAGCTCGCGCAGGGCGCGAAGCCCGGCGAGGGCGGGCAGCTGCCGCCGGGCAAGGTCTACCCCTGGGTCGCCCGCACGCGCCACGCGACTCCGGGCGTCGGGCTCATCTCGCCGCCCCCGCACCACGACATCTACTCGATCGAAGACCTCAAGCAGCTGATCTTCGACCTCAAGCGCGCCAACCCGCAGGCGCGCATCAACACCAAGCTGGTGAGCCAGTCGGGCATCGGCGCGGTCGCGGCGGGCGTGGCCAAGGCGCTGAGCGACGTGATCCTCGTCTCCGGCCACGACGGCGGCACGGGGGCGAGCCCGCTCAACTCGCTCAAGCACGCGGGCACGCCCTGGGAGCTGGGGCTCGCCGAGACCCAGCAGACGCTGATGCTCAACGGGATGCGCGACCGGGTGGTGCTGCAGGTCGACGGCCAGCTGAAGACCGGCCGCGACGTCGTGATCGCGGCGCTGCTGGGGGCCGAGGAGTTCGGCTTCGCGACGGCACCGCTGGTGGTCTCGGGATGCATCATGATGCGCGTGTGCCACCTCGACACCTGCCCCGTCGGCGTCGCCACCCAGAACCCGCTGCTGCGCCAGCGATTCACGGGCAAGCCCGAGTTCGTCGTGAACTTCTTCGAGTTCCTCGCGCAGGAGGTGCGCGAGCACCTCGCCGAGCTGGGCTTCCGCTCGCTCGACGAGGCGATCGGGCGCAGCGAGGTGCTCGATGTCAACGGCGCCGTGGAGCACTGGAAGGCGAGCGGGCTTGACCTGGCGCCGATGCTCGAGGGTCCGGCGTTCGGGCCCGACGAGCCGCGACGCAACGCTCGCGGGCAGGAGCACGAGCTGCATGAGCACTTCGACACGCCGCTGATCGCGGCCGCCGAAGACGTGATTCGCGAGGCGCGCCACGGGGCCGCGACCATCAGCTTCGACCTGCCCGTGCGCAACACCGCCCGTGCGGTCGGCACGATGCTCGGCTACCGGGTCACCCGCGCCCACGGCGAGGCGGGGATGCCGGACGACTCGATCACCCTGCAGCTGACCGGCTCGTCCGGGCAGTCGCTGGGCGCGTTCCTGCCGCGCGGCATCACGCTGCGGCTCGAGGGCGACGCCAACGACTACGTCGGCAAGGGCCTGTCGGGCGGACGCATCGCGATTCGCGCGCCGCGCGGCGCCGACTTCGTCGCCGCCGAGAACGTCATCGCCGGCAACGTGATCGGCTACGGCGCGACGAGCGGCAGCATGTTCCTCTCGGGCGTGGTCGGCGAGCGCTTCCTCGTCCGCAACTCGGGCGCGACGGCTGTCGCCGAGGGCGTGGGCGACCACGCGCTCGAATACATGACCGGCGGCGTCGCGGTGATTCTCGGCCCGACGGGCCGAAACCTCGGCGCCGGCATGTCGGGCGGCACCGCGTACGTGCACCGCCTCGACGCGGCGAAGGTGAACCGCGAGGCGCTCGGTGCGGGCGAGCTCCTGCTGGGCGAGCTCGATGAGGCGGATGCGGCGCTGCTGCACGGGCTGCTCGTCGAGCACGAGCGCGAGACGGGCTCGGCGGTGGCCGCCGGGCTCCTGGCATCGTTCGCCGAGGCCGTGGGCGAGTTCGTGCGGGTGCTGCCCCGCGATTACGCGGCGGTGCAGGGTGCCCGTCGCGAGGCCGTCGCCGAGGGGATCGACCCCGACGGCGAACGAGTGTGGAACCGAATTCTGGAGGTGACCGGTGGCTGATCCAAGAGGCTTTCTGAAGGTGACGGAACGCGAGCTGCCCGCTCGCCGCCCCGTGCCCGTGCGAATCATGGACTGGAAGGAGGTGTACGAGCCGGGCGACCAGGCGGTGCTTCGCCGACAGGCGAGCAGGTGCATGGACTGCGGCATCCCGTTCTGTCACAAGGGATGCCCGCTGGGCAACCTCATCCCCGAGTGGAACGACCTCACCCGACGCGGTGAGGGGCGCGAGGCGAGCGAACGGCTGCACGCCACGAACAACTTCCCGGAGTTCACCGGTCGGCTGTGCCCGGCCCCGTGCGAGAGCTCGTGCGTGCTCGGGATCAACCAGCCGGCCGTCACGATCAAGCAGATCGAGGTGTCGATCGCCGACGAGGCGTTCGCGAAGGGCTGGATCGAGCCCGAGCCGCCCGCGCGCATGACCGGCAAGACCGTGGCGATCGTGGGCTCCGGCCCGGCCGGGCTCGCCGCCGCGCAGCAGCTCACCCGCGCCGGGCACACCGTCGCCGTGTTCGAGCGCGACGATCGCATCGGCGGCCTGCTTCGCTACGGGATCCACGACTTCAAGATGGAGAAGGAGCACATCGCGGCGCGGCTGCGCCAGATGCGCGCCGAGGGCACGCGCTTTCGCGAGGGCGTGCACATCGGGGTCGACATCACGTGGGCGGAGCTGCGCTCGCGCTACGACGCCGTGGTGATCGCGACCGGGGCGACCGTGCCTCGCGACATCGCGATCCCGGGACGCGACCTGCCGGGGGTGCACTTCGCGATGGAGTATCTCGTCGACTCGAATCGCGCGGTCGCGGGCGACGAGGTTCCCGAGCAGATCTCGGCCACGGGCAAGCATGTCGTGGTGATCGGCGGTGGCGACACCGGCGCGGACTGCATCGGCACGGCGCACCGACAGGGTGCACGGAGCGTCACAAACCTGGCGATCGGCACGCAGCCTCCGCAATCGCGAACCGACGCGCAGCCGTGGCCGACGATGCCGAACCTGTTCGAGGTGCAGTCTGCGCACGAGGAGGGCGGCGAGCGGGTGTACCTCGCCTCGACCGTCGAGTTCCTCGCCGACGAGGCTGGCCGCGTGCGTGCGCTGCGCGTGGCCGAGACCGAGTACGTGGACGGTCGACGCGTGCCCAAGAGCGGTACCGAGCGCGAGATCCCCGCTGATCTTGTGCTGATCGCGATGGGTTTCACCGGTCCGGAGCGGCAGGGGCTGGAGGAGCAGCTCGGGGTGCGATTCACCTCGCGCGGCACGCTCGAGCGCGACGCGCACTACGCCGCGAGCGAGTCCGGCATGTTCGTCGCCGGCGACGCGGGCCGCGGCCAGTCGCTCATCGTGTGGGCGATCGCCGAGGGCCGCGCGGCCGCGGCGAGGGTGGATGCGTTCCTCATGGGTTCATCGGAGCTTCCGGCTCCCGTTGCGCCCGGCGACGTCGCCATCGGGCTGCACCCCGCGTAGGCTTGGGGGAGGCGCGGATGCGCCGGCGCAGTGGCGCCGACATCCGCGCATCCCCCTGGAGTCA
>Ga0116180_1001120_pt1 | contig 23227 bp, 19 predicted proteins | sample AD_UKC073_MetaG_FD_89804 | JGI IMG/M metagenome (GOLD analysis project Ga0116180, IMG submission 89804) | Active sludge microbial communities of municipal wastewater-treating anaerobic digesters from USA - AD_UKC073_MetaG | ecosystem: Engineered > Bioreactor > Anaerobic > Digestate | place: USA...
CACCGAGAACCCTTCGTTCTCGGTGATCTCGCCGCTGCTCTCGCGATCCCTGCTGCTCACCCTCACGCCGCTGGACGACGCGCGGCTCGGGGAGCTGCTCGATCGCGCCGTCGCCGATCCGCGCGGTCTGCGCGGCGAGGTCAAGCTGTCGCCCGAGGCCCGGGCCGCGATCGTGCGCCTGGCCTCCGGCGACGCGCGCCGGGCGCTCACGGCGCTCGAGGCATCCGCAGCGATGGCGGCCGGTCTCGCGGGCGAGGCCGTGGAGGGCGACGACGCGGCCGCCGGTCTTGACGCGGGCGACGATCGCCCCTCGGCGGTGGTCACGCCGGAGCTCGTGGCGCAGGCGGTCGACCGGGCGCTGCTGCGCTACGACCGCCAGGGCGACGAGCACTACGACGTGATCAGCGCGTTCATCAAGTCGATCCGGGGGTCGGACGTCGATGCGGCGGTGCACTACCTGGCCCGGATGATCGAGGCGGGCGAAGACCCGCGCTTCATCGCGCGACGCCTGGTGATCAGCGCCGCCGAAGACATCGGCATGGCGGATCCGCAGGCGCTGGGCATCGCCACCGCTGCCGCGGACGCCGTGGCGTTCATCGGGATGCCCGAGGGTCGGATCCCTCTGGCCGAGGTGACCATCTATCTGGCGAGCGCCGCGAAGTCGAACGCCGCCTACCTGGCCATCGACGCGGCGATCGCCGATGTCCGCGCGGGACGCATCGGCACGGTGCCGATGCACCTCCGCGACGCGCACTACGCGGGGGCGAAGCGGCTCGGGCACGGAGCGGGGTACCGGTATCCGCACGATGCCGAGATCGGGATCGTGGCGCAGCAGTACCTCCCCGACGCGCTTCGCGGCCAGCGCTACTATCAGCCGACCTCGCACGGGCACGAGCGCGACATCCAGGCCCGCCTCGAGAAGATCCGGCGCATCCTCGCGCCCGGCGCGGATGCGCCGCCCCCGGCGTGATACGATTTCCTCTGCCCAAGGCTCGATTTCTGCGCGCGGCTGCAACGAATTCGAAGGCTGAGGAGCGGCACCTGTAGCCGGTGACGCTTCGCAGGGCACATCCCTCTGATTTCTCCGGTGCAGTTCTGCGCGCCCACGCGTGGTCGCGAGCGGCCGGCATTCACATTGATCAAGAGTTAGGAAATCGTGTCTACGAAGTCACGCACCCGCAGCCAGACCCGCCTTTCGCGGTCGCTGGGCATCGCCCTCACCCCGAAGGCGGCCAAGTACCTCGAGAAGCGCCCCTACGCGCCCGGCGAGCACGGCCGCACCAAGCGCAAGCAGGACAGCGACTACGCCGTTCGTCTGCGCGAGAAGCAGCGCCTTCGCGCCCAGTACGGCATCCGCGAGAAGCAGATGCGCAACACCTTCGACGAGGCTCGTCGTCAGGACGGCCTGACCGGTGAGAACCTGGTCGAGCTGCTCGAGCAGCGCCTCGACGCCCTCGTGCTGCGTGCCGGCTTCGCCCGCACCACCGCACAGGCGCGTCAGCTGGTCGTGCACCGCCACATCATGGTCGACGGCCAGCTCGTCGACCGCCCGTCGTTCCGTGTGAAGCCGGGTCAGCTCATCCACGTCAAGGCGCGCAGCGAGGCCACCGAGCCCTTCCAGGTCGCGGCCGCCGGTGGTCACACCGACGTGCTCCCGGCCACGCCGGCCTACCTCGATGTCGAGCTCGACAAGCTGCAGGCGCGCCTGGTGCGTCGCCCGAAGCGCTCCGAGGTGCCGGTCACGTGTGACGTGCAGCTCGTCGTCGAGTACTACGCAGCCCGCTAGGCCACAGGCACAGCGCAGCGATTGCGAACGGGCGTCGGATCTTCGGATCCGGCGCCCGTTCGCATACCCCGGGCGCACATGCCTCGCCGCGCATGCCGCAGGGGGTGCGGGGCGCACAGTACGATGGTGACGATGCCGCGATCTTCGCGGCGCGATGTGTGAGGAGCCTGCAATGAAGGGTCTCGTGTGGTTTGTCGCCGGCGTCGCCGGAGGCTTCGTGGTCGCGCATTTCGCGAACAAGACGGCGCGTGGCCAGCAGCTGTTTGCAGAGCTGGACGCGCGAATCGGCGAATTCTCCGAGCTCGTCTCGACCGCATATCGCGAGCAGGAGGCGAAGTTCGCCGATACTCCCGAGGAAAAAACACCGTAAATGAAGACCGCTGAGATCAGCCGCCGATTCCTTGACTACTTCGAGAAGCGCGGCCACACCATCGTGCCGTCGGCTTCGCTCGTGTCGGACGACCCGACCCTGCTCTTCACCGTCGCCGGCATGGTGCCGTTCATCCCGTACCTCAACGGCGATGTGCCGGCGCCCTACCCGCGCGCGGCCGACCTGCAGAAGTGCCTGCGCACCAACGACATCGAAGAGGTCGGCAAGACGCCCCGTCACGGCACCTTCTTCCAGATGATGGGCAACTGGTCCTTCGGCGACTACTTCAAGGAAGGCGCCATCACCTTCGCCTGGGAGCTGCTGACCGGCGCTGAGGACGACGGGGGCCTCGGCTTCGATCCGAAGGATCTCTGGGTCACCGTCTACGAGGACGACGACGAGGCCTTCGAGCTATGGCATCGCATCGCGGGCCTGCCCGAGGAGCGGATCCAGCGCCTGGGCAAGGACACGAACTACTGGAGCACCGGGCAGCCCGGCCCCGCCGGCCCCTGCTCGGAGATCTTCTTCGACCGCGGCCCCGCGTACGGCGTCGACGGCGGCCCCGCCACCGACGACGACCGCTACGTCGAGATCTGGAACCTCGTGTTCATGCAGTACGCCATCGGCGATGTGCGCAGCCAGAGCGAGTTCCGCATCCTCGGCGAGCTGCCGAAGAAGAACATCGACACCGGCATGGGCCTCGAGCGCGTCGCGTTCATCAAGCAGGGCGTCGACAACATGTACGAGACCGACCAGGTGCGTCCGGTGCTCGACCGCGCGGCGCAGCTGAGCGGTCGGGAGTACGGCGTCGACGCGGCCGACGATGTGCGCATGCGCGTGATCGCCGATCACGTCCGCTCGTCGCTCATGCTGCTCAGCGACGGCGTCACCCCCTCGAACGAGGGTCGCGGCTACATCCTCCGGCGCCTCATGCGCCGCGTGATCCGCGCGATGCGCCTGCTCGGCGTCGAGGGACCCACCTTCCTCGAGCTGTTCACGGCTTCGCGCGACGCGATGAAGTCGGCGTACCCCGAGGTCGAGACCGACTGGGAGCGCATCTCGAAGTACGCGCTGGCCGAGGAGCAGACCTTCCTGCGCACCCTCGCCGCCGGCTCGCACATCCTCGACGAGGCGCTCACCGCGACCCGCGCCAGCGGCGATGCGGCGCTCGGCGGCCCCCAGGCCTTCCTGCTGCACGACACCTACGGCTTCCCCATCGAGCTCACGCTCGAGATCGCGGAGGAGGCGGGGCTCAGCGTCGACCGCGTCGCATTCAACGAGCTGATGCAGGCGCAGCGCGATCGTGCGAAGGCCGACGCGCTCTCCAAGCGCCGCACGCTCGCCGACCACAGCGTGTACCGCGAGTTCCGCGCGCTCGGCGAGACCGAGTTCGTGGGCTACACCGAGCTCGAGACCCAGTCTCGGGTCCTGGGCATCCTCGTCGACGGCGTCTCGGTCGATCGTGCCGGCGAGGGGCAGATCGCGGAGGTCATCCTCGCCGAGACCACCCTCTACGCCGAGGCCGGCGGGCAGGCGGCAGACAAGGGCCTGATCGTGGGCCCGGGCTTCGAGCTCGAGGTGCTCGACGTGCAGAAGCCGGTCCCGGGGCTGGTCAGCCACATGGTGCAGGTCACGGCGGGCGAGGTGGCGGTGGATGCCGCCGCGACGACGGTGGTCGACGCATCCAATCGTCGCGGCGCCACGCAGGCCCACTCGGGCACGCACATCGTGCACGCCGCGATCCACGAGATCCTCGGCAAGAGCGCGAACCAGTCCGGCTCGTTCAACAAGGCCGGCTACCTGCGTCTCGACTTCAGCTGGAGCGAGGCGCTCTCGGCAGAGACCCGCAGCGAGATCGAGGAGGTGGCGAACAACGCGGTGCGCGAGAATTTCGCCGTCACCACGCGCGTGCTGCCCATCGCCGAGGCCAAGGAGCTCGGCGCGATGGCGCTGTTCGGCGAGAAGTACGGCGACACCGTGCGCATGGTCGACATCGGCGGCCCGTGGTCGCGCGAGCTCTGCGCGGGCACGCACGTCGGATCCACCGCCGAGATCGGCCTGATCAGCGTCGTCGGCGAGCAGTCGGTCGGTGCCTCGAACCGGCGCATCGAGTCGCTGGTCGGCATGGAGGCGTTCCGTGAGCTCGCCGCCGAGCGGGCGATCGTCGGGGCGCTCACCTCCTCGCTGAAGACGCCGCGCGAGCAGCTGCCGCAGCGCATCGCGGAGCTCACCGCGAACCTGCGTGCCGCCGAGAAGAAGATCGCCGCGTTCGAGGCGCGAGCCCTGATGGAGCGCGTGCCCGCGCTGGCCGCCGGCGCGTCGCGCGCGGGCGGCGTGGCGCTGGTCGCTGACTCGCTCGGCACCGTCGGCTCGGCCGACGACCTGCGCTCGCTCGTGCTGGGCGTGCGCGACAAGCTCGGCACCGAGGCCGCGGTCGTCGCCCTCGGCGCCGTCGTGGGCGAGCGACCCGTCGTGATCGTCGCCACCAACGAGGCCGCGCGCGGCCGCGGCGCGAAGGCCGGCGCCCTCGCGAAGGGCGCGGCCGGCGTGCTCGGCGGCGGCGGGGGAGGACGCGACGACGTCGCCCAGGGCGGCGGCACGGACGCGGCGAAGCTCGCCGACGCGCTCGACTCGGTCGCGCTGGGGCTGGCGGCGACGGGCGCGTGAGCGGCTTCCGTCCCGGCGTGCGCATTGGCGTCGACGTCGGCAAGGCGCGCATCGGCGTCGCGCGCTGCGACATGCACGGGATGCTGGCGACCCCGGTCGAGACGGTTCCGCGGGCGAAGGGCGACCCGGTCGCGAGGATCATCGCGATCGCCCTCGAGCACGAGGCGTTCGAGCTCGTCGTCGGCCTGCCGCTGGGCATGTCCGGCGGGGAGACGCCCTCGACGGCGGACGCTCGCGAGTTCGCCGGACTGCTCGCCGCCGCGTGGCACGCGGCCGGGGGAGTGCAGCCGGTGCGGCTCGTCGACGAGCGGCTGAGCACGGTCACGGCGCATTCCGCGCTGCGTGGTGCGGGAAGATCCCAGCGTTCGTCTCGTAGCATTGTGGATCAGGTTGCCGCCGTCGTGCTCCTGCAGCACGCGATCGACACCGAGAAGCTCACCGGCACCCCGCTCGGCGAGACCCTGCACACCCCACCACCAGGCGACGTCGCCGAACCCGCCGAGGCGGACGGCGCGTAGCACTTCCGCGCTGACCAGACGGAGCTGACCGCATGACCGACAAGTCGACGCCGCCCGACGACGACTTCACCGACGTGTTCGGCGACCTGCCCGACCCGCGCGCCGCGCAGCCGGGCGCCGACGCGGCGCCTGGAGGTCAGCCGGCCTCGCGCCGCGAGGCGCGCGCCGCGGCGCAGGGGTCGGACGGGGAGCCCGGATCGGACGGGGAACCCGGGTCGGCCGCGGCGCAGGGCTCGGACGCCGGGCAGAGCGGCGCGCGGCAGCGCACGCCGAGCGAGACGACCGCCGATGGCGCGCGCCCGGCCCCGGACGCCGAAGCGCCGCGCGCCGCGGGGGACGCGGCATCCGCCCTCACCCTCGACGAGCTGCTCGCGGCCGACGCCGAATCCGTCTCCGGCGCGGACGGCTCGGGGCGGGCGGGGCGCCGACGCGGCGGCAAGGGCAAGTGGATCGCCCTCGGCATCGTCGTCGCGCTGCTGGCCGGCATCGGCGGCGCGGGCGTGTGGGCGTGGAGCACCTACGAGCCGCAGATCCGCAAGGTGCTCGGCTGGCAGGAGCCCACCGACTTCGAGCCCGGGCTCGCGAGCGGCGAGGCGATCGTCGAGATCAGCGAGGGCGACAACGGCCTCGCCATCTCGCGCACGCTCGCCGCGGCGGGCGTCATCAAGACGCCGGACGCGCTCTACGAGCTCCTGCTGAAGATGCCCGAGCAGCCGGTGTTCTACCCCGGCGTGTACACCCTGCAGACCCGGATGACCGCCGCGGCCGCCCTCGCCGCGCTGCAGGATCCCGCGAGCCGCTCCGAGGCGAGCACGCTGGTGCGCGAGGGCCTGACGGTCGCGCAGACGCTGCCGATCCTCGCCGAGGATCTCGGGATCCCGCTCGCCGAGCTCGAGGCCGCGGTCGCCGATCCGTCGGCGTACTCGATCAAGGCCGACTCGCTCGAGGGCTGGCTGTTTCCGGCGCGCTACACCTTCAACCCCGGGGTGACCGCGACCGAGGTGGTGCAGGCCATGATCGACCGCGCCGTGACCTCGCTGAACAATGCCGGCGTCGCCGTCGAGGATCGGCAGCGCATCCTCACGATCGCCTCGATCGTGCAGCGCGAGGCGCGCTTCTCGGACGACTTCTTCAAGGTCTCGCGCGTGATCGAGAACCGCCTGCAGCCGGGCAACACCGAGACCTTCGGCCTGCTGCAGATGGACTCGACCGCCCAGTACGGCTACGGCGAGATGCACGACGGCAGCGTGAGCTCCTCCGGCGCGGCGCTGCGCGACCCCAACCCGTGGAACACCTACGTGCACCCCGGCCTGCCGATCGGCCCGATCGCCAACCCCGGCGACCTCGCGATCGAGGCGGCGGCGCACCCCGTCGACGGCCCCTGGTACTACTTCGTGACGGTCAACCTCAACACCGGCGAGACCGTCTTCACCACCACCGCCGCCGAGCACGAGGCCGCGCGCAAGCAGTGGATCCAGTGGTGCCGCGACAACCCGGACGCGGGGTGCTGACGCGATGACGAACACCCGCACGAGCGGCGGCATCGACACCAATCTCGCGGTCTGGGGCGACCCCATCGACCACAGCCGCTCGCCCGATCTGCACGCGGCCGCATACGCGGTGCTCGGCCTCGATTGGTGCTACGGCCGCCGGCGGGTCGATGCGGCCGGCTTCGCGTCCGCACTCGGGGGGCTGGATGCCTCGTGGCGCGGGCTCTCGCTCACCATGCCGCTGAAGGAGGCGGCGTTCACCGCAGCGGCCACGCGCGACCGGCACGCCGCCCTCACGGGAGCGGTCAACACGCTCCTGCTCGGCCCCGACGGGCCGCGCGGCTACAACACCGACGTCGGCGGGCTCGCCCGGGCCCTGCGCGGCGAGGGCATCGACGGGCCGGGCGCGGCCCGGATCATCGGCGCCGGCGCGACCGCGGCATCCGCGCTCGTCGCCCTGGTCGAGCTCGGCGCCCGGCGCATCGAGGTCGTCGCGCGCAGCCCGCAGAAGGCCGCGCCGCTCGTCGCCCTCGGCGCGCGGCAGGGCGCCGTCGTCACGACGGCGCAGCTGGGCGCGTCCGCCCCGGCGAAGGTCGATGTGACGGTGGGCACGCTGCCCGGCGGAACGAACCTCCCGGACGCCACGGCTGACGCGCTCGCGACTGCCGGCGGGACGCTGCTCGACGTCGCCTACTCGCCCTGGCCGAGCTCGCTGGCGGCGCGCTGGCAGGCACACGGCGCGCCCGCGTCCTCGGGGCTCTCGATGCTCGTCGAACAGGCGCTGCTGCAGGTGCGGATCTTCGTCACGGGCGATGTCGCCGCGCCGCTCCCGCAGGAGCAGGCGGCGCGCGCGGCGATGCGCGCAGTGGTGGGCCTGAGCGACTGACCGCCGCCGGGCGGGGCCGCCGGGCGCGCCGCGCGACGTCACGGTGGCCGCGCTTATGGGATGATGGGGCACATGCTTCGCGTGCTCACGGCGGGGGAGTCCCACGGACCCGAACTCGTCACAATCATGGAGGGTCTGCCCTCCGGCGTCCCCGTGTCGATCGACGCCATCCAGGCCGATCTCAACCGCAGGAAGCTCGGCTACGGCCGCGGCTCGCGGATGAAGTTCGAGGCAGACGAGCTCACGCTCTCGGCCGGCGTCGTGCACGGTCGCACGATCGGCAGCCCGATCGCGATTCGCATCGGCAACACCGAGTGGCCCAAGTGGACCGAGGTGATGAGCGCCGAGCCCGTCGAGCTCACCGACCGCTCGCGAGGCCGCGGCGCCGCCCTCACGCGCCCGCGGCCGGGGCACGCCGACCTCGTCGGCATGCAGAAGTACGACTTCGACGAGGCGCGCCCCATCCTCGAGCGCGCGAGCGCCCGAGAGACGGCCGCGCGCGTGGCCCTCGGCGCCGTCGCCCGCGCCTTCCTCGCCGAGCTCGGCGTGCAGCTGGTCAGCCACACGCTCTCGATCGGCCCGGTTCGCGCACCCGAGGACGCGCCGCTGCCCGGCCCGGCGGACGTCGCCGCGCTCGACGCCGACCCGCTGCGCTGCTTCCACCCCGAGACCTCCGAGCGCATGGTCGCCGAGGTCGACGACGCGCACAAGGCGGGCGACACGCTCGGCGGCATCGTCGAGGTGCTCGCCTACGGCCTGCCGCCCGGGCTCGGGTCGCACGTGCACTGGGATCGCCGCCTCGATGGCCAGCTCGCCCAGGCGCTGATGAGCATCCAGGCGATCAAGGGCGTCGAGGTGGGAGACGGATTCCTCACCACGACCCGCCGCGGCTCCGCCGCCCATGACGAGCTCTTCGTCACCGAGCAGGGCCTGACCCGATCGAGCGATCGCGCGGGCGGCACCGAGGGCGGGATGAGCACCGGCACCGTGCTGCGCGTGCGCGCCGGCATGAAGCCGATCGCGACGGTGCCCCGCGCGCTGCGCACGGTCGACGTCGCCACGGGCGAGGCCTCGGGCGCGCACCACCAGCGCTCCGACGTGTGCGCGGTGCCCGCCGCGGGCGTGGTCGCCGAGGCGATGATCGCCATCGTGCTGGCGGGCGCCTTCCTCGAGAAGTTCGGGGGCGACTCGGTCGGCGAGACCCGTCGCAACCTCGAGAGCTACCTCGCGGCGATCCCCGCGTCGCTGCGCACCGCCTCGGCCTCGGACGCGGCGCTGCTCGACAGTGACCGCTGACGCGCCCGCCATCGTGCTCGTCGGCCCGATGGGGGTCGGCAAGTCGAGCATCGGCCGCCGCGTCGCGAAGGCGCTCGGCGTGCCGTTCACCGACACCGACGCCGTCATCGTGCGCGAGCACGGGGCGATCTCGGCCATCTTCGACGAGCATGGCGAGCCGTACTTCCGGGCGCTCGAGCGCGACGCCGTCCACGAGGCCCTCGGCCGACCCGGTGTGCTCGCCCTCGGCGGGGGTGCCGCGATGCACCCCGAGACGCGCGCCGAGCTCGCCGGCCACCGCGTGGTGCTGCTGACGGTCGATGCCCGCACCGTGGCGTCCCGCCTTCGCGACGACTCGCGGCCCCTGCTTCGCGGCAGCGGCGTCGAGGAGTGGGCGCGCATCTATGCCGCCCGCAAGCCGATCTACGAAGAGGTCGCGACCGTCACGTTCGACACGTCCCACGGACCGCTGCAGGCAGTGGTCGACGCGATCGTCGCCTGGAGCAAGGAGAACCCACGATGAGCAGCGCACACCCCGGCAGCGCCGGGCAGGAGCCCACCAGGATCACCGTGGCGGGCACGCCGGGCTACGACATCCACGTCGGCCGCGGCATCCTGCACCTGGTCGACGAGGCACTCGGCGCCGACGTCTCGAAGGTCCTGCTCGTGCACCCGCCGACCATGGGCGCGAAGGCCACCGAGCTGCGCGAGCTGCTCGCACGCGACGGCCGCCAGGTGCTGCTCGCCGAGGTGCCCGACGCCGAGAGCGGCAAGCGCGTCGAGGTCGCGGCGTTCTGCTGGCAGATCATGGGCCAGGCCGACTTCACCCGCAACGACGCCGTCGTCGCGCTCGGCGGCGGGGCGACGACCGACCTCGCCGGATTCGTCGCGGCGACCTGGCTTCGCGGCGTGAAGATCGTGCAGGTGCCCACCTCGGTGCTCGGCATGGTCGACGCGGCCGTCGGCGGCAAGACGGGCATCAACACGAACGAGGGCAAGAACCTCGTGGGCGCGTTCTGGGCGCCCGCAGCGGTCGTGGTCGACCTCGAGCTGCTCGACACGCTGCCGCGCAACGAGATCCTCGCCGGCTTCGCCGAGATCGTGAAGGCGGGCTTCATCGCGCGCCCCGAGATCCTCGACATCCTCGAGGCCGATGTGGATGCCGCGACCGATCCGGCGGCGGCGCAGTTCCGTCGCTGCATCGAGCTCGCCATCGCGATGAAGGCCGAGGTCGTGGGGGAGGACTTCCGCGAGGCCGGCCTGCGCGAGATCCTCAACTACGGGCACACCCTCGGCCACGCGATCGAGCACGCGGAGCGCTACCGCTGGAGGCACGGCGCCGCCGTGGCGATCGGCATGGTCTTCGCCGCCGAGCTCTCGCGGCTCGCCGGCCGGCTCAGCGACGAGGCCGTGCAGCGCCACCGCGCCATCCTCGAATCGCTCACGCTCCCCACCAGCTACCCGGCGGGGCGCTGGCCGACGCTGCTGGCGACCATGCAGCGCGACAAGAAGACCCGCAGCGGCATGCTGCGCTTCATCGTCCTCGACGACATCGCGCGCCCGAGCGTGATGTCGGCGCCGGACGAGTCGCTGCTGTTCGCCGCCTACCAGGAGATCGGCGACTGAGCCCTCGCGGAGCAAGGAGACACTGATGGCGACGATTCTGCTGGTCAACGGCCCCAACCTCAACCTGCTCGGGATTCGGGAGCCGGAGGTGTACGGTCACGAGACGCTCGCCGACGTCGAGGCGCTGGTGCGCGCCACCGCAGCCGCGGGCGGGTTCGAGGTCGAGGCGGTGCAGAGCAACCACGAGGGCGTGCTCATCGACGCGATCCACGCGGCGCGCACGACGTGCGCCGGCATCGTGATCAATCCGGGCGGACTCACGCACACCTCGGTGGTGCTGCGCGATGCGCTCTCGGGGGTGGCGCTCCCCGTCGCCGAGGTGCACATCTCGAACGTGTACGAGCGCGAGGCCTTCCGCCATCATTCCTATGTCGCCGATGTCGCCGCCGTGCATGTGATCGGCGAGGGGATCGCCGGATATGCGCTGGCGACTGCACGGCTCATCGGCCTGGTCACAGGCACCGGCACGGACTGAGCACGTAGTATGAAATGTCGCGCGTTCGCGTCGACCCGCATCGCGCACCGAAATCTTCACACCTAGAACGGAATCGGATACTCCCATGGCTTCCACCGCAGACATCAAGAATGGCGTCGTCCTCAGCATCGACGGCCAGCTTTGGAACGTCGTCGAGTTCCAGCACGTGAAGCCCGGCAAGGGCGGTGCGTTCGTGCGCACCAAGCTGAAGAACGTGGTCACCGGCAAGTCGGTCGACCGCACCTTCAACGCCGGCGCCAAGGTCGAGATCGAGAACGTCGACCGCCGCGACTTCACCTACCTCTACGCCGACGGCGACGGCTTCGTGTTCATGGACACGCAGGACTACGACCAGATCACCGTCAGCGACGTCGTCGTCGGCGACGCCGCGAACTTCCTGCTGGAGAGCCAGCCGGTCACGATCGCCCTGCACAACGGCAACCCGCTGTACATCGACCTGCCGGCGTCCGTCGTGCTCGAGATCACCTACACCGAGCCGGGTCTCCAGGGCGACCGCTCCTCGGCCGGCACCAAGCCCGCCACCGTCGAGACCGGCTACGAGATCCAGGTGCCCCTCTTCCTCGAGACCGGCACGAAGGTCAAGGTCGACACCCGCACGGGCGACTACCTCGGCCGCGTCAACTAGTCAGCGGCGCAGCCGATGAGCGCACGCACCAAGGCGCGCAAGCGCGCCCTCGACATCCTGTTCCAGGCCGACGTCCGGCTCGAGGAGCCCGGCGTCATCCTCGCAGCCGAGGCCAGGCGCGCGGCGAGCGAGCCGTCCCGCGAGTCGTCGTGGCTCTACGCCCGCGAGATCGTCGACGGCGTGATCGATCACCGCGATGCCATCGACGAGCTGATCGCCACCTACTCCAGAGACTGGACGATCGCGCGGATGCCGGCCGTCGATCGCGCCGTGCTGCGCATCGCGATCTGGGAGATGCTCTACAACGACGAGGTGCCGGCGGCCGTCGCCACCGACGAGGCCGTCACGCTCGCGAAGGAGTTCTCGACCGACGAGTCGGGCTCGTTCGTCAACGGTGTGCTGGGGCGCGTCTCGCGCACCTCCTGAGGCACACGCCCGGGCACGAAACCCGTGCCGGAGGGTGAGAGACACAAGCGGTGCCGAACCCGGCACGGATGAAAGGCAGACAGCATGCGGATCACCGGCCTCGGCCACGCGGGAATGTTCATCGAGACGACCGGGGGCACCATCCTGTGCGACCCGTGGGTCAAGTCGGCGTTCTTCGGCTCGTGGTTTCCGTTCCCCGACAACCGCGCGCTCGACTGGGAGCGCTACGGCAAGGCCGACTTCCTCTACATCTCGCACCGCCACCGCGACCACTTCGACCCGTGGCTGCTCGAGACGTACGTGCCGAAAGACATCGAGGTGCTCCTGCCGGAGTACCCGACCGATGAGCTCGAGCAGGATCTTCGCGCGCTCGGGTACAACAACATCACCTACACACAGGCCGGTCAGGTGATCGAGCGCGGCACGCTGCGCATGATGATCACGCCGCTGCGGGCGCCCTCCGACGGCCCGATCGGCGACTCGAGCCTCTCGATCGACGACGGCACCGCCAGCATCCTGAACCAGAACGACTCGCACCCGCTCGACCTCGACGCGCTGCTGGCGTTCAGCAAGCCGGAGGCGTACTTCACGCAGTTCTCGGGCGCCATCTGGTGGCCGATGGTCTACGACCTCCCCGAGGACTCGAAGCAGAACTTCGCGAAGCTCAAGCGCGAGGCGCAGCACAAGCGCGCCATGTTCTACATCGACAAGGTCGACGCGCCGCATGTCTTCCCGATGGCGGGCCCGCCGATGTTCCTGCGCGACGAGCTGTTCCGCTACAACGGCGAGGGCACGCACGACGACTCGATCTTCACCGACCAGGCGCAGTTCATCGCCCGGATGGAGGCGGAGTCGCCCGCGCACAAGGGGCACATCTTCATCCCCGGCACCGTCATCGAGATGCACGGCGGCGAGATGACCGTCGAGCAGACGCTGTACACGGACGCCGAGGTCGAGGCGATGTTCGCCGACCGCTGGGGCTACTTCGAGTCGCAGCGCGCGTCGCGTCAGTCGGAGATCGCCGAGGAGGAGGCGTCCCGCGCAGACATCATCCCGCCCGCCGAGATGCTCGCCGCGCTCAAGGCGTGGTGGGAGCCGCTCATGCGCCGCGGCCGGATCTTCCGCGACGGCATCGGCGGGCCGGTCCGCTACACGATCGGCGAGCTCGACATGGTCGCCGACTTCCCGAAGGCCAAGCTGCGCGAGTACGCGGGCGAGGAGACGAACTACTGGTTCCGGATCCCCGCCGACCTCGTCTCGACCAACATCCGCGACCACGAGGTCGACTGGTCGAACTCGATCTTCCTCTCGATGCAGTTCGAGACCGGCCGCGTCGGCAAGTTCAACGAGTTCCTGTACACCTTCATGAAGTGCCTCTCGCGTGACCGCATCGAGTACGTCGAGAACTGGTATGCCGAGCAGGCCGACACCTCGGAGGACGTGGAGCTCGGCGACTGGGTCATGCAGCGCCGTTGCCCCCACCTGCGCGCCGACCTCTCGAAGACCGGCAAGGTCGAGGACGGGGTGCTCACCTGCAGCCTGCACGACTGGAAGTGGGATCTCGCCACCGGCAAGTGCCTGACGAGCCACGGCCACCCCATCCGGGCCGCGAAGACGGGCGAGGAGCTCACCCGCGAGGCGCTGGCGCCGGCGGAGGTCGACTCCTGAACTGGATCGCCTGACGGCTCCCCTGCACCCGGCCGCTGCCGGGACTCCCGCACGGGAGTGCTGCACGCGCCTCCTGAACGAAAAGATGTGATGCCCTCGTGCCGATGAAGGTCCGAATGCTGCTCGCGATCGTCTCCCTCTGGGTGCCCGCGCTCGTGATCGTCGTCACCTGGGGGGTGTGGGCGGAGCACCTCCCGAGCGAGCTGCCCACGCACTGGGGCGGCAGCGGCCCGGCCGATGCCGTGACCGCCGCACCCGTCGTGTTCGGGTGGACGTTCGGGGTCACGCTGGCGCTCGCGCTTGCCGGCACGATCCTCGTGCTCGTGCCGCTTCGCGGGCCCTGGGTCAAGCGGGCGATCAGTGGCACCGCCGGGGCAGCTGCCGCGTTCGTGCTGGGCATCTGGCTCGGCAGCGCCGCGTCGTCGATCGGCGTCACCGATCCTTACACGGTCACGCTCGGCGCGTGGCTGCTGGTGGTCTTCGTGCTCCCGGTCTCCGGGCTCATCCCGCTGCTCCTGCTGCCCAAGGGCGCGTCGCGGCCGGTGGATGTGCGCGACGCGCAGCCGATCACCCCGGCGCCCCTCGCGCCGGGGGAGCGCGTCGCCTGGACCCGCTCGCTGTGGTCGTGGCTGTTCATCGTCACCGCGGCCGTGATGCTCGTCGTCGTCGTGGTGCTGTGGTTCCCGCTGTTCACGAGCGAGGGCGGTGCGGGATCGCTCGGCTTCGCGTTCGTCGTGTCGGTGGTCGCGCTGCTGCTCGTGGTCGCGCTGTGCGCGTTCCGGGTCACGATCGATCACCGGGGGCTGCGCGTCACCTCGCTGGTGCTCGGCATCCCGATCAAGCGCATCGCGCTCGCCGATATCGAGGCGGTCGAGGCGGTCGAGCTCGAGCCCATGAGCTGGGGCGGGTGGGGCTACCGCGTGATGCCGGGGCGCTCGGCGATCATCCTGCGGCGCGGCCCGGGCCTGGTGCTGACGCGACGCGACCAGAAGCAGTTCGCCATCACGCTCGACGAGCCCGAGGAGCCCGCCGGCATCCTGCTGGGGCTCATGGCGAACGAAGCCGGGGCGCCGCTGCAAGAGCGAGGCTGAACGCTCCGTTATGATGGATGCGTAAGCAACCTTTAAGACCGTCCAGAGAGGCGGAGAAGGGAGCGGCACATGAGCACGCGCACCGTGCTGCAAGAGGCCGACATCGCCCGAGCGCTGACTCGGATCGCACACGAGATCCTTGAGTCCAACCGCGGCGCCGAAGGCCTCGTCATTCTCGGGATCCCGACCCGCGGGGTCGAGCTCGCCCAGCGCATCGCCGCGCTGATCGCCGGCATCTCGGGAGCCGCGGTGCCGGTCGGCGCGCTCGACGTGACGATGTACCGCGACGATCTCGCCCGCAACCCCACGCGCACGCCGCACCCCACCACGATCCCCGAGGGCGGCATCGACGGCCGCGTCGTGGTGCTGGTCGACGATGTGCTCTTCTCGGGCCGGAGCATCCGCGCCGCGCTCGACGCGCTGCAGGACGTGGGCCGCCCGGCCGCCGTGCGCCTGGCCGCGCTGATCGACCGCGGGCACCGTGAGCTGCCGATCCGCCCGGATTTCGTCGGCAAGAACCTGCCGAGCGCGAAGAGCGAGCGCATCAACGTGCGCCTGAACGAGACGGACGGCGTCGAAGAGGTGACGATCGAAGGATGAGCGCGCTGACACACCTGCTCGACACGAAGACGCTCAGCCGCGAGCGCGCGCTGGCGATCCTGGATGTCGCCGAAGACATGGCCGACACGCAGCAGCGCGAGATCAAGAAGCTCCCGACGCTGCGCGGCAAGACTGTCGTGAACCTGTTCTTCGAGGACTCGACCCGCACGCGCATCTCGTTCGAGGCGGCATCCAAGCGCCTGAGCGCCGACGTGATCAACTTCGCGGCCAAGGGCTCGAGCGTGTCGAAGGGCGAGAGCCTGCAAGACACCGCGCAGACGCTGCAGGCCCTCGGCGCAGACGCCGTCGTGATCCGCCACGGCGCCTCGGGCGCGCCCCGGACCCTCGCCGAGAGCGGCTGGATCTCGGCGGGCGTGATCAACGCCGGCGACGGCACGCACGAGCACCCCACCCAGGCGCTGCTCGATGCCTTCACGATCCGCAAGCGCCTGCACGGGGTGGCCAGCCGCGGCCGCGACCTCGACGGCATCGCCGTGACGATCGTCGGCGACATTCTGCACTCGCGGGTCGCCCGCTCGAACGTGTGGCTGCTGCACACCCTCGGCGCATCGGTGACGCTGGTCGCCCCGCCGACCCTGGTGCCGCAGGATGTCTCGGCCTGGCCGGTGCGCGTCGAGTACGACCTCGACGCGGCGATCGCGCAGGGCCCCGACGCGCTGATGATGCTTCGCATCCAGCTCGAGCGGATGCGCGCGGCGTTCTTCCCGAACGAGCGCGAGTACACGCGCCTGTGGGGGCTCGACGATGCGCGACTGGCCGCGCTTCCGCTCGGTACGATGGTTCTGCACCCCGGCCCGATGAATCGCGGTCTCGAGATCTCGTCGGCGGCCGCCGATTCGGCCCGGTCGACGGTGCTCGAGCAGGTGTCCAATGGTGTGGCCGTTCGCATGGCGGCGCTGTACCTGCTGCTGGCGGGCGACCGAGAGGGTGAACGATGAGCGAGAGATTCCTGATCCGTGGCGCGAGCGTCGAAGGCGGCGCGATCCGCGACATCCGCGTCGAGGGCACGACCATCGTCGAGGTCGGCGCCGGGCTTGACGCCGCGGGCGCGCGCGTCATCGACGCCGACGGCCTGATCGCGCTGCCCGGCCTCGTCGACCTGCACACGCACCTGCGCGAGCCCGGCTACGAGGCATCCGAGACGATCCTGACCGGCACCCGGGCCGCCGCAGCGGGCGGCTTCACCGCCGTGTTCGCCATGCCCAACACCTCGCCCGTCGCCGACACCGCCGGCGTCGTCGAGCAGGAGCTCGCCCTCGGGCTCGCCGCCGGCTACGCCACGGTGCAGCCGATCGGCGCCGTCACCGTGGGCCAGCAGGGCGAGCGACTCGCCGAGCTCGGCGCCATGGCTCGCTCGCGCGCGAACGTGCGCGTCTTCAGCGATGACGGCTTCTGCGTGTGGGACCCGCTGATCATGCGGCGCGCGCTCGAGTACGTGAAGTCGTTCGGCGGGGTCGTCGCCCAGCACGCGCAGGACCCGCGCCTGACCGAGGGCGCCCAGATGAACGAGGGCTCGGTCTCGGCAGAGCTCGGGCTCGCGGGCTGGCCGGCCGTCGCCGAGGAGTCGATCATCGCCCGCGACGTGCTGCTGGCCGAGCACGTCGGCTCGCGTCTGCACGTGTGCCACCTCTCGACCGCCGGATCGGTCGACATCATCCGCTGGGCGAAGGCCCGCGGCATCAACGTCACCGCCGAGGTCACCCCGCACCACCTGCTGCTGACCGACGAGCTCGTGCGCGGCTACGACGCCCGCTACAAGGTGAACCCGCCGCTGCGCCGCGAGGAGGACGTGCTCGCCGTGCGCGCGGGCCTCGCCGACGGCACCATCGACATCGTCGCGACCGATCACGCGCCGCACCCGGCCGAGGCCAAGAGCTGCGAATGGCAGGCCGCCGCGAACGGCATGGTCGGCCTCGAGTCGGCCGTGCACATCGTGCAGCGGGTCATGGTCGACGAGGGCCTGCTCTCGTGGGCGGACGTCGCTCGCGTGATGTCGCGCACGCCCGCCCGCATCGGCGGCCTCGCCACGCACGGCACGCCGATCTCGGCGGGTGCGCCGGCCGAGATCACGCTCTACGACCCGAGCGGCAGCCGCGTGTTCGGCACCGCCGATCTGCACGGGCGCAGCCACGACTCGCCGTACCTCGGCACCTCGCTCCCGGGCCGCGTGGTCACGACCATGCACGACGGCTACCTGACCCTCGACGACGGCGTGCTGGTGGATGCCGAGACCGTGGCCGCGCACGCGGCCCGCGTCGCGACCCACCGCGTCGGGCAGTCGGGGGCAGCCCCCGGAGCCCGCGTATGAGCCAGCCCCTCGCTGTCGCCGTGATGCTCGGCGTCGCCGTCCTCATCCTCGGGCTGATGCTCTGGGGCTGGACGCGCCGTCGGCGTCGCGACGCGGGGATCATCGCCCCGTTCGACACACGGACGCCCGCGCAGCGCACGGACGACGGCGGATTCACCGAGTCCGGCCTGTACGTGGCATCCACGGCGCACGGCGCGCCGCTGGAGCGCCTCGCCATCGCGGGGCTCGCCTTCCGGACGAAGGCCGCAGTGACGGTTTCACCGGCCGGCGTCGCCATCGACCTCGCGGGGGAGCGGCCCGTGCTGTTCACCCCCGACATGCTCGTCGGCGTCGACCGCGCCACCTGGGCCGTCGGCCGTGTCGTCGAGCCCGACGGCCTCGTGCTGATCGCCTGGCGCACCGCGCTCGGCGTCGTGGTCGACTCCTACCTCCGCCTGCACAGCGATCCCCGGGCGCTCATCGCCCGCATCGCCGAGCTCGTGCCAACCATCAACCCTCCCGCCTCGCCATCCACAGAGAGCACCGAATGACTCCCGAACCCGCGAACACTCGCTCCACACGCCGCTTCGAACCAGCCGTCCTGGTGCTCGAGGACGGCAGCCGCTTCACCGGGCAGGCCTACGGCGCCCGCGGCACGACCGTCGGTGAAGTGGTCTTCGCCACCGGCATGACCGGCTACCAGGAGACCCTCACCGACCCGTCGTACGCGGGCCAGATCGTGCTCATGACAGCGCCCCACATCGGCAACACCGGCGTGAACCGCGAAGACATGGAATCGGACCGCATCTGGACCGAGGGCTTCATCGTCCGCGACCCCTCGCGGATGGTCTCGAACTTCCGCGCCGAGGGCTCGCTCGACGACGAGCTCGAGAACGGGGGCGTCGTCGGCATCAGCGGCGTCGACACCCGCGCGATCACCCGCCGCATCCGCAGCACCGGCAGCCTGCGCGGCGGCATCTTCTCGGGCGCGGCGGCAGGGCTCGACGCGCAGGAGCAGCTGCGCCAGGTGATGGATGCCACGCCCATGGCCGGTCGCAACCTCTCGGCCGAGGTATCCACCCCCGAGCCCTACCGCGTCGAGCACCCGGGCGAATCGCTCGGCACCATCGCCGTGATCGACCTGGGCATCAAGCGCTCGACCACCCAGTTCCTCGTCGAGGCGGGGTTCGACGTGATCGTGCTGCCGCAGTCGACCACGGCACAGGAGCTGTTCGCGCTGCAGCCCGATGCCGTCTTCTTCTCGAACGGCCCGGGCGACCCGGCCGCCAGCGACCGCCACGTCGAGCTGCTGCAGGAGATCCTCCGCGCGCGCATGCCCTACTTCGGCATCTGCTTCGGCAACCAGCTGCTCGGCCGCGCGCTGGGCTTCGGCACCTACAAGCTGCAGTTCGGGCACCGCGGCATCAACCAGCCGGTGCTCGACAAGAGCACGGGCCGCGTCGAGATCACGAGCCAGAACCACGGCTTCGCGGTGGATGCCCCGATCGAGGGGGTCGTCGAATCGCCGGCCGGCTTCGGCCCGGTCGAGGTCACGCACTTCTCGCTCAACGACGACGTGGTCGAGGGCCTGCGCGCGCTCGACTACCCCGCATTCTCGGTCCAGTACCACCCCGAATCGGCGGCGGGCCCCCGCGACGCCAAGTATCTCTTCGCGCGCTTCCGCGACATGGTGCTCAACAACAAGAAGGACGCATAACTCATGCCAAAGCGCGACGACATCAAGAGCGTCCTGGTCATCGGCTCCGGCCCGATCGTCATCGGCCAGGCGTGCGAGTTCGACTACTCGGGCACGCAGGCCTGCCGCGTGCTTCGCGAGGAGGGCGTGCGCGTCATCCTCGTGAACTCGAACCCGGCCACCATCATGACCGACCCCGACTTCGCCGACGCGACCTACGTCGAGCCGATCACGTGGCCGGTCATCGAGACCATCATCGCCAAGGAGCGCCCCGACGCGATCCTCGCGACCCTCGGCGGCCAGACCGCGCTGAACGCGGCCATGGACCTGCACGAGCACGGCATCCTCGAGAAGTACGACATCGAGCTGATCGGCGCCGACTTCGACGCGATCAACCGGGGTGAGGACCGCCAGATCTTCAAGGAGCTCGTCATCGAGGCCGGTGCGGAGGTGGCGCGCAGCCACATCGCCCACACGCTCGACGAGGCGCTCGCGGCGGCCGAGGACCTCGGCTACCCGCTGGTGGTGCGCCCGTCGTTCACGATGGGCGGCCTCGGCTCGGGCTTCGCCTACGACGAGGCCGACCTGCGCCGCATCGTCACCGCCGGCCTGCACGACTCGCCCACCAGCGAGGTGCTGATGGAGGAGTCGATCCTCGGCTGGAAGGAGTACGAGCTCGAGCTCATGCGCGACAAGGCCGACAACACGGTCGTCGTCTGCTCGATCGAGAACGTCGACCCCGTCGGCGTGCACACCGGTGACGCCATCACGGTCGCCCCCGCCCTCACGCTCACCGACCGCGAGTTCCAGAACCTGCGCGACATCGGCATCAAGATCATCCGCGCGGTCGGCGTCGACACCGGCGGCTGCAACATCCAGTTCGCCATCGACCCGAAGAACGGGCGCGTCATCGTCATCGAGATGAACCCCCGCGTCTCGCGCTCCTCGGCGCTCGCGTCGAAGGCCACGGGCTTCCCGATCGCGAAGATCGCGGCCAAGCTGGCCATCGGCTACACGCTCGACGAGATCTCGAACGACATCACCGAGGTCACGCCCGCGAGCTTCGAGCCCACGCTCGACTACGTCGCCGTGAAGGTGCCCCGCTTCGCGTTCGAGAAGTTCCCGGCGGCCGACACGACGCTCACCACGACCATGAAGTCGGTCGGCGAGGCGATGGCGATGGGCCGCAACTACGCGACCGCGCTGCAGAAGGCGCTTCGCTCGCTCGAGAAGCGCGGCTCCAGCTTCCACTGGGGCGAGGAGGAGCGCTCGGCCGCCGAGCTCGTCGAGATCTCGAAGACGCCCACCGATGGCCGCATCGTCGTCGTGCAGCAGGCGCTGCGCAAGGGCGCCACGATCGAGCAGCTGTTCGACGCGACCGCCATCGACCCGTGGTTCCTCGACCAGATCGTGCTGATCAACGAGATCGCCGACGAGGTGCGCGAGGCCGCCGAGCTCGACGAGTCGCTGCTGCGGCATGCGAAGAACCACGGCTTCTCTGACGCGCAGCTCGCGCAGCTTCGCGGCACGAGCGAGGTCGCGATGCGCGGCATCCGCCACGCGCTCTCGGTGCGCCCGATCTACAAGACGGTCGACACCTGCGCCGGCGAGTTCCCGGCGCTCACCCCCTACCACTACTCGAGCTACGACTCCGAGACCGAGGTGCAGCCGTCGGACCGCACCAAGGTCGTCATCATCGGCTCGGGCCCGAACCGCATCGGCCAGGGCGTCGAGTTCGACTACTCGTGCGTGCACGCCTCGTTCGCGCTGTCGGACGCGGGTTACGAGACGGTCATGGTCAACTGCAACCCCGAGACCGTCTCGACCGACTACGACACGAGCGACCGCCTGTACTTCGAGCCGCTCACGCTCGAGGACGTGCTGGAGGTGCTGCACGCCGAGAGCCAGTCCGGCACGATCCTCGGCGTGATCTGCCAGCTCGGCGGCCAGACGCCACTGGGCCTGGCCAAGGGGATCGAGGCCGCGGGCTACACGATTCTCGGCACCAGCCCCGAGGCGATCGACCTCGCCGAGGAGCGCGCGCTGTTCAGCGGCATCCTTGACGCCGGCGGCCTCGTCGCGCCGCGCCACGACACCGCGATCGATGTCGAGGAGGCCGTGAAGATCGCCGAGGAGATCGGCTACCCCGTGCTCGTGCGCCCCAGCTTCGTGCTCGGCGGCCGCGGCATGGAGATCATCTACGACACCGAGTCGGTCCGCGACTACTTCGTGCGCACCGAGGGCGAGGTCATCGTGGGCGAGGGGATGCCCCTGCTCGTCGACCGCTTCCTCGACGACGCGATCGAGATCGACGTCGACGCGCTCTACGACGGCACCGAGCTCTACATCGGCGGTGTCATGGAGCACATCGAGGAGGCCGGCATCCACTCGGGCGACTCGGCCTGCACGCTGCCCCCCATCTCGCTCGGCCGCGCCGAGATCGACCGGGTTCGCGCCGCGACGCTCTCCATCGCCGAGGGCGTGGGCGTGCGGGGCCTGCTGAACGTGCAGTTCGCGATCAGCGCCGGCGTGCTCTACGTCATCGAGGCGAACCCGCGCGCCAGCCGCACGGTGCCCTTCGTCTCGAAGGCCCTCGGCATCCCGCTCGCGAAGGCCGCCAGCCGCGTCATGACCGGCAGCACGATCGCGCAGCTGAAGGAGGAGGGCCTCTTGCCCGCCCTCGACGGCTCGCGCGTGCCGCTCGACTCGCCGGTGTCGGTGAAGGAGGCCGTGCTGCCCTTCAAGCGCTTCCGCACCAAGGACGGGCAGACCGTCGACTCGGTCCTCGGCCCCGAGATGCGCTCGACCGGCGAGGTCATGGGCATCGACAAGGACTTCCCGACCGCGTTCGCGAAGAGCCAGGAGGCCGCGTACGGCGGCATGCCGCTGCGCGGCACGGTGTTCATCTCGGTCTCCGACAGCGACAAGCGCGCCGTGATCCTCCCGGCGCACCGCCTGCAGCAGCTCGGCTTCAAGATCGTCGCCACCGAGGGCACCGCAGAGATCCTCGCGCGCAACGGCATCACCGTCGAGCTCGTGAGCAAGTTCAGCGCCTCGCAGACGAGCGGCGAGCGCAACATCGTCGACCTGATCAACGACGGCGAGATCGACATCATCGTGAACACGCCGAGCGGTCGCTCGGCGCGCGCCGATGGGTACGAGATCCGTGCCGCCGCGGTCGCGGCCGACAAGGCGCTGTTCACCACGATCGCCGTGCTCGGCGCCGCGGTCAGCGCGATGGATGCGATTCGTGACGGTTTCGGGGTGAAGAGCCTGCAGGAGTACGCCCTCGACCGCGCGGCGTCGTTGTGAGCTTCGCGAATCGGCTGACGGGAGCATTCGGCGCCCACGGCCAGCTGTGCGTGGGGATCGACCCCCACGAGCATCTGCTCGGGCAGTGGGGGCTGGATGCCTCGGCCGCCGGCGTGCGTGAGTTCGGGCTGCGCGTGGTCGACGCGTGCGCCGGCAGCGTCGGCATCGTCAAGCCGCAGGTCTCGTTCTTCGAGCGGCACGGCTCGGCGGGCTTCGCCGCGCTGGAGGACGTGATGGCCGCGGCCCGCGCGGCCGGACTGCTCGTGATCGCCGATGCGAAGCGGGGCGACATCGGCACGACGATGGACGCCTACGCCCGCGCCTGGCTGACCCCGGGCTCGCCGCTCGAGGCCGACGCGCTCACGGTGAGCCCATACCTCGGTGTCG
>Ga0116180_1001129_pt1 | contig 23086 bp, 22 predicted proteins | sample AD_UKC073_MetaG_FD_89804 | JGI IMG/M metagenome (GOLD analysis project Ga0116180, IMG submission 89804) | Active sludge microbial communities of municipal wastewater-treating anaerobic digesters from USA - AD_UKC073_MetaG | ecosystem: Engineered > Bioreactor > Anaerobic > Digestate | place: USA...
CCTCGCATGGACGCGCCGAAGCGGGTGCGATCTTGTCCGATCGCCCCGCGTGCGGGCATCGTCCGAAGGGACGATTCTGGCGGCCGGCGCGCCGCCTGCCATGCGGCGGTGCGGAATAGAATGACCGCATGCCCGTGCAGCCCCCCCAAGGCCCCCCCGTCCGCGATGCCGCGCCGCCCCGGCCGGTGCTGGCCGGGCCGTTGCTCGCGGCGAAGCTCAACCCCCCGACGACGCCGGCATCGCAGGTGGTGCGCACCGGCATCCGCGACAGCGTGTGCAACGCACAGTCGGCCCGCCTGGTGCTGGTGCGCGCCCCCGCCGGCTTCGGCAAGACGACCACGATGATGCAGTGCCGCGCGCTGCTCGAGGAGCGCGGCGTCGACACGTCCTGGCTGACGCTGGACGGGTCCGACAACGACTCCACCCGATTCCTGGACTGCCTGGCCGAGGCCGTGTCCGGGCTCTCCGGGCAGGACGTGCCGCGCAGCCGCAGCGATGGCGGCGCCGCCCCGGCCGACATCGCGCTGGCCATCGTCGGATCGCTGGCCACCCGCACCGCGCCGTTCGCGCTGTTCCTCGACGATTTCGAGGTGATCCAGGACCCCGCCGTGCTCGGGCTGGTGCGCCAGATCATCGATCACCTGCCGCGCGGCGGACAGCTGGTGATCGGCTCGCGCAGCCTGCCCGACCTGGGCCTGGGGCGCCTGCGCGCACGCGGCCAGCTGCTCGAGATCGACACCGACCGCCTGCGCTTCTCGCTGGACGAAGCCGGCGAATTCCTCAGCGACCGCCGTCACCTGGCGATCCAGCACGACGACCTGTCGCGCCTGCACCGCAAGACCGAGGGGTGGGTGGCCGCGCTGTGGCTCGCCTCCGTGGCGCTGGAGCGGCGCGACACCGCGACCGACTTCATCGACCGGTTCTCCGGGTCCGACCAGGCGATCGCCGACTATCTCGCCGAGGACGTGCTGGCCGCGCAACCCGCCCCGGTGCGCGCGTTCCTGCTGCGCACCAGCATCCTGCGCCAGCTCAGCGCACCGCTGTGCGACGCGCTGGTGCCCGGTGCCGACAGCGCCGCCCTGCTGGCACGGCTGCAGGCATCCAACCTGTTCCTCACCCCGATCGAGGGCGAGCCCGGCGTCTACCGCTATCACAGCCTGTTCTCGGACTTCCTGCGCGCGCAATGCGCGCGCGAGTACCCGGCCGAGCTCGCCCGGCTGCACCTGGCCGCCTCCGCCTGGTATGCGGCGCAGGGCCGTCCGGTGCCGGCGATCGACCACGCGATCGACAGCGGCGCCCACGCGCGGGCCGTCGAGCTGCTGTCCGCCCATGCCGAGAACCTGCTCGCCCAGGGCCGCATGCGGCTGCTGACGCGCTGGTTCTCGGCCCTGCCAGACGAGGTGCTGCGCACACGACCCCTGCTGCAGGTGTTCGCGATCTGGGCCGCCAACTTCACGCGCGGCGCGGGCGAGGCGATGACGATGCTCGAACGATCGGGCTGCGCCGACAGCACCGACCCCGACGTGCAGGCGCACGTCTCGGCCCTGCGGCCGGTGCTGCTGGCCATGGTCGACCGCCCCGAGCAGGCGTACGCGGTCGGGCGCGAACGCCTGCTGCAGTCGCCCACCAGCCAGCCCTTCGCCGACAGCACGCTGGCCAACGCGATGGCGCTCGTCGTCGCGACGATGGGCGAGCACGGCGAAGCCCAACGCCTGCTCGACGCGGCGCGGCGCACGCAGGGCACGCGCGCGAGCATGTTCAACCGGATGTACTCCGAGTCCGTCGAAGGTATGCTCGACCTGCGCGAAGGCCGCATCCGGCAGGCGACGGCGCGCTTCCGGATCGCCGTGAGCGCGACGCGTTCGGTGTCGTACACGCACACCAACGGCAACGCCTGGGCCGGCGTGCTGTACGCCGGTGCGATGTACGAGGCCAACGAACTCGAGCAGGCCGAGCAGCTGCTCAACGTGTACCTGCCGCTGGCCCGCAACGTCGGCCTGCCCGACCACATGATCCTCGGCTACGTGATGCTGTCGCGCATCGCGTTCTGCCGGGGCGACATCGATCCGTCGGTGCAGGCGCTGACCGAGCTCGAGTACATCGGGCACCAGCGCCACCTGCCGCGCGTCGTCGCCAGCGCCCGGCTCGAGCGCGCACGGCTGCTGCTGCTGCAGGGCAACGCACGGGCATCGCAGCAGGAGCTCGTGCGCGCCGACGACCCCGAGGTCTGGCAGCGCACGCGGCGGTTGCGCCAGTCGGCGAACGACCTCGACTACCTCGATCTGGCGCGCTGGCGCTGGACCATCTTCTTCGGCGCGCCCGGCAGCGTGCTGGATGCGCTCGACGCGGCGATCGCCGAGGCGGCCGGCGCATCGCTGCATCGGCGGGCCCTGAAGCTGCGCATCCTGCGCAGCCTGGCCCTGCAGGGCAGCTGCGACGTCGGCGCCGCGATGGACGCGATGAGCCAGGTGCTGGCGATCACGTGCGGCGAAGGCATGTTCCGCATCGTCGCCGACGAGGGCGAGCCGGCCGCGCTGCTGGTGCGGCGCATCGAGGCGGCGTCGACGCGCGACGGCGACACCCTGCGCGATCCCATCTTCACCGAGTACCTGCACCGCCTGGTCCGCGCGCTCGGCCCGGCGACCCCGGCCGACTCGGACGGCGCCGGCCCCGCGCCCGCCGCAGCGCCCGCGGGCGCGCCGCTGGAGCCGCTGACGCGCAAGGAGATCCGGGTGCTGCAGCTGCTCGCCGAGGGCTACTCCAACACGGCCATGGCCGAGAAGCTGTTCGTGTCCGACAGCACCGTGCGCACGCACCTGCGCAACATCAACACGAAGCTGGGCGCCCGCAGCCGCACGCAGGCCGTCGCGCTGGGGCGGCGCCTGGGCCTGATCCGCTGATCCGCTGATCCGCTGATCCGCTGATCCGCGGCGCCGCTGCTCCACTGCGCCACCGACCCCGCCGACCCGCGCGGGTACACTCGCAGCCGCCGCGCACCGCCCCCTGCGATCCCGGAGCGCCACGTCTCTTCCGTCCACTCAGGAGCCGCCCTTCATGATCAAGACCCTTGTCCGCCTCGGCGCCGCCCTCACCTGCGCGCACGCCCTGCTGCTCGCGCCGGCCGCCGCGTCGGAGGCCTTTCCGTCCAAGCCGCTGCGCTGGATCGTGCCGTTTCCGCCGGGCGGCTCCACCGACGGATTCTCGCGTCCGGTGGCCAAGAAGCTGTCGGAGATCCTCGGCCAGCCGGTCGTGGTCGAGAACGTGCCGGGCGCGGGCGCATCGATCGGCATGGAGCGTGTCGCCCGCTCGACCCCCGACGGCTACACGATCGGTCTGGCGACCACCGGCACCCACACGATCAACCCGAACCTCTACGGCAGCCGCCTGCCGCACGACACCTCGAAGGACTTCACGCCGCTGACCCTGGCGGCGCGCTACGTGAACGTGCTGGTCGTCAACGCCAGCCTGCCGATCAACTCCGTCCAGGACCTGATCGCCTACGCGAAGGCCAACCCGGGCAAGGCCACGCTCGGCTCGGCCGGCAACGGTTCGTCCAATCACCTGTCGGCCGAGGCCTTCCGGCTGCTGAGCGGCGCGCCGACCACGCACGTGCCCTATCGCGGCAGCGGACCGGCGATGGCCGACGTGATGGCCGGCAACATCACCGGCATGTTCGACGTGCCCATCACCGCGATGCCGGCGTCGAAGACGGGCAAGGTGAAGGTGCTGGCCGTGGCCGGCGACAAGCGCACCCCGTTCTATCCGGAAGTGCCGGCGATGAACGAAGTCGGCGTGAAGGGCTTCGGCGAGATGAGTCCCGACATGTGGTTCGGCATCGTCGGCCCGGCCGGCATCCCGAAGCCGGTGGTGCAGAAGCTGAACGAGGCGCTGATCCAGGCCATGCGTTCGCCCGAGGTGCGCGAGCGCATCGCGGCGCAGGGGTTCGAACTGTGGACGAGCACGCCGGAGGAGTTCGCGAAGGTGATCCGCACCGATCGCGAGAAGTGGGGCAAGGTCGTCAAGGCGTCGGGCGCCAAGGTCGACTGAACGCCCTCCGGACGGGCGCTGGCGGACGGGCGCCGGCGCACCGCCGGCAGCGTCTCCGCCCGCGGCGGCCGCTAGCCCAGCGCGTTGAGCGCGGCGGCGTAGGCGTCCTCGGTCTCGCGCGGCGACGTCGACGACACGAACAGGTCGCGCACGAGGCCGTCCTTCAGGCCGTAGATCCAGCCGTGCAGGGTGAGCGGCTGCCCGCGCTCCCAGGCGTCGCGCACGATCGTCGTCTGGCTGACGTTGCGCACCTGCTCGATCACGTTCAGCTCGCACAGCCGGTCGATCTGGTGGGCTTCATGATAGAGCGGCCGGATCCGCGCCGGATGACGTTCACGCACGTCCTGCACGTGCCGCAGCCAGTTGTCCGACAGGCCGATGCGGTCGCGACGCAGCGCGGCGCGCACGCCGCTGCAGCCGTAGTGACCGACCACCATGATGTGCTCGACCTTCAGCACGTCGATCGCGAACTGCATCACCGAAAGACAGTTGAGATCGGTGTGCACCACCACGTTGGCGATGTTGCGGTGGACGAAGACCTCGCCCGGCGGCAGGCCGATGATCTCGTTGGCCGGCACCCGGCTGTCCGAGCACCCGATCCACAGGTAGCGGGGCGACTGCTGCTTCGACAGGCGCTCGAAGAACTCCGGGTCGGTCTTGCGGATGCGGTCGGCCCACGCACGGTTGTTGTCCAGCAGATGAGTCAGCGTGCGCATGTTGGTCTCGCTCGGTACGTGCCGCCGGTTTTACCATAGCTGCGCAGCGCCGGCCGTCGGACGTGCCGCCGTGCGCGCCACCATCGAGCGCTTCCCCAAGGGCTGGGCCCGCACCGACTGGGAGATCCGCAACCTGGTCGCCAGCGGCGATCTCGTGTTCTGCGAGCGGGTCGACCGCACCGACGTCGGCGGCAGGCACGTGGACCTGCCGCTGGTGGGCGTGTTCGAGATCGAGAACGGCAGGATCCGCGCCTGGCGCGACTATTTCGACCTCGCCACCTACACGCGCGCAGTCTCGGGCTGACACCGCCCGGCGCGGTCGTTCACTCCGGCTGGATGCCGGCTCTCCTGACGACGCCGCCCCACTTGTCGATCTCGGCGTCGACGAACTGCGCGAAGGCGGGCTGCGTCATCGCGCCCGGCTCGGCGCCGAGCTTGCCCAGCTTCTCGCGGACGGCCGTCTGCGCCAGCACCTCGGCGGTGTCGCGGTTGATGCGCGCGGCCAGCTGGCCGGCATCGCGCGCGGGCCGTACATGCCGAACCAGGCCGTGGCTTCGAATCCGCGGACCCCGGCTTCGTCGATCGTCGGCACCTCGGGCAGCGATGCGACGCGGGCCTTCGTCGTCACCCCCAACGCGCGCAGCTTCCCCGAGCGGATGTGCGGCAGGACGCCAGGCACCGAATCGAACATCACCGGGATCTGCCCGCCGAGCAGGTCGTTCAGTGCCGGCGCGGCCCCCTTGTACGGCACGTGCACCATGTCCACACCGGCCATCGCCTTGAAGAGCTCACCCGACAGGTGGTTCGCACCACCGATGCCGGTCGAACCGAAGCTGATGGCTCCGGGCCGGTCCTTCGCGACGCGGATGAGTTCCGCGACCGTTGCGGGCGCGAATCCGGGCGACACGACCAGCACGTTCGGCACCACCGCGATCAGCGCCAGCGAGGTGAAGTCCGCCTTCGTGTCGTACGGGAGTGTCTTGCGCATGCTCGGGTTGATCACGTGATGGGTCGCCGTGATCATCAGCGTGTGTCCGTCGGGCGCGCTGCGTTGGACGTCCTGCGAGCCGATCGTGCCGCTCGCCCCGGCCTTGTTGTCGACCGTGACCGGCACGCCCCACTTCTGGGCGAGCTGGGCACCGACCTCGCGCGCCAGGATGTCGGTGGTGCCTCCGGGCGGAAAGGGCACGATCAGACGCACCGTCCGGGACGGGAACCCCTGCGCGTGTGCTGCCGATACGACCGTCGCCAGGACCAGCGCGGCGGTCACGCTGCGCAATGCGTTGAACATTCGAGTTCCTCGTCAGATGGACAGCGCGGCCGTGAGGTCGTGCGGAAATTCGACCATGGCCTCGCCAGTCGCGATCAGCACGCCCGACTGGTTGCGGATGTCGACGTCGAGCAGCACCCAGCGGCTCTGGTGCGTCGCCTGCTTCCGCGTGACCCGCGCCATCGGCTGGATCGTGTCACCCGGGCGCACGGGGGCGCGCCAGCGCGTCTCGAGCCTGCGATGAAGGGCGCCCTGCGGGTAGGCCCAGTCGGTCAGCATCCTCGTGAGCAGCCCGAAGTTGGTCATCCCGTGCATGATCACGCCGCCGAAGCTGGTCTTGCCGAAGCTGCCCTCCATGTACTTGTCGTCGAGGTGCAGCGGGTTGTAGTCCAGCGACGCGTCGCAGAAGTCGCGGATCGTCTCGCGCGTGACCGCGAACTTCGGCCCTTCGACGACGTCGCCGGGCTGGATGGAATCGAATCCCTGGCTCATCGCCACCTCACATCGGGCGGATGGTCTGGCCGCGCCCTGCGCAGATCACCTGACCATGCTGGTTGAAGAACACGTTGTCGTGCACCGCGAACAGTCGGTCCTTGCGGATGAACTTGTCCAGGCAGCGGGCCTGCAGCGTGATCGTGTCGCCGGGGCGTGCCGGGCGCACGTAGCTCCACGACTGACCTGCGTTGATCGTGCCCGGGCTGCGCATCCAGTCGTCGGCGGGCGTGCAGGCGAACATCAGCAGGATGTGGATCGACGGCGGAGCGACGATGCCGCCGTACGGCGTGCGTTTCGCGTACGCCTCGTCGAAGTACAGCGGATGCGTCTCGCCGACCGAGCGACAGTACTTCTGGATCGCATCGAGGGTCAGCAGATAAGGCAAGGTGGCGCGCGGTTCGCCGGGCACCAGCTGGTCCCAGACCTTGCGCCGCGCGGCGTCCTTCCAGAAATCGGTTTCGAACTCCGTCATTCGCATGCCTCCGGCGTGAGAAGATGACCGCCTGGCGAACAATCCAGGCGTCTGCCGGTCATTTGATTGGGAGACATCCGCCGCGTCAATGGCTGACCGCCTGGCGAACGGAGACGAGATGACCGAGGCACCCGACAGCGAGCTCTTCGTGCGCGCGTTCGCGCGGGGACTGGGCGTGATCGAGGCGATGGGGCGCGGACCCGAACGGCAGACGCTGGCACAGATCGCCGAAGCGGCCCGTCTTCCGCGCAGCGTCGCGCGTCGTCTTCTGATGACCCTGTGCGCCCTCGACTACGCGGGCACGGACGGCCGCCTGTACTGGCTCACGCCGCGCGTGATGAAGCTCGGCCTCGCGTATCTCTACGCGCAGCCCTTGTGGCGGCAGGCGCAGCGCACGCTCGAAGACCTCCGCGTCGAGGTGCAGGAGTCGTGCTCGATGGCGGTGCTCGACGGCACCGAACTGGTCTACGTGATCCGCGTCCCGGCCCGACGCATCCTGTCGATGAATCTCTCGGTGGGCAGCCGGCTTCCCGCACACGTGGTGTCACTCGGACGCGCACTGCTGTCAGGGCTGCCCGACACCCTGCTCACCCGCTATCTTGCGGAGGCGGACCTCGTGCGCCTGACGCCGCACACCGAGACCTCGCCCGTGAAGCTGCGCCGCGCGATCGAGGCGGTGCACGGGCTGGGGTACGCGTGGGTGGACGCCGAGCTGGACGAATCGATCTGCGGCATCGCGGTCCCCGTGCGCGACGGCGCCGGCCAGGTCGTCGCGGCGGTGAACGTCAGCCTCACGGCCGGCGAGTGGACCGAGCGCAAGGCGCGCACGCGCTTCCTGGCGCCCCTGCGGCGTGCGGCCGCACAGATCCGGTCGTCGATGCTCACATGAGGCGGCCGCGCCGGGTGCGCAATGCGATCGCGCATTGCCGCCCGTGCACGACGGGCGTCCGATGACGCGATCGGAATGGGGATCGTCCTCCGGGGCGTCGCGCGCGGTCAGGCCGAACCCTGGCCGCCCTTCACCTTGCCCCACACGAACAGCAGCACGACCGCGCCGACCACCGAGCCGATGAAGCCCGCCCCCTGACCGGCGGCGTACCACCCCAGCGACTGGCCGACGAACCCGGCCGCGAACGAACCCGCGATGCCGAGCACCGCCGTCAGCACGATGCCGAGGCTCTGTGTGCCCGGCAGGATCGCACGCGCGATCAGGCCCACGACGAATCCGACGACTGCCATCCAGACATAGCTCATCTCTGCTCCCTCGAAGTGATCCAGTGATCCGCAGCTGCGCGCACGGTGATCCGCACCCGCGCGCACGGCTGCACGAGTATGACCGGATCGGCGCGAGAACGGCGCGGTCGTTGCCCGTCGCATCGGATGCCCTCGCATCGCATCGCCGCCGCGTCACCGCTGCGGCGTCTTGCCCTCGTCACCCGCGCGCCGTACCCTCACAGCACGATCGCGCCGTCCCGCCTCGATCGCATCCACGTGGAGCACGCCCCATGACCAACGTCGAGCAGTTCCAGAACTTCCTGATGACCACCGGCACCGACCTCGTGGTCAAGGTGCTTGCCGCGCTCGCCTTCTGGATCGTGGGCCGATGGCTGATCGGCAAGGTGGTGCAGCTGATGCAGGCGGCGATGAGCCGCAACAACGTCGATCCGACCCTGACCAAGTACATGGGGTCGATCGTCGCGGTGTCGCTGAACATCGCGCTGGTGCTGGGCATCCTCGGCTACTTCGGCATCCAGACGACGTCGATCGCCGCGCTGCTCGCGGGCGCGGGCGTGGCGGTGGGCGTCGCGTGGAGCGGCCTGCTCGCCCACTTCGCCGCCGGCGCCTTCCTGCTGATCCTGCGCCCCTTCAAGGTGGGCGACTTCATCAGTGCCGGCGGCGTGACGGGCACGGTGCGCGAGATCGGCCTGTTCGGCACCACGATCATCACGCCCGACAACGTGTTCACCGTGGTCGGCAACAACAAGCTGTTCTCCGACAACATCCAGAACTTCTCGGCGCTGCCGGTGCGCCGCGTCGAGCGCGTCGCGCAGCTCGCCAACGGCGTCGACCCGCTGGACGCCATCCGGCTGCTGCGCGCCGAGGTCGCGATGATCCCGAACATCGCCGCCGAGCCGGCGCCCGAGATCAGCCTGCTCGACTTCAGGCTCGAAGGCCCGCAGATCGCCGTGCGCCCCTACTGCCACAACGATCACTACTGGCAGGTCTACTTCGACACCAACGAGGCGATCGCGCGGGTGGCGAAGGAAGCCGGCTGGCCGGTGCCGGCATCGTCGCACCACGTGCTGCGGGAGCCGTGACCCACCACCCGGTAGGATCGCACCCGACGATGCGCGCGCACGCGCGTGTCGGCCCGGCACGCGCCGCTGCCTGCCGGAACCTCACACTCAGGAGACACTCCCCCCGATGAACCCCCTGGACTTCACCGGCCGCACCATCCTGGTGGTGGGCGGCTCGAGCGGCATCGGCAACGGCATCGCGCAGGCGTTCCGCGCGCACGGCGGCACCGTGCACGTGTGGGGCACGCGCGCCGCCGCGGCCGACTATTCCGCGGCCGAAGGCTCCGATCTCACCGGCCTGCACTACGCGCGGGTCGACGCCGCCGACACTGCCGCCGTCGAGGGCTGGCAGCCGCCCTTCACCACGCTCGACGTGCTCGTGCTGTCGCAGGGCATCGTGATCTACGACCGCGGCGAATATGCGAACGCAGGCTTCGCGCGCGTGATCGACGTGAACCTGAACAGCGTGATGGCCTGCGCGCTGAAGTTCGAGAAGATGCTCAAGGCATCCCGCGGCGCGCTGATCACCGTCAGCTCGACCGCCGCCTTCCATTCCACCCGCGGCAATCCGGCGTACAACGCGTCGAAGGCCGGGGTCGTGGGACTCACCCGCACGCTGGGCGACGCCTGGTCGCGCAGCGGGGTGCGCGTCAACGGCATCGCGCCGGGCCTGGTCGACACCAAGCTCACCAAGGTCACGACCGGGAATCCGCAGCGCCTCGAGGCATCGCTGAAAGGCATCCCGCTGGGCCGGCTCGGCACGCCGCAGGACATGGCCGGCGTCGCACTCTTCCTGGCTTCACCGCTGTCGGCCTACGTGGTCGGACAGACCATTCCCGTCGACGGAGGACTGATCCTGTGAGCACGAACACACAACGATATGCCGGCCGCGTGGTCCTGATCACCGGCGGCGGTTCGGGGCTGGGCCGCGCGACCGCGCTGCGCGTCGCCGCAGAAGGCGCGGCGGTGGCGGTGCTCGACATCAACGAGGCCGGCGGCCACGACGTGGTGCGCGAGATCCGCGAGACCGGCGGGGCGGCCGAATTCCTGCGCGTCGACGTCGGCAACCGCGCGTCGGTGCTGGACGCGGTCGATGCGGCCCATCGGCGGTTCGGCCGCATCGACGTCGCCGTCAACGGCGCCGGCGTCACCGGCCAGCGCGCGGAGATCCCCGACGTCACCGAGGACGACTGGAACCGGGTGGTGGCGATCAACCTGAACGGCGTGTTCTTCGGCATGCAGGCGCAACTGCCGATCATGGCGGCGCAGGGGGGCGGATCGATCGTCAACATCGCCTCGATCCTGGGCGTCGTGGGCCGCGCCAACGCATCGGCCTACGTGGCCACCAAGCATGCGGTGGTGGGCCTGACGAAGGCCGCAGCGTTCGAATGGGGCACGCGCAACGTGCGGGTCAATGCGGTGGCGCCCAGCTACATCCCGACGCCGATGACCGAGCCGCGGCTCGACGCCGACACCTGGGCCGCGCTCTCGGCGCAGCACGCGTTCAAGCGCTGCGGCACGCCCGACGACGTGGCGGCGATGATCGCCTTTCTCGGCTCCGACGACGCGAAGTTCCTGACGGCCGCCGTGCACCTCGTGGACGGCGGGTACACCGCCGGCTGAGGACGCAGGCGGGTCGACCGTCTCCGTCGACGGGTCCGCGCGGCGGGCCTCAGGTGCGGACGCGCATCGGGCGCGCCGCCGCCTGGCGGATCCAGCCCGCCACGCCCGACAGCGGCACCACGTCGGCGGCGGCGCCGAGCTTGATCGCCTCGGCCGGCATGCCGAAGACGACACAGCTCGCCTCGTCCTGCGCCGCCGTGAGCGCCCCCGCCTCGCGCATCTCGCGCAGCCCGCGGGCGCCGTCGTCCCCCATGCCGGTCATGATGATGCCGATCGCATTGCGGCCGGCGCATGCGGCGACCGAACGGAACAGCACGTCCACCGATGGCCGGTGATGGTTGATCAGCGGGCCGTCGCGCACTTCGACCACGTACTGCGCGCCGCTGCGCTTGAGCGTCATGTGGCGGCCGCCGGGCGCGATCAGCACGCGTCCGTTCACCACCCGGTCGCCGTCCTTGGCTTCGAGCACCTCCATGTCGCACAAGGTGTTCAGCCGCGCGGCGAACGACGCCGTGAAGCGCTCCGGCATGTGCTGCACCATCACGATGCCGGGCGCGGTGCGGTCGAGCTGCCGCAGCACCACCTCGATCGACTGCACGCCGCCGGTCGAGATGCCGATCGCCACCACGCGATCCGCGTGCGTCACGTTCGTGCCTGCAGCGCCGGGGCCGGTGGAACGCCTGGATGGAACGTACATGGAGTTGCCCGATCGGGGCCGAGGATGAAGCGTCGATGCCGATTGTGGCCGCGCCGCAAGCGCGGGCGCCGGCCCTGGCGACGAACGTCCGGGTTGCGCCGATCTGCGTCGACGCGGGGTACGATTGCCGCGTCACGACCCTCCGCTCCGGATCCGGCATGAACCTCCAGTTGAACGAGCGCCTCGAGCGCTTCGAGTCCCCGTTCCGCAAGCTCGACCTGCTGCTGTCCGACGTCGTTCCGGCGCCTGGGCTTCGGCCGGTCACGATGCACGTCGGCGAGCCGCAGGACAGCCCGCCGCCGCTGCTGGCCGAGGCGGTCGCGGCGCATGCGAACGCGTGGAACCGCTATCCGCCGTCGCTGGGCACGCCGGAGTTCCTCGCCGCAGTCGCGGGCTACATCGGGCGCCACTATCCGGCGGCGCGCGGTCGCATCGCCGCAGACCGCCATCTGTCGTCGGTGGCCAGCACCCGCGAGGCGCTGTATCTGGCCGCGGCGCTGGCCGTCAGCCCGTCCCGCGCGGCGCCGCTGGCGCTGATGCCGAACCCGTTCTACCAGACATACCGGGTGGCCGCGATCATGGCGGGCGCCGAACCGCAGTACCTGCGCCACAGCGGCTTCCCGATGTTCGCCGTCGATCTCGACGCGCTCGACGAGGCCACCCTGCAGCGCACCGCGGTGCTGTACCTGTGCTCGCCGTCGAATCCCGACGGTCGGGTGATGCCGGCGCAGCAGATCCTGCAGGCGGTGACGCTGGCGCGCCGGCATGGCTTCCTGGTGGTGTTCGACGAGTGCTATGCGGAGCTGTACGACCGCGAGCGCGCGCCCGGTGCGCTCGAGGTGCTGGCAGCGAGCGATCCGACCGAAGGTTGGCTCGACAACGTGCTGGTGCTGCATTCGCTGTCGAAGCGATCGAGCGCCGCCGGCCTGCGCTCGGGCTTCGCGGCCGGCCCCGCCGCCGTGATCGCCGCACTGAACCGTCTGCGCCTGAACGGGACCGCGTGCACGCCGGTGCCGCTGCTGGCGGCGGCGACCGCGCTGTGGTCCGACGACGCACACGTCGAGGCGATGCGCGCCCGGCTGCGCGCCCGCTTCGACATCGCCGATCGCCACCTCGGCGGATACGCCGGCTACTACCGCCCGCCGTGCGGATTCTTCCTGTGGCTGCGGGTGGACGACGGCGCGGCGATCACGCGCCGGTTGTGGGCGGAACGCGCACTGCGCGTGCTCCCGGGGGAATACCTCACCCAGCCGGCGGCCGACGGCAGCAACGACGGCCGGCAGTTCATCCGGATCGCGCTCGTGCACGACCCCGAGACGACGGACGAGGGGCTGCGGCGGCTGGCGAGCCTGCTCTAGACGCGGCGGCTGCCGGCGCTGACTTCGCCGAGCCCTTGGACGCCGTGTTCGGAGCCGGCTTCAGCGACGACCTCGGTGCCGACGCAGATCCGCGCGACGGCGTGGCCAGCATGCCGCGCAGCACCAGGCCGGCGCATTCGCGCGCGATCGGTGCGACCGGACCGCGTTCGGGCTTGTACCACTCGCTGGCCCAGTTGATCGCACCCAGCAGCAGCATGCGCACCAGGTCCAGGTCGGCGTCGGCACGGATCGCGCCGTCGCGCGCGCCCTGCTGCAGCAGCGCGCGCCACCAGTCCGCGTAGTCGCGACGGATCGGCAGCACGTCGCGCCGCACGGCGTCCGGCACCTGGTTGACGATGCGCAGGTCGGCCGACGTGTAGTCGGCATGCCCCAGCAGCTCGTCGAGGTGCGCGGCGATCGCGGCGGCCAGGCGGTCGTCGAAGCGTGCGTCCGCCGGCAGCGCGGCGACCGCCGCACGCGCCGCATCGAACGTGCGCGCCGCCGAGATGCGCAGCACCTCGCGCACGAGGTCCTCCTTCGAAGCGAAGTGGTAGTACAGGCTGGCGGTGCGCAGGCCCGAGGCGGCCGCGATGTCGCCCAGCGCGGTGGCCGCGTAACCGTTGGCGCGGAAGAGCCTGGCCGCGCAGTCGAGGATGCGCTGCCGGCTGGCCGCGGCCTTGCCGCCGCGTTCGGGTGCTTGGCTTGACATCCATCAATTTCTAACGAATATTAGGTCGAAATTCAAGAGGAGACCCCGTGAGCACGACGCCCACCGCCCCCCCAGACGCAACCCCCGACGCGGCGCGGACCGCCGGCCAGGCGTCGCAGCGCTACGACGCGATCATCATCGGCGCCGGCATGTCCGGCATGTATCAGCTGCACCGGCTGCGCGCGCTGGGCATGTCGGTGCGCGTGTTCGAGGCCGGCAGCGGCGTCGGCGGCACCTGGTACTGGAACCGCTACCCCGGCGCGCGATTCGATTCCGAGAGCTGGTCGTACGGGTACTCGTTCTCCGACGAGATCCTGAAGGCGTGGGACTGGACCGAGCACTTCGCGCCGCAGCCCGAGACGCTGCGCTACCTCGAGTTCGTCGCCGACACGCTCGACCTGCGCCGCGACATCACGTTCGACACCCGCGTGCGGTCGGCCGCCTTCGACGACACCGCCGGCCTGTGGCGCATCGAGACGACCACCGGCCTCACCGCCGAGGCGCGCTTCCTGATCACGGCCGTCGGCCCCCTGTCGGCCCCGACGATGCCCAAGCTGCCGGGCATCGACACGTTCAAGGGCGCGTCCTACCACACCGGCCTGTGGCCGCATCACCCGGTCGACTTCGCCGGCAAGCGCGTGGCCGTGATCGGCACCGGCGCCAGCGGCGTGCAGACCATCCAGGAGGTGGCCAAGGTGGCCGGCCACCTCACGGTGTTCCAGCGCAAGCCGAACTGGTGCGCGCCACTGCACAACGCGAAGATCACGCCCGAGGAGCAGCGCCGCATCAAGGCGAGCTACGACGAGATCTTTGCGCGCTGCCGCGAGTCGCATGGCTGCTTCATCCACAAGGCCGACCCGCGCAAGGCGATGGAGGTCTCGCCCGAGGCGCGCGAAGCGTTCTACGAGAAGCTGTATGGCGAACCCGGTTTCGGCATCTGGATCGGCAACTTCCGCGACGTGCTCAGCGACGAGGCCGCCAACGCCACGCTCACCGACTTCATCGCACGCAAGATCCGCGCGCGGGTGAAGGATCCGCGCATCGCCGACAAGCTGATCCCGAAGGACCACGGCTTCGGCACGCGGCGCGTGCCGCTCGAGACCAACTACTACGAGGTCTACAACCAGGACAACGTCGAGCTCGTCGACCTGCGCGAGACCCCGATCGAGCGCATCACGGAGACCGGCATCCGCACGAGCGACCGCGACTTCGCGTTCGACATCATCATCTACGCCACCGGCTTCGACGCGGTGACCGGCGCGCTCGACCGCATCGACGTGCGCGGCACGGGCGGGCTCAGCCTGCGGCAGAAGTGGGCCGAGGGTCCCCGCACCTATCTGGGCCTGATGACCGCGGGCTTCCCGAACCTGCTGACCCTGGTGGGCCCGCACAACTCGGCGACGTTCTGCAACATCCCGCGCTGCATCGAGCAGAACGTCGACTGGGTGACGGACCTGCTGCGCACGATGCGCGACAAGGGCCTGACGCGGGTCGAGGCGACGCGCGACGCCGAGGACGCCTGGACCGCGCACGTGATCGAACTCGGCCAGAAGATGCTCTTCACCAAGGTCGACTCCTGGTTCATGGGCATCAACAGCAACGTCGAAGGCAAGCAGACGCGCACCTTCCTGCTGTATTCGGGCGGCGCGCCGATGTACCGCGAGAAGTGCGACGAGGTCGCAGCCCGGGATTACGAAGGGATCGCGCTGGCCTGAACGCGCCGCGCGCCGAGGGGTGCCGCGTTGCGCGCCGACAGGTGCGGTGCCGCGCGCCCGCGCTCAGGCGCGCAGCGCGTAGAACGCCAGCGCGGGACTGCGGATCTCGAGCGGATCGAACCGGCCGAAGCCCGCCTGCCGGGCCAGGTCGGCCGCACGCGTGCGCCCCCAGCAGGCGCCCAGGCCCGGGCCGCCCTGCGCCAGCGACTGCGGCACGCAGTGCAGACAGCTGATGCCGTACAGCATTCGCGCGAACGGATTGCTGCGGTTGTCCTCCAGGCGGTCGGCGACCTTCGGCTCGACCATCAGGTAGGTGCCGCCGTCGGCCAGCGACGCGCGGATGCGTGTCAGCGCGCCCACCGGGTCGGGCAGGTCGTGGATCACGTCGAAGGTGCTGACGAAGTCCCAGCCGGGCTGCGTCGGCATCGCCTCGACCGGCGCGACGAGGAACTCGACGCGGTCGGCGACGGCCGCATCCTGCGCATAGCCGCGCGCGATGCCGATCGAGCGGGCGTCGAGATCGAGCCCCACGAACCGCGACGCCGGAAAGGCCCGCGCCATCGTGATCGGCACGACCCCGGTGCCGCAGCCGACGTCGATCGCGCGTCCGCCCGCCTTCAGCTTCGCGACCACGTCCGGCATCGTCGGCAGCCAGCTCTGCACGAGGCGGCGTTCGTAGACCGGGCGGTTCATCTGCTCGAGCGCCACCGGCAGCTCGGCGCCGAAGTCGCTGAACGACACGCCGCCGCCGCGCTCGAAGGCGTCGGCGATGCGCGGCGCGGCCGCCATCAGCGCGGGCAGCCCCTTGAACAGTCCGCCGAGGTAGAACTCCGAGGCGGGATCGGTGAGGAACAGCGCGTGCTCGTCGGGCAGATTGAAGCGCTCGGCGGCGGCGTCGTGCTCGACATAGCCCGCCCCCACCATCGCGGCCAGCCACTCGTCCACATAGCGCGGATGGATGCCGGTGCGCTCGGACAGCTGCGCACCCGACAGGGGCCCCGCGCCGGCCATCGCCTTGAACAGGCCGGTGCGGTCGCCGACGAAGACCAGCGCCGCGGCCATCGCGGTGCCGAGGTCGCCGACGAGCCGGGTCATGAACTGCTGCGAGCGTTCCTTGTCCATCGGAGTCTCCGTCTTCGTGCTGCGCGTGGCGTCAGGGGCGGCGCACCGGTCTCAATCCGCTCAGGCCGCTCGGCCGCGCGGCCGGGGCGGCCGGGGCCGCTTCCTCGGCGCGCGGCGGTTCGGCCACGCGTTGGGGCCTGCCCTCGCGTTGGGGTCTGCCCTCGCGTTGGGGTCTGGCCGCGCGTTCGGGCTTCGTCGCGCGCTCGGACCTGGCCGCGCGCTCGGGCTTGGCCCGGCGTTCGGGCGTCGTGGTGCGTTGCGGCTCGCCCGTGCGTTGCGGTTCGGCGGCGCTCACCATGTCCAGGTACAGCTGCTCGACCTTCTCGCGCGCCCACGGTGTGCGGCGCAGGAACTTCAGGCTGGACGACACGCTCGGGTCGTGCGTGAAGCAGCGGATCGGCACGCGCGCGCCGAGCGCGGCCCACCCGTGGTGCGCGACCAGCGCGTTGACGATCGCTTCCAGCGTCAGCCCGTGCAGCGGGTTGCGGGGCTGGGCTGGCGAGGGCGAGGGCGAGGGCGAGGGCGCGGCCGGAGGGTCGTCGTGGGGCGTCATGCCGCGATCTTACGGCCCGGGGGGCGGGCGGTCGCGCCCGCTCTGTCACAATCCGTCATGAACGCATCCAGCCCACCGCCCGGCGACGACTTCGCCACCCTGCCCCTGTCCCCCGCGCTGCTGGCCAATCTGCAGCGTCTCGGGTACGTGCGCATGACACCGATCCAGGCGGCCAGCCTGCCGCTGGCGCTGGCCGGCACCGACCTGATCGCGCAGGCCAAGACCGGCAGCGGCAAGACGGCGGCGTTCGCGCTGCCGCTGCTGGCCGGCCTGGACGCAAAGCGCTTCGTCGTGCAGTCGATGGTGCTGTGCCCGACGCGCGAACTCGCCGAGCAGGTCACCCAGGAACTCCGGCGGCTCGCGCGCGCCGAGGACAACGTGAAGGTGCTGACGCTGTGCGGCGGCGCGACCATGCGCCCGCAGGTCGCCAGCCTCGCGCACGGCGCACACGTCGTGGTCGGCACGCCCGGCCGCATCCTCGATCACCTGGTGCGCGAGACGCTGTCGCTCGACGCGCTGCGCATCCTGGTGCTCGACGAAGCCGACCGCATGCTCGACATGGGCTTCGCCGAGGAGATCGCCGGCGTCATCGCCCGCTGTCCGCGCCAGCGCCAGACCCTGCTGTTCTCGGCCACCTATCCGCCAGGGGTGATCAAGCTGGCGCAGCGCTACCTGCGCAACCCGCAGCAGGTGACGATCGACGAACGCCACGCCCCCGGCAAGATCCGCCAGCGCTTCTACGAGGTGCGCGAGGACGAGCGGCTGCGCGCGGTGGCCCTGCTGCTCGACCACTACCGGCCGGAGCGCACGCTGGCGTTCTGCAACACCAAGCAGCGCTGCAGTGAGCTCGCCGCCCTGCTGCAGGCCCAGGGCATCGTCGCGCTCGAACTCCACGGCGATCTCGAGCAGCGCGACCGCGACCAGGTGCTGGTGCAGTTCGCCAACCGCAGCTGCAGCGTGCTGGTGGCCACCGACGTCGCCGCGCGCGGCCTCGACATCGCCGGTCTCGAAGCGGTGATCAACGTCGACGTCACCCCGGATGCCGAGGTGCACACCCACCGCGTGGGCCGCACCGGGCGCGCCGACGAGGCCGGCTGGGCGTTCAGCCTGGCCAGCCGCAACGAGATGGATCGGGTCGGCCGCATCGACCGCATGCAGGGCAGCGACAGCGCCTGGCATGCGCTGAGCGAGCTGACGCCGTCGCCCGACCCCGAGCCGCTGCGCCCGCCGATGGTCACGCTGCAGATCCTGGGGGGACGCAAGGACAAGATCCGGCCCGGCGACGTGCTGGGCGCGCTGACCAAGGACCTGGGCTATCGGGCCGACCAGATCGGCAAGATCAGCGTCGGCGAGTTCTCCACCTACGTGGCCGTGGACCGCAGCATCGCGCGCGACGCGGCGCGCGCGCTGAACGCCGGCAAGGTGAAGGGCCGGACGGTGAAGGTGCGCCGCCTCTGACGGCGCTGGCGGTCAGCCGGCGTCCACGCCGCGCCCGGCCGCGAACCCCACGAACCAGTCGATCGACCCCGGATTGCCCATCGAGTCGCGATTGGCCGATTTCTCCGGCGGCTGGCCGAGCAGGATCTTCTTGATCGGCACCTCCATCTTCTTGCCCGAGATGGTGCGCGGCACGTCCGGGATGGCGAACACGTCGTTGGGCACGTGACGGGCCGACAGCTTCGTGCGGATCGCGTCGAGCAGGGCCTTCTTCAGCGCGTGCGGCACACCGGTGTCGGCGGCATCGGCCGCGAGCGCGCCGACCCCCGGCCGTGCGTTGGACGCCGCCGCGCGGCCCGCGGCCTCGCCGGGCAGTGCGGGCCCGAGCGCGCCCGGCGCGGCGCCCGCCTCGCGCAGCACCACGAACAGCGCCATGTAGGACTCGCGTCCGAGGTACTCGAGGTCGATCACCAGCGCATCGGCCACGGCGTCGAACTCCTCGACGACGCGGTACAGCTCGCTGGTGCCCATGCGGATGCCGTGGCGGTTGATCGTGGAATCGGAGCGGCCGTAGATGACGCCGGTCACGGACTCGCGACGCGGGATCAGCTTCAGCCAGTCGCCGTGGCGCCACACGTTCGGCGGGCCGGGGAAGGTGTCGAAGTAGCTCTCGAAGTAGCGCTTGCCGCCCGGGTCGTTCCAGAAGTACAGCGGCATCGACGGGATCGTGCGCGCGCAGACCAGCTCGCCCACCTGCCCGAGCACCGGCTTGCCGGCGTCGTCGTACGCGTGCACGGCAACGCCCAGGCCGCGGCACGACATCTCGCCGGCATAGATCGGCAGGATCGGGCTGCCGCCCAGGAAGGACGTGCCCGGGTCGGTGCCGCCGGAGATCGACGCAAGCATCACGTCGGGATGCACCGCGTCGTAGATCCAGCGATAGCCTTCCTCGGTGAGCGGCGAGCCGGTGACACCGACCGTGCGCAGCGCCGAGAGGTCGAAGCGGGTGCGCGGCTTCGTGCCGGCCTTCATGTTGAGCGCGATGAACGCCGGGCTGGTGCCGAAGAAGGTGGCGCGCTCGCGCTCGGCGAAGCGCCACAGGGTGTCGAGATCGGGCCAGCCCGGGTTGCCGTCGAACTGCAGCACGGTGCATCCCACCGACAGGCTGGACACGAGCCAGTTCCACATGATCCAGTTCGTCGACGAGAACCAGAACACCCGGTCCTCGGGATGCAGGTCCAGCGCGAGCACGCGGTCCTTGAGGGCCTCGATGGTCACGCCGCCGTGCCCGTGCACGATCGGCTTGGGCATGCCGGTGGTGCCCGACGAGTAGACGATCCACAGCGGATGATCGAACGGCACCGCCTCGAATGCCGGCGTGGCCGGCTCGGCCAGCGCCTGCGCCCACGACGTGACGGGCACGGTGCGCCCGCCCTCGAAGGTCAGCGGCGGCAGCGTCGCCTGCGGATCGAGGTAGGGCACCAGCACCACGTGCTCGACGCCGGGCAGCGCACCGACCAGCTCGCGCACGTGGCCGAGGCGTTCGAAGTCCTTGCCCGAGTAGCGGTAGCCGTCCACCGAGATCAGCACCTTGGGCTCGATCTGGCGGAAGCGGTCTAGCACGCTGACCGGCCCCATGTCGGGCGAGCTGCTCGACCAGATCGCGCCGATGCTCGCCACCGCCAGCAGCGCCACGATGGTCTGCGGGATGTTGGGCATGTAGGCGACGACGCGATCGCCCTTGCCCACGCCCAGCCGGCGCAGCGTGGCGGTGAGCGCACCGGTCTGGGCGGCCAGTTCGGCCCAGCCGATCTCCTGGCGCGCCACCAGCTCGGACTGGAAGACGATCGCGGGGCGCGCGGCCGCGTCGGGGTGCGACGCCTGCGCGAGCAGGTGCTCGGCGTAGTTGAGGGTCGCGCCCGGGAACCACTGCGCGCCCGGCATCTCGCTGTGCGCGAGCACCGTGGTGTAGGCACTGTGGGACTTCATGCCGCAGAAGTCCCACACCGACGACCAGAAGCCTTCGAGGTCGGTGACCGACCATTGCCACAGCGGCTCGTAGCCGTCGAAGCGCCGTCCGTGCGTGTCGTCGAGCCAGCGCAGGTAGCGGGTGAGCCGGCAGTGCGCGACGCGTTCGGGGGAAGGGGTCCAGATCGGGGTCGGTTCAGCGCTCATGGTCGTGATGATCGTGGTCGTGGTCGTGTTCCTGAAGCACCAGATAGCAGGTGCGCCCCTCGGTGGCCAGGGCCACCTGGGCGCCGTGCGGCAGGGTCAGCTTGGGATGCTCGTGCCCGAACGGCAGGCCGGTGAGCACCGGCGTGCGGGTCTGCGCGCGCAGCCAGCGCACCACGGCGGGCAGGTCGAAGCCGCGGTCGTTGTCGGCGAGCCGGTAGCGGCTGAACTGGCCGAGCAGGATCGCCTGCTGGCGGTCGAGCACGCCGGCGTGCAGCAGCTGGGTGAGCATGCGCTCGATGCGGAACGGATGCTCGTTGACGTCCTCGAGGAACAGGATCCCGCCCTGCACCTTGGGGAACCAGGGCGTGCCGAGCAGCGCATTGACCATCGCGAGGTTGCCGCCCCACAGCGTGCCGCGGGCTTCGACCCCGGCCGGCCCGCCGTAGCGGAACCCGACGATCTCGAGCGCGCCGGACATCGCGTCCTGGAAGGTGCCGAGGGTGACCTCGTCGATGTCCTCGAAGCGCTCCGGGCCGAAGTCGCCCAGCAGCGCGGGGCCGGCCCAGGTGACGGCGCGCGCCTTCGCCAGCATCGCGAGCTGGAACGCGGTGAAGTCCGACAGGCCCACCCAGCGCTTGCGCGCACGCGCCAGGGCCTTGTAGTCGAGCTGCGGCAGATAGCGGGTGAGGCCGTAGCCGCCGCGCGTGATCATCACGATGGGCGCGGGCTGGGCCGCGGCGCGCGCGAAGGCCGCCGCACGGTCGGCGTCGCTGCCGGCGAAGCGCTGCCGCACGCGCAGGGCGGCGGGGTCGAGCGCCGCCACGTATCCGGCCCGCGCGAGGTGGCCGATCGCACGCTGCACGGGCGCGTCGGGTTCGACCGCGCCGGAGGGCGAGATCAGGTAGATGTCGGCGTCGGGTCGGGTTCGGGCGGTCATCGCCACAGTCTGCCATAGCGATCGCGACCGTCCGCGTCGCGGCGTGGCCGGGGCCGCGACGTGCCTGCGGCCGCGGCGATGCGATACTCGGCACACGCGCGACGCGGCCGGCCGGTCGCACGTACGCCGTGCGCCCGCGGATTCGGGCCGCACTTCAACGAGGGCATCGGGAGGCGGATCATGAGGATCGGAGACAGTCTGTCGGGCAAGCGGGTGCTGATCACCCAGGCCGACGAGTTCATGGGCCCGGTGCTGGCCGACACGTTCCGCGCGCACGGCGCCGTGGTCATCGCCGACACCCGCGTGCTGGACTCGGGCGCCGCCGGCGAGGCAACCGTGCGCGACGCCGGCACGGTCGACGTGCTGATCGCCAACCTGGGCGTGCCGGCGCCGTCCACCCGCGCGCACCAGATCGGCGACGACGAATGGCGCCACGTGTTCGCGCACGTGGTCGACCCGCTGCCCGGCCTGGCGCGCGGCGTGCTGCCGCAGATGCTGGCGCGGCGCAGCGGCAAGTTCGTGGTGATGGGCAGCTCGACCGCGTTCCGCGGCCAGAAGCGCACGGCCACCTACAGCTCGGCGCGCAGCGCGCAGGTCGGCTTCGTACGCGCGGTGGGCACCGAGGTGGCGCCCGACAACGTCCACGTGAACCTGATCGCGCAGAACTTCATCGAGAACCCGATGTACTACGGGCCCGAGGTGCAGGCGCTGCCGGCCTTCCAGGAACGCCTCAAGCGCGAGGTGCCGGCCGGACGGCTCGGCACGCCGCAGGAGGACGCACTGTTCGCGGTGTTCCTCGCCAGCAGCGAAGTGAACTTCTTCGCCGGGCAGAGCATCCCGTTCTCGGGCGGCTGGGCGACCTGAGTCGGGCGGACGGGCGATTTCGCCCCGGAGTGAAACCGAGGCCGCGCGGGCCGTTGCCGGATCGGCGACACTGCGGGGTTTCGATCGGCGCCCAGGAGACCCCCATGCCCCGCATCCCCTTCGTACCGGCCGACCTGGCCGAACCGGCGGACGTCGTCGCGGCGATCCGCGCGCGTCGCGGCGGCGAACTGCTGCACATCGACCGGATGCTGCTCAACAGCCCCGCGCTGGCGTCGGGCTGGAACGGCTACCTGCGCGCGGTGCGCAACGACCTCGCCCTCGACCCGATGCTGCGCGAGCTGGCGATGTGCGTGGTCGCGGTGATCAACGGTGCGGAGTACGAGTTCACCCAGCACGCCCCGTACTTCCTGAGGGCCGGCGGCACGCAGGCCCAGGTGGCCGGCATGCGCGACCCGGACGCGGCACTGCGCGACCCGACGCTGTTCGATGCGACCGCGCGGGCCGCACTGGCGCTCACGCTCGAGATGACGCGCACGGTGAAGGTCTCGGACGCGACCTTCGACGCCGTGCGGGCCCGGCTGTCCGACCAGCAGTGCGTCGAGCTCGTCGGCGTGATCGCGACCTACAACATGGTGTCG
>Ga0116180_1001132_pt1 | contig 23074 bp, 20 predicted proteins | sample AD_UKC073_MetaG_FD_89804 | JGI IMG/M metagenome (GOLD analysis project Ga0116180, IMG submission 89804) | Active sludge microbial communities of municipal wastewater-treating anaerobic digesters from USA - AD_UKC073_MetaG | ecosystem: Engineered > Bioreactor > Anaerobic > Digestate | place: USA...
ACCTCGACCCGATGGGCATCCACACCGGTGACTCGATCACCGTGGCCCCGGCGCAGACGCTGACCGACAAGGAATACCAGCTGCTGCGCAACGCCAGCATCGCGATCCTGCGCGAGATCGGCGTCGACACCGGCGGCTCCAACGTGCAGTTCTCGATCAATCCGAAGGACGGCCGCATGGTCGTCATCGAGATGAACCCGCGCGTGTCGCGCTCGTCGGCGCTGGCGTCCAAGGCCACGGGCTTCCCGATCGCCAAGATCGCCGCCAAGCTGGCGGTGGGCTACACGCTGGACGAGCTGAAGAACGACATCACCGGCGGCGCCACGCCGGCCAGCTTCGAGCCGTCGATCGATTACGTCGTCACCAAGATCCCGCGCTTCGCGTTCGAGAAGTTCCCCGCCGCCGACCCGCACCTGACCACGCAGATGAAGTCGGTGGGCGAGGTGATGGCGATGGGCCGCACCTTCCAGGAATCGTTCCAGAAGGCGCTGCGCGGCCTGGAGACCGGCATCGACGGGCTGACCGAACGGTCGACCGACCGCGATGAAATTGTCGAGGAGATCGGTGAGGCCGGCCCCGAGCGGATCCTGTTCGTGGCCGACGCCTTCCGCATCGGCATGACGCTGGACGAGATCTTCGAGGAGACCGCGATCGACCCGTGGTTCCTGGCGCAGATCGAGGACTTGGTCGCCACCGAGCAGCAGCTGTCGCAGCGCACGCTGGCGAGTCTCTCCGCGGCCGAACTGCGCTGGGCCAAGCAGAAGGGCTTTTCCGACAAGCGCCTGGGCAAGCTGCTCAACAGCAACCAGCACGAGGTGCGCCGCGCCCGCCATGCCCTGGGCGTGCGCCCGGTCTACAAGCGGGTGGACACCTGTGCGGCCGAGTTCGCGACCCAGACTGCCTACCTCTACAGCTGCTACGAGACCGTCGACGGCGAGTGCGAGGCCGAGCCGACGAACCGCAAGAAGATCAAGGTGCTGGGCGGCGGGCCCAACCGCATCGGCCAGGGCATCGAGTTCGACTACTGTTGCGTGCATGCCGCGCTGGCGATGCGCGACGACGGCTACGAGACCATCATGGTCAACTGCAACCCGGAGACGGTGTCCACTGATTACGACACCAGCGACCGGCTGTACTTCGAGCCGGTGACGCTGGAAGACGTGCTGGAGATCGTCGCCAAGGAGCAGCCGGCCGGCGTGATCGTGCAGTACGGCGGCCAGACGCCGCTGAAGCTGGCGCTGGACCTGGAAGCCAATGGCGTGCCGATCATCGGCACCAGCCCCGACAGCATTGACATCGCCGAAGACCGCGAGCGCTTCCAGCAACTGCTGCACACGCTGGGCCTGAAGCAGCCGCCCAACCGCACGGCGCGCACCGAGGAATCGGCGCTGGAGCTGGCGCAGGAGATCGGCTACCCGCTGGTGGTGCGCCCGAGCTACGTGCTGGGCGGCCGGGCGATGGAGATCGTGCACGGCGACAAGGACCTGCAGCGCTACATGCGCGAGGCGGTGCGCGTCAGCGAGAAGAGCCCGGTGCTGCTGGACCGCTTCCTCGACGACGCGATCGAGGTCGACGTCGACTGCATCAGCGACGGCACGGCGGTGATGATCGGCGGCATCATGGAGCACATCGAGCAGGCGGGGGTGCACTCCGGCGACTCGGCCTGCTCGCTGCCGCCCTACACGCTGCCGAAGAAGCTGCAGGATGAACTGCGCCGCCAGACCACGCAGATGGCGCTGGCGCTGAAGGTGGTCGGCCTGATGAACGTGCAGTTCGCCATCCAGGGCCGCGTGGCCGGTGACGGCGAGGACGCCACGGTCTACGTGCTGGAAGTGAACCCGCGCGCCTCGCGCACCGTGCCCTACGTCAGCAAGGCCACCGGCCAGCAACTGGCCAAGATCGCCGCGCGGTGCATGGCTGGCCAGAAGCTGGCCGACCAGACCAGCCGCGACGGCAAGCCGCCGCGCGAGGTGATTCCGCCGTACTTCAGCGTCAAGGAAGCGGTGTTCCCGTTCAACAAGTTCCCGGGTGTCGACCCCATCCTCGGACCCGAGATGCGCTCGACCGGCGAGGTGATGGGCGCGGGCCGCAGCTTCGGCGAGGCCATGCTCAAGAGCCAGCTCGGCGCCGGTTCGCGCCTGCCGGCCAAGGGTAATGTCTTCGTCACGGTGAAGAACGGCGACAAGGACCGCGCCGTGGCCGTGGCCCGCGACCTGGTGGCGCTGGGCTTCGGCGTGGTGGCGACCAAGGGCACGGCAGCGGCGATTGCTGCGGCCGGCGTGCCGGTGAAGGTGGTCAACAAGGTCAAGGACGGCCGGCCCAACATCGTCGACATGGTCAAGGCCGGCGAGATCCAGCTGGTGTTCTCCACGGTGGACGAGACGCGCACGGCGATCGCCGATTCGCGCCACATCCGCACCGCGGCGCTGGCGAATCGCGTCACCTACTACACCACGATGGCCGGCTGCGAGGCCGCCACCGAGGCACTGAAGCACCAGCAGGGGTTGAGCGTGCTGAGCCTGCAGGAACTGCACGCCGAGTTGCTCTAAACTCGCGCCCTTCGTTCCGCCGCCCTCGCGCCCGGCTTGCTGCCGGCGTCCAGCGCGGCGGATTTGTTTTGTCCGTCGTCATCGTTCCCAGGAGGCCCGCATGGCCACCATTCCCCTCACCAAGCGCGGCGCCGAGAAGCTCAAGGAAGAGCTGCACCGCCTGAAGACCGTCGAGCGCCATGCCGTGATCCAGGCGATCGCCGAGGCACGCGCCCAGGGCGACCTGTCGGAGAACGCCGAGTACGAGGCGGCCAAGGACAAGCAGGGCTTCATCGAGGGCCGCATCCTCGAGATCGAGGGCAAGATGGCCGCAGCCCAGGTCATCGACCCGGCGTCGCTGGACGCGGGCGGCCGCGTGGTCTTCGGCGCCACGGTCGACCTGGAGGAAGAAGCCAGCGGCCAGGAAGTGACCTACCAGATCGTCGGCGACGACGAGGCCGACCTGAAGCAGGGCCTGATCTCGATCAGCTCGCCGATCGCGCGCTCGATGATCGGCAAGGAAGCCGGCGACGTGGCCGAGGTGCAGGCCCCGGGCGGCATCAAGCGCTACGAGATCGTCGAAGTCCGCTACGTCTGACGGTGGTGGCGCCCGCACTCGCCTCGGCGCTTGATCGGCTGCGGCGCCTGCTGCCCGGCGCCTGGGCGGGGCTGCTGCTGTGCATCGCGGCGATTGCCGCGCCGGCCGCGTTTGCGATGCTGGACCGCCCGAATGCCGGCCGCGTGGTCGGCTGGATCTTTCAGCGCGAAGCCTGGACCAGCCTGGTCCTGGCCGTCGTGCTGCTGCTCATCGAGCGCCCGCGGGCGCGATCGGCGGCGCAAGGCGGGCGCGGATCGGTGCTCAGCGCCGACATGCTGTTGTTACTGGCCACGGTGTTCTGCACCGTGGCCGGCCACTTCGCGCTGCTGCCGCTGATGGACGCAGCGCGCACCGGGCAGGGGCCGCTGACTTTCGGCCAGCTGCACTTCATCAGCGTCGGCTTCTTCCTGGCCAAGCTGCTGTGCATCGTGGCGCTGGCCTGGCGCGCCGTGGCGCCAGCCGGCGTGAACCTCAGTCGGCCTGCTTCTTCTTGATGCTGGTCACGCGCTGCTTGACGCGCTTGATCTCGCCGCCGGCGGTGACCCGCTGATTGCCGAAGACGGTGATCTTCTTGATCTGGGCGCGCTGGCTGCCGCTCTTGCTGAACTTCAGGATCTTCACCACCCGCGGACCGGCGCCGCGGTCGTCGCGCACGTCGGCCTTGGGCTTCTCGGGGATCGGCCGCCACAGCACCAGCAGCTTGCCGATGTGCTGCACCGGCGCGGCGTCCAATTGATCGGCCAGGGTGGCGAGGGCGGCCTCGCGGTCGGGGCGCGCATCGGAAAACATCCGCACCTTGATCAGCCCGTGCGACTTCAGCGCCAGGTCGACCTCGCGGGTGACGGCGTCGGTCAGGCCCTGCTCGCCGATCATCACGACCGGGTCCAGGTGGTGGGCTTCGCCGCGCTTGTCCTTGCGTTGGGCGGGCGTGAGGTGAATGGCAGGCATCGGCGCATTATCCCGTGACAATCCGTGGGCCATGAAAATCGATTCCAAGAGCAAGAAGATCAACAAGGCCTGGGTCAACCAGCATGTCAACGACCCGTACGTGAAGCTGGCCCAGCGCGAGGGCTACCGCGCCCGCGCTGCTTACAAGCTCAAGGAGATCGACGAGTCGCTGGGCCTGATCAGGCCGGGCCAGGTGGTGGTCGACCTGGGCTCGGCACCGGGCGCCTGGAGCCAGTACCTGCGGCGGCGTTTCGCGCCGAAGTCGGCCGGCACCGGCGGCGCGGCGGTGGGTGAGTTGCAGGGCACGATCATCGCGCTGGACATCCTGCCGATGGAGCCGATCGAGGGCGTGTTGTTCATCCAGGGCGACTTCCGCGAGCAGGCGGTGGCCGACCAGCTGAGTGCCGCGGTGGGCGGCCGGCCAGTGGACGTGGTGGTGTCGGACATGGCGCCCAACCTGTCGGGCATCGAGTCGGCCGACGCGGCGCGCATCGAGCACCTGATCGAGCTGGGCCTGGACTTCGCCCGCCAGCACCTGAAGCCGGGCGGCGCGATGGTGGCCAAGGTCTTCCACGGCAGCGGCTACGACCAGCTGGTGCAGTTGTTCCGCCAGCAGTTCCGCATCGTCAAGGCGATCAAGCCCAAGGCCTCGCGCGACAAGTCGGCGGAAACCTTTCTGGTCGGCATCGGTCTGAAGCCGACCTGAACCCGGCTTGCGATGGGTCGAATTCGCCCGGAATTCACCCTTTCCAGCGCCCGGCAGGCGCCCATGTCCAGGGGCTTGACTGAACTAGAATCATCCCCACTTGCCTGCGATGCGGGCGCCGAGCGATTGGCATTGCAGTTGCTGCCAACGCGGGGCCCGATGGATTGCAGGAAGATTGGCTGAAGGAGCCGCGGTGAACAATCAATGGTTCTCGAAGGTCGCTGTCTGGCTGGTGATCGCACTCGTGCTGTTCACCGTGTTCAAGCAGTTCGACCGCGGGGTGTCGTCGGGCCAGGTGATCGGGTATTCCGAATTCCTGGACGAGGTGGCGGCGCGCCGCATCAAGTCGGTGGTGCTGCAGGAGGGCCAGGGCGGCACCGAGATCATCGCCCTGACCACCGATGACAAGCGCATCCGCACGACGGCCACCTACCTGGACCGTGGTCTGGTCGGCGACCTGCGCAACAACAACATCAAGTTCGACGTCAAGCCGCGCGAGGAGCCCTCGCTGCTGATGAGCCTGCTGGTGAGCTGGGGCCCGATGCTGTTGCTGATCGGCGTGTGGGTCTACTTCATGCGCCAGATGCAGGGCGGCGGCAAGGGCGGCGCCTTCAGCTTCGGCAAGAGCAAGGCACGCATGCTTGACGAGGCCAACAACTCCACCACCTTCGCCGATGTCGCCGGTTGCGACGAGGCCAAGGAGGAAGTCAAGGAACTGGTGGACTTCCTGAAGGACCCGCAGAAGTTCCAGAAGCTGGGCGGACGCATCCCGCGCGGCGTGCTGCTGGTCGGCCCTCCGGGCACCGGCAAGACCCTGCTGGCCAAGGCCATCGCCGGCGAGGCCAAGGTGCCGTTCTTCAGCATCTCGGGCTCGGACTTCGTCGAGATGTTCGTCGGCGTGGGCGCCGCCCGCGTGCGCGACATGTTCGAGCAGGCGAAGAAAAGCGCGCCCTGCATCATCTTCGTCGACGAAATCGACGCCGTGGGCCGCCACCGCGGTGCGGGCCTGGGCGGCGGCAACGACGAGCGCGAGCAGACGCTGAACCAGATGCTGGTCGAGATGGACGGCTTCGAGACCAACCTCGGCGTGATCGTGATGGCAGCCACCAACCGGCCGGACATCCTCGACCCCGCGCTGCTGCGTCCGGGCCGCTTCGACCGCCAGGTCTACGTGACCCTGCCGGACGTGCGTGGCCGCGAGCAGATCCTGAACGTGCACATGCGCAAGGTGCCGATCGGCCAGGACATCCGCGCCGACATCCTGGCGCGCGGCACGCCGGGCTTTTCCGGTGCCGACCTGGCCAACTTGGTCAACGAGGCGGCCCTGTTCGCCGCACGCCGCAACGGGCGCGTGGTCGAGATGGTCGACTTCGAGAAGGCCAAGGACAAGATCATGATGGGCCCCGAGCGGAAGTCCATGGTCATGCCCGAGGAAGAGCGCAAGAACACCGCCTACCACGAGGCCGGCCATGCCCTGGTCGCCCGCCTGATGCCCAAGACCGACCCGGTGCACAAGGTGACGGTGATTCCGCGTGGCCGGGCGCTGGGCGTGACCATGCAGTTGCCCGAGGGCGACCGCTACAGCATGGACAAGGAGCGCATGCTCAGCACCATCAGCGTGCTGTTCGGCGGGCGCATCGCCGAAGAAGTGTTCATGAACCAGATGACCACCGGCGCCAGCAACGACTTCGAGCGCGCCACGTCCATCGCCCGCGACATGGTGACCCGCTACGGCATGACCGACGAGCTGGGGCCGATGGTCTACGCCGAGAACGAGGGCGAGGTCTTCCTCGGCCGTTCGGTGACCAAGACCACCAGCATGTCGGAAGAGACGATGCGCAAGGTCGACTCGGTGATCCGCCGCATCATCGACGAGCAGTACACCATCGCCCGCAAGCTGATCGAGGACAACCAGGACAAGATGCACGCGATGGCGAAGGCCCTGCTCGACTGGGAAACCATCGACGCCGAGCAGATCGACGACATCATGGGCGGCAAGCCGCCGCGCCCGCCGAAGGACTGGACGCCCAGTGCCCGCACCGGGGGCTCGGGCCCCGCCGGTGGCGGTGCGGTGAGCACCGGCGGCGCGCCCGCAGCGGCTGCCTGAGCAGTTTGAGCATCTGCAAGTCACGGGGCCTTCGGGCCCCGTTTTGTCGCCTGTGCTGCCCGCCGCCATGCCCAACGCCAAGATCTGGCAGACCACCCGCCACCGCATCGACCTGGCCCGACCGCAGGTGATGGGCATCGTCAACGCCACACCGGATTCGTTCTCGGACGGCGGCCTGCATGCCGACGCGCCCTCGGCCCAGGCGCATTGCGAACGCCTGCTGCGCGATGGCGCCGACATCCTCGACATCGGCGGCGAGTCGACCCGCCCTGGCGCACGCCAGCCCGACGCCGCCGAGGAACTGGCGCGTGTGCTGCCGGTGCTGCGCCACGCGGTGACGCTGGGCGTGCCGGTGTCGGTGGACACCAGCCAGCCTGCGGTGATGCGCGCCGCGCTGGACCTGGGTGTGGACATCATCAACGACGTGCGCTCGCTCGCCCGGCCCGGCGCGCTGCAGGCGGTGGCGGCCCATCCGGCCTGCGGTGTCTGCCTGATGCACATGCAGGGCGAGCCCGGTGAGATGCAGCAGGCGCCGTCCTATCCGGGCGATGTGGTGCACGCGGTGGCGGCCTGGCTGGCACAGCGCCTGGCCGAGGTGCAGGCGGCGGGCGTGGCGGCCGAGCGCATCGTGCTCGACCCGGGCATCGGCTTCGGCAAGCTGCCGGCGCACAACTGGGCCCTGATGCGCCGCCAGCGTGAATTGCTGGCGCTGGGCCGGCCGCTGCTGCTCGGCTGGAGCCGAAAATCCACCCTGGGTCACCTGACCGGGCGGGGTGTGGCCGATCGCCTGGCCGCCAGCATCGCCGCGGCGCTGGCTGCGGTGCAGCACGGTGCCCGCATCGTGCGCGTCCATGACGTGGCGCAGACCGCCGATGCCTTGCGCGTGTGGTCGGCCAGCGGCCTGACCGACACTTCCTTCCACGACCAACCCTCTTCGAACACGGCATGAGCAGACAGTATTTCGGCACCGACGGCATCCGCGGCACCGTGGGCCAGGCGCCCATCACCCCCGATTTCATACTGCGCCTGGGCCATGCGGTGGGCCGGGTGCTGCGCCGCCACGTGCAGCGGCCGGTCGTGCTGATCGGCAAGGACACGCGGATTTCGGGCTACATGATCGAAAGTGCGCTGGAGGCGGGCTTCGTCTCGGCCGGTGTCGACACGCTGCTGACCGGCCCGCTGCCCACGCCCGGCGTGGCCTACCTGACCCGTGCGCTGCGCCTGGACCTGGGCGTGGTGATCAGCGCCTCGCACAACGCCTATCCGGACAACGGCATCAAGTTCTTCTCGGCCCGGGGCGAGAAGCTCCCCGACGACTGGGAGCGCGCGGTCGAGGCCGCGCTGCAGGACCTGCCGCAGTGGGTCGACTCGGCCTCGCTGGGCAAGGCCAGCCGCCTGCGCGACGCACGCGGGCGCTACATCGAGTTCTGCAAGTCCACCGTCGACAAGGACATGTCGCTGCGCGGGCTGAAGGTGGTGGTCGACGCGGCCCATGGCGCGGCCTACCAGGTGGCGCCGGACGTGTTCCACGAACTGGGTGCCGAGGTGGTGTCCATCGGCTGCGCGCCGGACGGCACCAACATCAATGCCGGCGTCGGCGCCACCTCGCCGGCGGCGCTGGTGGCCGCCGTGGCCCAGCATGGCGCCGACTACGGCGTGGCGCTCGACGGCGATGCCGACCGGCTGCAGCTGGTCGACCGCAACGGGCGGCTGTTCAACGGCGACGAACTGCTCTATGCGATGGTGATGGACCGCATCGCCCAGGGCCAGGCGGTGCCTGGCGCGGTGGGCACGTTGATGACCAACATGGCGGTCGAGCTGGCGCTGAAGGCCAAGGGCGTGCCCCTGGTGCGCGCCAAGGTGGGCGACCGTTACGTGCTGGAGGAACTGGCCGCCCGCGGCTGGCTGCTGGGCGGCGAGGGCTCGGGCCATCTGCTGGCGCTGGACAAGCACACCACCGGCGACGGCATCGTCAGTGCGCTGCAGGTGCTGCAGGCGATCCAGCGTGCCCGGGCGTCGCTGGCCGACTTGCTGGCCGACGTGGTGCTGTTCCCGCAGACCCTGCTGAACGTGCGCCTGCCCAGCCTGGCGGGTTGGCAGGACAACCCGCACCTGGCTGCCGAGACACGCCAGGTCGAGGCCGAGCTGGCCGGCGCCGGCCGGGTGCTGATCCGCGCCTCGGGCACCGAGCCGGTGCTGCGGGTGATGGTCGAGTCGCGTGACGCGGCCCAGGGCCGGGCGCTTGCCGAGCGCCTGGTCGCGGCCGCGCAGCGTTGAGCGGCGACGTCCGCCCCATGTGACAGCCTGCCGGGCTGTCACGGTGAATGTGACAGCCCGTCACGGGCCTGTCACACAGGCTGCCTAGAGTGCCGGATGACGCTGTTCCCAGCCCATCCGCACTGAAAGGCCTGCCATGACCTCGATTTCCCTGCGCGCTGCCCTGGCGGCGCTGACCCTGCTGCCGGCCGCCGTGCTGGCGCAGGACGTGACCGGCGCCGGCGCCACCTTCCCGGCCCCCATCTATGCCAAGTGGGCCGACGCCTACAACAAGGCCAGTGGCGCCCGCATCAACTACCAGTCGGTCGGCTCCGGCGCCGGCATCAAGCAGATCAAGTCCAAGACGGTCGATTTCGGCGCGTCCGACATGCCGCTGACCGACGAGGACCTGGCCAAGGACGGTCTGCTGCAGTTCCCCACCGTGATCGGCGGCGTGGTGCCGGTGGTCAACATCAAGGGCATCGCCCCGGGCCAGATCAAGCTGACCGGCGAGGTGCTGGGCGACATCTACCTGGGCAAGATCACCAAGTGGAACCACGCCGCGCTGACCGCGCTGAACCCCGGCGTGCCGCTGCCCGACGCCGACATCTCGGTGGTGCGCCGCGCCGACGGCTCGGGCACCAGCTTCATCTTCACCAACTACCTGAGCAAGGTGAACGCCGAGTGGAAGAGCAAGGTCGGCGAAGGCACGGCGGTGAACTGGCCGGTGGGCGCCGGCGGCAAGGGCAATGAAGGCGTGGCCGCCTTCGTGCAGCGCCTGCCCAACGCCATCGGCTACGTCGAGTACGCCTACGTCAAGCAGAACAAGATGACGTACACGCTGCTGAAGAACAAGGACGGCCAGTTCGTCGCGCCCGACGACACCGCCTTCAAGGCTGCCGCCGCCGGTGCCGACTGGGCCAAGACCTTCTGCCAGATCACCACCGACCAGCCCGGCAAGACCGCCTGGCCGATCACCAACCCCACCTACGTGCTGATGCACAAGGTGCAGGACAAGCCGGCCAGCGCCGGCGCAGCGCTGAAGTTCTTCGACTGGGCCTACGCCAACGGCGACAAGGCGGCCGACGACCTGGACTACGTGCCGCTGCCCGAGTCGGTGAAGGCCCTGGTGCGCAAGCAGTGGGACAGCCAGATCAAGGACGCCGCAGGCAAGCCCGTCGCACGCAAGTAAGCCGGCGTTCGCGCACCGTCGGCCGGGTCTGAAGACCCGGCCTGCGTCTACAGTTGCCAGGAGAGCCGTCATGGCCGCGACCCTGCCCGCCAGCATGTCCACCCCCACCCCGATCGCCAAGCCGCGTCCGCAGCCGCCCGAGCGCCGCCGCGTCGCCCCCTGGGCCGACAGCCTGTTCGCGCTGCTCGCGCATGCGTCGGCCTGGCTCACGCTGCTGCTGCTGGTGGGCATCATCGCGTCCCTGCTGGTCGGCGCCGCACCGGCGATCAAGGAATTCGGCCTCGGCTTCCTGTGGTCCACCGCCTGGGACCCGGTGCAGGAGAAGTTCGGCGGCCTGGTGATGATCTACGGCACGCTGATGACCTCGTTCATCGCGCTGCTGATCGCGGTGCCGGTGAGCTTCGGCATCGCGCTGTTCCTCACCGAGATGTCGCCCGGCTGGCTCAAGCGCCCGCTGGGCACGGCCATCGAGCTGCTGGCCGCGGTGCCGTCCATCGTCTACGGCATGTGGGGTCTGCTGGTGTTCAGCCCCATCCTGTCGACCTGGGTGCAGCAGCCACTGCAGAAGCTGCTCAAGGGCGTACCGGTGCTGGAGACCTTCGTCTCCGGCGCGCCGGTGGGCATCGGCATCCTGTCGGCCGGCATCATCCTGGCGATCATGATCATCCCGTTCATCGCCTCGGTGATGCGCGACGTGTTCGAGGTCACGCCGGCGATGCTCAAGGAATCGGCCTACGGCCTGGGTGCCACCACCTGGGAGGTGGTCTTCAAGGTGGTGCTGCCCTACACCAAGGCCGGCGTGGTCGGCGGCATCATGCTCGGCCTGGGCCGGGCGCTGGGCGAGACCATGGCCGTCACCTTCGTGATCGGCAACTTCAACCAGCTCAACTCGTTGTCGCTGTTCGAGGCGGCCAACAGCATCACCTCGGCCCTCGCGAATGAGTTCGCCGAAGCCGGCGAGGGCCTGCACCAGGCCTCGCTGATCTACCTGGGGCTGGTGCTTTTCTTCATCACCTTCGTCGTGCTGGCGCTGTCCAAGCTGCTGCTGGCACGCCTCAAGAAGAACGAAGGAGCGCGTGCATGAGCACCACCAACACGGCCGCCATTCCGGCGGCAGCCGCGTTCACGCCACAGCAGCAGGCTGCGCGCCTGGTCATGCACCGTCGGCGCAAGCGCATCAACGTCGTGGCGCTGACGCTGGCACTCAGCGCCATGGCCTTCGGCGTGTTCTGGCTGGTGTGGATCCTGGTCGAGACCGTGCGCCTGGGCCTGGGCGGCCTGAGCCTGGCGGTCTTCACCGAGATGACGCCGCCGCCGCAGGCCGAGACCGGCGGCCTGGCCAACGCCATCTTCGGCTCGCTGATGATGGCCGGCCTGGCCACGCTGCTGGGCACGCCCATCGGCGTGATGGCCGGCGTCTACCTGGCCGAGTACGGCCAGAAGAGCTGGCTGGGCCACGCCACGCGCTTCATCAACGACATCCTGCTGTCGGCGCCGTCGATCGTGATCGGCCTGTTCATCTACTCGACCGTGGTCGCGCGCTTCAAGAGCTTCTCGGCCATCGCCGGCGTGCTGGCACTGGCGCTGATCGTGATCCCGGTGGTCATCCGCACCACCGAGAACATGCTCAGCCTGATCCCGAACGCGCTGCGCGAGGCGGCCTACGCCCTGGGCACGCCGAAGTGGAAGGTGATCGCCTCGGTGACGCTCAAGTCGGCACGGGCCGGCGTCATCACCGGCATCCTGCTGGCGGTGGCCCGCATCTCGGGCGAGACCGCGCCGCTGCTGTTCACCGCGCTGTCCAACCAGTTCTGGACCAGCGACCTGCGCGAGCCGATGGCCAGCCTGCCGGTCACCATCTTCAAGTTCGCCATGAGCCCCTACGAGAACTGGCAGCAGCTGGCCTGGGCCGGCGTGTTCCTGATCACGCTGGGCGTGCTCGCCCTGAACATCGCTGCGCGCGTGTTCTTCCGCAACAAGCATTGAATCCTGCCGAGGACCCGCGATGAATGCCCTCCTGACGCCCCGACCGGAGGCCCGTGCCGCCACGTCGGCCATCACCGAGCGCGCCAAGATCTCGGTGCGCGACCTGAACTTCTACTACGGCGGCTTCCATGCGCTCAAGCGCATCAGCATGGACCTGCCCGAGCACAAGGTGACGGCCTTCATCGGCCCCTCGGGCTGCGGCAAGAGCACCCTGCTGCGCACCTTCAACCGCATGTTCGAGCTGTATCCCGAGCAGCGCGCCGAGGGCCAGATCCTGCTCGACGGCGAGAACATCCTCGACCGCAGCCAGGACGTGAGCCTGATCCGCGCCAAGGTCGGCATGGTGTTCCAGAAGCCCACGCCGTTCCCGATGTCCATCTACGACAACGTGGCCTTCGGCGTGAAGCTGTTCGAGACCCTGCCGCGGGTGGAGATGGACGAGCGCGTGGAGTGGGCGCTGAAGAAGGCGGCGCTGTGGAACGAGGTCAAGGACAAGCTCGACCAGAGCGGCGCCGGCCTGTCCGGCGGCCAGCAGCAGCGCCTGTGCATCGCCCGCGGCATCGCGATCAAGCCCGAGGTGCTGCTGCTCGACGAGCCCACCTCGGCGCTGGACCCGATCTCCACCGGCAAGATCGAGGAACTGGTGCACGAGCTGAAGTCGGACTACACCGTCCTGATCGTCACCCACAACATGCAGCAGGCCGCCCGCTGCAGCGACTACACCGCCTACATGTACCTGGGCGACCTGGTCGAGTTCGGCCCGACCAACGAGGTGTTCACCCAGCCCAAGCGCAAGGACACCGAGGACTACATCACCGGGAGATTCGGATGATTCACCTGCGAAGGGCCCGGGCCGAGCGCCGGGCCGCTCCCAAGCCGGCCTGGATCCCCTCGGGGGATCGGCCGATGTACCGATCGGACGAGGGGCTCCAATGACCAACAAGCACCTCTCTACCCAGTTCGACAACGAGCTCTCCGGCATTTCCACCCGCGTGCTCGAGATGGGTGGCCTGGTCGAGAGCCAGGTGGCGCAGGCGGTGTACGCGCTGGCCAATTTCAGCGGCGAGGTCGCCACCCAGGTGCTCAAGGCCGAGGAGCGGGTCAACGCGATGGAAGTGGAGATCGACCGTGACCTGTCGACCATCATCGCCCGGCGCCAGCCCACGGCGCGCGACCTGCGCCTGCTGATCGCCGTGTCCAAGACCATCGCCAACCTGGAACGCATCGGCGACGAGGCGGCGCGCATCGCCCGCACGGTGCAGCGCCTGCTGGGTGCCGGCGTGTCCAGCCGCATGCGCCTGCCGGTGGGCGACCTGACCTTCGAATGCGAACTGGCGACCAGGCAGCTGCGCAAGGTGCTGGACGCCTTCGCCCGACTGGACGTCGACGGCGCGCTGGAGGTGCTGCGCCACGACGACCAGATCGACCAGGAGTTCGAGGGCCTGATGCGCAAGCTGATCACCTACATGATGGAAGACCCGCGCACGATCTCGTCGGCCATCGACCTGGTGTTCGTCGCCAAGGCCATCGAGCGCGTGGGCGACCACGCCAAGAACCTGGCCGAGCAGATCATCTACATCGTCAAGGGCACCGACGTGCGCCACAACGCCGTGGGCACCGTCGAGAGCCTGGTCCGCTGAGGTCACCCATGAGCCAGATCCTGGTGGTCGAGGACGAATCGGCGATCGCGGAGCTGATCGCGATCAACCTGCGCCATGCCGGCCATGACGTGACGCTGGCCGCCAGCGCCGAGCAGGCGCAGCGGGCGGTCGACGCGGTGCTGCCCGACCTGGTGGTGCTGGACTGGATGCTGCCCGGCCAGAGCGGCCTGGCGCTGGCACGCCAGTGGCGGGCCCAGGCCCGCACGAAGGAGCTGCCGATCATCATGCTGACGGCGCGCAGCGAGGACGCCGACAAGGTGGCTGGCCTGGACGCCGGGGCCGACGATTACCTGGCCAAGCCGTTCTCGACCAACGAGCTGATGGCGCGCATCCGCGCCGTGCTGCGCCGCCGGGCGCCCGAGGCCCTGCAGGATGCGGTGGTGGTGGGCGGGCTGCGGCTCGACCCGTCGACCCACCGCACCAGCTGCCAGGCGCCGGCCGGCGACATCGAGCTCAAGCTCGGCCCGACCGAGTTCCGTCTGCTGCACTTCCTGATGACCCACCCCGAGCGGGTGCACAGCCGGGCGCAGCTGCTGGACCGCGTCTGGGGCGACCATGTCTTCATCGAGGAGCGCACCGTCGACGTGCATGTCAAGCGCCTGCGCGAGGCGCTGGCGCCGGGCGGCGTGTCCGGCATGGTGGAAACCGTGCGTGGCGCCGGCTACCGGCTGACCCGCAACCTGCCGGTGCAGCCGGCGGCCTGAGCCGGCACCGACGCATCCTCCCGACCCGATGACCTGGCTGCTGCCCCGCCTGCTGACGTCGATCCTGGCCATGCTGCTGGGCGGTCTGCTCGGTGCGGTGGCCGGGGCGGTGATCGGTGCCGGTGGCATCGGTGCCATGGTGGGTGCGGGCATCGGCGTGGCTGCGGTCGAACTGCGCGACGCGCTGCGGGCGCGCCAGCTGATGCGCTGGCTGCGCGATGGCTCGGACGGCAGTGCCCCGCGCGACGCCGGCCTGTGGGGTGAGCTGGGCTACCGCATCGAGCGCGCCCTGCGCGGCCGTGACCAGGCCCTGGCGGCCGAACGGCAGCGGCTGGACGACTTCCTGTCGGCGATCCAGGTCTCGCCCAATGGCGTGCTGCTGCTCGATGCCGACGACCAGATCGCCTGGTGCAGCGTGGTGGCCGCCGACCACCTGGGCCTGGACCCGCGGCGCGACCTGCACCAGCCGATCACCAACCTGCTGCGCATGCCGGCCTTCGTCGCCTGGCTGCAGCAGGGCAGCTGGCCTGAGCCGATCATGCAGCCGATGCCCGGCGGCACCCTGCTGCAGCTGGTGCTGCGCAGCTACGGCGACCGCCAGAAGCTGCTGATCTCGCAGGACGTGACCGAGCGCCAGCGCGCCGAGTCGATGCGCCGTGATTTCGTCGCCAACGTGTCCCACGAGATCCGCACGCCGCTGACAGTGCTGTCGGGCTTCGTCGAGACCATGGCCAGCCTGCCGCTGAGCACGGCCGAACGCGGCCGCGTGGTCACGCTGATGCAGCAGCAGACCGAGCGCATGCAGGTGCTGGTGGCCGACCTGCTGCAGCTGGCCCAGCTCGAGGGCAGTCCGCGCCCGCCGGCCGACCGCTGGGTGGCGCTGCCGGCGCTGCTGCAGCGGGTGGCCGACGATGCGCGCCGCCTGTCGGCCGGCCGCCACCCGATCACGCTGGACCTGCCGCCCGCCGGCACCGAACTGGCCGGGCTCGAGGCCGAGCTGCACAGCGCGGTGGCCAACCTGGCGACGAATGCGGTGCGCTACACGCCCGACGGCGGCGCCATCCACCTGGGCTGGGCCGTGCGGCCCGACGGGCAGGGCGAGATCAGCGTGCGTGACAGCGGCATCGGCATCGCCCGCGAGCACCTGCCGAGGTTGACCGAGCGCTTCTACCGCGTCGACGGCAGCCGCTCGCGCGAGACCGGCGGCACGGGCCTGGGCCTGTCCATCGTCAAGCATGTGGTGCAGCGCCACGGCGGCGCGCTGGAGGTCGACAGCACGCCCGGCGAAGGCTCGCGCTTCCGGCTGCTGCTGCCGGCGGCGCGGGTGCGGCAGGCGGTGGTGCCGGCCACGGCGCCGCTGTCGACCACCGCATCCTGACGCAGGCCGGGGGCTGCGGCGCTTCAGTCGGCGCGGCGGTAGACCGCGACCGCCTCGTTGCGGTCGGTCGGCCGGCGTTCGCGGGCGATCTCCTGCCATCCCGCACGCCGGGCCTGCTCGGCCAGTGCCGTGCCACGGGGCATCTCCGCTCCCCGCAGCGGCAACACCAGCATCAGCCTGGCGCAGCGGCCGTTGGCCGCGGTCGGCGTGGCGTCGACGCGGCGGCGGCCGTGGAACTCCAGTGCGGCCACCAGCGACAGCGGCGCCTGTGGCGTGGCGATGCACTGGCCGGCAGGCACATGGCGCACCAGGCGCTCGGCCAGCGGCCGGTTGCTGCGGCTGTAGTCCAGCAGCGGCAGCCACAGCGTCATCAGCAGCAGCCAGCACAGGGCCACGCCGCCGGCGGGCAGCACCACGCTCTTCCACAGCACCGCCCGGTGGCGACCGGTGCGCCAGCGCACCAGGCCCAGCCAGGCCGCCGTGGCCGCCAGGGCCAGTCCCAGCGCCAGCCAGGACTGCTGCGGCACGAAGCCCGGCGCCAGCCGCAGCACCGTGGCCAGGGCCTTGGCCGGCGTGCCGGTCTGCATGGCGGCGTAGAACACCCAGACGATGGCGCCGCAGACGGTGAAGAAGAAGACCGACAGCCAGTCGATGGCCGCCGCGCCGCTGCGCTGCAGGGTGGGCAGGGCGAACGCCGCCAGCACGGCGATGCCGGGCAGACCGAGCATCAGCGCACGGTCGGAACCGTCCATCGCCACGCAGGCGGTCAGCGCCACGATGCCGCCCAGCAGCGGAATCGCCAGGTGGCGTTGCGCGAGGTGGCGCCGCCACTGCCACACCGTCCACAGTGCCAGCGGCCAGGCCGGCCACAGGAACCACAGCAGCAGCCGCGCCAGCGACGGCAGGTCGATGCCGTCGGCCAGGCGCCAGGCCCAGGCACCGGCCGGCCAGGCCAGCAGCGCCGCGGCGGCCGTTGCCGTCGCCAGCCAGGGGCGCAGCGCGCGCAGGCCGGGCTCGGCATGGCGCCAGCACAACAACAGCGCACCGCCGCCGAGCGCCAGCGCGATCACCGGCGCGCCGCAGGCGGCCAGCAGCGGCAGCGCCAGCAGCACACCCATGCGCGCCTGCCAGCCCCGGTGCGGGGCGGCGGCCAGCGCCCACTGCAGCCCGGCCACGGCGGCCAGCTGGGCCAGTTCGGGCGTGGTCTGGTGGCCCAGTTGCAGCAGGCCCAGCGTGGCGATCAGCAGCAGCAGCGCGCCATCGGCGATCGCCCGCGCATAGTCCACCGGCGGCGCCTCGCCACCGAAGGCGAAGGGCAGCGGCTGGGCCGCCTCGCTGCGGGCCAGGTGAAAGCAGGCGTACCACACGGCCACCAGGGTCAGCACCAGCAGCCCGGTGAAGGGCACCCGTGCGGCCAGTGCCGGGTCCAGCCAGCCCTGGCCGATGCGGATCGCCAGGGCGCCGATCCAGTGCGGCAGCAGCGCCGCATCCACCGGCACGCCGCCCAGCGCCGGCGCCAGCCAGGGCGCGCGGCCCTCGGCAATCGACAGCATCTGGCCGAAGGCGATCAGCTCGGCACCGCGCCAGGGGTCGCGCCCGAACAGGCCCGGCAGCACATAGGCGGCGCAGAACAGCAGCAGGGCCAGCCGGGGCAGGCGGCGCACCGCGTCTTGCGTCACCAGGGCGGGGTTGGGCTTGGGCGTCACCGGCGCAATGATAGGAGGCGGCACGGACGGCCACCGGGGATGGGAGCGGGCATGAAAAAGGGCAGCCGCAGCTGCCCTTCATCGCTGTGCCGGCCTGGGGCCGGCAGCGGCTCGCCGATCAGCTGGCGGCCTTCTTGTTCAGGCCCAGGTTGGCGAACTTGTTGCGGAACTTCTCGACGCGGCCGCCCTGGCTGTCCACGCTCTTCTGCGTGCCGGTGTAGAACGGGTGCGTCTCGCTGGTGGTTTCCAGCTTCACCAGCGGCAGTTCGCGGCCGTCGTCCATCTTGACGGTTTCCTTCGTCGACACGGTCGAGCGTGTCACGAACTTGAAGCCGTTGGACAGATCCACGAAGCACACGTCGCGGTAGTTGGGGTGAATGCCTTCTTTCATGGAAACCTCTGTTCGGTGTCGTCGGAAGCCACGCCGCACCACGCGACGCACTTTCCCTGGAACGGAAAAACTGCGGATTATAGCGTGAGGCTGTTCAGCCTCCGCGCCGCATCATGTCGAAGAAGTCCAGGTTGTTCTTCGTGGCCTTCATCTTGTCGAGCACGAACTCCATCGCCTCGATCTCGTCCATGTTGTAGAGCAGCTTGCGCAGGATCCAGGTCTTCTGCAGGATTTCCGGCTTCAGCAGCAGTTCTTCGCGGCGGGTGCCGGTCTTGTTGATCTGGATCGAGGGGTAGACCCGCTTCTCGGCCATGCGGCGGTCGAGGTGGATCTCGCAGTTGCCCGTGCCCTTGAATTCCTCGTAGATGACCTCGTCCATCTTCGAGCCGGTGTCGATCAGCGCGGTGCCGATGATGGTCAGCGAGCCGCCTTCCTCGACATTGCGCGCCGCGCCGAAGAAGCGCTTCGGGCGCTGCAGCGCATTGGCGTCGACGCCACCGGTCAGCACCTTGCCCGACGAGGGCAGCACGTTGTTGTAGGCCCGCGCCAGGCGGGTGATCGAGTCGAGCAGGATCACCACGTCCTTCTTCATCTCGACCAGGCGCTTGGCGCGCTCGATCACCATCTCGGCCACCTGCACGTGGCGGGCGGCGGGTTCGTCGAAGGTCGACGAGATGACCTCGCCGCGCACGCCACGCACCATCTCGGTCACTTCCTCGGGCCGCTCGTCGACCAGCAGCACGATCAGGTGGATCTCGGGATGGTTGGCCACCAGCGCGTGGGCGATGTGCTTCATCATCACCGTCTTGCCGGTCTTGGGCTGGGCCACCAGCAGGGCGCGCTGGCCTTTGCCGATCGGGGCGATCAGGTCGATGATGCGGCCGGTCACCGCGTCCTCGCCCTTGTGGTTGTCGCGCTCGAGCCTGAACTGTTCCTTCGGGAACAGCGGGGTCAGGTTCTCGAACATGATCTTGTGCTTGCTCTCCTCCGGCGTGACGCCGTTCACCCGGTCGACCTTGACCAGGGCGAAATAGCGCTCGCCGTCCTTGGGCACCCGCACCTCGCCCTCGATGAGGTCGCCGGTGTGCAGGTTGAAGCGGCGGATCTGGCTGGGCGACAGGTAGATGTCGTCGGTCGACGCCATGTAGCTGGCCTCGATCGAGCGCAGGAAGCCGAAGCCGTCTGGCAGCACTTCGAGCACGCCGTCGCCGAACACCTGCTCGCCGGCCTTGGCGCGCTTCTTCATGATCGCGAACATCAGCTCCTGCTTGCGCAGGCGGGCGACGTTGTCGATCTCGAGCGCCTCGCCCATCGTGATCAGGGCGGAGACGTGGAGCGCCTTCAGTTCGGAAAGATGCATGGGGGAATCACCGGGTGGTGGAGGCAGCAGGCCGGGCCAGGGCCGTGGTGCCGGGGGATGCTGTCCGGCATGCACGCCGGGCAGGCATCAGGGAGCAGGTCGCCGTGCACGGCGGCCGCCTCGCGATCATGAGGCTGGGCTGCACGACCACCGGCGCAGACGGTGCGCCAGGGTCAAAGGATGCACGGGGGCTTGCCGAAACCTTGCGCCGGGGCCGGGTCATCAACCCGCGGGCAAGGTGGCCTGAGGCGAGGACTGCCGGTGCGCGTTCAGCACGCCAGCCGCCATCAGCCCTTGATTATAGGTGCGGCTCGATGAAGGCCGCGAGCTGCGCCTTGGACAGGGCGCCGACCTTGGTGGCGGCGAGCTGGCCGTCCTTGAACAGCATCAGCGTCGGGATGCCGCGGATGCCGAACTTCGCCGGCACCTCGCGGTTCTCGTCGACGTTCATCTTGGCGATCTGCAGGCGGCTGCCGAATTCCTTGGCCGTCTCGTCGAGGATGGGGGCGATCATCTTGCAGGGGCCGCACCATTCGGCCCAGTAGTCCACCAGCACCGGCGTGCCGGACTTCAGGACGTCGGCTTCGAAGGTGGCGTCGGTGGTGTGCTTGATCAGGTCGCTGCTCATCGTGGGTCCTCAAGGGGGAGCCGGTCGGCATTGCGGTGGGGGGGGGCTGGGCGGGGGGGCTCGGTGGCCGGCCCGGATTGGGCCTGGCCGGGTGGCCGCGACGGGATGTCGACCGGCCGGGCGCCACTGCAAGAACGGCTGCGGGATTCTGTCACAAAGGCCTGCCAGCCGTGCGGCGCGGCCCGGCGGCGGGGCACGATCGCGGGCGCCGCGCCCGCCTGAACTGCGCAGGCAAAGCGGCGTTGTTCGGATCTTCGGTGTGGGGCGTTCTGTGTCCCAATCCGCCGAAACCACAGAGCAGTCGCATGGCCGCCACCCCGCCATCCCGTCCCGCCCCCGCCCAAGCCGTGCGCCAGCTCGGCCGCTTCCAGCTGCTGCGCCTGCTCGGCAAGAGCGCACGCTCGATGCTCTGGCTGGTCAACGATCCCCGTACCGGCCAGGACATGATGCTGTCCCTGCCGCGGGCGCAGCCCCCCGATGCGGCGGCGCTGCAGCGCTGGCTGGATGGTGCCCGCCGCGCCAGCCGCATCGACCACCCCGGCCTGGCGACGGCGGTCGAGGTGGGCGAGCATGACCGCTGGCCCTATGTGGCTTTCGACCGCGGCACCAGCGTGACCCTGGCCGAGCGCCTGGGCAGCAAGGGGCTGCCGGCTGCGGAGCTGGTGCCCCTGGTTTTGAAGGTGCTGCAGGGCCTGGCCTTCGCCCACGAGGCTGGCTTCGCCCACCACGACGTGCAGCCGACGATGCTGGTGCTGGGCGACAACGGCCAGTGCAGCCTGATGGGCCTGGGCGTGGTGCAACCGGCTGCGGGCGAGGGCGCCGACCTGCCGGCCCAGCGCCGGGCCGCGGAGCGCGACGTGCTGGCCCTGGGCCTGGTGCTGCACCATGCGCTGGCGGGCATGGCGCCGCTGGAGCAGGCCGACACTGCGGTGGTGATCGAGCGCATGCCGCCGCTGGGCCGTGAGATCGTGCGCCTGCCCTGGACCGGTGCGCATGTGATCCCCGAGCCGCTGCGTGCCATCGTCAACCGCGCCACCGACCGCCAGGAACGCCAGCGCTACCGCAACGCCCGCACGCTGGAGCGGGCGCTCGAAGGCTGGCTGCGCACCGACGGCGAAGCCGGCGGCGGGCCGATCATGCTGCTGCTCGACCGCATGCGAGCGGCCGGCCTGCTGCCGGCGATGCCCGGCGGCGCCAGCCGGGCGGCGCGGCTGGCCTCGCTGGAACGCGAGCGCAGCATCGAGCTGGCCGAGGTGGTGCTGCAGGACATCGGCCTGACCTTCGAGCTGCTGCGCAGTGTCAACAGCGTGGCGGCGCGCGGTGCCATGGGCGGCGGCAACGGGCCGATCCTGACGATGCGCCGCGCCATCGAGATGCTGGGCGTGGAGGGCGTGCGCCGGGCCGCGAACACGCTGCGGCCCTGGCCCGGCCCATTGGGCGAGCCGCAGGCCGCCGACCTGGCCGCGCTGATCGACCGCGTGCGCCTGGCCGGCCGCGTGGCGCAGTGGCTGCGCCCGGCCGGCTACGACCCCGAGGTGGTGTACCTGCTGGCCCTGCTGCAGAGCCTGGGCCGCCTGGCGGTGCAGTATCACTTTCCCGACGAGGCGGTGCAGATCCGCAAGCTGATGCAGCCGGCGCCGCCGGCACGCCAGGGCGAGCCGGAAGAGCCCGGCATGGGCGAGGAGGTGGCCTCGTTCGCGGTGCTGGGCGTGGACATCGACGCGCTGGGCTCGGCCGTGGCGCGCCACTGGGGCCTGGACGACAGCGTGGTGCACATGATCCGCCGCGTGCCCTGGGCCGCGCCGGTGCACAGCCCCGACGGCGACGACGACCTGCTGCGCCTGACGGCCAGCTGCGCCAACGAGGTGGTCGATGCGAACGGCGTGCCGCCGCACCACCGCCTGGCCTGGCTGCAGCGGGTGGCGCAGCGCTATGGCCGCGTGCTGGGCGTGACCCTGCGCGACCTGCAGCTGGCCGCCCAGGGCATCGCCCCGCACGAGGACGCGGCCGACGCGGCCGGCAGCCCGGCCCGCACCGCAGCGCTGGCTGGCGCTGGGCGCGCGCAAGGCGCGGCAGCCGCCCGTCCGGGCAACGCCGCATGACCCTGGCCAGTGTCTGGCGCTCGCACGACGAGCGGCTGGACCGCGCCGTGGCGCTGAAGCTGCTCGACCCAGGCGCCAGCATCGCGGCGGGTGGTGCGGCGGGTGGTGCGGCAGGTGGCGCGGCAGGACCGTCGTGGCTGCAGGAAGCGCGTGCCGTCGGCCACCTGGCGCATCCGCACATCGTGCCGGTGTTCGACGCGGAGCAGATCGACGGCCATGACTGCCTGGCCTTCGAACTGGTGGAGGTCCAGACGCTGGCCGCGCGCGAGGCCGTCGAGATGGAGCGGGGCGTGGTCGATGCCCTGCGCGCCGCGCATGCCCAGGACATTGTGCACCGCGACCTCAAGCCGTCGAACATCCTGTTGGACGCTGCCGGGCGGGCGCGGGTGATGGACTTCGGCATCGCCGCCCGGCTGGATGGGGCCGGCGACCCGCTGGCCGGCTTCGTCGTCGGCACGCCCGGCTACCTGGCGCCGGAGGCCGCCGCCGCGGCGGCGCCGTCGGGGCAGATGGAGGTCTTCGCCGCCGGGCTGGTGCTGGGCGAACTGCTGGCCGGCACGCGCCTGGTGGCCGAACGCGAGCCGCAGTCGCCGCTGCGCCGGGTGCTCGACGACGACCTGCTGCTGCCCGAAGACGCCGACGCCGACGACCGGCTGCGCGCCATCGTGCAGCGCGCCATCGCCCGCGACCCGGCCGCCCGCTAGGAGCGTGGGCGGCAGAGGGGAAGTCCCTGACGACCTGGCAGCCTGGTGAACGTTGAGTGAGCATGAGCTACCGCCCGTACGAACCGCAGCAGGAGATGCTGCTGCCCGCGTCGCTGCAG
>Ga0116180_1001134_pt1 | contig 23050 bp, 20 predicted proteins | sample AD_UKC073_MetaG_FD_89804 | JGI IMG/M metagenome (GOLD analysis project Ga0116180, IMG submission 89804) | Active sludge microbial communities of municipal wastewater-treating anaerobic digesters from USA - AD_UKC073_MetaG | ecosystem: Engineered > Bioreactor > Anaerobic > Digestate | place: USA...
CGGCCGCCGTCGACGCCCGCTTCCTGCCCGGCCATGAGGCCGACGTCCTGGCCACCCTGGAACGGCTGGCCGGTGAGCACGTCCAGGTCGAGGTCTTGCACCGCGATATCGCGCTCGATGCTCCCTTCGACGGCGACCTCGTCACCGCCATGCGGACCTCGCTGCTGGCCGAGGACCCCGAAGCAAGCATCCTGCCCTACTGCCTCTCCGGCGGCACCGACAACAAGGCCCTGAGCCGGCTCGGAATCCGGGGTTATGGTTTCGCTCCGCTCCAGTTGCCCGCCGACCTCGACTTCGTCCCGATGTTCCACGGGGTCGACGAACGGGTGCCAGTTGCGTCGCTGGAGTTCGGGGCCAGGGTGCTGCGGCGGTTCCTCGACCTGGCTTGAGGCACACGACGGTCGCGACCAGGGGTCCGCACCCCTGACTCGGAACCTCGGGTCGTGACCTGGGGCACGGGATGCCGAATCGTGACCCCGAGCCGGTACGGTCGAGTCATGACCGTCGACCCGCGCGCCGCCCTCGCCCAGCTCGTCACAGCCTTGGAGCGGCACCTAGAGGTGGCCTCCAGCCGCCGCGACCCCGACGACCCGGCCGTCGTGTCGGCCGCCGAGGCACTCGCGGGAGCCTTCGACGACTACGACGAGGCGCTTTTCGTCGCCACAGACGTCGCGACCCCGCTCGCGGTCTATGGCGACATGGACGACGACCTCGACGGCGATGGCGAGGATTCCGGGGTCTACTCCGGTCTGGACGACGAAGAGATCGACTTCGACGACAGCGACGACTCCGACGACTCGGACGACTCGGACGACTCGGACGACTCGGAAGACTCAGACGAGGACGACCTCGATGACGATCTGGACGAGGACGACGACGAGGACGACTGAGCCACCCTCGCGAGCTGGTTCAGCCCCGGGAGACGTCATCGAGGGCTGCGCGCACCTCACCGGGAAGGCTGAGCGAGTCTGCCTCGATCGCCCCCTGCAGATGCCTGAGGGTGCGGGGACCGGAGAGGACAGCGCTCATGCCCTCGCGATCCCGAGCCCAGGCCAGCGCGACCGCGGCCGCGGGCACGTCCAGACCCCGGGCAGCGGTGTGCACGGCCTCCACGAGGCCGCGTCGGCGATCGGTGAGGAAGCGCGACTGGAACCCGGGAAAGTTCGTCGATGCGGCTCGAGAGTCGGCCGGTATGCCGTGCCGGTACTTCCCGGTGAGGACGCCTCGGCCTAGCGGCGCCCAGCCGAACACCCCGAAGCCCAGGTCGAGACCGGCGTCCAGCACATCGTCCATCCCGCGCTCGACCAGAGAATGTTCGATTTCGTTGACCATCAGCGGGATTCGGGCCTGCTCCAAGAGCGAATAGGCGCGCGCCGTTTGCCAGGCCCGGTAGTTCGAGACGCCGACGTATCGGGCTCGACCCGACTGCACGGCATACTCCAGTGCTCCGAGAGTCTCGGCAAGCGGCACCTGCGGATCCCACACGTGCGCGAGCCACACGTCGACGTAATCGGTGCGTAGCCGTTGCAGGGACGCATCGAGCGACCCCAGCATCCCCCGCCGGGAGGTGTCGACGCGCCGCTCCCCGGTGTGCCAGTGCAGCCCCGCCTTGCTGACGATGACGAGATCGGCGCGTGGCACCGTGCCTGTGACCAACTCACCGAGCCATAGCTCGGCCAGGCCGTCGCCATAGGTGGGTGCGGTGTCGACCAGCGTGCCGCCGGCGGCATGGAAGGCCGTCAGCAGATCCCCGGCCGTGTCGTGGTCGACCGCCGTACCCCAGGTGAGCGTGCCGAGTCCCAATGCCGAGACCGAGAGTCCGGACCGGCCGACCCGACGCTGCTGCATGACACGTACGCTATCCACCCGCGCCGCGCTCGCCGGCCGCCGCCACGCGCCGCCCGCCGATAGCCTGCCGACATGCGACTGGCACTCAACCTCGGCTATTGGGGCGCGGGCAACGGCATGGACAACCTCGTCCTGGCGCAAGACGCCGATCGACTCGGTTTTGACTCCTGCTGGGTCGCGGAGGCTTATGGCTCGGATGCGCCGACCATCTTGTCCTGGGTTGGTGCCCAGACCACCCGGATCGGGCTGGGTTCAGCGGTCCTGCAGATTCCCGCGCGGAGCCCGGCGATGACCGCCATGACAGCGGCCACGCTGGACTCGCTGTCCGGTGGGCGGTTCCGATTGGGCCTTGGGGTCAGCGGCCCCCAGGTGAGCGAAGGGTGGCACGGAGTGCGTTTCGACTCCCCGCTCGGACGCACTCGCGAGTACGTCGACATCGTCCGGATGGCCCTGCGACGCGAGACCGTGCAGTATGCCGGCCGACACTTCACCCTGCCGCTGCCGGACGGCCCAGGCAAGGCGCTGCGCCTCACCGTGCGTCCCGCGCGCGGCGGTCAGGTCCCGATCTACCTGGCCGCTGTCGGGCCGAAGAATCTCGAACTGACAGGTGAGATCGCCGACGGCTGGCTGGCCATCTTCTTCAGCCCCGAGCACTCCGGCGACCTGCTCGCCTCGTTGCGCGCAGGCGCCGAGCGCGGGGGTAGAGGCACCCCGCAGGACCCCCTGGCCGGCTTCGACATCGTGCCGAACGTGCCCGTCGTGCTCACTGACGACCTCGACTACGCCTACGCGGCGGTCAGCTCGTATGCCGCGCTCTACATCGGCGGCATGGGGTCGAGGGAGAAGAACTTCTACAACCAGCTGGCCTGCCGGATGGGCTTCGAGAAGGAGGCTGCGCTGGTCCAAGACTTGTATTTGGACGGTCGGGCCCGGGACGCTGCGGCCGCCGTGCCGCGCGAGTTCCTTGACGCGACAAGTCTGCTCGGCTCGGCAGAGCGGATTCGTCACCGATTGGCGGCCTATGCCGAGGCGGGGGTGACCACTCTGGCGATCAGCCCGTATGCCACCACGCTCGACGCCCGGCGCGCCACTCTGCGGACGATGGCGAAAGCTATTCAGGACGCGGGGTTAGGCTGACCCCTCGTGTCTGACTTGAGCTACCCCGCAGCAGTGATCCTCGGCATCGTCGAGGGCCTCACCGAGTACCTCCCGGTCTCCTCGACTGGTCACCTCACGGTGACCGAGAAGCTGTTGGGGCTGTCGGTCAACGACCCGGCCGTCACGGCATACACCGCTCTCATCCAGTTGGGCGCTATCGCTGCGACCCTCATCTACTTCTGGCGTGACATCGTTCGCCTGGCCGCAGCCTGGTTCGGTGGACTCACCGACAGCGCTCGGCGCAGCCACCCCGATTACCAACTGGCGTGGGCGGTCATCGTCGGCTCGGTCCCGGTCGCCTTGGTCGGCTTCGCGCTGCGCAAGGTCATCGAAGGGCCGCTGCGGTCGCTCTGGGTCGTCGCCGCTGCCCTCGTCCTGTGGAGCATTGTCATGGTGCTGGCCGAGACGCGCCACGCCAAGCTGCAGCGCGAGGAGGGCGAGCGCGGCGAGGCCACGGTGTCGATCAAGGACGGGCTGATCATCGGGCTGGTGCAGTGCTTCTCACTGATCCCAGGTGTGAGCCGGTCCGGGGCGACGATCTCCGCTGGCCTCTTCCGCGGGATCGATCGAGTGACCGCCACCCGGCTGTCGTTCTTCATGGCCATTCCGGCCCTCACGGCTGCTGGACTCTACGAGACGGTCAGCACTGACATGTCCTCGCTCGGCATGGGCCAGATGTGGGTCGGCATCCTCGTCGCGTTCGTCGTGGCCTATGCCTCGATCGCGTGGCTGCTGAAGTTCGTCGCGACCAACACCCTCAAGGCGTTTGTCGTCTACCGGGTCGTGCTGGGCGTCCTGATCGCCGTTGCCTTGGGCGCGGGAGTGCTGAGCGCCACCTGACCGAGCCGATGGCTGGGTGCGGCTCGGCCCCGGGCCGGCCCCGGGCCGGCTCAGAGCCAGTCGTGCTTACGGAAGAAGATGAACAGCCCCGCGGACACGCTCACCATGAGAGCGACGATCGCAAAGTAACCCCAGTAGAACTCGCTGTCGCCAATCATGACCGAGGCCTCTAGCTCTGGCATGTAGTGAAAGTTCATGCCGTAGACGCCCGCGATCATCGTCGGTACTGCCGCCATGGCAACCCAGGCCGAGATCCGACGCATGTCCTCGTTCTGCTGCACGGTCACCTTGGTGAGGTGCGCGTTGAGAATTTCCGAGAGCAATCGGTCGTAGGACTCGACGTGGTCATTGGTGCGGGCCAGGTGGTCCTCCACGTCACGGAAGAACGGGAGCACCTTCTTCTCGCCCTTGCCGACGTAGTTGAGGAAGGGGAAGCGCCGCATCGCCTCCGCCAGCGGCACGGCAGCGCGGCGGAACTCGAGCACCTCACGCTTGAGCCGGTAGATCGAGGTGGCGTCGACATTGCCGTGTTCCCCGAAGACCTGCTGTTCGATTTGGGTGAGGTCTTCGGCGATGTAGCGGTCGATCGACTCGTAGTTGTCGACCACGCTGTCCATGACCGCGTGCAACACCGCCAGCGGGCCAAGGCGCAGTTGGACCGGATCGTTCTCCAGCCGACGACGGACGTGGTCGAGCGGATTGGCCTCACCCCGGCGGACCGTCACGACGAACCGGTCGCCGACGAACACCATGACCTCACCGGTCTCGATATCGCTGGTGCGCTCGACGTAGCGCAAGGTCTTGATGACGGCCAGCAAGCTGCCCTCATAGGCGTCGATCTTGGCGCGTTGGTTGCCGGTGACGGCGTCTTCGACAGCCAGGGGGTGCAAGCCCAACTCCCGGTTGACGAGAGCAAACTCGTCGTCACTGGGGTCTTTGAGGCCGATCCACATGAACCCTGAAGCACTGGCTCGCAGGGTCGCCAGCTCGTCGCTGAGGTCGCCCGGTGACAACCGGACGCCGTCGACGTACATGGCTTGGTCGACAATCACAGGCAGAATGTCATCACGGATCGGCAGGGCCGTGTGGGAGACCCGCCGGTAGGTTGAGGGGATGGCCACCGTCCTGCTCGTGCGTCATGGTCGCACCACCGCCAACGCCTCCGGGATCCTCGCAGGGTGGCTGCCGGATGTGGCTCTCGACGAGGTAGGGAGGGCCGCGGCCAGTGCCGTGGGTAGGCGCCTGGCCACCGCAGGTATGCCGGTCGCTCGCCTGGTGAGTTCGCCATTGCCGCGTTGCCTGGAGACTGCGGGGCTGCTGCGCGCCGAACTGGCCGAGCCTCCTGCCGTGGAGACCTCAGACGACCTGGGGGAGTGTCGCTATGGCGCCTGGTCGGGTCGGCTGCTCAGTGAACTGGCGACCGAGCCGCTCTGGCGGGTCGTGCAAGACCATCCGACGGCCGCTCGCTTCCCCGACGGAGAGCTGCCAGGTGAGTCGATCGTCGAGATGGCAAGCCGAGCTGTGGCGGTCGTTCGCCGGATCGACGCTGAAGTCGAAGCCAAGCACGGCGCGCACGCCGTCTGGGTGGCGGTCTCGCATGGAGACGTCATCAAGGCCGTGCTCGCGGATGCCGCTGGCACCCATCTCGACCACTTCCAGCGCCTTGTCGTCGACCCTGCGTCGGTCAGTGCCATCCGCTACACCGCGGCGCGGCCCTTTGTGCTGCGCAGCAATGACGTCGGCGGACCCTTGGATGCCCTCCGGCCGCGGCCCGCTGAACCTGATGCCGAAAGCGCAGGCTCGTCCGGCGTCGGGCCAGGGGACGCGGCAGTCGGCGGCGGGGCCGGTTAGGGTCGGGGTATGCCGGTCCACGACTTCGATCCGCCGCACCGCTTCGTCGCGGGGACGGTCGGCCCGCCCGGACAGCGCACCTTCTTCCTGCAAGCTCGCGAGGGGCGCCGCCTGGTCAGCGCCTCCTGTGAAAAGGAAGCCCTCTCGGTGCTCGCCGACCGTGTTCTGGACGTGCTCGACGACTTCGCCGGGGAAGCGGGCAACGATGCCAGCGCCACGGCATACCTGGACGACGACGCTCTGGACACCCCGATCGAGGACGAATTCCGGGTGCGGACCATCGCCTTGGGCTGGGACCCCGGTCGGCAGGTGGTCGTCATCGAGGCTCGGCCAGATGACGGAGCGGACGATGACCTCGACGTCGACGCCGACGAGGGCTCCGAGGCCGAGGTGGCCCGGCTGCTCAGCTCGGATGTCCTGGTCGGCGAGGGATTGCGGGTGACCTTGACTCCAGCCCAGGCGCGGGCCTTCGCCCGGCGGGCCCAGAACCTCATCCGGGCCGGTCGCCCCCCGTGCCCGTTCTGTGCTGGCCCGTTGGACCCGGCCGGTCACATCTGCCCCCGGGCGAACGGTTACCGCCGATGACCTCGGCGGCATGACTCCCACGCCAGCCTCGAACGCCCTGCTCGTCGAGTTGCTGCAGAACGCTCCCTTGGAGCTGGTCGGCCGGATCACTGGGGCGAGCAACCTCGCGCTGTTGGCCACCGTCACCGTGTTGCCCGGATCCGATGCCCGCGGGGGCGGCGATGACAAACCGCCGCTGCACGTCATCTACAAACCGATCCGTGGCGAGCGGCCGTTGTGGGACTTTCCCGACGGCACCCTGGCCGGACGTGAGGTGGCCAGCTATCTCATCGCGGACACGCTCGGTGTCGGGATCGTCCCACCCACGGTGCTCCGCGACGGACCGCTAGGGCCGGGGTCGGTGCAGGTGTGGATCGGTGACCCGTTCGCGGCCGAGGATCTGCCCAGTCCGGTGCGGCTGGTCTCCCGAGGCAAGGTCCCCGATGGCTACCTGCCGGTCGTCGACGGCCAGCTCGCCGACGGTCGGTGGGTGAGCGTCGTCCACGAGGACCGGACCGATGTGCGGGATGCGGCTCTGCTCGACGCCGTCCTCAACAACTCCGACCGCAAGGGTTCCCACCTGGTCCGCGATGCGGCGGGCCGATTGTGGGGGTTCGACCACGGGTTGACGCTGCACGCCGATCCGAAGCTGCGGACGGTCCTCTGGGGGTGGGCGGGCGAGCCATGGCGGCGCGGTGACATCGAGCGGCTCATCGCTCTAGCGTCGGGGCTGGACGGGCCGGAGACGACGCTGTCAGCGGCCCTTGCGGGCCTTCTCCCGGCCACGGACGTGGACGCGCTGCGGGAGCGTCTGGTCGCGCTGCTCGCGCAGGGACACTACCCTCAGCCCAGTCGGGACTGGCCGGCCATTCCCTGGCCCGCCCTCTAGGACCGTTACGCTCGGCCCGTGCACTCTTGGCCCGCTCCCGCCCTCCCACAGATCCCCGGCACCGGACGTCCCGTCCGCGTCCACGACACCGCGACGGGCGCCTTGGTGCAGCTCGACCCCGGCCCGGTGGCTGGGCTCTACGTCTGTGGGATCACGCCCTATGACGCGACCCACCTCGGCCACGCTGCCACCTACGTCACCTTCGACGTCCTCGGCCGGGCGTTACGCGACGCCGGCCATGAGGTGCGCTACGTCCAGAACGTCACCGATGTCGACGATCCGTTGCTGGCCCGGGCCGTGCGGGATGGCATCGATTGGACTCGCCTGGCTGACCGCGAGACCGCACTCTTCCGTGAGGACATGACCGCGCTCTCAGTCATCCCGCCGGACGTCTATCTGGGCGTCACTGAATCGATCGCGGCGATCGTCGAGGCCGTGGCGCGGCTGGAAGGTGACGGGACGGCATACCGGCTGGCAGCCCCGGATGCCGCTGGAGCCGACATCTACCTGGACATCTCGCGGTGCCCCGGGTTCGGGTCGGTGAGTGGTCTGGGACGCGGCGAGATGCTGGACCTTTTCGCCGAACGCGGCGGCGACCCGGATCGCGACGGGAAGCGCGACGCGCTCGACCCGCTGCTGTGGCGCGCCGAGCGCGAGGGGGAACCCGCCTGGGACGGTGCTGGCCTGGGCTGGGGCCGGCCGGGATGGCACATCGAGTGCACGGTCATCGCGCTCACCCACCTCGGTATGCCGTTCACCGTCCAGGGAGGGGGCACGGACCTCGCCTTCCCGCACCACGAGATGAGCGCCGGCCAGGGCTGCGCGCTGACCGGCGAGCCGACGTATGCCTCGGCCTATGTGCACCAGGCCATGGTGGGTCTGGACGGCGAGAAGATGAGCAAGTCCAAGGGCAACCTTGTGCTGGTCTCGAATCTGCGGGCCGATGGGGTCGACCCGATGGCCATCCGACTGGCACTGCTGGCCCATCATTACCGCACCGAATGGGAGTGGACCCCCGCCGACCTCACTCAGGCACAGGCGCGGTTGGCCCGGTGGCGCCAGGCCGTCTCGACCAATGGTGGGCCTGCCCCGGATGCCCTTGTCGACGTGCTGCGGGAACGGGTCGCCGACGACCTGGACACGCCGGGTGCACTGGCTGCCATGGACGACTGGGCGGCCGAGTCATTGCGCGCCGGTGGCTCGGATCTCGCGGCCCCGGGAATTGCCGCACGGGCTGTCGATCGGTTGCTCGGGATCCGCCTCTGACGGGTTGGTGACGTCGAGCGCCCGGGCGATCAGCCCTCCTGGCGACCGCGAAGATACCGCTCGAATTCGCGCGCCAAGGCATCGCCGCTCGCCTCGGGGAGTTCGGCGGCGTCGGCCGCCTCCTCCAAAGACGAGACGTACTCCGCGACCTCCTCCTCGGCCTCGGCCATCTCGTCAACGGTGAGTTCCCAGGCGCGGGCTTCCTCCTCGAGTTCCAGTCGCGGAATCCGTACCTCAAAGAGGTCCTCGATCGTCGTGATGAGCGAGAGCGCGGCTTTCGGCGAAGGCGGGCCTCCGGCGTAGTGGGGGACGGACACCCAGGCAGACAGGGTCCCGATGCCGACGGTATCGGCGAGCGAGGCAAGCACCCCGACGATGCCCGTCGGGCCGACGTACTGGCTGACCTCGGCGCCGAACCGATCGCGCAGGGCGGCATCGTCGCTGGTCACGTTGACGGGCAGCGGGCGCGTGTGGGGCACCTCCGCCAGGTGGGCACCGAGCGTGAGGATGGTCTTCACGTCGTATCCGGTGGCGACATTGAGCAGGTCGGTCACGTAGTTGACCCAGCGGATCGACGGCTCGATGCCGTCGACGAAGACGACATCGCGATCAAAGGACGTGTTGCGGGCCACGAGAATGCGCGTCTCGGGCCAGATGATCTCGCGGCGGCCATCCACCAACTGCACCCGCGGACGGTTGACCTGGAAGTCGTAATAGTCCTGCGGGTTGACCGTGCCGACGAGGTCGGCACCCCAGACGGTGCACAGGTGGCGCAAGGCGACCGAGGCGGCCTCCCCGGCGTCATTCCATCCGTCGAAGGCGGCCATGAGGATGGGCGACCGCAGCGGCGGGGTGGTTCCCCACATTGGCAACACCTGCCCTCAACTCCTTCGTGTGGTGAAGGACCACCTTACGGCGACATAGGGTTGACGTCCCACCCGATATGCCCAGCGAGGACCCACCGTGCACCTATCGTCCACCCTTCCCGCCGCCCTGCTGTGGGACATGGACGGCACCCTCGTCGACACCGAGGCCTACTGGATGGCAGCCGAATACGCGCTGGTCGAGTCCTGCGGTGGACAGTGGAACCACGAACACGCCATGGCTGTGGTCGGGCGCGCCCTCACCGGCACGGCGGCATACATTATCGAGCACGGACAGGTGCCGCTCTCCGTCGATGAGGTGGTCGATCGCCTGCTCGTCCTGGTGGGACGCCAGTTGCGCGAGCACGTGCCATGGCGGCCCGGAGCCCTCGAGTTGCTCACCGCCGCCCGCGACGCTGGGGTGCCCTCGGCCCTGGTGACCATGTCGTATCGGTCGCTCACCGACTTACTGCTCGAGGCGGCACCCAACGGCCTGTTCACGGTGGTCGTCGCCGGTGACGACGTCACCCACGGCAAGCCCGACCCGGAGCCCTATCTGTTGGCCGCCGAACGACTCTCGGTCGCCCCTGGCGATTGCATTGCCGTCGAGGACTCCGTGTTCGGTGCGCAATCGGCGACGGCCGCGGGTGTCCCCACGATCATCGTGCCCAATGTCAAGCCGGTGGCACCGATGGCGGGCAGCGTGCAAATCCCGACCCTCGCTGGCTTGGGGCTGGCCGACCTGGTGGGTGCGACGGCTCCACTCCTGGACGGCACGGCATCCATAGGTGAGTGAGGGTCAGTCGTCCGCCGGAGCCGGGCGTCCGACCACCTCGGGGTCGATCGCCCGTTGCTGGGCGTCAGCCGGCAACGGCGGGGGAGTGCCGCCCCATTCCGGGCATAGGTCGCGATAGTCACACCAGTCGCACAGCCTGGAGCGGCGGGGCCGCCAGTCGCCCGATTCGGCCGCCTTCTGGATGGCCCGCCAGAGCGCGGCGATATTGCGTTGGGTCGCGAGGAGATCGGCCTCGTCGGGGACGTAGCGGACGATTTCGCCGTTGCCGAGGTAGACCAACTGCAGGACGCTCGGCACGACTCCGTGCAGCCGCCACAGCACGAGCGCATAGAACTTCATCTGGAACAGGCTGGAGCGCTCGAACAGCTCCGAGGGGGACCGGCCGGTCTTGTAGTCGACCACCCGAAGCGCGCCATTGGGGGCGACATCGAGCCGGTCGACATAGCCGCGCAGAGTCAGGCCGTCGACCTCGGCCTCGACGTAGAGCTCGCGCTCGGCCGGCTCCAAGCGGGTGGGGTCTTCCAGGCTGAACCAGGTGCGGACCAGTCCGACCGCCTGGTGGTACCACGCGTCGGCCGACCCGTCGTCGTCGGCGTCGAGCAAGCCGGCCAACTCGGGCTCCAGCGCCACCAGCCGCTCCCACTCGGGGGCTACTAGTTCAGCCGCGGCCTCGATGGTGCGCTCGCGGGCCGGCAGGTCGAAGAGCCGCTCCAGGACGGCATGGACGAGCGTGCCGCGGGCTGCGGCCGGGCTCGGGGCTGACGGCAGCCGGTCGACGACCCGGAAGCGATAGAGCAACGGACAGTTCTTGAAATCCGAGGCTCGGCTCGGAGACAGTGCGGCAACCATGCGACCCTCCTCGACCTCGACCCTAGGGCAGGCCACCGACAGCGTCCGGATCGGGCGAGATCCAGCACGCTGCTCCCGGCGGCGACCGCACGGCATACCAACTTTGGTATGCCGTGTCGCTCACCTATTCCGCAGGCTCGTACCCTAGGTTGGGCGCCAACCACTGCTCGGCTTCGGCAAGCGTCCAGCCCTTGCGCTCGGCATACTCAGCCACCTGGTCCCGCCCGAGTCGCCCGACGACGAAGTACTGCGCGTGCGGAGCGGCGAAGTAGAGCCCGGACACTGAGGCTCCCGGCCACATCGCCATCGACTCGGTGAGCTGCATGCCGATGCTCGCCTCGACGTCCAGCAGCGACCAGATGGTGGCCTTCTCGGTGTGGTCCGGGCAGGCGGGATAGCCCGGCGCGGGGCGGATGCCGACATAGCGTTCGGCGATGAGGGCGTCGTTGTCGAGCTCCTCGTCGGGAGCGTAGGCCCACCACTCGCGGCGCACCCGCTCGTGCAGCCGCTCGGCGAAGGCCTCGGCCAGCCGGTCGGCGAGCGACTCCAGCAGGATCGCGGAGTAGTCGTCGTGCTCGGCCTTGAAGGCCGCGACCCTCCCCGGCAGCTCGACTCCTGCGGTCACCGCGAAGGCGCCCACGTGATCGGCCAGCCCAGTGTCGCGGGGGGCGACGAAGTCGGCGTTGCTGCGGTGCGGCACCCCGGGACGGTGTTCACCCTGCTGGCGCAGGTGATGAAGGGTCGCGATGACCCGGTCACGCGAGGCATCGGCATAGACCTCGACGTCGTCGCCGACGGCATTGGCTGGGAAGAGCCCCATCACTCCCGCAGGGTGCAGCCAGCCCTCGGTCTCGATGCGGTCGAGCAGCGCCAGCGCGTCCTCGTGCAGCTTGCGCGCGGCCTCTCCGGAGGCGGGGTTGTGCAGCAGGTCCGGGAACCGGCCGGGCAACTCCCAGGCCGCGAAAAAGGGCTGCCAGTCGATATAGCGCCGGAGCTCCGCCACGGAGTAGTCACCGAGGATGAGCCGGCCCGGTGCGGGTCGCGTGGCTTCGGGGACGTCAGGGTCGCGCTCCGGGTCGAGGATCGCGGGCAGCACCGGCTGGTATGCCGTCCAGTCCACCGGAGTGCGGGCCTCTCGGGCCGCTTCCAGAGTGACCAGCGGACGGTCGCCGTGCCGAGCGGCATACCGCTCTCGGACGCTTTGGTAGTCGGCTGCGACTGAGGCGAGCAGGTCGGGCTTCTGCTCTGGGGACAGCAGCGCTGCGGCCACCGGCACCGAGCGGGAGGCGTCCTTGACCCAGATGACCGGGCCGGAGTACTTCGGCGCGACCTTGACGGCGGTGTGGGCCTTGGACGTGGTGGCACCGCCGATGAGCAGGGGGATGTCGGAGCCGAGTCGTTGCAGCTCGGCGGCAAAGGACACCATCTCGCCCAGGCTCGGGGTGATGAGGCCGGACAGACCGATGATGTCGGCGTTGTGCTCTGCGGCGGCCTCAAGAATGCGCGCCGCAGGAACCATGACGCCCAAGTCGATGACGTCGTAGTTGTTGCACTGCAGCACGACCCCGACGATGTTCTTGCCGATGTCGTGGACGTCGCCCTTGACCGTCGCCATGACGATCGTGCCGTTGGTGTGGGCAGTCGTGTCGCCCCCGGCCAGACGCTCTGCCTCGATGAACGGCACCAGATAGCCGACCGCCTTCTTCATGACTCGGGCGGACTTGACGACCTGGGGAAGGAACATCTTTCCGGCGCCGAACAGGTCACCGACGACGTTCATGCCGTCCATGAGTGGACCCTCGATGACGTCGATCGGACGCCCGCCACTTGCCTCCAACTCGGCACGCAATGCCTCGGTGTCGGCCTCGACGTGCTCGTCGATGCCCTTGACCAGGGCATGGGTGATCCGCTCTCGCAGCGGCAGCGAGCGCCACTGTTCGTCGGCGACGGGGGCGCCACCACCGGCGACGTTGAACCGCTCGGCGACCTCCAAGAGCCGCTCGGTCGAGTCGGAGCGGCGCGCCAGGACCACGTCCTCGATGCGCTCGCGCAGCTCCGGATCGATCTCGTCATAGCCGACCAGAGCACCGGCGTTGACGATCCCCATGTCCATCCCGGCACGCACCGCGTGGTAGAGGAAGACGGCGTGGATCGCCTCGCGGACCGGGTTGTTGCCGCGGAACGAGAACGACACATTGGAGACCCCACCGGACACCAGCGCGCCGGGCAGGTTGGCCTTGATCCAGGCCACCGCGTCGATGAAGTCGATGCCGTAGCGGGCGTGCTCCTCGATCCCGGTGGCCACGGCGAAGATGTTCGGGTCGATGATGATGTCGCCCGGGTCGAATCCCGCCTGCTCGGTGAGAATCTCGTAGGCCGTGCGGCTGATTTCCTGTCGGCGGGCCAAGGTGTCGGCTTGACCCAGCTCGTCGAAGGCCATGACGACGACGGCTGCGCCGTACTTGTGGCAGAGCCGGGCATGCTCGATAAAGGCGTCGACGCCCTCCTTCATCGAGATCGAGTTAACGATCGGCTTGCCCTGGACGCACTTGAGGCCGGCCTCAATGACGGCCCAATCGGAGGAGTCGACCATGACGGGCACGCGGCTGATGTCGGGTTCGCTGGCGACCAACTTGAGGAAGCGATCCATCGCGGCGACGCCATCGATCATCCCCTCGTCCATGTTGACATCGATGATCTGGGCTCCGGCCTCGACCTGCTGGCGGGCCACGGTGAGCGCCGTGGAGTAGTCCCCGGCCTTGATGAGGTTGCGGAAGCGGGCCGAGCCGGTGATGTTGGTGCGCTCGCCGACGTTGACGAACAGCGAGTCGGCGTCGATGGTCAGCGGCTCCAGGCCGGCCAGGCGAGTCGCGCGGGGGACCTCGGGGACCGGGCGGGACGGCATACCCTGCACTGCCGCCGCGAAGGCGGCCACGTGATCCGGGGTGGTGCCACAGCAGCCGCCGAGCAGGTTGACCAGCCCGGCACCGACGAACTCGGCCACGGTCGCGGCCATCTGCCCGGGAGTCTCGTCGTACTCGCCGAAGGCGTTCGGGAGGCCCGCATTGGGGTAGCAGGAGACGAAGGTGTCCGCGAGCCGGGAGAGCTCCGCGACATAGGGGCGCATCTCGGCCGCACCGAGCGCGCAGTTCAGCCCGATCGCTAGCGGTTTGACGTGGCGGACGGAGTTCCAGAAGGCCTCGGTGGTCTGCCCGGAGAGAGTCCGACCGGACGCGTCGGTGATGGTGCCCGAGATGACGACCGGCCAGCGCCGACCGCGCTCTTCGAAGAGCGTTTCCAGCGCGAAGATCGCGGCCTTGGCGTTGAGGGTGTCGAAGATCGTCTCGACGAGCAGCAGGTCGGCACCGCCGTCGACCAGGCCCCGGGCCTGTTCCAGATAGGCATCCCGCAGCTGGTCGAAGGTGACATTGCGCGCGCCGGGGTCGTTGACGTCAGGGGAGATGGATGCCGTGCGGGTCGTGGGGCCGAGCGCTCCGGCGACGAAGCGCGGCTTGTCGGGGGTCTGGGCCGTCATCGCGTCGCATTCGCTGCGCGCGAGCTGCGCGGCGGCGACGTTGAGCTCGTAGGCGAGGCCAGCCATCCCGTAGTCAGCCAGCGAGATCCGCTGGGCATTGAAGGTGTTGGTCTCGACGATGTCTGAGCCGGCCTGCAGATAGGCCCGGTGGATGCCCGAGATCACCTCAGGGCGGGTCAGCGAGAGCAGGTCGTTGTTGCCCCGCACGTCGCTGGGCCAGTCGGCGAATCTCTCGCCGCGGTAGTCGGCCTCACTGAGCTCGTGGCGCTGCACCATGGTGCCCATCGCGCCGTCCAGGAGCAGGACCCGGGAGCGCAAGAGGGCGGTCAGGGTCTCGGTGGCGTCGGGGCGGGGCTCAGACACGGTGGTCACGGTTCCTCGGTCGGGGTCCTGGGGCGCGCCGGACTAGGTTCGGGACGCAGCGGCGCAATGATCCAGTATGCCGTCGATGAACTAAGGTCTTGGCGCATGAGCCCGTCGCCGACGCCGTCTTACGGCTGGCTCATCGGTCGGGTCAGTGGGATACCGGTCTACATCGCCGGGTCGTGGGGGGTCATTGCCGCCGTCATCGTCCTGACCTTCGGTCCCCGGACCGGCCTGGGGACAACCGGCTACTTCGTCGCAGCGGCATACGCGCTCCTGCTGCTGGTGTCGGTGCTCGTCCACGAGGCCGGCCACGCCATCGCGGCCCGAGCCCTGGGCGGCCGCGTCGACCGCATCGTGGCCAACCTCTGGGGCGGGCACACCGTCTTCGGTGGAGCGCATGAGGGACCGCGCACTTCCGGGATCGTCGCCATCGCAGGTCCGGTGGGCAATCTGGCGTTGGCGCTGCTGGGCTGGTGGGGAAGTGCTGTCCTCACCGCGCCCATCCCCAGCTTGCTGGCGGGAGCGCTGGCCTACTCCAACCTCCTGGTGGCGGCCTTCAACCTCCTGCCCGGTCTGCCGCTGGATGGGGGCTTCCTCGTCGAAGCGGCCGTCTGGGGTCTCACCGGCAGCCGCGGACGCGGCATGCTCGTGGCGGGCTGGGCCGGCCGCCTCATCACGGCCGGCGTCGCCGGATGGCTGGCGGTCGTCCAGCCGCTGCTTACTCGCACCGCCCCCGACCTGCTGTCCTTGGTCTGGGTAGCCCTTATCGGTGCCTTCCTCTGGCGGGGTGCGTCGGCCGCGATCGCAGTCGGACGCACCAGGGTCGCGGTGGAGGCTCTGCGGGTCGGTCAGTTGCTGCGCCCGGTCGTCGTGGTGCCCGCGCACGCCTCAGCCCAGACCGTCGTCGATGGCCTGCTGCGAGTGCCGGAAGCAGCGTCTGCGGTCGTCGTCGATCCGGCCGGTATGCCGGTCGGCTGGGTCGATCTCGCTGCGCTCGCGAGCGCCCCTGAGGCCTCGCTGCCCAGCGCGCCGGCCACGGCCTTCCTGGCCACCGGCGCTCCGGGCTGGGTCGTGACCGCTGATCCGGCGGACTCCGCCGGAGCCGTCGTGCAGGCGCTGGCCGGCAACGGAGTCGATCACCCCGGTCACGCGATGGTGCTCGTCCGGGATGCCGGAGGCTCGATCGCGGGGTCGGTATCCCTGGAGGACACGGAAGCAGCGCTGGTCCGTCGCTGACCTCTTCGTGGGCACGTCGTCCACATCCCCACGCGCCACGTCACATCGTCCACAAGCAGCCATCACTGGGTCGTGCCGCTGCGGTCGTTCACTCACACTCGGAAGGGTCGCGGCCTGCGGTTGGGCAGCGTCAGCGACAGGGAGCGGGATCCGATCGGCAGACAGGGGCAGGGACATGGGAGTAGGCGCATCTAAAGGTCGCAAAGCGACGGGTCCGGTGGGCATCAACGAGGTCGTGGTCCAGGGTCGGGTGAGCAGCCCTGGCCAGGAGCGCACGCTGCCGAGCGGAGATGCCGTCCTGGCCTTGCGGGTCGTGGTGCCGCGCGGCGACCCACCGCGGACGAAGACCTCGGCCACCGTCGATGTCATCGATGTCTCCTGTTGGTCGGCACCGACCCGCAAGCGGGCCAAGGAGTTGGCCGAGGGGGACATCGTCCTGGTCTCCGGTGCCTTGCGGCGACGCTTCTTCCGGGTGGGAGCGGGAGTGCAGAGCCGCTACGAGGTCGAAGCCCGCACAGTGCGCCGGGTGGCTGGTTCCCGAGCGGCGGCGCCATAGACTCTCCGGCCATGACGACCGGACACCAGGCCCCCCACGCGCCATCCACTGGAGGCGGCGCCCAGGCGCGGCGCGGGGCGTTCGTCGTTGGCGACCGGGTCCAGCTCACCGACAGCAAGGGACGGTTGCACACGATCACCCTGGAGGCCGGCCGGGAGTTCCACACCCACCAGGGCCGCTTGGGGCACGACTCGCTCATCGGAGCCCCCGAGGGGAGCGTGGTGGCCAATACCGCTGGGATCGAATACCTGGCGTTGCGTCCGCTTCTGGCCGATTACGTCATGTCGATGCCGCGGGGGGCAGCCGTCGTCTACCCCAAGGACGCCGGTCAGATCGTCACGATGGGCGATATCTACCCCGGCGCGCGGGTCGTCGAGGCAGGGGTTGGGTCGGGGGCGCTCTCGATGTCCCTGCTGCGCGCGATCGGGCCCGAGGGGGAGCTGATCTCCTTCGAGCGCCGGGCCGATTTCGCCGACATCGCCGCGGGCAATGTCCGGGCCTTTCTGGGCCAGTCCCACCCGGCGTGGCGGATCGTCATCGGCGACCTGGCGGACGCGCTACCGCGGGAGGTAGAGGCGGGCAGCGTGGACCGGGTGGCCTTGGACATGCTGGCCCCCTGGGAGTGTGTTGCCGCGGTGAGCCAGGCGCTGCGACCTGGTGGCGTGCTCACGTGTTACGTCGCGACGACAACCCAACTGTCTCGGGTTGCCGAGGCACTACGCGAGCATGGTGGTTTCACCGAGCCCTCGGCGTGGGAGAGCCTGGTCCGCGGCTGGCACCTGGAGGGACTGGCGGTCCGGCCACAGCACCGCATGCACGGGCACACCGGCTTCCTCATCACCGCGCGGCGATTGGCCGACGGCGTGGCCACCCCACGCCGGACCCGTCGTCCGGCCAAGGGCGCCTACGGTGACTCAGACCGTGCGGCGGAGCTATCCGTCGACCATTCGTCACCGGCACCTGGGCAGGCAAGCGAAGGGGCGGTGGACGGCATACCCGTTGCGGGGCTCGTCGGGGCAGGATCTGGGGCTGTGCCCGATGCCGAGTGGACGCCCGAGGCTCTCGGCGAACGCCCGATCTCGGACAAGAAGGTGCGACGCGCGCGGCGGTCGGTGACCGAGACGATGCCCTCCTGAGGCAGTCGTCGCGGCTAGTGTCGAGATAGGCCGACGAGTCTCGCGATCGGCCCTCACGGAAGGCGAGTTCATGTCCGACTCTCAGCAGACGCCCGCAGCGGCTTCGCCGGATTCGGGTGCGCAGCGGCTGCAGGCCGAGATCGCGGCGCTGCGCGACAGTGGCCGCCCCGAGGCACACCGGATGCGTGAGTTGGAGCGGCGACTCATGGCACAACAGGCTTCTCTGGCCACGCTCGGATCGCAGAACGACCGGCTGACCCGCACGCTCAAGGACGCTCGGGCGCAGATCGTCAACCTACGCGCCGAAGTCGACCGACTCGGCGCCCCACCCAACGGCTATGGCGTCGTCCTCAGCGAGGTGCAGGACGGAAGTGTCGACATTCTCACGGCCGGTCGCAAGATGCGGGTCGCGGTGGCCCCGTCACTGGCGACAAGCGAGGTCACAGCCGGTCGTGAGGTCATGCTCAACGAGGCGCTCAATATCGTGGCCGTCAAGGGCTTCGAGCAGGTCGGCGAGGTCGTGCTTGTCAAGGAGGTCCTCGACGACGACCGGCTGCTCGTGGTCGCCCACGCCGACGAAGAGCGAGTATGCCGTCGCGCCGCCTCCCTGATCGGTCAGCTAGTGCGGGTGGGCGATGCTCTCACCGTCGACCCGCGCTCCGGGTTCGTCTTCGAACGGGTGCCCAAGGCCGAGGTCCAGGACCTGGTCCTGGAGGAAGTGCCGGATATCGCATACGAAGACATCGGTGGACTGGCGGGTCAGATCGAGGCAATCCGTGACGCGGTCGAGTTGCCCTATCTGCACCCCGAGCTCTACAAGGAGCACCATCTCAAGGCACCCAAGGGCGTGCTGCTCTATGGCCCGCCTGGTTGCGGCAAGACTCTCATCGCCAAGGCGGTCGCCGCGTCACTGGCGCGCAAGGTGGCCGAGCGCACCGGACGTCCGGTGGAGAAGAGCTACTTCCTCAACATCAAGGGCCCTGAGCTGCTCAACAAGTACGTCGGCGAGACCGAGCGGCACATCCGCCTGATCTTCCAGCGGGCCCGCGAGAAGGCATCCGATGGCACGCCCGTGGTGGTGTTCTTCGACGAAATGGACTCGCTCTTCCGCACCCGCGGATCGGGAGTCTCCAGTGATGTCGAAACGACGATCGTGCCGCAGCTGTTGTCCGAGATCGACGGCGTCGAGCGGCTCGAGAACGTCATCGTCATCGGCGCGTCCAACCGTGAGGACATGATCGACCCGGCAATCCTGCGACCAGGTCGCCTGGACGCCAAGATCAAGATCGAACGCCCGGACGCCGAAGCGGCCCGCGACATCTTCAGCAAGTACCTCACGACCGACCTGCCCCTGCACCCCGACGACCTCGGCGAGCACGATGGCGACCGGGACCGCACGGTGACGGCGATGATCCACGCGGCTGTCGAGCGGATGTATTCCGAGGCCGACGAGAACCGCTTCCTCGAGGTGACCTACGCCGGAGGCGACAAGGAGGTCCTCTACTTCAAGGACTTCAACTCGGGCGCCATGATCCAGAACGTCGTCGACCGAGCCAAGAAGAACGCCATCAAGGACTTCCTCACCACCGGACAGAAGGGCCTGCGGGTCGAGCACCTGCTCTCCTCGTGCGTGGAGGAGTTCAAGGAAAACGAGGACCTGCCCAACACGACCAACCCCGACGACTGGGCCCGCATCTCCGGCAAGAAGGGTGAGCGGATCGTCTATATCCGCACCCTCATCAACACCAAGGACGGCACCGAACCCGGCCGCTCCATCCACACCCTGGAGAACACTGGGCAATACCTCTAGGACGTCTGGCTGACCCCAGACGCTCATGGTGCGGCTCGGGGTGAGTCACTTGACGAAGTTCAGGCCAGTCCAGGTCTGGGCGGCGACGAGCGTCTGCCCGGTCTTTGGGGCGTACACCCACGAGGTGACCTTGCCCGCGGCGACATCCACCGACACCAGCCTCATCGGGTTGGTGGTCGTGGAGTGGTAGCACTGCAACATCGAGAGGATGCGGTTGCCGTTGCTGCCGACATCGCTTCTCGTCGTGGCGGTGCCGTCGTGTCCGGAAAGCACCATCTTGACGTTCGCGTACGGTTTGACCACCTGGTCAAAGATCACTGACGGCGGATTGTTGCCATAGCCGTCCATTCCGCTGGCGATCGCGCCCCCTGCCGTCAGATAGGAATGCGTGACAACAATGACGTTGTAATCGGCATGAGAGGCGACGACGTCTTTGGCCCAGGCGATGGCTTCCGCACGCGGCCAGAGCTCGAGTCCGAGGATCAGCCACTTGGTGCCTTCCGCGGTGAAGGTGTGAAAGGCGTTCTCCAGGTGGCCGGGCACCATCGTCCCGGCGACCCGGTCCATGGACGCCCCCAGGTAGGAATTGAAGGTCGTCGCGTCGCGCACCGCGACCCGTCCGGAGATGCCCGGGCATCCTGAACCACCAGCACACACCACCGCTGTGTCATGGTTACCGGCCACCGCCATCCACGGGATCTTTCCCTGGAGCACGCTGAGGGAGTCCTTCGCCTTCTGGAACTGAGCCGGAGCGGCGTTGCCCCAGTTGGTGACGTCACCGACATGGGCAACGAATCGCAGATCGAGCGCGTCCTGGTTCGCGACCAGCCACTGCCACCGATTGACGAACCGATCGTCGCTGGCGTTCGTCATCTCCATCTGACTGTCAGGGACCACGGCGAAGCTGAAGGTGTTGGGCTGCTGGAGGGAAACCGGCTCCGGCGGAGGGGGTGCGACTGGCGTGGTGGTCACCGGTGCCGTAGCGGTCTGAGTGGGAGTCGCGGCGGGGGTGGTAGTGCTGGCCGTGGCGGTCGGGCTCGTGGTGACCGTTCCGCTGGTGGTCGCCGTGGTCGGCGTCGCGGTCGTGGGGGCAACGGTGCTACTGGTGGGAACGGCAGTTGTCGGCGCACCGGTGCTCGAGGTCGGCGTGCTCACTGGTGTGACGGCCAGGTAGAAGGCGGTCTCGACAGCCGCCCAACCGCTGGCCTCGGCCAGCGCGCGTTCTGAGGTGCCGAACGCGACGCGGTGGTGTCCGGCCTTCGACATCTGGAACGCCGGCGAAGCGCAGCTGCTCGCGTCCGTGGCCGCATAGAACGCGACCTGCTCGACGGCATACCCACTGTCGATCGCCTCGGCGAGCCGAGCCTCGGTGACGAACTGGAAATCGGCCTTAGCCTGGTGATACGTGCGGTAGACCGTGGTCAGTCCAGGCGCAGGAACTCGTGAGACTCGCCCGACCGACGGCCAGGTCTCGACGAATCCATACTTGGCCTGCGCCGAGACCACCTCGTTGGGGTTGCGGGTGAGCAAAGAGGTGCCATCCGGTTTGGCCACCTGGTAAACCTCGGCGGTGAGCGCTGAGCAGTCCCCGGCGGAAGCGCTGGCGGTGACACCGATGACCGATGCGAAAACCAGGGCGACCAAGACGGCAGCCACGACCAGACCGTTCTTGGGCAGCGAGAGGCGGCGCACGACAATTCCCCTTCGTGAGCGGTGGCGCAGCCGGGACACCCCGAACCACTCCGACGATTCTTGAGCCACCGGGACTCTATGCCGAAAAGTGGGTGTCGGGAAATCTCCGCACCGCTCGTGAACGAGTGTCGCGGTGCAGTTTGGGTGCTTTATGACCCTATTTCCGAAATGCTCCTCAGTGTGGGAGACAACGGGCTCTCCTCCGCCCGTGCGGCTTCGAGCGGGAGCTGGTACCACGTCGTGTCGACCCACTGGTCGAACTTGCGCCCGACCTCACGAAGCGTGCCGACCTCCTGGAAACCGACGCTCCGGTGCAGGGCGTGGCTGGCCGGATTGGGGCAGGCCACGACCGCCACGGCCAGATGCATCCCGTCGGCTCTCAGCAGGTCCAGCAGCACGGCATACAGGGCACGACCGATGCCGCGCCCGGTCGCGTCCGGCGCGAGGTAGATCGACGTCTCGCGGGTGAGACCGTATGCCGGTCGCGGCCGGAAGGCGCCGGAGTAGGCGAAGCCGATCACACGCGCGTCACCATCGCAGGCAACGAGGACGTGGTCACCAGGCTCCTTCGATTGGATGCGGGTCAGCCAGTAGTCAGCCGGGGGAGGCGTGACATCGAAGGTGGCGGTGCTGGTGCGGACGGCGTGCCCGTAGATGTCATCGAGGGCCGTGACATCGGATGGCGCAGCCTCGCGCCACCGACACTCGGGCGTGAGGGGGCGATCGCTCACCCGCGCTGTGCCGCTCGCCGGGCCCACCAGGAGGCGACCCAGCGCCACCCCAACAGCAGGATGGCCAGCGCCGCTCCGGCCACGAGGATGAACGAGACGGCGGTCGACCCACCGAAGAGCACCCGCAGCAGCATCCCGAGCCCGAGCGTGGACAGCCAGACAGGTATGCCGGTGCCGACCGTGAGCGGCCAGGACCGGGACCGGGCCCGCACCAAGGCCCATCCGGCGAGCGTCCCAACGAGGAACGGTGCCGCTGTGCTCAGTGCACCGAGCACAGCGTTCTGCTCGGCATGGCTCGCCCGACCGATAGCGGCGAAGACGATGACCAACACCAGATCGAGCAGGAGCGCCCAGGGCATACGGACGGGCTGCCCCACGGAGGCCGATGCGGAGGAACGCGGTGCGGGGGTCATAGCGTCGGCAGGGTCGGGTGGTCGTCAAAGGGCAGCCGCGGTTGCGGTGGGGCGTGGGTCGGGTCCACGCCGCGGAACAGCTTGGACACCGACTTTCCCTGGTGGATGCGCGAGATGGCCTCGGCGAACAGCTCGGCGACCGAACGCACCTCCAACTCCGGCCAGCCCTGAGGCGGGGGGACCGTGTCCGTGGTCACGACCTCCCGGATGAAGGGGTGACCCCGAAGCCGCTCCACGGCCTTGCCCGTGAACAGGCCATGGGTGCATGCGACCGACGCGTCGAGGCAGCCGGCGTCGGCGAGCCGCTCGAGCAGCTCGACGATCGAACCGCCGGTCGCGATCTCGTCGTCCAGGACGATCGCTCGCTTGCCGGCCACGTCACCGACGATCGCGTCGATGACGACCCGATCGTCAGCCAGGCGCTGCTTGCTTCCGGCCGCGACCGGCAGGTTGAGCAGCCTGGCGAAGAGGGTGGCGGTCTTGGCGTTGCCGAGGTCAGGGGAGACGACGATGTGGTTGTCGAGGTTCATCGCCCGGTAGTGGTCGGCGAGCACCCCGATCGCGGTGAGGTGGTCGACCGGCACTCGAAAGAAGCCGTGCACCTGGGGGGCATGCAGCGCCATCGTGAGCACCCGAGTCACGCCCGCGGTC
>Ga0116180_1001136_pt1 | contig 23021 bp, 21 predicted proteins | sample AD_UKC073_MetaG_FD_89804 | JGI IMG/M metagenome (GOLD analysis project Ga0116180, IMG submission 89804) | Active sludge microbial communities of municipal wastewater-treating anaerobic digesters from USA - AD_UKC073_MetaG | ecosystem: Engineered > Bioreactor > Anaerobic > Digestate | place: USA...
CGGTGGCGGTTGGGTGAGCCCTAATTATATCACGGCGCCCTGACGTAATTCCGGACTGGTCGCGGCGCAAGGCCCCTTGGAACAACCGCCGCGGACTGCCTCCCAACCCGCCGACGCCCACCCGCCGACGCCCATTCCCATGCCCAACTGACGCGTTTAGCTGTTTGGATCGTCGCCAAGCTGCCAAACGCGTCAGTGCGGGTTGATCAGGCGCGGTTGGGCGCGCTGTGCGTCATCAGGACCCGCCAGCGGGCGTCGGTTGACAGCCGGCGAGACCCATAGCTGTGGATAACCCGCCAGCCTCCAGCGCACGCCGGTCCACGATGGGCTTCATGCCCATGCCGTTGCGCCCGCTGCCGGGGTCGCTGGAGGGACGCCCTTTCGCTGTCTCGACCGCTGTGCGGGCCGGCGCCAGTCGCACCCAGCTCCGCCACGAACGCTTCACCCGGCCGGCTCAAGGACTGCGGACTCCGCGGCCTCCGCGCACTCTCCACCAAGCGACGTCGGCCCTGTCTCTCGTTCTCCCGCAGCCGTGGGCCTGGAGCCACGAGACGGCGGCCGAGTTGCTCGGCCTCCCGATTCGGCACCCCTGGAACCCTGGCGACCGGCTCTCAGTCATCCGCCCGACCCCGGCTGGCCCGGTGCGGCGTCCGCAGATCCGAGGCCACCTAGGCATGGAGAGCCGGAGCCTGACGCTGGTCGCGGGTATGCCGGTCGTCAGCCCCTACGCAACGTGGCGCGACCTCGCTCCCGGGCTGGCTCGAGACGACGCTGTCGTTCTGGGTGACGCTCTGGCGGCCTGGCCGCACACCGCCGACGAGGAGCGCCTTGGCCTCACGTCGTTGGCCCGGCTGGAGGCAGAGGTGCTCAACCGAGCCAAAACCCACGGGGCGCCAGCGGCGCAGCGGGCGTTCGCGTTGGTTCGGGCTGGCAGCCGATCGCCCATGGAAACTCGGGCCCGGCTGCTCTTCATCGATGCGGGCCTGCCCGAGCCGGAGCTCAACGCAGCAGTGTTCGATGATGGCCAGTGGGTCGCCATGGTCGACTTCCTGTGGCGAGCGCAACGGGTCATCGTCGAATACCAGGGTGACCACCACCGCTCCGACCGAGCGCAGTGGATGGCCGATGTTGATCGCCTGGAGTTGCTCCGTGACCTGGGCTGGCTCGTCATCCCCATGACAGCGCGGCACGTCGGGCACACCGAAGCCCGGCAGATGTTCGTGACTCGTCTGCATCACGAGCTCCGCCGCCGTTCGTGATCCGCCGTCGTTCGTGATCCGCCGCCTCTCGTGATCCGCCGCCTTTCGTGACCGGCCGGACAATTCACCAGAAGACCGGCACCTCGACCACGGCCACCAACAACCCGACGGACCCTAGCTGACGCGTTTTGTTGCTTCCCTTCGGCTCAAGCAGCCAAACGCGTCAGTTTGGCCGGGCACTGTCCACTCAAGCAGCCAGACGCGTCAGTTTGGCCGGGTGCCGTCCACCACAGAGCGCCCCAACCAGCCAAGCGCGTCAGTATGCCGTGACGCCTTCGTCCTCGACGGGGGGCTCGGCCAGCGACGGGATGCGCTGTAGCCACAGTCCGAGGCCCACCCCCACCACGACGAGGGCCCCGGTCATCTCGATCACCCGCGGCCAGCCACCCGTCGACCAGGCCGTCCCGGCCCACGCCCCGAACACCGACGAGCCGAGGTAGTAGCAGAACAGGTAGAACGCCGTCGCCTGACCCGTGCCGCCACCTCCCGCGTGGGCCCGCGCCGCCACCCACGCCGACGCCACCCCATGCACCGCGAAGAACCCGGCCGCAAACACGGTGATCCCCACCGCGACCAGCCATAACGGTGCCGCCAGCGTCACCAGCAAGCCCACCAGCGTGAGCGCGAAGAACACCGGCAACACGGTGCGCCGGCCCAGGCGGTCGGCGAGCCGCCCGGCATACGCGGAAGAGAAGGAACCCGACGCATAGGACAGGTAGATCAAGCCCGAGACCGCCACCCCGAGCAGGTAGGGCTCCCCGCGCAGCCGGAAGCCGATGGTGTTGAAGGTCGCGACGAACGACCCCATCGCCACCGCCCCGACGAGATATAGGGCGACCAGCGCGGGGTCGGACAGCAACCGCCGCGTCGTCTCGACCAGCCCCCGCCGCGACGCCGCCACCGGCCGGAAGAACCGCGACCGCGGCAGCAGCAGGTGCACGCACAGCGCGCAAACCAGCCCCATCAGCCCGACCGCGGCCAGCCCCCAGCGCCAGCCCGCGAGATCGGTGACGCCGCCGACGACGAGCCGCCCGACCATTCCGCCGATCGCGGTGCCGCCGATGTAGACCCCCGTCGCGACCCCGTGCGCAGAATCGTCGATCTCCTCGCGCAGGTAGGCCACGACGACCGCCGGTATGCCGGCCAGCGCCAACCCCTGCAGCGCCCGCAACCCGAGCAGCACCGGCCACGACGGCGCCACGGCGACGAGCACGCCGACGATCGACGAGGCGAACAGCGACGCGATGATGATCGGCGTCCGCCCGAGCACCTCGGTGCTCGGCCCCACGACGAGCAGTGCCAGCCCCAGCGCGAGCGTGGTCCCCGACACCGAGAACGCCGCGACCGCAGGAGTCACCCCGAACTCAGCGGTGAAATCTGGCAGCAGCGGCTGCGCGGCGTACAGGAGCGCGAAGGTCGCCACCCCGGCCGCGAAGAGCGCGACGATGACCCGCCGGTATGCCGTCTCGCCGGGTCGGTAGCCGCTGCCCTGGTCCGCCGCATCACCAACGGGCACGACGCCCTCGGCACCACCAGCAGAGTCGGCGGGCTCGGTCACAAGGGCAAGCCTCCCACTCACGGTCGCCTAGAGCTCAGTCGTCGTAGTCTCGAAGCATGCGCGCAGTCACCGTCCCCTCCCCCGGCGGCCCCGAGGCCCTCGTCGTGGCCGACGTCCCGACTCCGACGGCAGGCCCGGGCGAGGTCCTCATCGACGTCGTCGCGGCCGGGGTCAACCGCGCCGACGTGCTGCAGCGGATGGGGTTCTACCCACCGCCGCCGGGCGCACCGGCATACCTGGGCTTGGAGTGCAGCGGACGGATCGCCGCGCTCGGGGCGGGCGTCACCGGGTGGCGCGTCGGCGACGAGGTGTGCGCATTGCTCGCCGGTGGCGGGTATGCCGCGCAGGTGGCGGTCCCGGCCGGGTCGGTGCTGCCGGTGCCGGCGGGGGTCGATCTCGTCGATGCGGCGGCGCTGCCTGAGGTCGCCTGCACGGTGTGGTCCAACGTCTTCCTCACCGCGGCGCTGCAGCCGGGCCAGACCCTGCTCGTGCACGGCGGCTCGTCGGGGATCGGCACGATGGCGATCCAGCTGGCTCGGGCGCTCGGCGCGCGGGTGGCGGTCACCGCGGGCACGGCGGACAAGCTCGAGGTATGCCGTGCGCTCGGCGCCGAGATCCTCGTCAACTACCGCGAGCAGGACTTCGTCGAGGTGCTGCGCGAGCAGACCGACGGCCACGGCGCCGACGTCATCCTCGACAACATGGGGGCAAAGTACTTGGCGCGCAACGTGACTGCGCTGGCCGACTACGGTCGGCTGGTCGTCATCGGGCTGCAAGGCGGAGTCAAGGGCGAACTCGATCTCGGGCTGTTGCTGCGCAAGAAGGCCGCCGTCATCGCCACCTCTTTGCGTTCCCGCCCCGACGCCGAGAAGGCCGCCATCGTCGCGGCGGTGCGCGAACACGTCTGGCCGCTCGTCGAGGCCGGCACGGTGCGGCCGATCGTGCACGGCCGCTGGCCGCTGGAGGACGCTGCCGAGGCCCACCGGGTCCTCGAAGCCTCCACGCACGTCGGCAAGCTGCTGCTCACGCTCTGAATCTCGCTGTGACAGTGGCCTTTTCCTCAGCCGAGCTCGCCTTGGGTTGGGGTGCTGGGCTGCTCAGCCTCCTGTATGCCGTGCTGGCAGCTCGCGAGCTCGGCTCCCGGACGCGTGTCGGCTGGGGCTGGTGGCTGGCCCTCATGCTCCCGCTGGCGGGCGCGGCGGCATACCTGGTCACCCGCCGGCCCGGGACGGTCTCGTTTGCGGGAGACGCGCGGGCCCCGTGGGTGACCGCGGGCCTGATGGCGCTTGGCGGGCTGGTCTGGGCTTTGGCCGTGTGGGCCGGGCGGGTGCCGAAGCGGACCGCGGGCCTGCTCGCGTTGGCCCTCGTCGCGGTCGCGGCAGTGACCTGGATTCCCTTGCAGGGCGGGCCGCGCTGGGCGACTCCGGAGGGAGCGCGGTGGGTGGAGTGCTTCACGGCGCGCTACCGCTGGGACGTCTACTCGACCTTCGGGTCCGATTTCGATGCGCTGCCCAATCTCGCGCTCTATGTGCCGGTGGGCGCCGCGATCATCTGGGCCTGGCGGCGGTGGCGGGCGCTCGCCCCGCTGGGGGCGATGGGGCTGAGCTTCGCGACCGAGAGCTATCAGGCGCTGGTCACCGATCGGGAATGTGCCGCCAGCGATGTGCTGGTCAACCTCAACGGCGCCCTGCTCGGGATGGTCCTCGTCGTCACGCTGGAAGTTGTCCTCCCCGCCCGAAAGTAGCCTCTTGCGACGGCATACATACTCGGTATACCGTCTTTCAGCAGTGGGAATACTGAGTATTCCCCCGGTCACCATCGTCCGAGGCAGGCAGGAGGCGCAGCCGTGTCGGTGCCGCTCAGCCTGCTCGCGCTGCTCTCCCAGGGCCCGGCCTATGGCGCCCGGATCAAGGCCGACTTCGAGGAGCGCACCGGGCGAGCCTTTCCGCTCAACGTCGGTCAGGTCTACACGACCCTGGCCCGGCTGGAGCGCGACGGGCTGGTCGTCGCCGACGGCGGACCCGACGACGAGGGCCGCATTCCCTATCGGCTCACCGACGCCGGCCGGGCCGAGGTCGGCACCTGGTGGGAGCGGCCGGTCGACCGCACCGAACCCGCCCGCGACGAACTCGTCATGAAGCTCGCCCTCGCCGTCGCCACCCCCGACGTCGACGCGCATGCCGTGATCCAGCACCAGCGCACCGCCGCGATGGCGCACCTGCAGCGGCTTACCCGCGCCAAGCTCGCGCTCTCCGCGCCCGGCTCGCCACCTCAGACCGAGCCGGTCCCGACCCCGACCAGCCTCTCGGACGAGGTCGTCCTCGAACACCGCCTGTATGCCGTCGAGTCCGAGTTGCGCTGGCTCGACCACGTCGAAGGCCTGCTCCTGCACCGGCGGGCTCCCCAGTCAGCGCCCGCACCGTCAGTGACGCTCCCATCCGCAGCGTCCGCGACTGCCGCCCCGTCCGCGGCCCGTCCTGCACCAGACCCCAGCACACCCATCTCCCGCCCAGCAGCACCCGACACCAGGCACTGACCAGGCCCGCACCTGGTCGGTCGCAGACAGGGGACGTCATGACCGAGCCCATCCTTCAGCTCATCGACTGCACCCGCGTGCATGGTCAGGGCGAGACCGCGGTGCGTGCGCTCGACGGGGTCAGCGTGCAGGTCCAGCCTGGCGAACTCGTTGCCGTCATGGGCCCGAGCGGCAGCGGCAAGTCGACCCTGCTCAACCTCGCCGGCGCGCTCGACCTGCCGACCTCCGGGCAGGTCGTCATCAGCGGCCAGTCCACCTCGCAGCTGCGCCCCGACGACCTCGCCGCGCTGCGACGGCGCAAGGTCGGGGTGGTCTTCCAGGACCTCAACCTCATCCCTTCGCTCACCGCCGCCGAGAACATCGGCCTGCCGCTGGAACTCGACGGCCGCCGGGTCAGCGAAGCCCGCCGAGCCGCCGTAGGCGCACTGCACGAGCTCGGCCTGGACGAACTCGCCGACCGCTACCCCGACCAGATGTCCGGCGGCCAGCAGCAACGGGTCGCCATTGCCCGCGCCCTCGTCGGCGAGCGCCGCCTGGTCCTCGCCGACGAACCCACCGGCGCCCTCGACTCGGTCACCGGCGACGGCGTCCTGGCTGTGCTGCGCGCCCGCTGCGACGCCGGTGCCGCCGGCCTGCTGGTCACCCACGAGGCCCGCCACGCCGGTTGGGCCGACCGGGTCATCTATCTGCGCGACGGCAAGGTCGTCGACGAGGCGGTCGGACGATGACCACGCCCATTCCGGACCCGGCACCCACGAGCCCGCCACCCGCAGGCGGGAGCCAGCCACACGGCATACCAGAGCGTCGGTATGCCGGTCCGCCCCGGGTCGCAGCCTCCGGCACCGGCCCGTCGGCCTGGCAGCGTTGGGTGGCTTCCTGGCGGGTGGCGCTGCGACTCGGGCGCCGAGACGTGGTGCGACACAAGGGTCGCAGCGCCCTGGTCGTCATCATGGTCGCGCTGCCGGTGGCGCTGCTGGTGGCCGGCAATGTGCTCTTCTCGACGCAGGACATCAATGCGACGGAGAAGCTCGACTACTCGCTCGGCACGGCGCAAGCACGCCTCACGCACGAGGAGGGCAAGGTCACTCCAACTCCGGTCGAGGACTACGCGTTCTATGGCCGCGAGCCCAAGCCGGCGACGCCGATTCCCGGGTGGGGCTCGGACGTCGCCGTTCAGGCGAAGGCACTCGAGCAGCTGACCGGCGCCAAGGTCGTGCCGATCGCGACCACAAGCCTGGAGACGAGGATCGGCAAGCGGCTGACCTTCCTCACCGCATTAGGCATCGACGCCGCGGCCCATCCGAGCCTCGTGACCGGCATGGCGCGGCTGGAGTCGGGCCGCTGGGCCGCGACGTCTTCGGAGGTGGTCGTCACCCGCGCGGGCATCGGCGTCGGCCTGCTCGAGAGCGGCAGTTTCGACGTCACCGTGACCGACACCGAAGGTAAGCGCACCACCAAGACGCTCACCATCGTCGGCATCGGCGAGGGCTACCTCACCGACTACTCGGTGCGGCCGGCCGAGGTCGTCATGCTGCCCGACTTCAGCCAGGCCATGGTCAGCTATGGCCCCACCGGGTCGGCGACCTTCCTGCTCGACCGCACGGCGCCGGTCGGTTGGGACGAGGTCGTGAAGTGGGCCGACTACGGCCTGCGGGTGACCAGCCGCGCTGTCGTGCTCAATCCCCCGGACCTGGCCACCCTCGACCTGCCCCCTGGCGTGGCCGATCGCGCCTACCAGCAGTCCTTCGGCCAGCTCCTCGTGGCGGCGATCTCGTCGATCGCGCTGCTGCTAGAGACGACGCTCCTCGTCGGGCCGGCCTTCGCGGTGAGCGCAGCCCGGTCGCGCCGAACCCTCGCCCTCGCCGCCAGCAATGGCGCCACCGCCGGTCAACTGCGGCGCACCGTGCTCGGCCAAGCGGTGGTCCTCGGGGTGCTGTCGGCGCTCGTGGGGGCGACGGTTGGATTCGGTGCCGGTGTGGCAGCCATCGCGTGGTCGCGTCGATACAGCCCACAGACGATGTTCGGGCCGCTCGACGTCCCCGTGGGGCCGATCGCCCTCGTCGTCGGCTGCGCGGTGCTCGCCGCGCTCATCGCCGCCCTCGTGCCGGCTCGCGGGTTGGCCCGGCTCGACATCGTTGGCGTCATGCGCGGCCAGTCCGTCTCTCCGCCAGCACGATTCCGTATGCCGGTCGCCGGCCTGGTCATGGCTGGGCTGGGCGCGGTGGGCGTCTTCTGGGCCACCGCCCAGACTCCCGCCTGGGACGACCGACTCATGACCGCGCTCGTGCCCATCGTCGCCATGCTCTCGGCGGTGCTGCTCGTCGTCGGCACGCTGCTATTGGTGCCGATGATCCTCGTGGGGGTCGGGCAGCTGGCCAGGTCTGCTCCGGTGGCGCTGCGGATGGCGCTGCGCGACGCGTCGCGCCAGCGCGGCCGGGCCACCTCGACGGTGGCGGCGATCCTCGCCGGCATGGCCGTGCTCGCGGCGGTGCTCGTGACGATGGAGAGTGTCGCCGTCTTCCAAGGGAAGAACTACGTCCCCCAGCGACCCGAGGGCCAGGGTCTGGTCAACCCTTATACGGAGATGAACCCCACGGTCGTGACCAGCCCTGCGCAGACCACCGATCCAACCGCTGCCTCCGTGGCCAAGATCCTCGCCATCGTCCCCAAGGTCGACCCGGCGCTGGTCACGACCCCCGTGCGCGTGGTCGACGTCATGAATGTCCTGGAGGCCAAGGGCGGCCCTCCGGAGGGAGACTTCCTCGTGGCGCTGCGGCAGGGTTGCACGCCCTTGGAGGTGTTCACGGCCGGCCCCTTCGCACCGGACGGGACGCTCAACCCCAAGCACTGCGCGTCGATCAATGGGTCCGACTGGTTGGGCGCCGACCGCTCCAGCATCGTCGTGGGCGAACCCGAGGAATTGGCCGCCCGCTATGGCCTGGATGCCGCGGCGACCGCCATGCTGCGCTCCGGCGGTCTGGTCGCCTCGGACGCGAAGGGCAGCGAACCGCGTTGCCAGCCGGCCGAAGGAGGCCCGAGCTCCGGGATGGAGTGCACCGGCAACCCGTCCGCCCAGGTGGACATCATCGGCGGCGTGGTGACCTTCGCCAGGGGTCGGATCTCGATGGACGGCCCCAAGCTCATCGGTACCCCGACGACCAAGACCATTCCGGCCCTCGCCGTCCCCGACAAGCTGCTCAACCCCGGCGGAACGCGCAACATGGGCAGCTACAACGGGATCAACGGGATCGGCGCCCTCATCACCCCGGCGACCGCCGCCGCGCTGGACGCCCGCACTCGGGCCACCGCAGTCGAGCTCACCGACCCGCGCGGCGCCATCTCGCCCGAGACCGAGGACCGGCTACGCGAGGCGATCGACGACGAGCAGATCGGGCACGTCTATGTCGAGCGTGGCTTCCAGGCCTACCCGTGGATCCTTGTCGCGGTCCTCATCGGCACGGTCGGCCTCATCATCCTCGTGGCGACTCTCGTGTCGACCGCGCTGTCGACCGCGGAGACGCAGGCATTCATGGGCACCTTCGCGGCCGTCGGCGCGACCCGCGGCACCCGGCGCAATCTCGCTGCTGCGCAAGCCGCTTCGCTCGGTGTGATCGGCGCACTGCTCGGCACGCTCGTCGGGATGGTGCCTGGCATCGCGCTCGCGCGAGTGTCCACGGCATACGCGTTCGGATACTCGGGGACCGATCTCGACGGCGGGAGGCTCGACCCGACCGTGGTCATCCCGTGGCTGCAACTGGCCATCCCGGTCCTCGGGATTCCAGCCGTTGCGGCGGCGCTGGCGTGGTTGTCGATCCGGCGCGCACCGCAGGTGACCCGCCGGCTCACCTGACCGAACCCGCTGGACACCGGCGGCTGAGGCAAGATGGAGCAATGAGCGAGCCCACCCAGGAGCAGCCCGAGCAGCAGCGAGTCGTCGTCATCACCCCTGATGGGATGGGCACGGCCGGCGGTCGCCCGTCCGACCGCGACGACACGGGCGGCTCGGGCGAGCGCTCCGACAACCCTGCCGACCTCGTCGAGCAGCCGGCCAAGGTCATGCGAATCGGCTCGATGATCAAGAACCTCCTCGACGAGGTCCGCAGCTCGCCCCTGGACGAGGCCGGCCGCCGACGCCTGGCCGAGATCCACCGCCGCTCCATCGACGAACTCAAGGACGGCCTGGCCCCTGAACTCGTCGCCGAGCTCGACCGCATTGCCCTGCCCTTCGGTGAAGGTGCGCCCTCGGATGCCGAATTGCGCATCGCCCAGGCGCAGCTGGTGGGGTGGCTGGAAGGGTTGTTCCACGGCATACAGACCGCTCTGGTCGCACAGCAGATGGCCGCGCAGCAGCAGTTGGCCGGGATGCGACGCGCGCTGCCACCCGGGCAAGGTGAGGGACCACAAAAGCCCGGTATGCCGGGTGGCATGCTCCCGGGACAGGGTCACGTGAGCGGGGAGACCGGGTCGGTCGGCCCGACCGGACAGTACCTCTAGCTGCATCTCTCGCTGCGTCTCTCGCTGCCGCTGGCTGTCCGTCCAGCCGGGGCCTTCGCGCGCTCGTTCACAACGGGCGCGGGTATGTGAATCTTGAAAAACGTTCACATAGGGTCCTCGCATTCCGGTGGTTTCACCGCCAGACCCGTGCCACGGTTGTCCTAGGGATCCCTCCCCGCACTCGCGTTCGATGATGCCCAACCCATCGTCGAGAACGTCCGTCCGGGGCCGTGCGGTCGCGCGAGCCGCAGGGAGGGAGCTTGAGGAGAGAGTCGGAATGTCTGGTTCGGGCCATACTTTTGCCGAGGTCCTACGGGGCGCGATCAGGGACCGCGGGCTACCCCTGGACCGCCTGCAGCAGCGGTTGACCGCGGCTGGCACCCCCGTGAGCATCGCCACGCTCAGCTACTGGCAGACGGGGCGCTCGATCCCCTTCCGCGGCAAATCGCTCGCCGCGCTGGTCGAGCTCGAACGCGCCCTCGAGCTCACTCCCGGCCACCTCACCCGCCTGCTCGACGACGCGCGCTCATCACGCTCGCTGCAGCGACTGGAGGGCCGGGCCCGCACGCTGCCGTTGTCAAGCCTGGCGACCAATCTCGTGCAATCGCTCGGGTTGAGCTTCGCCTCGACATTGCGGACTTCGGCGATCCACTGCCGACTCTTCGTGGGCGCCGATCGGGTCGAGATGCGCGAGGAGGTGCGCCTGGTCATCACCGCCCACCGCCCGGACAACCAGGCATACCCCGTCATCCAACGCCAGCTCACCGACACCCATGTCACGCCCCGGGTCGTCGCCGGCACCGGGTTCGTGCTGGGCCGCACCATCGCCCTGCCGGAGCGGCAGCTCCTGCTCGCCGAGTTGCTGCCGGCCCGGCCGCTGGAGCGCGGCGAAAGCTTGATGGCCGAATACGCCATCTCCTGGGCGCCAGTGGCGACGCCCACGACCGCGCACGAACGCTCCAGCACCCGAGGCTTCCGCGAGCTCGTCCTCCAGGTCGATTTCGACCCGGCCGCCCTGCCGCGCGAGGTGCGCTATCACTTCCGGGCCAACTACGACGAGGCCCCCACCGACGAGGGTGTGCCGGTTCCAGTCGTCAACGGAGTGGCACAGTTGGTACGATTTAACGTGCCCCCGGGGGTTCATGGGCTGTACTGGGATTGGGACTGAACTGGACGTATGACCGCTGACGAACCCACCTTTGGAGAGGTTCTGCGGCAGGCGATTCGAGCACGAGGTCTGTCGCTGGAGCGGATTCACGCGCGCCTCGGGGCCGACTACGGACTCTCCGTCTCGATGGCGACGCTCAGCTATTGGCAGTCCGGTCGGGCCGTTCCGCGCCGCTCCAGCTCGCAGGAGGCCGTCCGCGCCCTGGAGACGATCCTCGAGGTTGCGCCGGGAACCCTGCTGGCACCTCTGGATCGGGAGCGAGCCTCTCGCCGGCAACAACGCTGGTCGCGGCGTCATGGCGGCAACGATGACGAGACGATCATTGGGCTGCTCGCCAAGGAGCATGGCGTGGCGCCGCGCGAGGCTCGCGTCGTCGGCGTCCGCAGCACGCTGGTCATCGGCGCCGATCGGGTGGAGAAGCGCGAGATCGTCCACGCGTTGATCATCGGCGAGAAGGACGACGCGCGGCACTTCCAGGTCTTCGCCCGCCAGGACACCGCCGTCGACGTCACCCCTGCGATCGAGGCGCTGAGCGGGTGCCAGATCGGGTCGGTCTTCGAGCGCCCCACCGATCAGTCGGTTTTCGTCGACCTCGTTCTCCCGCGGCCACTGCGCCGCGGGGAGGCGCTCATGGTCGACTACCAGGTGCTCTGGGGGCCGACGGACGAGCCGACCACGCGCCACGACCGGATCATCACCTTCCAGCAGCGCGAGTTGGGTTTGCGGGTGCGGTTCGACCCCAGCGCGGTCCCGCAGACGGTGCAGTATGCCGTCCGCGACAGCATCGAGCAGCCGCTCTCCTCCGCGACCACGGTGAGCGTCCCGATCGTCGACGGGGTGGCCGAGGTGGTCCGGCTCGACGTGCCGCTCGGCGTCCACGGGCTCTACTGGACCTGGCCCGACTGACCGCGGGACGCCCTGGACCCGCGCTTGACCCCGCTCAGTCCGTGACGCTCCCTTAGGTATCGCGTTCGGCTGGAACCCCTTGGCGAGGTCCCTCCGGTCGATGGCCCCCTGGTCGCCAGCGACCGCCATACACGGGCCTTGGGTCCAGGGACCGGAGGCGGAAGATCCTATGTGAGCGACTCCAGCCGCTCATTGAGCCACAAGACCCCGGCGCGCAACCCGTCCTCGTCACCCTGGAGCGCGACAACCCAAGCGGCAGCTTCTGCTTCGGTGGCTCCACAGACCGCCATCCCGTTCAGTTCGACGAAGGTCGTCATGGCAAGCCACGCCAATCGCTTGTTGCCGTCTAAGAATGCCTGGGCACGCGAAATGGCGTCGACCAACTTCACGGCCTTTTGGGTGACTGTCGGATAGAACTCCTGGACAGCCACTCCAGCGAAGGGAGCCTCCACCGCACCTTCAAGCTTGTCGCGGTACAGGAGCGGACCAGCCTTGACGAATTCTCGGTGGAGCAGGATCACCTGCTCCACCGAGAGTCGCTTGGTCACTGGGCGAGGATCGCCAGCGTCTCACGCCAGCGCTCGACATTTGCTGCCGCGATCTCGCGCAACTCCGCGTCCTGGGCCGCTACATGTTCGGGGACCCGTCGCGGGCCGTGACCGTTCAAGGCTTTGATCGTGTAGAAGCGTCGCATGGCGTCGTGGGTGATCTCGTCGGAGCACGTGTCATCCGAGCGACGGTCACCCCACACGTCGGCCCACGGCTTCTCCTCATGGCTCATCTGGCTCAGGGTCGCGCCAGGCATCGTGCCGTAGTAGGTGAGGACGGCGTCCACCGTCGCTCGCTCCTGCGGCGTGAGAGCCGTCGCGTCAGCCGTGTCCGTGCGCTTGTAGATCGAACGACAGACCGGGCCATGCCGCCACGCCTCGATCTTGTCGTGGAACAGCGGCGCGCCATCCCAAGCGAGACTCCACGCCTGCGAGTAGTAGACCAATTTCTGAAGTTGCACCTCGCCCGTGAGCCGCTTCTTCGCCTTGATGTACTTCATCACGTCAATGGCAGTAGCCATGGTTGACACCTCCTCGCATTCCCGATCCCTTCTGACAACGGTAGCGGACTACTTTCCGTTACCGGCGTCGATCACCATGGGCTCCCACGGTACGGACCGGCACCGACAGGGCCAGGGCACAAGGGACAGCAGGGAACCCGCCGTACGGCATACCGGACGGGTGGCCATTGCTAGAGCGCCGAGGCGGCGGCGCGGCCCGCGACTCGGCCGGAGAACAGACAGCCGCCGAGGAAGGTGCCCTCCAAGGCCCGATAGCCGTGCATCCCTCCGCCGCCGAACCCGGCAACCTCACCCGCGGCATACAGGCCCGGCAACGGTGAGCCATCCGAGCGCAGCACCCGACCGCTGAGGTCGGTCTGCAGACCGCCGAGAGTCTTGCGGGTCAGCACACTGAGCCGAACCGCGATGAGTGGTCCGGCGGCGGGGTCGAGGATCGGGTGCGGCGCGGCGGTGCGCAGCAGCTTGTCGCCGCGGAAAGCCCGAGCCGCCCGCAACGCCATGAGCTGGAAGTCCTTGCCGAAATCGTTGTCCAACTGGCGATCTCTCGCCTGCAGCAGCCGCTCTAGGGCGGCAGCATCGATCGGGGCATCTGGGGTGAGCTGGTTCATGTTGGCGACGAGTTCGGCCACCGTCGCGCCCTGCACGAAGTCAACGCCCTTGTCCAGGAATGCCTGCACCGCCTCGGGCATCCCGCCGCGCGCCCGGCCCAGCACGTCGACGACCGACTTGGCGGTGATGTCGGGGTTCTGCTCCGAGCCGGAGAGGGTGAACTCCTTCTCGGCAATCCGCCGGTTGAGCACGAACCACGAGTGATCGTGGCCCGTGCCGCGCAGGTAGCGCAGCGTGCCGAGCGTGTCGAACCCCGGGTAATAGGGCGCAGGCAGTCGCTTTCCGTTGCCGTCCAACCAGATTGACGACGGCCCGGCGAGAATGCGGATCGCATGGCCAGGCCAGATCGGGTCCCAGTTGCGCACGCCCTCGACGTAGTGCCACATCCGCTCGCGGTTGACGATCCGTCCGCCGGCGCGCGAGGTGATGCCCAGCATCCGGCCGTCGACGTGTGCCGGCACGCCAGTGAGCATGTCGGCGGGCGCATCGCCTTGTGCCACCGGCCAATTGGCGCGGACGAGATCGTGGTTGCCACCGATACCCCCGCTGGTCACCACGACGATCGGCGCCTCGTGCTCGAACTCGCCCACTGGATCGCGGTTGGTCGCCACTCCACGGTCGACGTGGGTCGGAGCCAACCGAGTGCCCCGTATGCCGGTCACCGCACCACCGGTGAGCACGAGGTCATCGACCCGGTGCCGAAAGGCATAACGCAACCGGCCGGCGATCTCGAGTTCCTTGGCCTTACGGACGAACGGCTCCAACAGGCCAGGACCGGTGCCCCACGTGACATGGAACCGCGGCACCGAGTTGCCCGGCCCGCCCGCGTCGCCCGCGCCACGCTCGGCCCAGCCCACGACCGGGAAGAACTTCACCCCGTGCTCGGCCAGCCAGGCCCGCTTCTCCGTCGCAGCAAACTCGACATAGGCCCGCGCCCAGAGCGCTCCCCAGTGGTCCTCAGCCGGCGCCCGCCCACCGCCGACGGCGCCGTCGCCCAGCCGGTCGAACTGCGCCGTGTCCTGCCAGTCCTCCCACGCCAGCTCGAGCGAGTCCTTGATGCCCATCCGACGTTGCTCGGGGCTGTCGACGAGGAAGAGCCCACCAAAGGACCAGTAGGCCTGGCCACCGAGGTTTTCCCGCGACTCCTGCTCGACGACGACGACCCGCTTGCCCGCGGCTGCCAGCTCGGTCGCCGCAACCAGCCCGGCTAGGCCCGCTCCGATGACGATGGCGTCAGTCATGGCCCTACCTTCGTCCGCGGCGCCGCTACTGGCAAGTCTCCCGCGCCGAAGCGACACCCTCGCGCGCCCTATTCGCTCGGCTCACCCAGTCGTCCTCGGCAACGGAGAGGGCAAGTACCGTAGGAGGGTGACTTCCAGCGTGAGCCAGCCCCACGGCATACCCGCCAATGCACCCGCCCCCGTGCGGGAGGTGCCCCTTGCCGCGATCCCGTGGTGGGGTGTGGTGTCGGCCGCCCTGGCTCCGGTGCTCTTCCTGGCCGGATACCTGTATGCCGTGACGCTCACCCCCACGTATGCCGCGATGACGACGACCGTCAGCGACCTCGGCGCCGTCGAGACGCCCACGCGCTGGCTCATGGCTTTCACCCTGGTCTTTGTCGGAATGGCCCACGTGGCAACGGCTTTGGCGCTGCGCCCGGTCGACATCGCCGGCCGATGGCTGCTCGGGGCGGGCGGCGTTGCGCTGATCGTGTTGGCCTTCGTGCCCAACAACGTCGTCGGCAAGTTCTATATGCGCCACACGCTGCTGTCGGCGATCACCTTCGGGTTGCTGGCGTTCTGGCCGGCCATGAGCGCACGGATGGGGTCGGGCGTGCCGTGGCCGATTCGCCGACGCGTGGCGATGGTCATCTCGCTGGTGTCCTTCGTGCTCATCCAAGTGACCCTGTGGGGCATGATCCTGCGGGCCTCGACCGACGGCATACGAGAGCTGGCGCTCTATCTCTTCACCGCGGCGTGGCCACTGGTCGTCGTCCTCTGGGTGCACCTGCGCGGCGGCACCGCGCTGCCGATGGACAAGGCCCAGCGCGCAGCCTGATCAGCCAGCTCGGGACCGGCTGTAGTAGACCGACCCGGCCTTGGTCGAGCCGAGCAACTGGGGCACGGTCACGAGGGTGTAGCCGCGCTGAGCCAGGGCGCTGACCAGCCCGGGGACCGCGTCGACGCTCGTCGCGTGGATGTCGTGCATGAGGATGATCGAGCCCGGCTTGACATCAGCCAGCGCTCGGCGAGTGACCTCGGCGCTGTCGCGATATTTCCAGTCCAACGTGTCGACATCCCACATGATGATCGCCTGGCCCAGCCCGCGGACGCTCTCGTTGAACGAGCCATAGGGCGGGCGCAGCAGCGTCGTCGTCACTCCGGTCGCGTTGCGGATCGCGTCCCCGGCTGAGCTCACTTCGGTGGCCTGTTCGGTGGCGCTGAGCTTCTTCATGTCGCGGTGGTCCCAGGTGTGGTTGGCCACGACGTGCCCGGCCGCGACGGCCCGGGCGACGATGTCGGGGCGGATCTTGACGTTCTGACCGAGGACGAAGAAGGTCACCTTGGTGCCCGAGGCGGCGAGCGAGTCCAGCAGCTTGCCGGTGTATGCGCCCGGCCCGTCATCGAAGGTCAGCGCCACGCACTTGAGCGTCGAGCAGTCGACCGCTCCTCCCGGGTTGGGCTGGGCTGGCTGGGCGGGCTGGGCGGGCTGGGCCGGCTGGGCTGGTTCGGCGGGGGTGCTCGGCGCGGCTGGGACTGTCGCCGGCACGGCATACGGGGCGCCGGAGGCGACTGCGGCCTGGACCGCGCGCCCGAAGTCGGACAGCAGCGGGGTGACCTGCGGCCCCGGGACGGTGACGGTGAGATTGCCCGCGGAGTAGGCGGCGACGGAGCCTTGGTCGAGGTATGCCGTGAGCGTCCCGTCCGGCGCGAACACCAGGTCGGTGAGCAGGCGAGCCGCGGCCGACCCGGTCGGTGCGGCCGCCTCGATCGGGGCGGCGAGTTTGGCCGCGCCGTCCCACACGAGCTTGGCCAGAGCGTCGACCTTGCCGGCCGTGATGAGATCGACGGCCTGCTTGACGGTGCCTGTGGCTGCGTCGCCGTAGAAAACCTGGTTGGTGGATTGGCCTGATGCGCCGGCGAATTCGCGGTCGTGCAGCCGCACGCCGAGGATCGACCCGTTGGCCATCGCGACCTGCCAGGTGATGTTGAGCTCGGGCGCCGACTCCGGACTGGGGAGGTAGTCGCCGCGGAAGGCGGTTTCCTTGGCATCGGCCCAGGTCTTCATCGCATCGGTAAGCGCGGCCTGGCCGGGGACGATGGGCCGGCCGATCGAGATCGGCAGCGCTGGGTCGTTGTTGACCGACTGGGCCACCTCGATGCCCGGGATCGTCAAGCCGCCCTCGGGGAGGCCGGATTGGCCGGTGGGGTCAGCAGTCGACGTGCTCGAGGAGGCCGCTGAGGTCGTCGGCGAGGCGGTCGGGGCGGCCGACGTGCAGGCCGCGGGCGCGAGCAGCGCCGCGCCGATGAGCACGGTCAGACCGGTCCGGCGCGCGCGGACCGACAGGTGGGCAGCAGAGGTCACGGTCCCCGAGAGTGAGCGAAGCACGTCGGTATTGTGGCAATTCCGGAGAGCTGCTGTCGCCCGGCGACCCCCTCGCGCGGGCGTTCACTTTTCAGCGCCGGGAGGGCACGGCATACCCCGAGTGGTTGAGCCAGCCCGTGCCAAGCCGACGTAGGCGCTGAGGCGGTCCATCGCGGTGGTGAGGTCGGCGCCGTCGCCGGCGAAACACATCCGAACGAAATGGCGACCGTCGTGGTGGGGGGCGGTGGCTGCGGCCTGGGCGCGCGCGGACTCACCCGCCGAGACGGGGGCGAAGTCGACGCCGGGCGTGAGCGCCACGCCGGTCGCGTCGAGGACTTCCGAGCACCAGGCCAGCGAGTCGCTGGTGTGCCGGCTCACGTCGCAATAGAGGTAGAACGCGCCGTCGGGTGGGGCGAGTTCGTCAACGCCGATGTCCGGCAGGCGCGCGAGCATGAGGTCACGGTTGACGGCATACCGGGCGACGTGGCTGTCGAGTTCTTCGCGGGCCTCCGGGGTGAAAGCGGCGACCGCGGCGGCCTGGGCGACCGCGGGCGCGCAAATGTTGAGGTTGCCCAGCAGCAACTCGACCGGGCGCACCAGATGCGGCGGCAGGATGAGCCAGCCGACCCGCCAGCCGGTCATCGAGAAGTACTTGCTGAACGACCCGACGAGCACCGCCTCGCGCGAGGTCTGCCAGGCGCTCGGAGTCGGGCGGCCGTAGGAGATGCCGTGGTATCTCGTCGCTCACCAGCAGCGTGCCGTGCGCCTCGCACCAGGCGGCGATCGCGGCGAGTTCGGTGGGGTCGATGATCGTCCCGGTGGGGTTGGAGGGGCTCGCGACGACCAGGCCGGCGGGCGGGTGGCCGAGGTGCGCGGTGAGCTCCTCCAGCATGGCGACGGTCGGCTGATAGCGCGTCTCGGCTGTGCAGTCGAGTTCGACGACGCGGCAGCCGAGGGCGGTCAACGTGTTGCGGTATGCCGGGTAGCCGGGCCGCGACATCGCCACGACATCGCCGGCGTCGAAGGCCGCGAGGAAGACCGCGGTGAAGCCGCCCGAGGAACCGGTCGCAACGACGACCTGGTCGGGGTCGACGTCGAGGTCATAGGTGTCGGCATAGTGCTGGGCGATCGCCTCGCGCAGCGGGCGGATGCCGGTGGCTTCGGTGTAGCCCAGGACGTGCCCGTCGATCGCGCGGGCGGCTGCGTCACGGACGGCCTTGGGTGCTGGGGTGGAGGGCTGGCCGGCGCAGAGCGAGATGACATCGCCATGGGACTGTTGGCGGATGGCCGCGGCCTTGATGAGTTCCATGACGTGGAACGGCTCGACGGCGCCGCGCTGGGCCAACCTCGGCGTTGGGGGTGGTGGGGGTGTTGGGGGTGTTGACGCGCGCGGTGGTGCGGGGGGCTGGGAGGAGGCGGACGGCATACCGGCAGGCATGTGGCCAGGGTAGTTCCGGTCGTTGCGGCCGTGGCGGCCGTGGCTGCGCGACGTATGGGGGTCGCGCCGTAGGGTGGCGCGATGGGTGCTCCGTCGGGTCTGCGCGGGTGGGTCGGCCGGTATGCCGTGTCGCTGGCGGTTTTCGTCGTGCTCGACGCGCTCTGGCTCGGCGTCGTCGCCAACGGCTGGTATGCCGTGCAGCTCGGTCCGCTGCGCGCGACCTCGCCGAATCTCATTGCGGCAGTGTTGTTTTACGCGATCTTCTTGGCTGGGTTGTCGTATTTCGTCGTTGCGCCGGCCGTGTTCGCTCAGTCGGTGCGACGGGCCGCGGGCGTCGGAGCCTTCTTTGGGCTGGTGACCTATGCGACCTGGGACTTGACGAATCTCGCTGTCATTCAAGGCTTTCCGGCGATCATCGTGCCCGTCGACCTGGCATGGGGGATGGTGCTGTCGGCGTGCGTCAGCGCCGTGACGACGTGGGTCGCGATACGGGTGCCAGCGCTGCGCTGATCGGTGTGGGCCGACCGGCTGGTTGCGGGCTGGGAGATTCAGAGGCGGGGCGCGACGCCGCCGCCGGCCGCACGGCGCTGCGAGTCCTCTTCGATGAGCCGGTTGATGAGCTGCTGCACCTCGTCGCTACGCGGGATATTACGCAGCAACTCGTCGGCGGAATCGCCGGCTGACTCGATGGTCAGCGTGCCGGAGCGGATGATCCGGTCGACCAGCGACTGGTGGAAAGACACGTCGGTGATCTTGGACAGGGTGATGTCCTTGCCGGCCTTGGAGAGGATGCCGCGGCGGACCATGACCCGGTGCGTCGTCACGACATAGTGAGTCGTGCGCCAGCGCAAGAACGGCACGGCGACCAGCGGCAGGGCGATGAGGACCAGCACGGCGATCGCCACCCATTGGATGGTGTTGCCCTTGCTGTCGTCCGGGGTCGCCCACACCGTGCCGAGCGCGAGGGCCGCGAGGACGACGCCGAGCAGGGTCGGGCCGAGCACGGTGAGCCAATGCGGGTGCAGGCTGCGCTCGACGCGTTCGCCGCTGGCCAGGACGTTCTCCGGGAAACCCATGGTGGCCAGGGTAGTCAGGCATGGCTGGCGATCGCGCGTGTCGGGCCGTGAGTTTGCCTGTGCTCGTTTGAGCACTTGGGGCCCTTGCCGCATGGGCACGGGCCGACCGTCCTGCCGTCGACTGAGGCGCCTGGCAATTTGTTCCGTTTGAGTGGACTCATCCCATTGTCTGGCAGGCGAATTGGCGACTGGGAGGGGTGTCGGTGGTCGGTTCTAGGGTGAGGTTCATGGACGAAGCCACACCCACCACCGCCTCGGTCTCCGGCCGAGATGCGGCGCTGCGTGCGGCGCGAGAGGCGTTGACCGGCCTGGCAGGGGTGCTCTGGCAAGCCGCGGGAGCCGACCTCGGAACCTTGTTGGGCCTGCTGGATGACGTGTGCTCCCTGGCGGCAGCGGGTCGGGTCGCCGTCGCGCGGGAGGCGCTCACTCGAGGAGAGGTCGCCGCGAGCCAAGCCGGGTCGCTCCGCTCGTGGATCGACGCCCACGCCCCCTCCCTCGTGGTCACTGGCGGCACCAGCCAGGTCGCCACCGTGGTCGAAGCCGGCTCACGTCCCACTGTCGCGGCCGTCACCGAGGCGGTCTGCGCGGGGGAGGTGCCGGTGCCCGTGGGGGTGGCGGTGATCCGGGAGATGGTTCGGCTCCAGCCGCGGCTGCACCCCGATGCCGTGCCCACGGTCGTCGAGGCAATGCTCACCGTAGGAGCGGGTTTCGGCACTCGAGCGGTGCGCGAGATCCGGGCCCGGTTGTTGGCCGAGCACGGACGACCGGGAGAGTTCCAGGCCGACCAGGATGCCGCCGCCGCGCTGATCTCCCTGTCTGCTCCCGTCGGTGACGAGTTGGGCGCCTTCACTTATCAGCTGGTCGTCGACACGGAGGGCAAGGCGGTTCTGGAGGCCGCGATCGGCCCGCTCAGCGCGCCCAGTCCCGCACCAGACGGCACGCCCGACCGCAGGCCCGCACGGCAACGTCGCGGCCAGGCACTGATCGAGGTATGCCGTCGTGCCACCGCCGCCGCAACCAGCCCACCTACCGGGACAAAGACCACGCTGGTCGTCACCATGGACTGGCCCCACCTGCGGGACGGCCTCCGAGCGGGGCGGGTCGTGGGATCAACGGCCGACGGCGACCTGCTCGCCCCCGACACCATGCGCAAACTCGCCTGCGACGCCGATCTCATCCCCGCAGTCCTGGCCGGGCCCAGCCAGGTCCTTGACCTGGGCCGCACCACCCGGTTGTTCAGCCCGGCCCACGTCAAGGCCCTCTGGCTCCGCGACCGGGGATGTACGTTCCCGGGCTGCAGCATCCCCGCTCACTGGTGCCAGGCTCACCACCTTCGACATTGGATCGATGGCGGCACCACGTCGCTCGGCAACGCCGGCCTGCTATGCGCACGACACCACACCGTCGTCCACCGCGACCACCTCCAGTCCCGAGTCGACGGCAAGACCGGGCAGGTGGTGTGGGATTTGACCCCAGGCTCATACGACCGCGCGCTTGTCGCCAGCGGATTCAACCGATGGAAAAGCCGATCCCGAGACGGGTCCGACGAAGACGCTCACTGGATCGACCTGACGACGCCGACCGATCTCACGACGGAACCGCAAGGCCCGTTCCTCGCCGGGCCGACCGATGCACGCGACGGTCTGCGTGGCAAGCCTTCCGAGCCACCAGCCTGGCCACCCCGCCCGGCGACCGAGCCACCAGCCTGGCCACCCGGCCCGGCGACCGAGCCACAGGGAGGGCCACCCGGCCCAGGGACCGAGCCACAGGGAGGGCCACCCGGCCCAGGGACCGAGCCACAGGGAGGGCCACTAGGAGGACCATCCGACCTGCCCACCGAGCCACCAGCCTGGCGACCAGACCCGGCAACCCAGCCGACAGCGGAGCCATCCGACCTGCCCACCGAGCCACCAGCCTGGCGACCAGACCCAGCAACCGAACCGCAAGGAGGACCACCCGACTTGCCGACCGATTCACTGGGACGCCGACCCCCTCGTGAGACTCGATGGCGCGACCGAGACAGCGCCTGACCCCTCCGATAACCGCAGCCCGCGTGGGAGGCTGGGGCCATGGGCCAGCGGATGTTCGTCGCCGTCGTGCCGCCGGAGTCTGTGCGCGACGACCTCACCGACTTCCTCGAGCCCCGCTCGCGAGGTGCGCTCGGGGCGTCGGCGCTGCGCTGGATCGACCGGGAGCAATGGCACATCACGCTCGCCTTCTTCGAATCGGTGCCTGACCATCGCATCGACGAACTCGCCGAACGCTTGGCGTCCGCGGCCCAGCGGCGCACGCCCTTCGACGTGGCTCTTGCGGGAGCCGGGGCCTTCCCGTCCGCGGCGCGGGCTTCGGTGCTCTGGCTGGGCGTGACAACCGGCCACATTGTCGACAGCGGCACGCTCGATGCTCTGCCCAGTTTGGCTACCAATGCCCGAGCTGCCGGGTCGGTCGTCGGCGCCGCTCCGGACGGCAAGTCATTTCACCCCCACCTCACCGTCGCCCGCCCGGCGCGGCCCATCGAAGCGACCAAGTGGCTGCGAATCCTCGACACCTACCGCTCCCCCACCTGGACCGTTGACTCCATCGAGCTCGTGGCGTCTTACCTCGGGGAAGGCGCTCACCGCCGCCCCCGTTACGAAACGGTCGGGTCCCTACCCCTGGGCGGTATGCCGTGACAGCGTTCCCAGACACGGGCGCGACTCCCCCAGCAGCAGCCGCGAATGACGGCGGAGCCGGGCGAGCGAGCGCCAGCGCGCACCAGAGCGAACCTCTGTTGGCCGGCCTGCTCGCAACGCCCTGGCCCGACACCACCGACGGGCCGGGTGCCCGCACGGGCAGGGATTGCATAGGAACCGGGGAGCGCACGGGACCCGGGGATCGCGAGGGACCTGGCGCCCGCACGGGACCCGGGGATCGCGAGGGACCTGGCGCCCGCACGGGGCCTGAGGAGCGCACGGGACCCCAAGCCAGCGCGGGACAATCGGTGACCGTCGAGGGAATCACGCTGTCCTACAAAGCGGTTCGCGCACTCGGCGCCAACGCGGCCCAGACCCTCATCGCGGCGCGAGTGAATCGCGTTGCGGTGCACGCCGATCCGAGCTGGTCGACGGTTCTCGCGGTCATCGGGTCAGTGCTCACAGGCGTCACCGTCGTACCCGTCCCCGCCGACGCCGGCCCGGGCGAGCGACGCCACATCCTCACCGACTCCCAGGCCATGGCATGGTTCGGCGCAGCCCCACCCCAGGATGATTCGGGCCTTCCGGTGCTGCCGACCCCGCCTGTAGTGGGGACGGACCGCGACGGCGACGGCGACGGCGACGGCGACG